>Ga0105164_10003113_pt1 | contig 10093 bp, 7 predicted proteins | sample VDWuncwatermetaG_FD_89674 | JGI IMG/M metagenome (GOLD analysis project Ga0105164, IMG submission 89674) | Wastewater microbial communities from Netherlands to study Microbial Dark Matter (Phase II) - VDW unchlorinated drinking water | ecosystem: Environmental > Aquatic > Freshwater > Drinking... | reverse complement strand
TGTCTATCCTGTCCTTCTCCACCTTGGTGAAGGCGCGCGTGTCCGCGCGGACATAGGCGCAGTCGAGGCGTTCGACGCTGATGTTGTTCTCGAGCGCCTTGACGATGGCCTTGATGCCGAGCTTCATGGCGTCGTCGATGCTCAGGTCGCGACGGTATTCCTTGGAGAGGATCTCTTCGATCTCCGTCTCCCCTTCGCCGATGACGCAGGCCTTGTATTCGAAATAGATGCCGGTCGGGTCGGTCTTGTACAGCGATAGCCCTCGGGCGTCCGCGCCGCCGACGAGGATAGAGACGCCGAAGGGACGCAGGCCGCCGGATTGCGTGCAGATCTGCTTGAGGTCGCAGATGTCCTTGACGATGGAGAGCACATCGATAGGCGTGTCGTACATGACGCGGTTCTGCTGGGCGCGCATCTGGGCGCGCTCGATGAGCACGCGCGCGTCGGACAGGATGCCCGCCGCAGTGGCGCCGATATGCTCATCGATCTTGAATATCTTCTCGACCGCATCCGCGACGATCAGCTGGTCCACGATGCGCTTGTCGGTCACGAAGACGACGCCGTCCTTGACGACCATGCCAATGGCTGTGCTGCCCTGCTTGACGGTCTTCTTGGCGTATTCGACCTGGAGCAGCCGTCCGTCAGGGCTGAACATGGTGATGGCCCGGTCATAACCCATGACCTGGTGGCTCATCGGTTGCATATTATCTTCCTCCTTTTCTTTCATGGTCTCAACCTGCCGTGTTTTTTTCCGTTTTCAGTCTTGCTTTTCGAAGGATGCCCGACACCATGGTGGCGCGGACGATCGTCTCTTGATTGTCGATGCTGGTGATGAGCGCCAGGCTTGCCTTGACCTGGTCGACGTATTTCACGTTCACCTTGAGGATGCCGCGTTGCTCGGCGGCATGCCAGGTGTCCGGCAATACCCATATTCCCGCTTGTGCCGTCTCGGCCTCACCGAGAAGCTGCAGTGTCTGGCGCCAGATCTCTCGGGAAACAGGCGTCACCTCGCTTATCTTGCCTCGGGAGAGAATCTCGAAGGCGATATACCTGTTTTTCTCCCGAAGCGTCGGAATGAGTAGTTTCAAGCGTTTATTCGCCATGCTTTCCCTGAAGACAGTTTTCTTTAACTGAGAAAATACGCGCGTGGCTTGATTTTCTCCTTTCTCTCACGAGAGGGTGATTTCGTTGGAGTATAAAAAGGTATTGGTTTGCCGATGGGCCGCTTTAAATGGGTCAGGGGGTGTTTTATCCACTTTCCAGCTTAGGGGGAGCATCGCGGGATGATGTACCAAAGCATTTTTATAGGAGTTGTGTCATAACGCCTCCGGTAGCGAGGTGATTATATGGCAAAAGCATTGATCAAGCGCGGTGCGGGGCGGACGAGCAGGGCTAATTTCCTCGACAAGCCGACCGGCAGTATCCTTAAAGGCAGGAGCGGTCCGGTGTATCGCAGGAAGAAGCGACAGATCCAGGAGCCGATAAGCGCAAGAAATATGCGTTGATTGCATTGATCGCATCTGTGCTCATCGGGATTGATTGAACCTTTTTTTATCTTCTGATACTCGTTCCGAAAAGAGGTGTATCCATGTATCCGATACGACGGCTTGTTCTCTGTATCGGTATACTCTTGCTTCTGGCCTTGTTGCCATCCTGCACCAGATATATCCAGGAGCAGGCAGGGCTGCGCGCCCGCCAGCTGGTCGGGATAGTCGACTGTCCGGTGAAGCCGATACCGTTCGACGAGATGAAGGATCTCCTGCCGAAGCAGCTGAGCACTGCTGCCGGAACATTCCATCTTGTCGGTGCAGGCTCGGGGGAGAGCGAGACGTTTGTCGGCCTGATGGACGTGACCTTTGCCGAGGGCAGCTACGCTGATGTCGCTGCTCCGGGAGACGAGCTCCGTCCGGAGAATCGTGTGATCAAGGTGACCTTCGCGGACACCGCTCACCAACCTATCGTCGGCCTTCTCGGCGGCTTGCTGACCATCTACAATCGTGAAGGCACGATCTACGACGCTGCATCAGGAGAATGGGTGAAGTGGTACAACAACGCAGCCGATGATGTTATGACTGCGCAGCTCAAGGACCGATGCGCTGGCGCTGGCGAACTTGTGGCATACAAGGAATACGGCGGCATCAATCCGGATGAGGACCTGAGCCGGCAGAAGATCCGCGAAGAGGGAAGCTTCTATGCTCTGGCCGACAATCGCCTGCTCATGACTATCGGCATGGGCAAAGGCCTTTCCGTTGCCGAGCTCGATTCGGTGCTCGGCGCTTCCCTGCTCGGTTTCGACTGCTCGCGATTCGTCAGCATGGCTGCGCGGCATGTCGAGAAGGCCGATCCAAGTTGCACGACAGAAGAGGTGCGGCGAGTGGACTGATCGGGGCTGATTATCTATTTTTCTGTTTTCTTCTTTGGTTCTTTCGATTCTATGCCTGATCTCATTTTCTCGCTCTCCTTACCCTTGAGGAGAGCGAGAAAACGAAATCGTCAATCAGGACGGGAAGAGATAGGGGACTATCAGGAGAGGAGTGTCATCTGCTACAAAGAAGCGGCTGAAAATTTCCTCCGCGTTGCCGAAGAGAAATTTTCACCATGAAGAATAGATTCTTGATAAGAATAAGTTAAGTGATGAAAAAATATAGCGAAAGGAAGGCACGCACAAAAATCATGCGATCCTCTCAAAGCTGTGTGCTCAGGAGATAGCTTAATGTGCTCCTGATGCAGAGCCGAATTTCGGCGGCTTGTAGCCGTCGGCTGGTGACGGCGATGCGTCTCGCCGAGGACCGTTGAACTGCCGTGGTCCGTCCCGTCGTCCTTCACGGCCGCGATTGAAGCCGCCAGGACGAGGACCTTCCCTAAAGCCACCATGCGGTGGTCCGTCTCGCCTGAATCCGCCCTCGCGGCGTTCGCCGCGGAAGCCGCCGCGTTCACCTGGTCTTCCTTCGTCGCGTCGTCCGCCATGCCGTGGCGGAAGACGAAGCTGCCGTTGGAAGACTCCCGGCGGCAGCTGGTCTGTGGTGACCGGCGTGAAGGCCATGTTCATGACGCCTTCGATGTCGCACAGGAAACGGTACTCCTCGTTCGTGAGCAGCGTGATGGCCTTGCCGGTCTTGCCTGCCCTCGCTGTCCTGCCGATGCGGTGGACATAGTCCTCCGCATAGCGCGGGATGTCATAATTGATGACATGCGTGATGTCATCCACGTCGATGCCTCTCGCGAGGACATCGGTGGCGATGAGCGTGTGGATGCGGCCTTCGCGGAAGTCCTTCATGATCTTGTCGCGTTTGTTCTGCCGCATGCCGGCGTGGATGCAGTTCGCGTTGAAACGCATCTCCTGAAGGACGCGGGTGAGGAAATCCACCTGATCCCTTGTCCTGCAGAAGATGAGGCAGCGTTCAGGCTTTTCCGTCTCCATGATATAGAGGAAGACGTAGATCTTCTGCCGCTGCTCTACCATATAGTGGAACTGCTCGATGCTCTCGAGGCGGAGCTCCTCTGGCTTGCCGATGAGTGGGCATGGCCGCATGAAGCGCCGGGCAATCTCCTGGATAGGCTGCGGCAAGGTGGCAGAGAACAGCATGGTCTGCCGCTCCTTGGGCAGCATCTCGAGGATCTTCGTGATGTCGTCGATGAAGCCCATGTCGAGCATACGGTCGGCCTCATCAAGTACGACGATAGCGAACTTGAGGGGGTTGATGGTGCGCCGTTCGATGTGGTCGAGGTAGCGTCCCGGTGTTGCTACGATGATGTCCGGGTGCTTCTCCAGCTCCCAGATCTGCCGGTCGATGGACTCGCCGCCATAGACCGCGGTCGCGGTCTTGCCGGTGTACTTCGAGAACTTGCGCAGTTCGACACAGACCTGCACCGCGAGCTCCCGCGTTGGGGTGACGATAAGGGCCTGCCTTCCCGGTTCGAGGCGTTCGAGGATGGGGATGCCGAACGCTGCTGTCTTTCCCGTCCCGGTCTTGCTCTGCGCGAGGACGTCGTTGCCCTGCTTGGCGAGCGGGATGGCCTCTGCCTGGATGCCGGTCGGATTCTGGAACCCTATCTCATTGAGCGCGAGAAGGATGGGCTCGCCGATGCCTAAGTCCTTGAATTCTATCGATGTGTTTATTGATTCGCTTTCCATGTGCGTTTCACCGTTTCGTCTGTCGCTGTAGCTTTTGCAAGCGTTCGTGTCGAGAAAAAGCGGGAATCCCTTGCGGAAAACGCCTTTTCGCGATGGTCAGAAACCGCACCTTATGGGGGTTTCGGACATTCAAACGGCCTTTGGGCCTGTTGTAGCACGATAGAAGGGGTGGGTACAGCCTTTAACAGGCGTATTGGCCCTTCGTATGCTTGCGCTATTTCGCGTATAGGGCAGAATGTGGCGGCTAGTTTATAAGCTTTTGGGTATCGGTCTGGATACAGGATGCTTCAGGGCACTATGCTATCACTAGAGTGCTATAGTTCTATGCTATACTTGTTCTATGCTATAGTTCTTCCCATTCATCCTGCTCGGCAAATACTTCATCATGATCCGTATATACCATCTCCCTAATTATCTCGATCGTGTTCCCTTTCGGCGTGGTGTATTCGTATCGTTCCCATTCGATGTCTAGTCCAATCATGCTAATCCCCCGGCTGTCCACAGTGCTGCGCTATCGCGCTATCGGATACGCTCCCTAAACGAGAGAAGGGGAAATAGTCGTGCAGGCTCCGCATACACGGAGCCGCACATTAGCTTGTGCCTCACCCCCCTTGCATATCTGTAATGCAAGCGAGATATAAAATGGTTGCGTATATACGGTATATCCATCGAAAACAGATATAACCCTTCGATCATTTTTGTTTTTTCGCGATAGCGACTGGAGCACAACAAACTATATATACGCTGTCCGCCGCCATCCGGGTGGGTGTTCTATGGGTGACGTGCGGCATAATTGCGGTTTGGCGGTGGCGCATTCTCTTGATGAGACATACGCCTTATTGGCTTCGTTGCAGCATCGTGGCAGAGACGCAGCAGGCATTGCCGCTATCGGCGACGGCCGTATCGATGTCGTGAAGTGGGCCGGCCGGGTGGAGAGCTTTGGCATCAAAGGCCTGCATGAGATTTTAGGCGCCGGTAAAAGAAGGTATGACCTGTTTCTTGGTCATGTGCGCTATGCCACACGAGGAAGGAAAGATCAAATCTTGGAAGACGCGCATCCCCATGTGATCGGCGGCGAATGGCACGATCGGGGGAGTCATATCCTCATCGTAGACTGCGAGAGCGCTGCCGTCCATAACGGCCAGGTCGCTCAGCCATATTTCCAGAGCATTGCTGCGGCCACGCCGCAATTACGGACGAGTTGCGATACTGAAGCATTGCTCCATCTCTTTAGGCAGATAGGGGAACAGCAGCTTCTGCGGCAGGTTCATGGCGCATTTACGCTTGCCATCGCCGACAGACTACGGAGAGATGTCATTGTCATGCGCGACAGGACTGGTATCAGACCAGGTGTCTTGGGAGTAAAGGGGGGTATCTATTCTGTCGCCTCAGAAGATGTCGCCTTCACGGAGAATGGCGGAGAAGTGGTCGAGGATCTCGAGCCCGGCACCCTTTACCATTTGACTGCAGATGGCCGGTACACACGGGAGCGTATTGTTCCATCAGTGCCTCGCCATTGCTTTTTTGAATGGACCTACATCGGCAATCGGAATTCTGATCTTAGCGGGATCAAGGTCCGTCGATTGCGGGCAGCTTTAGGGGAAGCGCTTGCGGCAGAGTTCAGACCGGGAGACGCGGATCTCGTGACGTACTTGCCGCGATGCTCGGATATCGCTGCCAGAAGCTATGCTGATGCTGCGCAGCTTGACTTCGCGCCTACATTATATAAGGTAAAAGACGAGCGGGCGTTTCAAGGCGCTGATGCCGCCGAACGGACACGGTCGATCAGCACGAATCTGTATCTCCTGCCGAATGCGGCAGAAATCTTGCACGGCAAGGCGGTGATCATGATAGATGATAGTACGATTCGTGGCACGAACGCCCGACGGGCACGGGAGCTCTTGCTCAGCGCTGGCGCGAGGAAGGTCTATCTGGCAAATTACATCCCTCCGGTAGGCATCATCCCGGACGATACTGTGCCTCGTGGCTGTGAATTTGGCGTCGACATGCCTCCGGATAGTGCTGATTTTATCGCTCGTGGAAGATCGATCGATCAGATCAGCGATGCTCTCAGCATGCAAGTCGCCTATCTTTCTCTAGATGGCTTGCTTCGCACGTTCGAGAGACTCGGCATGCCGCGAGACAATCTCTGCTATTTCTGCGTCGGCGGGCCGCATCCCTTTGCCGGGTTGTAGAACGTTGTAGAATTTCGCTCTTGTTTCAGCCGTCTACTAGCGTTGTCTCAACGCGGCCGGCACCATGCCGACGTCCGCTACGGGCATTACTGTCGCTCTAGGTACGGGCATGCCCCGCGCCTCACACAGGTATCTGATCGCCGCATCGAGCGATATTGCCGGCTTTTCCCCCTTCCGGATCGGTTCCTCTATCTTTGTCGGCATATCCGGCTGCCGCATATAGATGCCCGTTTGGCAGTCTAGATATACAGAATCCGTCTGGACCATCTCTCCATGGACTGGTGGCCCGAAGCGCACATTCGCGCCGCAGGCTGTCAACTGGGCATTAATGGACGCATAGAGGTCTTCTCGTGCTCTGATGCCAGTCACATTGCCAGCATAATAGAATTGCCCACCGTGAAAGAATACCAATTTTTCCGTTTCGTCCATTCCTGGTCCGTCTGGTCCACCCATAGCTACTGTGCAGAGCGCTCTTTATTTAAAGTTGATGGCACTAGAGTATACATCATCAGCATAAAGAAAAAAGTAGAAAAGACGGTTTATCTGCTCGCGTCCGCCTGTCGCTCGAGCTCGAGCTTCTTCGAGATGGCCAGTGAGTTCGGGCTCAGCTGATAGGCGTTGATGATCTCATCAGCGAGGCAATCCTCGATGCGTTTCTTTGAGTTGAACGATTTTTGGAACGCGCCTTGGGTGAGGAAGCGCAGGACAAGGTCGACTCTCCGCTGCGGCGCGCACTCGACCGCTTTCGGATATCGGGCGCCGCCATATTCGGTGGTGATGATCTCCTCGCGCGGCGCGGCGTTCTCGAGGGCTTTGGTGAATATTTCGATAGGATTCTTCTTGGTCTTCACCTCGATCTTCTTGAAGGCGTTGAAGACGATCGCATATGCCGTGGCGGCCTTGCCGGTCATGTGGCCTGAAGAGCGGAAGTGCTTCTTGCTCTTGTGGCCGGGCACCATGACCTTGTTGATGAGGCGCTCGACGATGAACGTCTTTGATTTGTAGAACTCCTTGCCAGCATACCTGCCGCCGGTCTTCGGCACGATCCTCGCAGCGAGCGTGACATACGGCTTGATACCCGGATCTTCTACGGTGATGCCTTCCATACTCCATTCATTGAAGGCCTTGATGTCTGCTTTCGCTTCTGTCGTCATATCCGTCAAGGAGAAAGGGGTGGTTTATAAAGATTGTGTACGACCCCCGCTCCAACAGGAACTCGCTTTTCGCGCCTGTTTTCTCGCTCCTCAATGGTGTGGAGCGAGAAAACAGGCGTAGGGCAACCTATACTAATCTTTAATAATCTTTATTAACCAGTACCCTCTCAACCATCTCCATGACCGCCTCTATAGGCAACTATGACCCGCAGGCTATAGAGCCAGGAATCCTGGCCTATTGGGAGAAGAACAAGGTCTACCAGAAGGCCAAGACCAAGGTCAAGAAGAGCAAGGCATTCTATTTCCTGGACGGTCCGCCATACACATCCGGCAAGGTCCACATCGGGACCGCGTGGAACAAGGCCCTGAAGGATGCGTTCCTCCGCTACAAGCGCATGGCGGGGTTCAATGTTTGGGATCGGGCAGGCTATGACATGCACGGCCTGCCGACCGAGCACGCCACGGAAAAGAAGCTTGGTCTCAAGGGCAAGGATGAGATCCTCAAATTCGGCATCGCGAAATTCGTGAAGGAATGCGAAAAGCTGTGCGTGGAGAATATGCTTGTCATGAACCAGGACTTCATCCGCCTCGGCGTGTGGATGGATTTCCCCGGCGCGTACCAGTCCATCTCGAAGGAGTTCATCGAAGGCGAATGGTGGCTGATCAAGAAGGCGGACGAGAACAAGCGCCTGTACGAAGGCGTGCGCACGATGACCTGGTGCGCGGACTGCGCGACTGTCGTCGCGAAACATGAGCTCGAGTATCAATCCGTGAAAGACACGTCCATCTTCCTCAAGTTCCCTGTCGCCGGAAAACAGGATGAGTATCTCGTCATCTGGACGACAACACCCTGGACCATCCCCTTCAATCTTGCTATTATGGTCCACCCGGAACTCCCGTATGTGCGGGCACGCGTCGATATGGGCGATGGCAAGCAGGAGGTGTGGATACTCGCCAAGGCTCTTGCGGGCATGGTCGTACAGGCGGTCGCGGAGAAAACCATGGAGATCATCGAGGAATTCCCCGGTGAACGCCTTGAGGGGCTCCATTATGTCCATCCTCTCGAGAAAGACATCGCCTATTTCAAAGAGCTCCATGAGAATCCAAAGCTGCACACGGTCATCCTTTCTGATGAATATGTCGATGTGAGCGCGGGCACCGGCCTTGTCCACTGCGCGCCAGGCAGCGGCCCCGAGGACTACGAGGTCGGTCATCGCAATGGCCTCCCTCCTTTCAGCAGGATCGACGAGAAGGGAGTATACTATGATATGGGACGCTTCACTGGCTGGAAGCCGAGGCATGATGATGGCAAGTTCAGGGAAGCGCTGAAGAAAACAGGCCTGCTCGTCGCGGAGACGGATGTCGAGCACGAGTACCCGCACTGCTGGCGCTGCCACAAGCCGGTGATCTTCCGCACGACCAAGCAATGGTTCTTCAAGGTTGAGGATCTCAAGGAGGAGATGATCAAGCTCAACGATCAGGTCAAGTGGGTTCCTGATGCGGCCTATAATGCCTTCAATTCCTGGCTCAAGAACCTGCGCGATAATTCTATCACGAAACAGCGCTATTGGGGCACGCCTGTTCCCGTGTGGAAATGCGAGAAGTGCGAGAACTACATCGTCATCTCCTCATTCGCCGAGCTGGAGAAGCTCAGCAAGAAGAAAGTCAAGGAACTCCATCTCCCTTGGATCGATGAATTCACCATCCCCTGTGCATGCGGCGGCGTCAAGCGACGTATCCCAGACATCCTCGACGTCTGGGTGGATGCCGGTTGCGCGTCATGGAACTGCCTTGACTACCCGCACAAGCAGGACCTGTTCAAGAAGATGTTCCCGCCAGACTTTATCCTGGAAGGTAAGGATCAGGTCCGCGGCTGGTTCAATCTCCTTTTTGTCGCCTCGATGATGAGCATGCGCAGGCCGGCATTCAAGGCCGTGTACATGCATGGTTTCGTGCAGGACGCGCTCGGCAGGAAGATGTCAAAATCCCTTGGCAACTACATCCTGCCAGAGGAGGTCATCAAGGAATATGGCGCGGATACCTTCCGTTATTATGCCATCGGTGGCGCGGCGCCGGCCATGGACCTCAACTACAACTTCGAGGACATGAAGCTGAAGAACAAGAACCTCAGCGTCTTGTGGAACCTTCACAAGTACCTCATCGACCTTTCCCGGACCATCAATGTGAACCCGGAAGAGGTCGACGATACGATGGTGCGGAGCATCTCTGGACCAGAGGAGGAGTACATCATCTCCAAGCTCAACACGACGATCAAGAACGTCACGCAGCAGTTTGAGGAGTATCGCCTGAATGAGGCACCATGGGCCGTCGAGGAGCTATTCCTCGAGCTTTCCCGTATGTATATCCAGCTCGTGCGGGAGAAGGCCGCTATCGGTGACGAGACCGAGAAACAGCTGGTCCTGCATACTATCTATAGGGTGTTCACGGAGTGCCTCAAGCTTCTTGCGCCTATCGCGCCATTCATCTGCGAACAGATGTACCTCGATCTGCGAGAGGCGTTCGGCTTGAGCAAGACGAGCATTTTCCTCCATGACTGGCCGAAAGCCAACGCGAAAGAGATCGATGCTGATCTTGAGAAGGCCATGGAC
>Ga0105164_10003112_pt1 | contig 10097 bp, 9 predicted proteins | sample VDWuncwatermetaG_FD_89674 | JGI IMG/M metagenome (GOLD analysis project Ga0105164, IMG submission 89674) | Wastewater microbial communities from Netherlands to study Microbial Dark Matter (Phase II) - VDW unchlorinated drinking water | ecosystem: Environmental > Aquatic > Freshwater > Drinking... | reverse complement strand
GGATGGACCAGTCATGACAATGCTGGCTCCTTTGCCGTTCTGGATGTAGATGCCACTGTCGTTGACCACGATCATCGCGTTCGTCGCGCTCTTGAGGATGATGCCCCCCGTCGCCGGCGACGGCGGCATGTCGCTGATCATGAACGTGTGTTGCAACAGCGACTGGATGACGATGTTCGGATCAGCGGGGTTCCCTGCTTTCACGAGGACGGGGATGTCCGACTGTGAGCCCCAGCGGCAGCCCGACCAGATCGGATAATCCGGATCGCCATGCTCGAACTCCACCCACACACCGGTGCCGATGGGCGGCACGAGATATATGCCCATCGGCGGCCCGGTCGGCCCCGCCAGCGGCACACATGCCTCCGCCCAACTCGACGGGATTGGGCCGAGCACATCGGGCACGTTGAGCATCAATCGTCCGCGCTGCTCGGGGTCGACGTTGTTCAACACCGTGCCCCGGTATTTGCCGTAGTACTTCTTGTTCGGGTCGGTTCCGTTCATGGCAGCCCCGTCACCACCGGTGTTTGCGAGACCAGGCCGTCCCGAGACAGCGTGAAACTCTGTTTGTACTCGCCGCGCTTGAGATTGTGGGTCACGCTCTCGACGTAGTACATGCCGTCGTAGGTCAGGCCGGCGCCGCGCACGCCGACGAGCTGCCGCGCCTTCAGGATGTGTCCGTAGCGCATCACGCTGAGTGACCCGCTACCGCTCACCGCATCGGCCCCTTCACGCATCAGCCCGAAGGCACGCTTGGCCGCTTCGTCGGGCGTGAGGTTCGCCAATTCGGCGGGGAATTGGATCTTGGCGGGCGGGGTCAGACGGGCGCCGAGCGGCGGCTTCAGGATGTTGATGTTCGGCACGGGCACCGGGATTGGGATCCTGTGCGTGATCGGGTCGAGAATGGTCATGACAATGACGCGCTTGGACAGGCCGTTCAAACTGAAGGTGAGCGACTCGACGTTCGAATCCGAATCCGAGTTCACGCTGAGTGGGGGTTGAGGGATCGGAACGTTGACGTCGGGACCGCAGTACGCCGTGCTCGTGAGCGGCGCCGGCCCCGGGTCGATATGGAAGGTGAAGCCGCACCGGGATGCGATCCCCCTGATGTATTGGAGATCCGTGCCGGTCTGCGCGTCGATGCCAGCGGTTGGATTCTTCACGGTGACGATGGGATGTGGAATGACCAACGGGATGATGCCAAACACGACATACTTGCCCAGGATCAGATTCAGTCGGGCGACGTCCGGCATGGCAGGGAAAGGCACCTTCACCTCGATCACATCCATCAACACGCTCAGATCCTCGCCGGTAAGCGTGAGCGTTGAGCGGCCCGGCTCGTTGCTCGGAGAGACCTCGTGGCGCGTGACGACGCCGTCGGCAAGCACCCGCGGCAGGCCGCGAAAGGTGACGATGACGACGACACGCGTGACCATCGGGTCGAGGAGGCCGGCGGGCAGCAACGCCGTTTGAATCGGCGACGTCTTCCCGACGCTGAAGGTCAGCTGGAAGCCGGTGCGGTCGCGCTGGCTGCTCACCTGCACGCTCTGGAGCGCCTCGACCAGCGGCAAGGGCGCGGGCACGGGCACGGCGAGCGGCCCGATCAGGAGGGTCAGGTGAATCCCGTCAAGCATTCGGCAACCCCGGTATCCCTTCCGGCAGGGTGATGCGGAGCCGCCGGCCGAGTTCCGCGGTCAGACTGTCGGGTTGCATCGCCCGGTTGGCATCGCAGAGGCGCCAGAATTGCTCGGGATCGGCCAGGTAGCGTGCGGTGATGTTGTCCAGCCGGTCCCCCTGCACCACCACGTGTTCCTGCAACAAAGAAAAGCGCTCGGGCGGCGGAACGAACCGGCGTTTGAGATAGACCAGCATCCGACCGTTGCCTCTGTCCAGCGTCGCGGTTTCGCTATTGAAGTAGCGGCTGGTGGGCGGAAAGAGCATGGGCCACCTCGGATTCGCTACAGTTTCAATCCTGTGGCGATGTTCTGGACGTTGGTGAAAAAGTTCGTCGCGGCCATTATTTCCTTGGCGATGTGATGCACCAGGAAGAGGGCTTCGCCCGGGCTCGTCACCGGCAAATCGTAGTAGCTGAGCACCGCCAACGACAGGTCGACCTTGGCACGGATCGGGTTGAGCAGCGGATCGTGGGCTTCCTCGGTGATGCTGAGGCTGGTGAGGCGCACCGGGAGGACTCGTTGCGGCCCCCACACGAACAGCGTCATCGGCGCCTCCACCGGAATCACCTCGATCGTCCCGATCAGGGAGAGCACGGCGTTGGCGATGACCGTCGCGCTCTTCGGGTAAAGCAGCATCTCGAGGGCGGCCAACGTGGGATAGATGCCCATCGTCGTTGCCAGGGGATTGGCCTGCTCAAGCTGGTCGGCGGCGTCGATTTCGATGCCCAGGGTGATCGTCTCCTTCGGGGGCCCGGTCAGGCGGAAGGCCTCGCCGCGGTCGCCTTCGCCGCTGACGGCGCGCGGCTCCAGCCGCCGCGTCATCGTGTCCGGGTTGTACTGGAAGACCACGATGCTGGCGAGCGGGTTGAGGGGATCGACGCCGACGATGGCGCCCTTGAGCACCCGTGGGCTTATTGGGGAAGGGCTCATGAACGAGCCCCCTCCATGTGGCACTGCGCACGTTCCCCACCGGTGATCGCGCCCTGGCCGCAGTCGCAGTGGCGGTGCGACACGGCGCTGGCCACGGGCGTAACCGTCGTCGTGGTTATCGTGTGAGCTGATGCCAGGGTGCGGTCGCTCACCGTATCTTGCCGATTCCGCCGTACACGGACCGCGCGATCTGCTGCCCGAGTCGGCTCGGATAATTTCCTTCTCGAAGCTCGAAACCCCCGGCGTTCACCTGGGGCGCGGCGCCGCCCGCGCGGGCCTCACCGGAGAGACCATCGGCGGCGAGAAGGCGTGCCAACTCCCGCTCCACGGCCGCCTTGACCAGGGACCCCTGATAGCGTGTCAGGGGCAACCCCTCGAGGATCAGGCGGTCGATGTGGACATCGATCTTCACGCCACTGCCCCTGCCGCTCCCTGCCATCGGAAGTCCGCTTCGTTGATGGGCCGGTCCAGCTTGCGGAACTCGGCGCGCGCGCTTTCCAGGACGAGCGGCATGGTGACGGGCGTGCCGCCGTGCGCCGCCAGAAAGGCAGCCTTGAGCGCGACGTTGTGAATGTGCCCGCCCGTGAGGTTCAGCCGCGCCAGCCGGTCGAGGTCGAGCCCGCGGGTGGGAGTCCGCGGCGGGAAGACCTTCTGCCAGATCGCCTTTCGCTCGGCGACCCCGGGGAACGAGAAGTTCACGACGAAGCGCAAGCGCCGGAGGAACGCCGGATCGAGCGCGCTCTTCATATTGGTGGCCAGGATGGCCAGCCCGCGATAGGCCTCCATCCGCTGGAGCAGATAGTTGATCTCGATATTGGCGTAGCGATCGTGGCTGTCCTTGACTTCGCTTCGCTTGCCGAAGAGGGCGTCGGCCTCGTCGAAGAACAGAATGGCGCCTCCGTCCTCCCCGCCTTCGAAGAGGCGACGCAGGTTCTTCTCGGTCTCGCCGATGTACTTGCTGACGACCGCCGACAGGTCGATGCGGTAGAGGCTCAGACGCAAGTGGTTGGCGATGACCTCGGCGGCCATGGTCTTGCCCGTTCCGCTCTCGCCGGCGAAGAGCGCGCTGATGCCGAGCCCACGGCTCATCTTGTCGTGGAACCCCCACTCCTCGTAGACGGTACTTCGCTGTCCGACCTGAGCTACGATCTCATGCAGCAGGTTGACCTCCGCGGGCGGGAGCACGATGTCATCCCAGGTCGCCTTCGGTTCGAGGCGCTGGGCCATGGCGTTGAGCCGCGGCCGCGTGCTGGCCAGACATGCGTCCCAGAGCCGATCGCGCAGCGGACGAGTGTCGCCGGCCGTCTCGGAGAGTACCGTGCGAGCAATCTGCTGGAGGCTTGCGAGATTCAGGCTGAACTGGCCGGCGAGAAGGGCCGGGGTGTCGCCGGCCTGCTCGCCCAGCGCGGTGGCCCAGGCCGCCCGCTGCTCGACGGGCGTCGGCTTGGCGATGTCGGCCAGCAAGGCGGACTCTCCCAGCCCCACCCAGACCTCACGCGTGTCCACGAAGGTGATGCCGGTGACGCGGCCCAGCAGGCGGTTGACGGCCGCCGCCTGCGCCGAGTGCGAGCCCTCGCCCTCGCATGCCTGGGCGTCGAGATACAGGGCGACCGGCAGCAGCAGGCTCTCGCGCTGCCAGAGCCGCGCGAGGGTCTCCAGTTCGGCGGCCTGCGCGGGCAGGAGCTCCGAAGGCAGCCGGTAGGTCCGTAGGCCGAGCGCAGCGGCGACGTGGCCGGCCACGAGCTGCTTGGTGGGCGCATCGCTGCCCAGGAGCTGAATGACCGGCAGCTTCTGGCCCGCAGGCACTTGCTTCAACTGGCCCACGATGCGGTCCACGGCGCCCCTGTGTGAGGCCGGCAAGTCGGTTTGGTTGCCGGCGAGATCGAGCAAGGTCAGCAGCGGCGCGAGCCGGTCATCGAGGTAGTTCAGCCCCTTGACGTAGTTGACGATGCGCTCGTCCGCGCGAAGCGGGCTCGTCGTGAGTGGCTGGGCCCCCGGCTGATTGATCTCGATCAGCCGCCAGAAGCGCAGCGGCCGCTCGGGCGAGAGCGCGTCCCATGCCGGGTTGTCGAATAGCGTCAGGGCGAGGGCGAAGGTCGGGTAGGCTCGGGCGGGATCGCGCTGGGCTCGAGCGCAGAGGGCGGCGATGCCGGTGTCGAGCTCCATCGCGGCGCACAGGAGCAGGGCCTCCTGTTCGAACTGTGAGAGACCGAGCCTGTGGCCGAGGATGACCAGCGCGGGAGGCGGATCCATTTGCGCGGCGGCGGCGAGGTCGGCGGCCGTTCGCTCGGGGTGCTCCCCTCCGCTCGCAGTGAGAGCCGCCGACACCGGTGATGAGATCGAGCCCGCTTCGGCCGGTGGTCGGCTCACGAGCTGCTGCCAGAGGGAGCGCGATTCCTCCTTGGGTTGCGGCGGCGTGAGCGTTGTCGAAACGGACTCCTCGCCGGCGCGCCGCTCCAGGCGGGCCCGCAGCCAGGCCACCGCCGTCGAGAGGTATTGCGCATTGCCCTCCTGCCAGCTCGCCGGATCGCTCATGTCACCGTCACCTTCTGGGTTTGGTCGAACACGGGCGGCGTCACGGAGCGATCCACGAGGAGGCTGTCTACCCCGTCGATGCGCAGGCGCGCGAAATATTCACCCGCGGCCACGCTCGGGGCGATGAACGTCAAGGTCCCCGTCGGACTGGTCGGGGCCGCAGGGGGCTCGGCCGGGATCTCCCGATCCCCCAGCAACAAGGCCGCGCGCTGCACGAGCCTCATCTGGGTCCCGTGCTGCTCCACTCCGACCTGGGGGCTGCACGTCACCGTGAACGTGATGTTTCCGGCGGGAGGCGCGGGGGGGGCGATCGTCATGCTCGGCGCCAGCGAGAACGACAGCTCGTTGGTCGTCCGCCGGTACGACTCATTGAGTCTCTGGACCCGCACGGCGAGCGTGTAGAACCCAGCGGGCCAAACCGCGGGTTGATTCGGGAGCCCGACCGTGAGCCTCGTGTCCGTCCCGCCCGGCTGTGGAGGGACTTCCACAGGGGCAGTCCACAAGGGGTGGTTGAAGACCACCCCGACGTTGGTACCGTCCAGGTGTTGGCCGCCGAGGCTGAGGGTTTCCCCCAGCCTGGTGCTGGGCTGCCCGCCCTGCGGCAGCGCTTCCTCCAGCGCCGGGAAGGGGGGGATCAAGCTCGACTGGGAGCGCACGCCCCGGCTCAGCACGGGCAGCGGCGCCCGGGTGAACTGCGTGCTGTCGATGAGGACCACGGTCGCCTCGTAGGCGACCGAGAGTCGGTACTGGGTTTGGAGTCCCGTCCACAGCTTGGATAGCTCTTCCAGCGACAGCGGCTGGAGCGTCACGCGCACGCGCTCGATCTGCCGGTCCAGGTCGGCTCTCGGCAGTGAGCTAGCCGTCGCCGCCCTGATCTCTTCCGCGCCGAGCAGGGCATGGTCGTGCAGGACACTCATCGCTTGGCCCAGCACCTGATGGCTGAAGGGCTGGGTCGTGTCGTCGCCGCGGCCGTAGGCGGTCATCAGGTAATAGAGCTTCACCGCGAGGGCCGGGATGCCCGTCTCGCCCGGCATCATCCGTCTGGGCATGTCCATGTTGGTCCACGCCGCGTTGGGCAGCGTGTGGTACAGGAACAGGTTGAGCTGGTTGGCTGTGTTGTTGCTGTCGCGCGCCCTGTCCAGCGGCTGTGTCGTGACCGTCGTGTCGTTCAGGTCGGGGTCGGCACGGACGCCCGTCTCCAGAACCGATCGAAGTGTGGCGGTGACAGCGGCAATGGCCAGCGCGTTGCTCATCGAGGGCTTCCCTCGGCCCGCCGGCGCAGGTATTCCTCCAGGCTCATCGCCGTCGGCGTCTGGCGCTCCCTCGGGCTGACCGGGGCTGCAGGGTGCGTAGCTCGAACCTCGACGCGGCCGATGGTCACCTGGATCGCCGGCTCGGCCCTAATTGTGGGTCGGGAGCGAGCCGGACCTGCCGGCTCAGAGTAAAGCGCGACACGTGGCTGAACCACGACCCTGGCCGGTCCCGCCGTGCCGGGGTCTGAGGGCGAGACCGGCTCTCCACGTGACACGTCCGAAGGTCTGAGAGCGAAGGACCCGTCGAGACCCTCATTCACGGGCCGAACAGGTTCGCGCCAGGCAGTGCTCAGGGAGGTCTCGCCGCCGTCGGCCCTGTCGCGGACACGAACAGGACGCGCCGTGGGCCCATCCAGGCCCGATCGGCGAAATGCGCCCGTCTCGGACGGCTGGATCACGGACGGCGGCACGACAGGTCGGATGTCATGGAGTCGCGCGGCGGGCACTGCGGTCGCTTGGGGCGAACGCGCTGCGGCGTCCCGTTCGATCCCCGGCGAGACGGCCTGCCGACGGGACACGTCCACCGGTCTGAGATCGCGGGAAGCGCCGAGATGCTCATTCACGGGCCGACGAGATTCGCTCCAGGCAGGGCCCGAGGAATTCTTGCCGCCATCGGCCCCATCGGGGACAAGAGCAGGACGCGTCGCGGGTGAACCGTGACCTGATCGACGTACTGTGCCTGCCTCGCCCGTGCGCATCATGGATGGCGGCGAAACGCGCGACGGATCATGGGCTCGCGTAGCCGACGCGGGTGGACGTGCTTCGGCACCTCCTTCGACCGCCAGCAAGGAGGTGTGCCGCACCGATGCCGACCATGAGCCTTGGGTCGGTTGTCCCGGCGGATCGGAGGTCGCCGGCCCGACCGCATGAACCTGCTCGCTCTCGCGTCCGTCCTGCTGCGAGGAAGACGGTGATGGCGGTTCGACGAAGTGGCTGACCTCGAGCGCGGCCGATGGGCGCGCGTCGAGCACGACTTCCTCGAAGGCAGACGGTAAGTCGAGTATCCCTGCCCTCGAGGCGACGGCAGCCCGCGGTGGTTCGAAGAGCGACGCTACCTGCGGTCGGACGAACTCGGCAAGGCCAAGACTTCGCGCCGCAAGGTTGCTCAGGAAATCGCTCATCCGGTCACCATCTCTAGATAGAGCTGCCGCCGCTGGGGACTGAGGGCCAGAATGTCGCGCTCGGCCCAGCGGTAAGCCGACGCGAGGGTGTGTACCTCGCGAAGGATCCGACAAGCCCAGGCATCGATCTCGCTCCAGAAGAACGACCCGATATCGAAGATCGCCCGCCACGGATGACCGCACGACGCGCAGGAGACGGCGAACTCCACATCCGCCTGGGGATCGGCCTGCGCAATGCCTGCGGCCACGGCGTCGACGACCTCCGGGGGCAACCGATCGGCCGATACGGGCTCGCCGTCGTGGTGAGCCGCGAGGAGACACCGCTCGAGGAGTAGCGCCCGAAGCCGCATCGGGTCGGACTCGCCGGGGGCCGCGGCCAGATCGGCACTGTCGGGCGGCCGGAATTGCACGTCGTAGCCCTCCTTGGCCAGCGATGCGGCACGTCCGGTGTCCGCCGGAGCATCTGCTCGGACCTCGGCCACGTCAAAGGTCAGCTCGAGCCGCTGGCCACAGTCGGGACATGTCAGGACGCCGGACATCCGCGAGCCGAATGTCCACTCGCGGAGGGTGAGCAAGCAGGCATCGCGCTGGCCGATCGTGAGGCTTGCCAGGGCGTCCGGGGGCGCGTCGCAGGCCGCCCCCAGCAGCGTCAGCGCCCGTTCAACGAGCCCCTGCGCCAAGCCGAGCTCCCAAACCCCGAGCAGCTCGCCTGCTGACAGGGCGTGCATGCTCGATTACCCGGCCGGAACGGTGAAGGTCGGCTCGCTCGGCTCTGGCACCTCCTGGTCGCGCTCCCAGCCCTCGTTTTCCAGCTTGATGTGCTGGATGGCCACGGCGTTGGCGTTGGCGTCGAGATCGGGCAGCGCCTGGTACTCCGAGACCCACGCGCGGTACACCTTGTACGTGAGGGCGAGCTGGCCCGCCTCGTTGTAGACCTCGATGAGAACGTCCTTGCGGAAGTTCTTCAGCGAGACTTCGGCGCCCAGGCCCGCGCCAGTGTGCCAGACCCTGTTGGCCCATTTCTCGAACTCGGTGTCGTGGGTGACGCCCCGCTCGAGCGTGATGGGGTCGTACTCGGTCCGTCCCGGGGACTTGCGGCTGCTGCTCGGATCCCCGCCTTCACGATGCTTGACGACCTCGGTGGTTCGCTTCAGCATGCCGACCTTGCTGACGCCAGCCACGTACCGGCCGTCCCACTTGACCCGGAACTTGAAGTTCTTGTACGGATCGAAACGCTGAGCGTTGACGGTGAACTGGGCCATGTGCTCCTCCTTACGTTTCGATCGGGCCGGCTATCTGCTGGATCTTGATGATCACGAACTCGGCCGGCTTGAGCGGAGCGAAGCCCACGACGATGTTGACGATTCCTCGGTTGATGTCCGTCTGGGTCGTCGTCTCCTTGTCGCACTTCACGAAGTAGGCGTCCTGAGGCGTCTTCCCCTGGAACGCCCCCTGGCGGAACAGGTCATGCATGAAGGCGCCGACGTTCAGCCGGATCTGCGCCCACAGGGGCTCATCGTTGGGCTCGAAGACCACCCACTTCAGGGCGCGATAGAGGCTTTCCTCGATGAACAGCGCCGTCCGGCGCACCGGAATGTATTTCCACTCGGAGCCGATCTCGTCGTTGCCCCGGAGGGTTCGAGCGCCCCAGATCACCGTTCCGTACACGTTGAAGTTGCGGATGCAGTTGATCGCCTGGGGATTCAGCACGCCGTTTTCTTTGTCCGTCAGCGGCACCTTCACCCCGATTACACCGGTGACGCTGGCATCCGTGCCGGCGGGGGCCTTCCACACCCCGCGCGTGGCGTCTGTCCGCGCGTAGAGGCCAGCGACGAAGCCACAAGGAGGAAAATTGGTCGGACGGTTCTCGCTCAAGGGGTCGGGCGCTTTCAGCCAGGGGAAATAGAAGGCGGCATTGATGCCATTGTCCCCGGTGAGGGTTGGGTCGGGCCCAGTCTGGATCGACGAGAACGCGGCATTCTCCGGACAGTCGGCGATGAGGAACGCCCGATGGTCGTGGCAGTACCCTTCGAGGGTTGCCAGCGTGGCGGGCGTAGTTTCTCCGGGGACGCAGAGCAGGTTGAACAGATCCACGTGGTCGAGCTGAGACACGCCGCCGGTGAGCGCCGATTCGAATGGGGCAGAATTCGGCAACAGCACGGTGCCGTCGGCGCCATTCTGGAACTTGGGCGAGGGGGTCGCCGTATCCGCAGGCGGCGCGGGTGCGGGCGGTCCACCGGTTACCGACGCGGTGATGAACTGAGACTCGTTCTTGATCACGTCTCCCACGAACCGGCCCTGCGGATCCGGGTTGGCCATGGACAGGTTCTCGAACGACTCCACCGTGATTTCGTTCGTCGATCCGGGTTTCACGTACACCACTTGGAGCCGGAAGCGGTTCGTGCCGCCCGCCTGGTTCTTGATCGCTATGCTGTAGTGATTGGCCCACTCGCCCGGATTCTTGGCCGTCAGCGTCACCGCGCCGAGCGTCAGCGTGGCCGATTGGGCGAACGGCGGAGGGG
>Ga0105164_10003108_pt1 | contig 10107 bp, 9 predicted proteins | sample VDWuncwatermetaG_FD_89674 | JGI IMG/M metagenome (GOLD analysis project Ga0105164, IMG submission 89674) | Wastewater microbial communities from Netherlands to study Microbial Dark Matter (Phase II) - VDW unchlorinated drinking water | ecosystem: Environmental > Aquatic > Freshwater > Drinking... | reverse complement strand
GAACAAGAAGGCATTGAACGCAACGAAAGCGCATTCTAATCCACTAACCTTCAACGGAGTTCAACTGCCCTTGGGGCAGTCCTACTCATCAAGCCACCAGCTTGCTGGTGGTGTCTGACTTTGCGGAATTGGCTGAACCCATGTGTCTGATTTTTCCAGAGCGCAAAATTGAATTGCATATTGACGATGAGCAGTTTTATAATCGTCTCAAGACAGAATTTCAAAGCTATTGGCCAGGGGGACGCATAGCAGAAATTGTCTATTATGCTAAACTTATCAAAGTTCTTTTCCCGGAAAGGATTTCGGATTTACACTTGAATGATAAATCTTGGGAGAAGATAAAAGAAACTGCAAGAGAAAATTTTGACATCAACCAAGAATCCAGCCAAGAGTTAAAATTTATTTTTCCGAATTATGACTTAGAAGCGTATCCAACATTTAAAAAAAGCGCCGTTGAAGATATAAAAAAAGATCTAAGATATACGGAGAAGGGCGGAGAGAGATATGCCCAACTCGCCGTACTTAAGAAAATCCTTTTCCCAAACACAGCGGAAACCATAGATCGTGTTACTTGGGAAGACATGAAAAATACCCTTCTCAAGCCGCGCGTTTTTATTGCCACTGATTTTAGTCGCAGTGCTTTAAACATGAAAATCCTTGCGGCAAAAGAGATAAAGATTACAGATAATGGAGTAGAAATCATTATGCCCGAACAAAAAGCTTCTTTTGAAAAAGCACTTCCCTCGCTGCCGGAGACCCGTAACTTTTAACCATGCTCCTGGAACGAAGATTTGGGAATGCCCTCAATATCAAAGACCTTATCATCGAAACTCCCCAAAGAGAGCAGGATTTCCTTTTTGATCCGGAGAGGGATTTGACGAAGGAAGATTGGGAAAGGATGAAAGGAAAACTGAGCGAGGATTGCGGTCAGGACGAGTTATTCCTTCTTTCGGAATATATGGCGCTCTTCCCGGAATGGAAAGATGAATTGGGCATAGAGGGTTTATACCCGGAAATAAAAAAGAGATTTGAGGAGGACTGGGCGAACAAGAATGTCCCGTTTATCGTGTGTATGGCAGCGCTTATCAAGCGCATTTTTCCTGGAGAAGGCGAGCGAATTCATTTCAACGACCCCTTTTGGGAAGATATAAGAAACTATGATTGGAACAAAGACGACAGCACGAAACTTGCTTCCTTTTTGTGCCAAAAATATATGAAGGTCATTTTCCCATCTTTTGATCTTGATCACGAAGTTGAACAAGGAGCAAAGAACGATGTCACGCTTGCGGAGAAAGACGAAGATTGGGAAATGTTTGCCGAGCAAGCTGCGCTCCTGAAACTTTTTTCAAAGCTGGGACGCCGGGACGTGAGCAGAAAAGCATGGGATGGCATGAAAAACGCATTGGCGCGGTTTCGTGACGACGGTGAAATCGAATCTTTTGTCAATTTGGCATCCAATATGAAAATTCTCGCGGCAGAAGAGGTAAGAGCTACTGATAAAGGATTTGAAATCATCATGCAGGAGAAAAAGAAAGAATTTCATCCTCCCGCACCTTCGTTGCCAGAGGTTAAAAACTTTTAACAATAGCCATGGCGGAATCACGAGATATAAGGCAACAGCCACAACAGGAAACTCGCTTTGAGGAGATTATTTCGCCTGACCATTTGAAAATGATCAGTCAAGCGTCAGGGGGGTATGTTTTTGTTGAAGATCCTTCAATCCTTCCGAATAAGACAGGATTTACTCTCAAGGACAGCGACCCGAAAGAAATTCACTACAATCCTTTGATCTTCAAGGGTTCGCCTGAATTGGGAGTTAAACCCATAGAGCATCCCGAAGGATTTTTTTACCACGAAGCCGGACATCACGCGCCGGAAGTGCTGGAGTTTGACGACGATCTTACGCGGCAAGTGCTGGTTCCGGAAAACATCCCGGAAAGTTATAAGGGATCAGAGGCGGCTGAAAAGCGATTTTTTTCCGCGCTCTATCGGCATTTTATCAACACAAATGTTGATATGTGGCTGGAAAGTTTTTTGGGACGCCGCCCGTATTATCCGATCAAGGAATCTGTTACCAAGTTTCAGCAAGGCAAAGGAGCGATGGAGAGCTACACCCATTTCCCCAAGCCGGAACAGTTGATGCAGGCGCTGCTTCGCAGCCGTTATTTTGAGCAATCAAATATAGGGGAGCGGCTTGACGCTGATGTGCATGAAGCATACGAGCGCATCACGCGAAGCGGAGCCATGCGAGCATTGCTTGACGCAAGGGATTTTGAAAATTATTTTGCTTCTCCGCGCGACCGCCGGCGCGCCATTGAACGCAAAGTTCTTGCGTGTAAAGAAGCAATGTTGCCCGAATACTTAAAGCTTTTGGAAAACGAACTGGAAGAAAGAAAAAAACAGACCCAAGAGGCGAAAGGAGCGGAACAATCCAAACCGGATGAAGGTGGACAGAATCAACCTCAACAACCTCCATCAGAATCAGCTCCTCTCACCAAAGAAGAAGAGCAGGAGCTTGTCCAGCAGATTTTGAAAGAGCTGGAAGAAGCCGGTCATGAAGCGGGCGCGCCTTCGCCGGACGAGCAAGGGCATCATGAAGAGTACATGGGGGAATTACACCGGCGTATAGAGAAACTGCACGAAACGGAAGTGCCCGAGGAGGGAAATCCAAGAGAAATAAAGCCGCATGAATCAGGGCCGGAGGCAGGCGAGGAAGTAATCCGGCAATTGGCCCGCGAATTTCAGCAAAAAGAGGCGGATAGAGCGCGGCAAGGACTTGCGGAAGCCGCTCAAGTCCGCCAAGAATCAATCAAGGAGTGGGAGAATATCAAGCAGGAGTATCGTTTGGAAATCCAGTCGGCGGCAAGTTTTTTGGTGGAAGTTTTTTTGGATGACAGGAGAAAGAAGTTGGAATATCTTGTGCGTGAAGGAGAAGTTGTTCCCGGGCTTGAGTATGAAACGATTGCCGCGATTCTTTCCGGCGATATAGATCCGGATACGAAAATGCGCACGACACGCAATCCGGAATTTCTGGAAACGGAACTTGAATTTATTGTGGATACGTCAGGATCAATGGCAGGAGACAAGATCAGGAAATCCATTGCGTTATTGGTAATTGTCGCTGAGGCCTTAAAGCGCGTGAAAGACGACTTGGCAGGCGAGGATTTGCTCATGCTAGACGAAGAACCGCTCCGCGTGGGCGTGACAAAGTTTGCCGCCGCGGCCGAGCGTGTAACGAAACTCACTGATCCTCTTGATGATAAAAAACAGCTGACGATTATTGATAAACTTTCCCAGGTTGGCGGTGGTACCGAGGAAACCGGAGCACTCACCGAAGTATATCGCGACCTTACTGTTGACAAGAAAAATGTTATCAAAATTATCATCGTGCTCACGGACGGAGCGGGAAACCAAGAAGGTGTCCGCCCTATTATTCAACAGATCGAGCAAGACAACGAAATTGTTTTCTTAGCGGCAGGGTTAGGAACAGGAGAAGAGGAGGCACAAGCCATTGTTAAAACCTATCTTGAGTCCTTGCAAAATCGCGAAGGCGGCAATGTTTTTGGCATAGCGGCAAGGAATCCCAACGAGCTTTTGTCCCGCGTTCTTGAATTCCTCAAACGAGAAGTTGATAAACGAAGGCAGGCGTAAAAACTTCCCATGCAAGAAACGCGCAAATGCCAAAACTGCAAAACCGAATTCCGTATCGAGCCGGAGTCCGCGCACCAAAGCTTTCGCTTGGTGCGGGACTTCGCTTTGTCTTTGCCATGAATACCCTAAGCAGTGAAGTTCGCATTTGTCAAAATTGCAAAGCGCAGTTTAACGTAGACGCTGCGGATTTTGCGTTTTACGAAAAGATCCAAGTTCCGCCGCCGACGTTCTGCCCGGAGTGCAGGATGCAAAGGAGGATGGCGTGGAGAAATGAAAGAAGCTTGCACAGGAAAAAAGATGATTTTGGGAAGGAAATTATTTCGATCTATGCACCGGAGAGCCCTGTTCGCATTTATGAAAGAGAGTATTGGTGGTCTGATAAATGGAACCCGATGGACTATGGAAAGGAGTATGATTTCTCCAAACCGTTTTTCGAGCAATTCCGTGAATTGTTTGAGAGCGTTCCGGCAACCGCGGTGTTTGACAAGAGTCCGATCAACAGCAGTTTCTGCAACCACTCCGGCTACATGAAGGATTGCTATATGACGTTCGCTTCTTGGGAGTGTGAGCGTGCGCTATACTCGGAGCGTTCGATCGGCTTGAAAGATTCTCTGGACTCACACACGGCGGATCAATGTGAGTTTTGCTACGAAGTGGTGGACTCGTCGCGTTCCTACAAACTTTTTTTCAGCCGGCAGTGCGTGTCGTGTTCCGAGTCCTCTTTTCTTTTTGATTGCAGAAATTGCAGCAATTGCTTCGGCTGTGTGGGATTAAGGAATAAGCAGTACCATATTTTCAACAAGCCCTATTCCAAAGAAGAATACGAAAAAGAGATAAAAAGTTTTGATTTGGGAAGTTTTGAAAACGCGGAGCGTTTCCGGCAAGAATTCCTCAAGCACAAGTTGCGGTATCCGGTTAAATTCGCCCGTCTTGCCGGTGCGGTTAATGTTTCGGGAGATAATGTAAGCAACGCCAAAGATTGTTTCTCCTGCTTTGACATGAGGGACAATGTTGAGAATTGCAAATACTTAACGCACGGCTTCGGGATCAAAGATTCTTACGACGGTTTTGGCATAGGGCTTTGCGAGCTTCTGTACGAAGGTATCGACACCGGGGAGGGCGGCGCATCAAAAGAACGATTCAGCGTCGTGGTGTATTCTTCGTCCGATACGCATTATTGTTTTAATTGCGAGGGTTCGTCTGATCTTTTTGGTTGCATAGGCCTTCGCAACAAGCAGTATTGCGTCTTGAACAAGCAATACACAAAAGAAGCATACGAAAAACTTTTGCCAACGATAAAGGCGCATATGAACAATGTGCCGTATCTTGATAAAAAGGGAAGGGTATACAAGTACGGCGAATTTCTCCCCGCCGAATTATCGCCTTTTGCGTATAACGAGACCATTGCCCAGGAATATTTTCCGCTTGATAAAGAAAGCGCAACCGCAAAGGGATACCGATGGCGCGAGCCCGACAAACGATCGTATCGCATCACGATACAAGCGGATAACCTTCCGGATCATACCAAGAACATAAACGATACCATTCTTGAAGAAACGATCGGCTGCGCTCATCAGGGAACGTGCCAAGAACAATGCGCGAGCGCATTCAGAATAATTCCGCAAGAGCTCAAATTCTACCAAGAGATGAATCTTCCTCTGCCTCGCCTCTGCCCCAATTGCCGGCATTACCAGCGCATTATCAAGCGAAACCCGCCCAAGCTTTGGCATAGAAAATGCACGTGCGAGGGCGCAATGTCAGAGAATGCCTTGTATAAAAATTCCGTGAGCCATTTTCACGAAACAAGCCCTTGTCCCAACGAATTTGAAACTTCTTATCCTCCTTCGCCCGAGGCTACGGAAGGACGAGGCGCACAGGAGAGGAAAGAAATTGTCTATTGCGAAAAATGTTATCAAGCAGAAGTTGTATGAGTTGACCCGAAAAGCTCTTTTTGATATTATTTAACTATGAATACTATTACAACCGAAGGCGTTTATCGAAAAGGGATTATCGTGCCAAGAATAAAACCGACAGGTCAACGAGCGGCGATTATTACCTTCCTCCCCGTATCAAGTCGCAAGCCCTTAATGTCCGACGAAGCGATCTGGAAAGAGGTAGAACCTTATGCCCGGAAAATAAGACAGAAAATCCTCCGCGATACCTACCCTGATCTTCATGGGAAGTCCAAAAAAAAGGTCACATAGGTTATTTATTGATTCAAGTGTTCTTTTCGCCGCCGCGCTTTCTCCGAGCGGCGGCTCTTTTCGTTTGCTGCGCGAAGCTCGTGAAAGAAATATAAAGCTTTTTATCACGCCTTACGTGATCGGTGAAGTAGATGAAGGTCTCCGCAATCGCTATCCTGAAGCGCTTGAAATTTTCCGCTCTTTCCTGATCCATTTCCCAATTCATCTTATGAGAAATCCTTCCGCGTCAAGAGTCTATGAATGCGCAAACATCCTTCCATGGGAAGACGCTCCTATCCTTGCCGGAGCCATCACTACTAAAGCAAACCATCTCATTACTCTGGATAAAAAACATTTTTTGATTCCTTTGAAAAAGCAAAAACTTACGGTAGAAATTTTGACCCCCGGAGATTTTATCAAGAAGTATTTCGTATGAACTCTCGCAGGGAAATCTGCCAAAATTGTCAGCAAGAATTCCGCATCGAGCCGGAGGATTTTGCGTTTTACGAAAAGATGGAAGTTCCGCCGCCGACGTTCTGTCCGGAGTGCAGATTGCAGCGCAGGATGATTTGGCGCAATGAAATTGTTTTTTATAAAAGAATATGCGATGCCACGGGCAATGAAATTTTTTCAATGTTTTCTCCAAAGGCGCCGGTAAATGTGTATGATCGGGATTACTGGTGGAGCGATAAATGGGACCCATTGGCATACGGGCGCGAGTATGATTTCAAGCGGCCGTTTTTTGAGCAGTTGAAGGAGCTTATTCAAACCGTGCCATGGCCGAGTCGGTCGTTTCTTGATAATGTGGGGAGCGAGTATTGCATGAACTGCAGTTACTTAAAAAACTGCTATATGCTCTTTGACGCCGACTCGTGCGAAGATTCTTCTTACGGCGTTGGCATCAACAAGTTGAAAAACTGTTTTGATAATTTGTCGCTTGACTCCTGCGAGCTTTGCTATGAATGTTTTTTCTGCGCGCGCTGCTACCGGGCGTTTTACTGCAGTAACTGCGAGGATTCGAGCGATATCACGTTCTCCAAAGATTGCGTCAATTGCCGGAATTGTTTCGGCTGTGTCGGATTGCGGAATAAGTCGTATTGTATCTTTAACGAGCAGTACTCAAAAGAGGAATATTTTAGAAAAATAGCGGAATTCAAAGGCGGTTCTTATAAGAGTTTTCTGCAAAATAAAAAGAAAGCGCTCGATTTTTTCCGCACATTCCCGGTGAGATACATGCACGGAAGCCATAATCAGGATGTTTCCGGCGACTATATCTATAACAGCAAAAACGTTCACGATTCCTATACGGTGCGCACGATTGAAGACAGCCGGTATTGCGCGGTAATCAAGGCCCTTCCCGGCGGCGCCAGGCAATGCTACGACTACGATCTTTTCGGGTGGAACGCGGAACTGATTTATGAGTGCAACAATGTGGGATATAACGCCTCCAACGTAAAGTTTTCCGTCCTTGTGTACCTTAACGCGCGTGACATTGAATATTCGCTTTCGTGCATTTCATCGGTGCATGATCTGTTTGGATGCGTCGGATTGCAAAAGAAGCAATACTGTATTTTGAATAAGCAATACACGCGATCGGAATACTTCAAGATGATCCCGAAGATCAAGAATCACATGAACAAAATGCCTTATGTGGATGCCAGAGGAAGAATCTACAAATACGGCGAGTTTATTCCCGTAGAACTTAGCCCGTTCGGGTATAATGAGGCAATCGTTCAAGAGTACATGCCCTTGAGCAAAGAAGCGGCCCGTAAGGCGGGGTTCCCCTGGAGAGAATCAATCGCAAAGGAGTATCCTGTTACGCTTTCGTGGGCGGACTTGCCCGACAGCATTGATGATGCCGATGACTCCATTCTCAAAGAAACGATCCTCTGCCGGGCATGGGATACTGACAAGGAAAAAGCCCAGCAGCATAATTGTTCAAAAGCGTTTCGGATTACCGCGCGTGAGCTCGCTTTTTATCGCGAAATGAACCTCCCTTTACCGCGCAAATGTTTTTACAGCCGCCATTACGACCGGACATTACAAAGAAATCCGATACGCAAACAGTATCGCAGGCAGTGCATGTGCGATTACCAAGTTCACAGAAATTTGGCAGAACATACGCATCCTGTGCGTAGTCGTTGTTTGAATGAATTCAAGACGAGTTATTCGCCCGAACGTCCGGAAATTGTCTACTGCCAGCAATGCTATCAGGCCGAAGTCACGTGAAGCACCCTTTGCACCCTGTAATGACAGAAGAATATGGTTTCAAAGACACCCCGATTTGATAAAGCGTTGGATGAATATTTCGCAAACATCAAGCTTGATGAGCAAGGCGGGCAATGGCGAACCTGCCGTTTTTCGGGTAAACGATTTTATATAAGGCCGGAAGACGTCTCATTTTATAAAAGAATTCGCGTTCCCTTGCCGACCCTCAATCCGATGGAGCGGTTGCGCAGAAGGCTTGCTTATCAAAATACGTATAACCTTTTTCGCACGAAGTCGTCCTCTTCAGGAAAAACTATTATCGCGTCGTATCCGCCAAGCACGCCTTTTACCATTGTTGAACATCAAACATGGGCTTCGGATAAAACAGATCCTCTTCTATATGGAAGAGAGTATGATCATTCGCAAGGATTTTTTGAGCAATTTGCCAAACTTCAACGTGATGTTCCTCGGCCGAATCTTTCCTTGCTGGACGCAGTCAATTCCGATTATGCGAATCGCTCCGGCCATATCAAAGATTGTTATCTGGTATTTGATGCCAGCAACAGCGAGGATTGCTGGTACTCATCAACCATAGAAAAAGCGCGGAACGTACTTACGTGTGATTTCGTGATGGATACGGAGATCGCTTACCGTTGTAAGTACGTTGAACACTCCGCGCGCGTATTTTTTTGCGAGGAGTCAAAAAATTGCATGGATTCGTACTTCCTCTACGAGTGCAAAAACTGCACGAATTGTTTCGGATGCGCGAATTTGCAGGGCAAACAATATTATTTTTTCAACGAGTATCTTGGCAAAGAAGCATACGAAAAGAAACTGGCATCAATCAATCTCGGCAACCGAGAAGTGCTCAAACATTATACGAATAAATTTGAGGAAATAAAGAAACGCGCATTGCGCCCTGCGACCCGAAACCAAAATGCGACGAGCAGCTTGGGAAGCGGCATCGTCAACTCAACAAACTGCTACCAATGTCTTGTCGCCTATAACGCAGAGCACGTCGCCTACTCGTTCGGGTTTCTCGGGTATCGCGACTGCTACGACATGGCCGGAGGAATCAACGGCGAACTTTCCTACGAAAGTTTCGGCCTGGAAAATCAATACAATGTGCTCTTTTCCTCCGACACATTCAACGGCCGCACCATCGAATACTGTGACCTCTGCCGAAATGTCAGTAATTGTTTCGGATGCGTGGGGCTGCGCAACAAAAAGTTTTGCATATTCAATAAGCAATATGCGGAGAGCGAATATTGGAAAACGGTTGACGAAATTAAAACCGCAATGATGAGAGATAAAACATACGGAGAATTTTTCCCGCCGCAATATCATCCAATTCCCTACACAATCAGCGTCGCGTTAGCGTTCCCCGGTTTTGGTGATATTGAAAATGCAAAACGCTATGGATACGACACACAAGAAATTCCCGAAGAAAAAGCGGACGCGAAAACAAATGCAGTTTTGCCGCTTGATATCAAAGACGCGTCCGATGATATTCTCACCCAACCCTTTTTTGACGCCCGCCACAAAAAACAATTCCGTTTCATCAAGCCCGAACTCGAGTTCCACCGCCAACACAACCTGGCGCTTCCCGACGACTCACCCCTCGCCTGGCTCGCCGAAGCAAGAAAATCCCCCGCCCCGCCCCTTTGCTTTGATTTTTCCGTAAGGAGTTGCCCCAAATGCGGCGCATCAATCCAAACCACCTACGAACCCGACCAATTTAAAGACACCGTCTTTTGCGAACAATGCTATCAAGCGGAGGTTGTCTGAACCTATCGCTTCCAATTATGCTCATTGAACATATTTCCCCACAGATCATAGGCGGGAGAGCAAAACTTAAGGACATGCTGATTAAAGAAGCACAGGAAAAGAGTTTTTCGACCAAAGAGATAGGGGAATTAATTTCGACTATCCCTGAAAAACTCTATACTGGTATCGGAAATTCAGACAGCAAAACGACTTCAACTAGGGTGGCAAAAGGGGTATAGTGGAGTGTATGAAAAAACTATTCTCACCCAAGCAAAAGGCAATGATTGCGCTTGAAGCG
>Ga0105164_10003106_pt1 | contig 10108 bp, 9 predicted proteins | sample VDWuncwatermetaG_FD_89674 | JGI IMG/M metagenome (GOLD analysis project Ga0105164, IMG submission 89674) | Wastewater microbial communities from Netherlands to study Microbial Dark Matter (Phase II) - VDW unchlorinated drinking water | ecosystem: Environmental > Aquatic > Freshwater > Drinking... | reverse complement strand
TCATCAAGGTGTACGCGGACCAGGTCGCCGTGAAGGCCGCGCTTCTCACGGGCGAGATCTCGTATGGCAGCGTGCAGCCGGCCGACGTCGACGAGGTCAAGGCATCCGGCAGCGAGATCCTCAACTTCTTCCGCTTCCCTGGCGTGTCGAGCTACAATTTCATCTCCTGGAATGCGCAGGCGACGAAGGCGCCGTGGCTCGCGGACAAGAAGGTTCGCCAGGCGCTGACCTACGGGCTCGACGTCAACTCGATCATCAAGAACGTCGTCCTCGGCTATGGCGTGCAGGTGTATACGCACCTCCCGAAGGCCTCCTGGGCGTATCCCGGTGACGACCAGCTGAACAAGTACGCCTTCGATCAGAAGAAGGCCAAGGAGCTCCTCGAGTCCGCGGGCGCGAAGATGGGTCCTGACGGCGTCTACCGCTGGAAGGACCAGCCCATGACGATGCGGATCGAGACGAACCAGGGCAACAAGGTCCGCGAAACGATCCTCCAGATCGCGCAGGAGCAGTACAAAGCGATCGGCGTGAAGATCGACCCGCTGCTCGAGTCGTTCCCGGCGCTGCTCGACCGCAGCGTCCCGCAGAACCTCGATCACGAAGGCGTGATCCTTGGGTGGTCGCTGGGCCTGGACCCTGACGGTCTGTACCAGATCTGGCACTCGAGCCAGCAGGGCAAGGATCAGTTCAACTGGGTCCACTACGCGAATCCAGACTTGGACAAGGCCGTCGAGGCCGGACGGAACGGTCCCGACTGCGGCACGGAGGCCCGCAAGAGGGTCTACGCGACCGCCAGCAAGCAGCTCAACGAGGACGTGCCGTACACATTCCTCTACACCGGCGACTCGCTCGTGTTCTTCAACAAGTCGGTGAAAGGCATCGAGCCCAAGGCGTACAGCACGGCGTCGGGCTGGAACATCGAGAAGTGGTGGATCAAGCGGTAGCGATCCGCTAGGACGGAACGGATGCGGGCGGGGACGCGGTCCCCGCCCGCTTCGCGTCACCGCCGGACAGGCAAGGAGCAGCAGTGGGGCGTTTCATCCTCAGGCGGCTCGTCCAGGCGATCCCGACGATCTTCGGGATCATGCTCATCTCGTTCATCCTCCTGCGGGTCTCGCCGGCGGACCCCGTCAAGCTGATGGTGCCCTCGGACACTGAGATCACCGAAGAGGACAAGAACAACATCCGTGAGGCGCTCGGGCTGAACAAGCCGCTGCCCGTGCAGTTCATCGACTTCACGATCCAGGCCATAACGCTCGATTTCGGGAAGTCTTTCTACTACAACCGCTCCGCTCGGGACATGATCTTCGAGCGGGTCCCGAACAGCATCCAGCCGGTCCTGCTGGGGCTCCTGGTCGGCGTCGTCGTGGGTGTCCCGCTCGGCTTCGTGGCGGCGCTCAACCGCGGGAGGCGCAGCGATCACGCGATCCGCGTTTCCAGCGTCTTGCTGAACGCGACGCCCGACTTCTTCCTCGGGCTCCTGTTCGTGCTCTTCCTCGCCATCCAGTTCAAGTGGTTCCCGATCGGGAGCATGAACGTCGTCGGAGTGGACTGCACCTTGTGCTGGGACCGGGCATGGCATCTCGTTGGCCCTGTGCTCCTGTACGCGAATGGCACCATCGCGTTCTACCCGCGCTTGATCCGCACCGAGGTCCTGGAGGTGCTCGGTCAGGACTTCGTCCGCACAGCCCGGGCGAAGGGGCTCCAGGAGCGGATCGTCATGAGCGGGCACGTGCTGCGGAACGCGTTGATCCCTGTCGTGACCAACTTCGGAGCGATCCTGACCATCGTCTTCGCCGGGAACGTCATCGTCGAACGCGTCTTCAACTGGCCCGGTCTCGGCCGTCTCCTCTTCGACGCCCTGATCCAGAAGGACTACCCGATCATCCAGGCGAGCCTTGTGATGTCCGCGGGGCTGCTCCTTCTCTCCTACATCATGCGCGACATCACGTACGCGCTCGTCGACCCGAGGATCAAGGTGCGCTGATGGCCGCACCCGCGATCGCCGTCGAGAGCACGGTCCAGGCATGGGAGGCACGACGCGCGAGCGCCAGCTTCTGGTCGGACGCGTGGTGGCGCCTGCGGCACGACCCGACCACGATGGTCGCGATCGCCGTCCTCGTGACGCTCGTCGTCCTGGCTCTCGCCGCGGATCTGCTGGCCGACAATCTGTTCCACTGGAGCTTTAGCCGTCAGGACCTCGCCCAGACCTACCGAAAGCCGACCTTCGACGATCCAGCGTTCTGGTTCGGCGCCGACAACCTTGGGCGGTCCCAGATCGTCCGCCTGCTCTACGGTGCCCGCGTCTCGCTGTTCGTCGGATTCTTCGGCGCCGCGATCCTCATGACGCTCGGGGTCGCGATGGGTGTGACGGCGGGGTACTTCAGAGGGAAGTGGGACGACTTCGTCGTGTGGCTCGTCAGCACGCTGAACAGCATCCCGCAGTTCTTCCTCTTCCTCATCATCGGCTTCATCTTCCGCCTCGACGCGCTCTCGCTGTCTATCTTCCTGGGCGGCTTGGGATGGTTCGGGACCTGCAACCTCGCACGCGGGCAGACGTTCTCCTTGAGCGAGCGGGAATACGTGACGGCGGCCCGTACGATCGGAGCATCGAACGTAAGGATCATGTTCCGGCACATCTTCCCGAACGTTGTTCCGCTCCTCATCGTCATCGCGATGATCGATGTCGGGGGCCTCATCCTCACCGAGTCGGCGCTCTCGTTCCTCGGGTTCGGGATCCAGGCGCCGCAGCCCTCCTGGGGCAACATGCTGAGCGATGCTCCGCAGTTCTACTTCCGCGGGGCTCATCTCATCTACTTCCCCGGGATCCTCATCAGCGTCACCGTTCTGTGCGCGTACCTCATCGGTGACGGGCTACGCGACGCGCTCGATCCGCGATTGCGGGGATCGATCGGCGGTGGAGTGCGGCGGCGGGCCTAGCCGGCCCTACGCGACTTCGCGCCTGATCGAGGCGACGGCGCCGGCGATCGTGACCGCGCCGAAGGCGGCGAGCGCCGCGAGATCCTTGAGGATCAGCGGATCGGTCAGCGCGAAGCCGCGGATCATCACCGCCCGCAGCGCCTCGTTGGAGTAGGTGAGGGGCAGCACGACGGCGATCGGACGGAGCACGTCGGGGAGCTGGTCGATCGGGACAAGGAGCCCCGATAGGAAGACCTGCGGCAACAGCACGACCGGGATGAACTGCACCGCCTGTAGCTCGGTGCGCGCGAACGCGGAGATGAAGAGCCCGAGGGCGACCGAGACGATCACGAGCATCGCCTCGATCAGGAAGATCGCGCCCACGTTGCCCGTGTACTTGACGCGGAGGACCAGGACCGTGAAGGCGATGATCACGGCGGCTTGGATCAAGGCGAACAGCGAGAACCCGGCGAGATAGCCGAGCACGAGCTCGCCGCGCCGTAGCGGCGTGGCCATGAGCCGCTCGAGCGTGCCGGACGTGCGCTCTCGCAGGAACGAGACGGTCGAGAGCAGGAACGTGAAGAAGAAGGCGAAAAGGCCGATGAGCAGCGGCGCGAGGTAGTCCAGGAGCGAATAGTCCGAACCGCCGTGCAGGTACGTGACCTGCACGGGAGGAGCGCCGGACGTCGTGCCGAGAGCGCGTAGCACCCCTTGCTGGATCAACTGCAAAGTCGAGCCGTTGCGCAGGGCATCCGACCCTTCGATCTCGATCGCGACTTCCACGGAGTTCGTCGGCCCCAAGCGCGCGGAGACGACGGCGTCGACCGATCCCCCTTCGAGCAGTTGGCGGCCGTCGTCGGCCGCACCGGTCGAGACATCCATCCCGCTGGACGACCGCAGTCCCTGGACGAGCCGCTCGGCGAGCACCGGCGGTACGCCCGCGATGGGCGAGACGACGAGGACGCGCGTGCGCTGGCTCGTCGTCGAGCCCCACAGCGCGCCGACGAGCGAGAGGATGAGGATGGGCGCGCCGATGAGGAGCCCGAGCGTGCGGCGGTCGCGGCGGAACTGCGCGGCGATCCGGCGCGCGACGGCGCGGATGCGATGCGGATCCATGTCAGTGCTCCGCCAGAGCGAGGAACGCGGACTCGAGGTCGGGCGTCCCAGCGCGACCGACCAGCTCGGCGCTCGTTCCCTCGGCGAGGACCCGGCCGTCGCGGATCAGGCCCAGCCGGTCGCATCGCGCGGCCTCGTCCATGACGTGGCTCGAGACCAGGATCGTCACGCCGTGTGCGGCCAGGGCGCGGAAATGCTCCCAGAAGTCGCGCCGGAGCGCGGGGTCGATGCCGACCGTCGGCTCGTCTAGGAGGAGCAGCTTCGGATGGTGGAGCAGGGCCGCCGCCAGGGACACCCGCTGGCGCATCCCGCCGGAGAGCGTGCCGACCACCGAGCGCCTTCGGTCGGTCAGGTCGATGGTCCGCAGGACTTCGTCGATCCGTCGCGGCGCATCGGTCAGGCCCTGCAGCGCCGCGAAGAAGCGGAGGTTCTCGTCGACCGAGAGCTCGCCGTAGAGGGCCGCGGCCTGCGTCATGTAGCCGACGCGCCCGGCGGCGACGGCGGCACCCGGCGCGCTACCGAGCACGTGGAGCTCTCCCGCGTCCGGCCGGACGAGCCCGGCGAGGCAGCGGATGAAGGTGGTCTTCCCGGAGCCGTTCGGGCCGAGCAGGCCGTAGATCTCGCCGGCGCGCACAGTGAGCGAGAGGCCGCGGAGCGCTTCGACGGGCCCGAAGCGCTTGCGGACATCCCGCGCCTCGAGCGCCGGGGGCTCCCTCACCGACGGCATGCTCCCACACGAGCGCGCGCTCGTGCTGGCCGCGGCCCATCGCGCCGATGGGCTGGACGGTCGGTGAGCCGGGGAGCACTATTCCGCCGGGCCGCACGCGGGAACAGGACCCGTGCGCGCATCGGAGGTGCACGTGGCGCTCGTCTTTCGCTCGATCGCGGCGCTGTCGATCGTCCTCGCCTCGCTGCTCGTGGGTGGTGAGCGGGCTGACGCGAACCATGCGTGGAGCACTTATCACTGGGCGCGCACCGCGAACCCGTTCACGCTGAAGCTCGCCGGCAACACGCAGCCCTCGGGCAACGACAGCACGGGCACCTGGAGCTCGATCCTCGGCCTCGCCTCGGCCGACTGGAGCCGGTCCACGGTCATGGACACGACCATCGTCGCGAGCTCGGGGACCAAGCGGTGCCGTCCGACGACGGGCATCGTGACCGTCTGCAACGACACATACGGCTTCAACGGCTGGCTCGGTCTCGCACAGATCTGGCTCAGCGGAAGCCACATCACGCAGGGCGTGTCGAAGATGAACGACTCGTACTTCAACGCGCCCACTTACAACATCTCGACCGAGAAGCGTCATGTCATGTGCCAGGAGGTCGGTCACACGTTCGGGCTCGGCCATCAGGACGAGTCCGGCGCCTCCCTGAACACCTGCATGGACTACTACCGGAACACGAGCTCGACCGACACGAAGAGCACGACGCCGAACCAACACGACTACGACGAGCTCGTCATCATCTACTCGCACCTCGACAGCAGCACCACCATCGGCGCGGCCGCCCCGAAGGGCGCGGGCGCGTCCGAAGGCGATCCTGGCTTCGGCGAGGACGGCACGCCGAAGGGTGCGAGCAAGGACAAGGGCAAGGTCTACGTGACCGACCTCGGCGGCGGGAAGCGCATCGTCACGTTCATCTTCTGGACGCACTGAGCGCCGATCGCGGACCAGGGATCGGAGGGCCCCGGCATCGCCGGGGCCCTCTCGCTTCTGCGAACATGACGCGGATGGAGCCCCTCAAGGTCGTATGCGTCGGCGGCGGCCTCGGCGCGCCCACCGTCATGCGCGGCCTCAAGAAGCACACCGACCGCATCACCGGGCTGATCGGGGTCACCGACTCGGGCCGGTCGACCGGCAAGGTCCGCATCGCGCTGGACGTCCCGGCCCCCGGCGACATCCGTAACGCGCTCGTCGTCCTCGCCGAGGGAGACCTCACGCTCCGGCGCCTCTTCCAGCAGCGGTTCCGCACCGACAAGAGTGAGGACCTCGACGGGATGGCCTTCGGCAATCTCTTCCTCGCCGCGCTCACGCAGCTCGAGGGCTCCTTCCTCGGCGCGGTCGAGGCCGCGTCGCGGCTGCTCGGGGTGACCGGGAAGATCCTCCCGGTGACCCTCTACAACACGCACCTCTGCGCGGTGCTCGCCGACGGCACGGTCGTCGAGCAGGAGGTCAACGTCCGCGCGCCGGGCAAGCCGCCGATCGAGCGGATCTTCCTCAAGGACGCGCACGTCGATCCCTGTGAGGGCACGATCGAGGCCATCGAGGAGGCCGACCTCATCACGCTCGGCCCGGGCAGCCTCTTCACGACCGTCTGCGCGTGCCTCCTCGTCCCCGAGATCGCGCGCGCCATCGCGCGGAGCGACGCGCTCGTCGTCTACGTCGCCAACACGACGCGGCAGCCGGGGCAGACCGACGGCATGGGTATCGCCGACCACGTCGAGCGCGTCCTCCAGTATCTCGGCGGGACGGGCCTCGACGTCGCGCTCCTCAACGACGATCCTCCTCCGGACCAGCTGCGCGAGCACTACGCCGCGCAGGGCCTGGACTACCTCGAGCCGTCCTCCGCGGAGCTGGACGAGATCCGTGGATCGGGCGTCGAGCCCGTCCTCGCGCCGCTGATCGACAAGTGGTCGGGGCCGCGCCAGCTGTGGGACAAGCTCGACACCATCCGACATCACCCCGACCGCGTCGCCGACGCGCTCGTCGCGCTGGCCCGCGTGCATCGGGATGGACGCGTCCCGCTCGGATCGTGACCGCGACGATGAGCGCGGTCCGCGTGCGGCACTTCGTGTCGCTCGCGGACATCGCGCCGGATGAGCTCGAGGCGCTCCTCGACGACGCCGCGCGGCTGAAGCGCCACCCCGTCCCGAGCGACGCGCCGCTGCGCGGGCGGGCGCTGGCGATGATCTTCGAAAAGCCGAGCCTGCGCACGCGGCTCTCGTTCGAGATGGCGATGGTCCACCTCGGAGGCCACGCCTCCTACCTTTCGCCCGCCGAGGTCGGGCTCGGACGCCGCGAGAGCGTCGCCGACGTCGCCCGCGTGACGAGCCGCTACGTGGACGGCATCGTCCTCCGCACGTTCGCGCACGAGACGACCGAGGAGTTCGCGCGGTCGTCGTCGGTCCCGGTGATCAACGGCCTCTCGGACCTCTCGCATCCGTGCCAGGGCCTCGCGGACGTGTTCACGGTCCGCGAGCGCAAGGGGCCGTCGCCGGACGTCGTCGTCGCGTACGTCGGCGACGGCAACAACGTGTGCCACTCGCTGATGCTCGGGGTCGCGCTCGCCGGGCAGACCCTGCGCATCGCGACGCCCACGGGATACGACCCCCATCCCCGGTACCGGTCATCGGCGGCGGAGATCGCCCGCCGCACCGGCGCGACCATCGCCCTCGGTCGCGACCCTGCTGATGCCGTGCGAGGCGCCGACGTCGTGTACACCGACGTGTGGACGAGCATGGGCCAGGAGCAGGAGTACGAGCGCCGGCGCCGCGCGTTCCACGGCTATCAGGTGAATGCGGAGCTCCTCCGGCTCGCGAAGCCGGACGCGATCGTCATGCACGACCTCCCGGCCCATCGCGGCGAGGAGATCACGGACGACGTCATGGACGGGCCGCAGAGCGCGGTCTTCGACCAAGCCGAGAACCGCCTGCACGCGCAGAAGGCGCTCGTGCGCTGGCTGCTCGGAGCCGCGAGGTGAGCGAGCGCGTCATACTCAACGACTGCTGCGAGGACTGGATCATCCAGTGGGGCGGCTTCTACAGCGTGAGCGCGCGGTTCGCGTGCCCCGAGTGCGCGACCGAATGGCGGAAGACCGAAGCGTCGACGTACGAGCGGAGCGGCGACGCGCGCGAGTTCGCGCGGCGCACGAGGCGCGGACCGGAGGACGAGTACCCGTACCTCGCCGCGGTCGACGGCCAGGAGCCGATCGTCGACCGCTGCTGTGCGAAGATCCTCCTCACGCACGGGACACGCATGCGCGAGGGCGACTTCGTCTGCCCGGTCTGCTCGACCCGGTGGACCAAGCGGGCCGAGCGGCTCCACGGCCTGCGCGTCGGCGTCTTCGAGAAGGCGGGGCTGGCGGAGCCGCTGGCGATCCAGCCCGGGCGGACCCGGCCTTTCCTGGTAGGCGTATCGGAGTACTCGCCACCGCGAGACTGAGAACGAGCGGAGGAATGGAACAGATGGCGGGATCGGCAGCGACAGACACCCCCTTGGGCAACCGGCGCCGGCGCGGGATCCTCGGAGGAGCGGTGCTCATCGCGGTCGGGGTCACGTATCTGCTGCCGACGCTCGGCATCCCGAACGCGACCTCGTACCTGTTCCTCGCGCTCGGGGCCGCCTTCGCGACGGCCTACGCGATGGGCTTCAACCCCTACGTCTATCTCGTGCCCGCGGCGGTCCTCATCAGCTTCGGCACCGGGCTGCTCATCCCGGGCTGGTTCGGCCTCCCGCCCGAGGCGGTCGCGCCCATCTTCCTCGCGTCGCTCACCGTGGGCTTGGTCGCCGTCTTCGTGATCCGGCCCAACCGGCGCTGGCCGCTCCTGCCGGCGGCGATCTTCGGCCTCGTCACCCTCGCCGAGGTGTTCCGCCTTGCTGCGATCGTCCCGCCAAGCCTCCAGCAGCTGTTCGTGCCGCTGATCCTCATCGCCGTCGGCGGCTACCTGATCCTCGCGCCGAGGATCTAGTCACCCGGCGCTAGTACCGAAGTACTACGCGCCAGTAGGCCCTTGAGACCCGCCTGCACCACTTCCGGCCAGGCGCTTGGCGGATAGTCCTGCTGACCCGAAGCCGCGGTCCTGGACCACGAGGGGGAGAGCGAGGAGGCTGGCTGGGTGCGACGCGCTGGCGGCCGCATGAAGTTGACGCGAACGGCGCATAGCGGCATGCGCGCGCGCCTGCTGCCCGCCGTGGCGACCGCGCTCCTCGTTCGGGTCTCAGTTGCCTCCAGCGGCGATCGCTACGATCTCCGAGCTCTCGCGAGCGCCCTCGGGCTCTTCGTGGTCCTGGCCTTCGCGCTCGCCGTCGCGACGCTCGACGCCCTCGGGACGCGCGCGGTCCATCTGCTGCGCGAGCTCGCGCGGGAGATCGGGCGGACCGAGGTCCGCTTCGGTCCCGCGGCCCCGGCACCCGCGCTCCTGCCACCGCCCATCCGCGAGGACCAGCTCCTCGACAAGCGCGGCCGCCCGCTGCGCGGTGCGGCGCGCGCGGCGCGCCTCGCGGCGCTCGAGCGCCCGCGCGCCGCCCAGGTGGTGGCGGCGCATGCGGCGCAGGCGGCGCGAGCCGCGGCGGCCGGCCGTGTCATCAGGCTGCCCGCGCTCCCGCGCATCGATGTCTCGCTCCCGCGGGTCGCCTTCCCGCTGCCGCGCTTCTCGCTCCGCGCGGTCCGTGCCGTCGCGATCACGACCACGATGACCTTCGTGTTCGCGACCGTGATCGGCACCACGGGCCTCATCAGCAAGCAGGCGACGGTCGCCCTCGGCGCGTCGACGACCCTCACCATCATCGGGGGCGCGGTCGATGCGCGCGCGTCGGCCACGGACGAGTTCCGGCCCATCGCGGACGGCGCGCTCCTGAGGGCGGGCATGACGATCCGGACGGGTCCCTACAGCTACGCCGTGCTCACGTACTTCGAGGGCTCGACCGTCTCGATCGACCCCGGCACGACGCTCGTGATCGAGGCGCTCGAGGCGAACCCCGACGGCACCACGATCATCGCCATGCGGCAGGACATCGGACGGACGTGGCACTCCGTCGCAAAGCTCCTGCACCAGGGATCGAAGTACGAGGTCCGCACGCCCAGCGCGACGGCGCAGGTGCGCGGCACGATGTTCGCCGTCGGCGTCGAGGCCGACGAGCAGGGCGAGGTCGTCACGACCGTCGAGACGACAGAAGGCGCCGTCGCGACGGCCAAGGCGCCGACGCCGCAGGAGCCGCAGCCGACGCAAGAGGTCCTCGTGCAGCCCGGGAACCAGGTGACCGTGAAGCAAAGTGCGCCGCTCGAGCAGCCGAAGCCTGCGCCGGAGCCCGATCGCAAGGTCACCGTCACCGTGGGGACGACGACCGGCCTCGTC
>Ga0105164_10003105_pt1 | contig 10111 bp, 9 predicted proteins | sample VDWuncwatermetaG_FD_89674 | JGI IMG/M metagenome (GOLD analysis project Ga0105164, IMG submission 89674) | Wastewater microbial communities from Netherlands to study Microbial Dark Matter (Phase II) - VDW unchlorinated drinking water | ecosystem: Environmental > Aquatic > Freshwater > Drinking... | reverse complement strand
GCTTTACCTTGCCTTTGCATTTCTTGTCAGGGCAGGCAGTGAGGGGTTTGTCTTTAATGCTTTGGGATATTTCAAATGTCTTTTTGCATTTCGCGCATTCGTATTCGTATGTGGGCATACATAACTCCTATTTTTTGAATATTTTTTTTACCTTGTCCATGAAGGACGCGGATATCGGATTGACGCTTCCGTTGCAGGCCTTTTCAAATTCTCTTAGAAGCTTTTTTTGTTCTGAGGTCAGGTGAGTGGGCGTCTCCACTACCACTTTTACCATCTGGTCGCCTGTGCCGTATCCCCTGAGATTTTTCACGCCTTTTCCGCTAAGCCGGAATATCCTGCCTGACTGAGTGCCTTCGGGAATCCTCATCATTACATTGCCCGTGAGGGTAGGGACTTCTACTTCTCCGCCAAGAGAAGACAATGGGAAACCAATGGGGACTTCGCATATTATATCATAACCATGCCTCTGAAATATAGGATGTTCTTTTACGTTTATATAAATATAAAGATCGCCGGGAGGCCCGCCTCTTGAACCGGAATCCCCTTCGCCCTGGACGCGCAAGCGCGAACCAGTGTCAACGCCCGCAGGGACAGTTACCTCTATCTTTTGAGCGCTTCTGACTTTACCCGCTCCGTCGCATTTGGAACATGGACTTTTTATAGTAGAACCTTCGCCCCTGCATTTAGGGCAGGTCTGGGAAACATTTATAAAACCTGCTGAATACAGGACCTGGCCCCTGCCATCACAGGTAGGGCAGTTTATTTTTTTAGTGCCTGGTTTGGCGCCTGAACCGCTGCAAGCGTCGCACGCCACATGCCTTGGGATATTTATCGTTTTTTTAGTCCCGGACGCGGCTTCTTCAAAAGATATCTCGAATTCATACTCAAGGTCTCTCCCTTTTCCGGCGCCGCGGCTTCGCCTGCGGCCGGAGCCGCCGAACATTCCAAAACTGCCTAGGATATCCTCAAACATTTCCCCGCCGACACCCATGTCTTCAAAGATGCTTGAAAAATCAGCATTCCTGAATATATCCTCGGACGAATATTTCGAATCAATGCCTGCGTGGCCGAACTGGTCATACTGGCTTCTTTTCTGAGAGTCAGAAAGCACTGCGTATGACTCTGAGATTTCTTTGAATTTTTCCTCAGCTTCTTTTTTCTTGTCAGGGGTAACGCGGTCAGGATGATATTTAAGCGCGAGGTTCCTGTACGCCTTTTTTATGTCATCAGCGCCGGCGCCCTTCTGCACCCCCAATATCTCGTAATAATCTCGTTTTGTTGTCATCCCATCTATCCCTCAAATGTTACACTCTGACATTGTCAGAGTGTAACATTGTTATGTTAACTACGCTTGCATAAGTTATGCTTGTAGAATTATTTCTCTTTGAATTCCGCGTCGATGACGTCTTCGCCGTCTTTTTTCTTAGGCTCTTCGGCGGAACCCGCATCAGAAGGCCCTGGGCCTGCTGCGCCCGCGTCTCCTGAGCCCGGCTGGCCTTTGGGGCCCTGTTTTGCCTGGCTAGCTTTATAAACCTCTTCTGCTAATTTATGAGAAGCTGTCCCGAGTTCCTCCATTGACTTTTTAATCTTATCGGCGTCAGCGCCTTTTAAAGCCTCTTTAAGGTCAGTGAGCTTTCTTTCTATGTTAAGCTTATCATCCTGGCTGACTTTGTCTCCGAAATCCTTCAAAGACCTTTCAACAGAATACGCAAGAGTGTCTGCCTGATTCTTTATCTCGATTTCCTCTTTCTTCTTTTTATCCTGTTCGGCAAATTCCTCGGCTTGTTTTATCATCTTGTCTATCTCTGGCTTTGACAATTTGGCAGAGGCAGTAATTTTAATAGTCTGCTCTTTGCCTGTGCCTAAGTCTTTGGCTGAAACATGCACGATTCCGTCGCGATCAATATCAAATTTTACTTCAATCTGAGGTATGCCTCGCGCCGCCGGGGGAATGCCTACCAAATCAAATCTTCCCAGTTCCACATTATCATCTGCCATTTGGCGTTCACCCTGCAAGACTCGTATGGTAACCGCGGTCTGATTATCCGCGGCAGTTGAGAAAATCTGGCTCTTCTGCGTAGGAATAGACGCGTTCCTTTCTATTAATTTTGTATTTACCCCGCCCAGCGTCTCTATGCCTAAAGACAGCGGAGTAACGTCGAGAAGCAATACATCTTTCATGTCACCGGTAATGATCGCTGCCTGGATTGCCGCCCCAAGCGCAACGCATTCCATGGGGTCTACGCCGCGTTCGATCTTTTTGCCGACATAATCCTCTAAGAATTTCTGGACAATAGGCATCCTGGTCGGGCCGCCTACCATAATAATTCTATCGATATCTTTAGTGGAAAGGTTCGAATCCTTTACTGCCTGGTCAACAGGCTGCTTGCACCTGTCAACAATAGGCTTTACAAGGTCTTCAAGCTTTGCCCTTGATAAAGTCATCGTCATGTGTTTTGGGCCCGCAGCATCCGCTGTAATAAAAGGAAGGTTGATATCCGTGCTGACAGTCGAGGATAATTCTATCTTGGCCTTCTCCGCAGCTTCGCGCAGCCTCTGCACTGCCATCTTATCGTTCATAATGTCAATGCCGGTCTCACGCTTGAATTGTCCGGATAAATACTCAAGCAAGACCTTATCCATATCCGTGCCGCCCAATTGCGTGTCGCCGGATGTTGATTGCACATGAAACACACCCTGATCCATTTCCATTATAGTGACATCCAATGTCCCTCCGCCAAGATCAAAAACCATGATCTTTTGCGCCTTTTGAGCCTTGTCTAAACCATAGGCTAAGCAAGCGGCTGTAGGTTCATTGATAATACGCAAAACCTTTAAACCGGCTATCTCGCCCGCGTCTTTGGTAGCCTGACGCTGGTTATCGTCAAAATACGCCGGGCAGGTGATTACCGCGCTTTCTACCTTCTCCCCAAGATATGCCTCTGCGTCCTGTTTTATTTTCTGCAGGATAAAAGCGGAGATCTGCTGAGGGGTATATTCTGTACCAAAAATCTTGAACTTGAAATCCGTCCCCATCTTGCGCTTGGCTGCCTGGACCGTGCCTTCGGCATTTATAGCTGCTTGGCGCCTGGCCGGTTCGCCTACGAGCTTCTGGCCGTCTTTGGTAAATGCCACGTAAGACGGGAAAGCCTTCCCGCTGGCCACTCCAGCGCCTTCCGCGCTGGGGATTATGACCGGGCGTCCGCCTTCCATTACTGACGCCGCTGAGTTAGATGTTCCTAGATCTATTCCGATAACTTTTGCCATAATACACCTCCCTAATTTTGTGAAACAAAATTTGATCCCGAGTCCGCCCTAGCTTTTTCCAACTAGCGGCGAGGGGCTATTTTTTAGATGGCTTCCCCTCGGCTTCGTCCCTCGGGACTTCCTTCGGTCGTTTTGCCACTTTTACCTTAGACGGCCTTATGACGCGGCCGTTAAAGGTATATCCTTTTTGCAATTCTTCAATCACATAATCCTCAGGATGAGCGTCTGTCTCTTCCTGCATCATTGCCTCGTGCTCATGAGGATTAAACGGTTTTCCTTTTGAGTCTATCTCTTTAATGCCTTCTTCTTTCAAAAAATCCCTCAGGTCATTATGGATCATTTCTATACCTTTATATAGCACGTCAAAATCATGCTTGGTTTTGCCGGCCTCTACCGCCCTCTCAAAATCATCTATTATTTTTAAGATTTCCGCGATGATTTCTTCATTGGCAAATTTTAAAAATTCTATTTTTTCCTTCTCGAACCGCTTTTTATAATTGTCGAAGTCCGCCTGAAGCCTCAGGAGCCTGTCAAAATACTCGTCAGACTTTTTCGCTTTATCTTCCAGGGCCTTGAATTCTTCCGAGGTCAGAAGTATCTTATTCTTTTTTATCTCTTCCGGTTCCTGTTCGTGATTGTGGTTATGTTCACCCAAGGTTTTCCAGTTCCTTTCCGAGTTCATGCGAGATATATTTCAGGACAGACATGACCTTCCCGTATTCCATCCTGGTAGGGCCTATTGCCGCCACTGCGCCTACTGTTGCGCCATTGATCTTATAGTTGCAGGTGATTATAGAGCAATCCTGCATCTCGCTGTCAGTATTTTCTTTTCCTATGTGGATCTTGATGCCTTCCCTCTCCATGTCTTCGTTCAAAAGATTCAACAGGTCTTTCTTATCTTCGCACGCCCTTAAAAATAATCCTGCCTTGCGGACGTCTGTGAACTCAGGATGGGACATTATACACGCCGCGCCTTCAAAGTGCAAGTGGTCATCTGCCCTGAATAAACCCGGGATTGATAATATATCGGCCGCCCTCTTTAAAAATGTGTAAAACGAATCCCTTTCTTCGAGGAGCTTGCGCGTGAGATATGATTTTATCTCGCCGAGCGATATGCCTTCCAGCTCGCTATTTAAAAATTCTGTTATGCGTATTAATTCCTGTTTTGTGATATGCTCTTCGAAATCCATGATTGAATTTTTAACAAAACCTGACGTCGTGATAATAACAGCTAGAATCCTGGAATCATCTATATTGAAAAGTTCTATATGTTTGAAGATGCTTCTTTTTAGCCTGGGGGTGAGGACCATGCCCGCGACATTGGTTATAATGCTTATGGCTTTTGAGGCATTCTGCATTATGTATTCAACATCATTGCCTGAGTGGTGGATAAGTTTATTTATTGTGGATTCCTCTTCTTTTGTAAGATGCTTGGGCTCTAATAAAGAATCTACGTAGAACCTGTAGCCCTTATCAGTAGGGACTCTTCCCGCAGAAGTATGCGGGTGCATTATCAATCCCATCTCTTCCAGATCAGCCATCACGTTTCTTATGGTCGCAGGGCTTATGGTATATCTGAATCTCTGGGAAATAGCCCTGGATCCTACGGGCGTAGCAGTATCTACATAAGACTCGACTACTGCGCCTAGTATACTTTTACGCCTGGATTCCATATCAACATGTTTCATAAACTACCTCACACCCCTTTTAAATACATTAGCACTCTAATACTTAGAGTGCTATTTGTCAAGAAAATTCAAAGAATTTTCTTGATCCTGACCCGCCATTGTTTCTGTGGCGGGGAAGGATCTTATAATAAATTCTTTAATCTTACGGGGATGGTTGCTTCGAGGTAAACTGATTCAGGCTTGTCTTCTCTGTAATTTACCTTGCCATTCTCATAAATAAAATTTACCATGTCCATCCTATTATTAGGTATCTCTACTTTGATTTCAGTGACAAGCCCTGAAAGCAGCTTTGATATCTCATCTATAAGAAGAGATATGCCATTGCCTGTCAAGGCAGATACGAGAACAGGATTTTCAAAATCTCTCTTCAGGCGGTTTATGTAATCGGGATTATCCGCAAGGTCGATTTTATTCAGGACGTTTATGGTAATTTTATCTTCCGCTTTTAATTCCTTTAAGACTTTATATACAGCCTCGTCCTGTTCGCGGATTTTTTCGCTTGAGGCATCCAGCACGTGTAATAGTATATCGGCCGTCTTGACCTCTTCCAGGGTTGATTTAAACGCTTCTACGAGATGATGCGGCAGGTTATGCAAAAATCCTACCGTATCCAGAAATAAAATCTTTTGATTATTCGGAAGCACATAACTTCTCGCGACTGGGTCAAGGGTGCTGAAAAGCTGATCGGCGACTAATTTTTTAGAATTAGTAAGCTGGTTTAAAAGAGTGGTTTTGCCGGCGTTGGTATATCCTATGATGGATATGGTGGTAAAAAACGCGTCGCTGCGCCTTTTTCGTAAAGCCGCGCGCCTCTTTCCTATGTCTTCCAGATTTTCTTTTAATTTTGTAATCTGGTTTCGGATTCTGCGGCGGTCATATTCCAATATCTTTTCTCCCGGGCCTCTGGTGCCTATGCCGCCTCCAAGCCTGGAGAGGTGTATGCCTTTTCCGGTGAGGCGCGGCAGTAAATATTCCAGCTGCGCCAGTTCTATCTGAACCTTGCCTTCCACGCTTCTGGCATTCCTGGCAAAGATATCCAGTATAAGCTGAGTCCTGTCAATGGTTCTGACGTCTTCCAGGCCCTTCTCAAGATTTCTGAGCTGGGTAGGCGTGAGGTCATTATTAAAAATAACTAAACTTGCTTTTTTCTGATGGACAAGTTCGCGCAGCTCTTCAAATTTACCCTTGCCTATAAATAAATCGGGAGAAGGTTTTTCCCTGCGGCACAATATCTCAGCTGCGACCGAAGCCCCGCTTGAACGCGCAAGTTCTTTCAGTTCCGCTGCCCTTGCCTCAATAGGCCATTCGCCTCTCTCATTCAAATCCACTGTAACTAATATCGCTTTTTCCATATTAATACCTGCCAACCATCGGCCACCACCTTCATCCCAAGGTTACACTTTGACATTGTCAAAGTGTAACCTTGGGCGGCTAAGTTGACAAACTGACATTGTCAGAGTGTCAACTTGGGAGGGAGAGAGCCAGGTTATGCGCTGGTCTGGACGGAACCAGGTCAATTGGCGCTTGGCAAAATGCCTGGTGTTTTTCTTGATAAGCTCTTTTGCCTCTTCCATGGAATATTTGCCTTTTAAATAGCCAAGGACTTCATTGTACCCTAATGCTTTCCCGCTAGTCTGGCTGAGTTTTTTCTTTGAAAGCTTTTTTACTTCGCTTACTATGCCTTTTTTAAACATCTCGTCAACCCTGTCATCTATATTCTTATAAAGTTCCTGCCTGTCTAACTGAAGGCCAAAGATTTTAAAGTCATATTTTAAGGGCTCTGTGCCGGCTTTTAATTCAGAAGGCGATTTCTTTTCTGTATGATAAATTTCAAGCGCTCTTATAACGCGCCTTAAATCATTGGGGTGAATTTTAGCGGCGGCTACAGGGTCTATTCTTTTTAATTTCCTGTATAAATAGGCCTTGCCGTACTTTTTCGCAAGGACTTCCTGCTTTTTTCTAAACTTTAGGTCTTTTTCAGCTGACGGGAAAAGGCCATTTATAACTGCTTTAACATATAAACCACTGCCGCCTACAAATAAAGGGGTTTTCCCGCGCCTTAAAATATCTTCTATCTTCTCAAGCGCCATATGGCGGTACTCGGCTACGCTGAACTCTTCAGCGGGCGGGCAAATATCTATAAGATGGTGCTTTATTTTCTTCCTGTCAGCAGTAGAAGGCTTGGAGGTAAGTATATCCATGCCCTTATAAACGCACATGGAATCGCAGGAAATAATCTCCGCGTTTAATTTTCGCGCGAGAGCTATCGATAGATTGGTTTTTCCGGATGCGGTCGGGCCGATTAAGAATATTACAGACATATACAAATAGGTTAAGATTAAGGTTGAGGTTGAGCTATAGTTGTCTTAACCTTAATCTCAATCTTAACCTTCTTTTTAGGAGCTATCTTTCTCTGCATTTCTAATAGCAATGCGTGGCGCCTTTCTTTTTCTTCGAGGCTCACGTCATCTTTAAATGTGGCAGCCTTTGTAAGAGGCCTGGGGGAATATTTAAAGATATAAGCTGCGTCAAACCGAAGCTCTTTAACTGTATTCAAGGTATCATTGAAGTCTTTCTCTGTCTCGCCGGGAAAGCCTACAATGATATCGCTAGAGATATTGCCGCCTTTAACAATTTTTCTGTAATCATTCACGAGTTTTTTATACTTGGCTGCTGTATATTTTCTATTCATTCTTTTCAGGATTTTATCCGAGCCGGATTGGATAGGTAAATGCAAGATTTTTACTACAGATTCCAGATCCCTCATTGCCTTGAATAATTCCTGACTTGCGTCCTTTGGATGGCTGGTGAGAAAATTTATTTTCGTGTCTTTTGCGATTTTATCTATTTTTTTCAGAAGTTCTACAAAATTAATTTTTTCTTTAAGGCCTTTGCCGTAAGAATTTACATTCTGGCCTAAAAGAGCGATCTCTTTGACGCCATTATTGACCAATTTCTTGATTTCATCTAATATATCTTTCGAAGGCCTGCTGCGTTCCCTTCCTCTAACGTAAGGGACAATACAGTATGAGCAGAAATTATCACAGCCTTCCATTATTTTTACATAAGCGCTGTCGCCGGTATTTCTGTTCTTGGAAAATTCAGGGATTGCCTTTGATTTATACCCCTCCAGATACATGATATGGCCTGCGCCAAGCTTGATCTTGTCTATAATGTCAGGGACTTTATCTAAATCAGCCGGCCCGCATAAGAAATCCACAATCGGAAAACTGGTGATAATTTCGCTTTTCAGAGCCTCTGCCATGCACCCTATGATCCCGATTATAAGGCCTGGGTTTTTCGCTTTAAGCTTTCCTAACGTACCGACTTTGCCATAAACCCTGTCTTCCGCGTGTTTTCTAACGCTGCAGGTATTAAAAATTAATACATCAGCGTCTTCCTGTCTTTCGCAAAAGCCATAACCACGTTCTAAAAGCAGATCTTTAAGCCTGGCGGAATCATGCTCGTTCATTTGACATCCGAAGGTGCGGATGTAGATTTTCATATTACCTTTGTTACATGCTGGAAAGGGCTTCCTGAATAAGCGGCAAGATTGCCTGGACTTCGTCTTTGGTCATTCTCCCAAGCTTTGCAAATCTAAGGCCGCCTTCCTGATCTTTATTTTCCCTCACTATCTGCAATTTCTTAGGGCCGTTATTGTAGGAATGAATACTCACGGTGATTTTTCCGTCATCATTTTCATAAGATTTAGTAAATATTTCCTTATCAAGACTTGCATCGTACGGCATATTTCCTCCTTTAATCTGTTAAGCCAGCTACAAAGCCTGACGCCCATGCCCAGGCAAGATTGTACCCGCCTCGTTCGCCATTTACATTCAGGATCTCGCCCGCGAAATAAACGCCTTTTTTTAATTGTGATTCGAGAGTAAGTTCCTTAACTTCTCCCGTATATATCCCGCCTGAGGTAAACTCTGCCTCGTTCCAACCTCTTGTTCCTATTATATCAAATCTTTTGTCTTTTAGCATCTTTACTATTTTTTCTGCGCTTGCGTCCTTGAACATATCCCTGAAAATAAGGCTGAATTTATTTGGCAATATCCCTATCATCAAATTTTCTGCCGCGAAACCTTTTTGTATCCTATTTTCAATTTCCTCTATAAGCTTTGGCGCATCGACGAAAGGCACCATATCAATCGAAACAACCGCGTTTTTCTTTTTAAGCCTGTTTATCGCTATTGAAATATCCTCGCTTACATCTAATATGGCGGTGCCGGATAATCCGTATTTTGTGAAAAGCAATTCTCCTTTCGCTTCTTTTTTTATTTTACCATCTATTACGCTTCTCGCAATACATTGTATTTTCTGGCCCTGAAGCAAGTGGCAAAATTTGTCCTTTACTAAAAGCGGGACGGCGCTTGGAACAGGCTCTATGATTTTATGGCCGAACGATCCGGCTAAAGCGTAACAGCTCCCGTCAGAACCAAGGCTCGGATAAGTCTTCCCGCCTCCTGCTATAATAACGGAATCGCCTGATACAGTTTTACCGCTTTTGGATTTTACTATAAATCCTTTGGTTAGGCCGGCAACGCTGTTTACTTCAAAGCCAAATTCTATGGGTATCTTTAAATTTTTAAGCTCTTCTTCTAAAACCTTTAAAACGCTGGACGCCTGGTTTGTAACGGGGAAAAGCCTGCCACCTTGCGAATATAACTTTAGTCCGAGCTTATTAAAAAATTTTTCTATATCGTCCCGGCCGCCGAATTTGGAAAATATAGTTTTTACAAAGGCTCTCGCTTCCGGATTATAATGCGCCTCGCTTAAATCTTTATTGGAAATATTGCATCTTGCCGCGCCTGAGATAAGTATTTTCTTGCCGAGCAGCGGCATCTTTTCGCATATAATAACATCTTTACCTCTGCGCCCGGCGCTGATAGCTGCTACTATGCCTGCCGCGCCGCCTCCTATAACCGCAATATCAAACTTTTGCATTTATCTTTTTGGTTTTTTCCTGATATCGTGCTCATCCTCTATCTCGCCCACTATTTCCTCTAAGAGGTCCTCCATGGTTACCAAGCCTTGAATCTTGCCGTACGAATCAATTATAATAGCCAGATGTGTATGGCCTTTCTGGAATTCCTTTAACAGCTCTGCCACATTTTTGGAATCAGGCACAAATATAGGCGGATATATTATAT
>Ga0105164_10003104_pt1 | contig 10116 bp, 9 predicted proteins | sample VDWuncwatermetaG_FD_89674 | JGI IMG/M metagenome (GOLD analysis project Ga0105164, IMG submission 89674) | Wastewater microbial communities from Netherlands to study Microbial Dark Matter (Phase II) - VDW unchlorinated drinking water | ecosystem: Environmental > Aquatic > Freshwater > Drinking... | reverse complement strand
AGCCGGCCAGATCCGCCCACGGCGCTCCAGATCCACCGGATCCCGAGGAGGACCGCCCCGATCGACACCGCCATCCAGAGCGAGGCGGAGAGCTCGAGCGGGAGGATCCCGAACGGGAGCATCACGACCGCCGTCCAGAGCGGCGACGCATACCGTGCGACGCAGGAGGAGGTCGCGCTCCCGCGGAACGGGTCCGGGAAGCGCGCCTCGATGACAGGGCGCCAGAGCTCCGGGTCGTAGGGGTCGGCGCCCGTCGCGAGGAGCCGCGCCCCTTCGCGCAGGCAGTGGAAGTCCGCCGTGCGATACCAGAGCGCACCGTTCGCCGCGAGCCACCCGTCGAGCAGGACGCCGAGCACGATGACCGCAAGGACGGCTCGCGACCGGGTCATCGCGGGACCGTCACGGCACCACCTCGATCGGCAGGTCGCGGAAGCGGGCGTGCGCGGCGCCGTGACCGACGCGCATGAGCTGGAGCGGCTCGCCCTTCGCGCAGCTGAGGAACCCGTGCAGCTCCCAGTCGTCGGCGACGCCGTCGCACCGACCCCAGAACTCCGGCGTCAGGGACTGGAACGCGACGCCGCGCACGTGCCCCTCGAGCTCGCCGTGCCGGATCACTCTGGCGACCTGCGCGCTGAAATGGAAGTTCTGCCGCTTCTCGTCGAGGGAGTAGGACGCGGGCGACTCGAGCAGGAGGCCGTCCTCGACGTCGCGCAGGAGCGTCTCGAACGGGATCGTCCCTGGCTCGAGGCTGACGTTCACCATGCGCACGATCGGGAAGTGCTGCCAGCCCTCGGCCCGGGCGGAGCCGCCGCTCGAAGGGAGGCCGAGCGCTCCCGCCGTCTCGCGCGAGGTGAGGTAGCCGGTGAAGATGCCGCGCTCGATGAGCGGCGTCCGGGTGGCCGGGACGCCGTCGTCGTCCCACCCGAACGTCCCCATGCCGCCGGGGATCGTCGCGTCCGCCGTCATCGCGACGTGCTCGGAGCCGTAGCGCAGCGTGCCCCGGTCCTGCGGCCACATGAACGTCGTCCCGGCGAACGCGACCTCGTGCTCGAGGACGCGATCGGACTCGGTCGGGTGTCCGCAGGACTCGTGGACGAGGAGGGCGAGGAACGGCTGGTCGAGGACGACGGTCGTCGGCCCGGCCGTCGCGAGGGGCGCGTCGAGGACCGCCTCGGCGTCGTCGCGGTACCGCGCGGCGCGGGCGACGAGGTCGCACGACTCGACGAACTCCCATCCCGCCTGGCGCGCGTTCCGCATGTCGTAACGCTGCGCGGGCTTCGCGCCGGCCTTCACCGCGAGGATCGACAGCGTCGCCGACGTCTCGACGATCTCCTGCTCCACGTCGGTGCCCTCGCTCGTGACGAGGCGCTTCCGGGTGCGGTACGCGGCGACGCCACAGCGCCGCGTGCGCGCGTTCGGCCCGCGCAGCGCGGCGTCCGCCTCACGCAGGAGCGCGACGCGCTCCGCGACCGGCACGGCGAAGGGATCCCGCCCGAGCCGCGTGCGGTACGACCCGCGCTGGGGCGCCTGTGCGGCGAGACGGACCGGGACGCGCTGGACGCTCGCCGACGCCTCCGCGCGCCGCATGGCATCGTCGAGGAGCGTCGCGAGCGCGGTCTCGGAGGTGCGGTCGGTCGCGGCGAACCCCCATGCACCGCGCACGAGCACGCGCAGCCCGACGCCGCGGTCGCTCCCGCGGTCGACGCCCTCGATCTCGCCGTCCTTCACGCTCACCGACTCGTGATCACGCTCGACCCGGCGCGCGTCGGCGTACGACGCGCCGCGCGCGGCTGCGGCATGCACCAGGGCGGCGAGGAGGTCCGCGCTCACGGCGCCGAGGCTACCCCGCCGGTGGCGCCGGTCGCCCGACGGACGCGCGCGCGAGGACGATCGCGAGCACGGGGACGAGGCCGGCGAGGGTGTCGTGCCAGCGGACGTTCGCGCTCTCGAAGAGCGCGAACGCGAGCGGGCCGAAGAGCACGGCCGCGGCAGCGCCCACGGCGAACAGCGCGTCGACCGTGACGATCACGCCCGCCGCGATAGCCGCGCGCCTCACGGTCCTCGTCGCGGTGGCGCGGACCGGCGGACCAGAGCGATGACCAGGACGCCCGACCACAGGATGCCGACGGGGGCGACGAGCACGTGACCGAGCCACGCGACGGTCGACGCGGCGTCCCACAGGGAGCGTCGCGACGCGAGCATGAGGAGCGCGGGGTACGCGAGCACGGCATCGTGGATGAGGAGGTTCGGGGCGGCGAGGAGGGACCAGGCCGCGGCGACCGCCGGCCGCTCGGCGGAGCCGCTCCGAGCGACCACGACCGCTCCGACGGCGAAGGACACCAGCGAAGCGGCGACCCCGAGCTGCGGGGCACCGACGGACAGTCCGAGGCCCGACCATCCGATCGCCGCGCGCATCCCGAACTCCCCCGTCCGCAGGAGATCCGTCCCGGCGACGAGCAGGCCCGCGTAGCGCACAAGCCCGTCCACGCCCACGACGGCCGCGGAGGCCGCGACGACCACCAACGCCCCGGCCAGGGCCCACACGCGGCGAGCGGGCTCGATGAGGCCGGCGAGGATGAGGAGCGGCGCGCTCTGGATGCGCAGGAGGGTCAGCCCGAGCGCGAGCCCGCCGGCGCGGGGGCCGAGCCGGAGGGCCAGAGCGACGAGGAGGAGCGCGAGCGGGCTCGTCTGCGCGTGCGCGACCGCCACGGCGGACGGTGGGGCGACGAGCAGCATGGCGGCGATGCTGCGCTCGCGTGGCACGAGCATGGCCACCGATGCGACGATCATCGCAACGTCGACGACCGCCATGAGCGCGAACGCGGTCTCGAAAGGCAGGAGCGCGATCGGCGCGCGGATCAGCGCGAGCGCGGGAACCTGGAGGAGCGGCAGCAGATGCTCGCGGGCGGGGGCCGCGGCGCGCTCCGCGGACAGGCCGGCCGCGGGATCGAGGATGCCCGGACCGTTCCCCGACAGGACAAGGCTCGCGGCCGCGTAGTGAGCGATGAAGTCCATCGCGGCGGGCTGCGCGATCGCCATCGCCCCGACCACGCCGGCGAACGCGATCGTGAGGCCGAACACGACCGCGCGCACGAGATCGGCACCAGCCATCCGCAGAGCATCGGGCCTGCTCGCAGGCGCGGCAAGCCAGGCGGCGTCGCGTAGACTGAGCGGAGCACAGCGCGCGCGACGGTCGGCACGTCCGTGAGGACGCGCCCGCGGTCCCGTCGAAGGATGGGGGCGCGAGGGTCGCTCGGACGAGCAGCGCTCGTACGGGACGGATCAGGAGAGCTGGAGCGCGAGGCCCGGCACGGGACCGGGTCCACCGATGGGTCGGGCGGCACGCGCGCTGGAGAAAACGGGGCCGCCGTCTGCGCCCGCGCATGCGTCGGTCTCAAGAAGGAAACCGCCCGTGGCCGACGTCGCTCTCCTCATCGATTGGGAGAACGTCTACTACACCATGCGTCAGCACACCGAGGGACCGCTGCCCTCGACCCTCTCGATCCTCCAAGCGATCCTCAAGAAGGCCGCCGAGTTCGGGCCCGTCCGCGTGAAGCTCGCCATCTTTGGGCAGGAGGTCGCCGCGCAGGATGAGACGCTCCTCATGGCGCTCGAGTTCACCGGCATCGAGCCGATCGCCGTCGCGCAGCGGATGAGCGGACGCCTCCTCAAGGGGCGATCCGACGCCGTCCTCATCACGAGGGCTCTCAAGCTCCTCTACAAGGAGCGCCCGGACATCGATACCTGGTTCATCGTCTCGGGTGACCGCGACCTCAATGCCCTGTGCAAGGCGCTGAAGGACGAGGACAAGCACGTCTACCTCGTCGCGGGCGACAAGGCGCTGGCGAACGAGCTTCGCGACTCACCGTACCTTCGCGACGAGGTCTTCCTGCTCGAGGACCTCATCCCCGAGGCGCGCTGGACGCGAGCGGGCCTGCGCACCGACGACACCCAGGCCGGGAGACCGGAGCGGGTCGAGCCCGAGCGCCCTCGCCTGCTTCGAGGCGGCCGAGGGCGCGGGGGCCGCGCCGGGGCGAAGCCCGCGGCCCCGCCGACCATCCCGGCGGTCGTCCCGACCGGCGAGCCCGAGTCCGAGAAGGAGCAGCGCCGCCTGGCCGTCCTCCTCCTCGATCAGCTCGTCGCCCTGCGGCAGGCGGGGATGAGGCGGTCGGACGTCGTCAGCTCGATCGTCCCGCTTTCCGAGACCGAGGCGTCGCGCGAGCTCGAGAAGCGCATCGACGCCGGCATCGAGCAGGGTCACATCGTGGCGAAGGCGTCCGGGCGCAGCCGCGCGAAGGGGAGCTACGTCATCCGCCCGAACCTCGGGTCGCCGCTCGTCGGCGAGACGTTCTTCCACCTCGTGCGCGTCCTGCGACGCGTCGACAACGTGACGGGGAAGGACGCGCGGCGGATCCCCGCCGTCGAAGCGGTCCTCGACCCGCTCTCTCGCGCCGATCAGCCCGGCGGGCTCGCCCGCGGCCGCTCGCAGCGGCGCATGCTCCTCGAGACGCTCTTCAGCATCGCGGAGGAGCGCGGCGCGATCATGACCGAGCAGGTCATGCGCGACGGCCGGCAGATCACGATGTGCTGGCTCGCCGAGGAGCACCCGCTCGTCGCGTACGCGCGCCGGCCATCCGCGGCGATCGTCCACCTCTTCAACTTCGTCCACGCGACGAAGGCGAAGGGTGACACGACGGGATGGGTGAATGCCGCGCTCTTCGCGGAGCTCCTGGCCCGCGTCGATGGCGACGCCCTCGAGGCGAACCTCGAGCGCGCGGTGGTGGCCGGCATCGTGCGGCGCGCCGAGCATGGCAGGCGCGCGGGCTTCACGCTCGAGGCCGAGCACCCCGAGGCGCGCGCGATCCTCGGCGAGTTCGAGCGACTCGACGGCGAGGAGGTCGTGCCGGCGCCGCTGGCGCCGGGCATGGTCGTCGCGCCGGCGCTGGTCGCGCCGGCGCTGGTCGCGACGGACGCGATCGCGCCGAAGCGGCGGTCCCGGCGCGGCTCGCGCGGCGGCCGCGGACGGCGGGGAGGACGAGGGCGCAGCCCGGCCGCGGGAGCGGCCGCGAGCGAAGGTTCCTAGCGGCTGCTGGCGGCCTGACGCTCGCGGGCGACCGCCTCGAGCTGCTCCCGCGTGGCGGACGAGGACGACACGAGCTTCCGGAAGGCCTCCTCGTCGAGACGCAGGAGCTCCGACGGCTCGACCGCGCGCACGGTCGCGATGCGCGCGGCCCCGCTGAGCAGGCCGATCTCCCCGAAGAACTCGCCCGGGCCGAGACGGTTCACCTCCCGCTCCTCGCCGTCCGCGCCGACCCGGTACACGGCGACGCGGCCACGGACGACGAGGTAGAACGCGTCGGGCTCGTCGCCCTGCCGCATGATCGTCTGCCCGGCCATGGCGCGCACCGGCTCCATGCGGTTGACCGTTTCCGCGACGGCCTCGCGCGGCGCGGCCGGGAAGGCCTTCTCGGCGTGCTTCAGCTCCTCGATATAGCGCACGGCGTGGAGCACCGCGGTCGTCGCGTCACCGACCGCGGTCGTGATCTGCTTGGCGAGCTGCGCCCGCGTGTCGCCGACGGCGTACACGCCGGGGATGTTCGTGCGCATGTACTGGTCCGTGATGAGGTAGCCGTCCGGATCGTGGTCGATGTGCTCCGCGAACAGGTGGCGGCCGACCGGCCTGAAGCCGACGAAGATGAAGACCCCGTCGACGGCCACCCGCTCGGGCGTCCCATCGCGCTCGATCTCGATCCACTTCACCTCGCCGTTCCCGCCGATGCGCTTCACGACGGCGGGCGTGATGGGCTCCACCTTCTCCATCGACAGGAGCCGGTCCTGGAGGATCGCCTGCGCGCGGAACTCGCGGCGGCGGTGGACGACGTAGAGCTTCTTCGCGAAGCGCGTGAGGAAGAGGCCCTCCTGGAAGGCGGAGTCGCCGCCTCCGACGACGGCGAGGTCCATGTTCCGGAAGAACGCGCCGTCACAGACGGCGCAGTACGAGACGCCACGCCCGTGGTATTCCTGCTCGCCGGGGACCTCGAGCTTGATCGGCTCGCCCCCGACGGCGACGACGACGGCGTAGGCGCTGTGGGTCGTGCCGTCCTCGAGCTCGACGATCTTCCGATCGCCCTCGGAGCGGACGCGCGCGACGCCCTTCACCTCGATGCGGAGGCCGAACTTCTCGGCGTGCGCGCGCATCTTCTCGGCGAGATCGAAGCCGGTGATCGACTCCTCGCCCGGCCAGTCCTCGATGAGGTCGGTGTTGAGGAGCTCGCCGCCCGGCCCCTTCTGCTCGAAGAGGATCGCGCTCATGTTCGCGCGGGCGGCGTAAAGTCCGGCCGTGAGCCCGGCGGGCCCCGCGCCGATGATCACGATGTCGTATTCGGCCATGCGCTCTCCCTGTCGACGAAGCTCATGCGAACTCTAGAACAGCGTTCGCGTCTGACGTATTCGGTGCGCTCCGGGCGCGCCGCCCGAGCGGTGCCCGCGTGAGCGGTCCGGATGTGGCCGAGCGGTATCTCGCTCTCGGCGATTCGTTCACGATCGGGACCGGAACGACACCCGACCGCGCGTTCCCGGCGGTGCTCGGACGCTACCTCGACATCTTCCCGCTCATGCGCGAGCAGGCCCGCCGCGGGATGCTCGCGCCGGACGGCCTGCATCCGTCCGTGGAGGCGCACGCCGAGTGGGCCGCCTCCATCGACGAGATGCTCGGCGGGGCGTCGTGAGGTCGGGCCACCGGAGCTCACGCGCGCGCGATGCCGGCCCCGCCTACGTCGTCGGTCTCGCGGCGGGACTCGCGATCCTCCTTGCCTCAGGCTCGCTCGAGATCGCGCTCGCGCACGGCCTGACGAGCGACCTGTCCTACATCTGGGCGGGTCCCCGGGCCGTGCTCGACGGCTACGATCCCTACGATCCCTCGCAGTGGCGCGCGGCCGTCGAAGCGCGCGGCACGCAGGGCTTCACCTCCCCGGCGGTGTACTCGTATCCACCAGCGGTGCTGCTCGTCCTCCTGCCCTTCGGCCTCCTGCCGCTCGCGGCCGCCTTCGTGATCTGGGCGGTCGTCCCTCCCCTCTCCGCCGCGCTCGCGGTGCGTGCGCTGCTCCACGAGGAGGCCATGCCCGCGGCCCGGTGGGTCCATGGCCTCGCCGGGCTGGCGCTCGTCCTCTCCCAGCCCGCCGTCGTGACGCTCCGGAGCGGCCAATGGAGCTAAGTGCTCCTCGCCGCACTCGCCGCCGCCATCGTGCTCACGCGCCGAGGGCGGCCGATCGCGGGCGCGGTCGCGGCCGCCGTCCTCCTCGTGAAGGTGCATCTCATGCTCATCACGTTCCCGGCCCTCGCGATCGCCGTGCCTCGACGGGACCGCGCGCGCTACGTCGCAGCGCTCGCCGCCGCTGCGGCCTGTCCCGTCATCCTGACCGCGGTGGCGCGTCCCGGATGGTGGGCGTCGTGGTGGTCGCATGTACCGCTCGCCCGGGCGACGGAGCCGAACGTCACGACGGCGTGGCGCGTCCTGACGGATGCGGTCGGGATGGTCGGACCGATCCTGGCCGTCGGGCTGGCGGCGCTCGCCCTCCTCGCCATCGTCCGGGTCCGTGACGATCCCGTCGCGGTGGTGGCGCTCGGCGTCGCGGCGTCCCTGGCGTTCGCCCCGTACATGCGGTCCTACGACCACCTCATCGCGATCGCTCCGATCACGATGGCCGGCGCGCTCCTGGCGAGGCGGAACGCTCGCGCGGCCGACCTGGTCGGCGGCGCGATGCTCGCGGGCTTCATCGCCGGCACGTGGACCCTCATCTACGCGGTCGGCGAGCCGCGGCGCAGCGAATCGCTCAGCTGGCTCGTGCCCTGCGCCGTCCTCGTCCTCGTCGTCGCCGCCGCCCGCATCGGCCGCGCCGCGCCGGGTCGAGCTCCCTAGACGCGGCCGACCGCGGGGATCGCCGCGCCCGTGATGCCGCTCGCCTCCGCGGACGAGAGGAAGAGCACGAGCGACGCGATCTCGTCCGGGCTCACCCACCTCGACGGGTCGGCCTTCGGCATGTCGCGACGGTTCTCCGACGTGTCGATGATCGACGGCAGGATCGCGTTCGCCGTGATGCCGTCGGCCTTCACCGCCGACGCGAGGGACTCCGTCCAGCGGAGGATGGCCGTCTTCGCCATCGCGTATCCGGCGTTGTCCTTCGTGCCGCGCTGGGCGCTGAACGAGCCCATGCTCACGATGCGACCGTAACCCCGCGCGCGCATCGGGCGCAGGCACGCCGCTGTCGCGACGACCGCCGTGCGGACGTTCGTGTCCCACTGCCGCTCGATCGCGGCGATGTCCCACGAGTCGCCGCTCAAGTAGCCGCCCGCGACGTTCGCGAGGACGTCGAGCCGTCCCCAACGCCGGACGACCTCGTCGACCGCGCGCTCCATCGCCGCGGCGTCGCTCGGATCCGCCGCGAGCACGAGCAGGCGTAGCTCGTCCGGTGTGCCGGCCAGCGCGGCAAGCTCCGCCCGCATCGCCTCGCCCTTCGCCGAGTCGCGGACGGCGATCGCGACGTGCGCTCCCGCCTCGAGATAGCGGCGCACGACGACGCGACCGAGCTGGCCGGTCGCACCCGTCACCATGACCGCGCGACCTTCGAGCGCCGTCACCGCCGCGATGTTGAGCGCTTCTCGCTCGTGAGACAACTCGGCCTGTTCGCGGACCTACTATCGGCCGGATGGGCGTCCTCGAGCGCATCGCTTCGCCGCACGATCTGCGTGGACTGAGCAGGGACGAGCTCCTCGCCCTCTGCGGCGAGATCCGGGAGTTCACCGTCGAGGCGGTGCAGCGCACCGGCGGCCACATCTCGTCCAGCCTCGGCGCGACGGAGCTCACCGTCGCCCTCCACCGCGTCTTCGACTCCCCGCGTGACAAGCTCGTGTGGGATACGGGGCACCAGGCCTACGTCCACAAGATCCTCACCGGTCGGCGGGACCGGTTCGACACGCTCCGCCAGTTCGGCGGCATCTCCGGGTTCCTCCTCCGCACCGAATCGGAGCACGACGTCTTCGGGGCCGGGCACGCCGGGACGTCGATCTCGGCGGCCCACGGGATGGCGGTCGCCCGGGATCTGCGGGGCGAGGACCATCACGTGGCGGCGATCGTCGGCGACGGCGCGCTCACCGCGGGCATGGCCTTCGAGGCGCTGAACGACATCGGGCACAAGCGCACGCGCGTCATCGTCGTGCTGAACGACAACGGGATGAGCATCTCCCCGAACGTCGGGGCCATGTCGCGCATGCTCGAGGAGACGCGCGACGAGCTGCACCGCCCTCAGGTCGCCGCCGTCTCGCGGCTCGTCGATGCGCTGCGCACCACGAGGCCTTACCGCGGGCTGCGCCACCTGACCGAATCCGTGCTCGCGCACATCCCCGCGGGCGGCCTCGCGGAAGAAGCCGCCCGCCGCATCCTGACCAGCCTGAAGGCCATCCTCATGCCGAACGTCCTCTTCGAGGAGCTGGGCTTCACCTACCTCGGTCCCATCAACGGGCACGACCTCTTCGAGGTCGAGCACACCCTCGAGCGGGCACGCGACTTCCGCGACGGACCCGTCTTCGTCCACGTGCACACCCAGAAGGGGCACGGCTACGCGCCGGCCGAGGAGGACAACCAGAAGTGGCACGGGGTGTCGGCGGCGGGCGCGAGCGCGCCGCCGGCCCCGCAGTACACCAAGGTGTTCGCGGACGCGGTCCGCGAGGCGATGCGCGCGGACGAGCGCGTCGTGGCGATCACCGCGGCCATGCCCAGCGGGACCGGCCTCACGCCGCTCTTCACGGAATTCCCCACGCGCGTCTTCGACGTTGGTATCTGCGAGCAGCACGCCGTCACCTTCGCCGCCGGGCTCGCGACGCAGGGGATCGTCCCGGTCGTCGCGATCTACTCGACGTTCCTCCAGCGCGGCTTCGACCAGGTCGTCCACGACGTCGCCATCCAGGGCCTCCCGGTCGTCTTCGCGCTGGACCGCGGCGGGATCGTCGGCGACGACGGCCGCACGCACCAGGGCATCTTCGACATCGCGTATCTGCGGCCGCTCCCCGGGGTGGTCCTCATGGCCCCCAAGGACGAGGCCGAGCTGCGGCGGATGGTGT
>Ga0105164_10003103_pt1 | contig 10117 bp, 10 predicted proteins | sample VDWuncwatermetaG_FD_89674 | JGI IMG/M metagenome (GOLD analysis project Ga0105164, IMG submission 89674) | Wastewater microbial communities from Netherlands to study Microbial Dark Matter (Phase II) - VDW unchlorinated drinking water | ecosystem: Environmental > Aquatic > Freshwater > Drinking... | reverse complement strand
CTATCAAAATTTAATAATTTTGGCTACGACTTTACGAAAATTTGTGAGCAGATACGCATGTATATGCTTCAAAATTTTCGTTTCGTCTTGCCCCCACACCTAATTTGATAATTGTGGTTAATAAATTAAAACAATTTATGTTTAAATTAGGTGTGGGGGCTCGCTCAAAATTATTTTAATTTTACTAACGAAAAATCTTTAATCAGCAGGGTCTATTGCAAAAAATAATATTTTTTGTATTCTTAAAATAAGATAATTTAAATTATTTTTTTGCACTTTAACAATAAAATAAACAAAAAGGAGGAAAAAAAATGTTTTCTTCAGTTGAGTTAGTTATTTTTGGGTTAATATTATTGGTTTTTTTGATGGTTACAAGAATAATACCCAATCTTCTTTGGCTTATTGCTTTTTTTGTTCTGATATTAAGTTGGGCGGTAATTCCTATTTTTTTGATAGGCGCAATAGTATATTTGGTGGGTATGATAACTTCTTATTTATTAAGATTAAATTGAAAATAAAAAAGGAGGGGAAAAATGGAAGAACAAAAAAAAACAGATTTAAAAAAAGAAATACTAAAAAATTTAGATTTTTTGTTAAAACAAAATATTATTAACAATTTTGATTTAAAGACTTGTAAAAGTTTATTAGATTTAGTTGAAAAAAAAAATAGAAGATTTTTTTTAGAAGAAGAAAAACCAAAAATTCCGTATGAGCTGAGCGCTTTTAGTTATTTTATTGATGAAGCAGAAAATGGATATCCTCTTTAGTTTTTTTAAATTTTAATAAATTTTAGGTATAGGTATTAAGTAGGCAAACGCGCGCGTTTGCCTATATTTTTTATTTAATTTTTTTATTTATTTCAGTCAATATTTTTACAAAATTTTCGCGCGTTTTTTTAGCGTAAGGGTTAAATTTTTGCATATCATAAAAAAGGGATTCAGAATCGTCTTTTACATCGGACACCGCGCTTAAAAGTTTTAAAGAAGAAGGAGTTAAAAATTTTATGGAAGGAAGGTTTAATTTTACTATACCTTTTGACACAAAATGCGTAAGTGCCTGAAAAAGCGCTATTGTTTTATCATGTTCTTCCGGTGACATTTCTATAATCTCAAGTCCGAGAAGTTTTAAAAATCGTTTCACTTTTTTATAGTTTTCTTTTTTTATTCTTATTGGCCAAATAATTATTTTTAATCCTTTTATGCCGTTTTTTCCGCTTTGCGGACCAAAAAGAGGATGACTCGCTATTATTTCCATGTCTTGCGGTAGATATTTTTTCATTGCATAAGACGGCATTGTTTTTACGGAACAAGTGTCAATAACTAAAGCCCCTTTTTTTAAGGAAGAGGATATTTTTTTTACGATTTCTTCGCAGACAGAAATTGGCATCGTGAGTATTATTATGTCCGCGTTTTGGACTGTTTCTTGAAGTGAAGCAAATTTAATTCCCATTTTTTTCGCTAAAACAGAATAATCGCTTTTGCTCGTTGCCGTTATTTTAAAATGCGGTTTTAAAATTTTAGCGATAAATTTACCGAATTGTCCAAATCCTATTATCGCGAGTTGTTTTTTATTACTGTTGTCCATTTTTCATTATTTTAATTTAACACAGGAAACAGAAAATCATATTTTTCGTTTTTATTTTTATATTTTTCTACGGTACTCCGAGTACCGTAGAAATTATTTTGTTTTTGTTACGGCTAAGAAACTTGTAAAATTAAATTTTAGGTCTTGCGTCCCTTTTTCTAAAATTTTAAGCCCGTAAATTTTAGCGCAATTTTCCGAAGCGATGACCGCGGTTGTTTTCGGTAAAATATTTTTTGACAAATCTTCCGCTGCTTTTGCCGTGTCTGTTGTCTCCTTAATTTCCGTTTTTGGCCAAATTCTTTTTAAATACATTTTGCATTGTTTAAGGGCTTGGTCGTGAGAGGCGATCATTTTTATGTTTTTTTTATCTATATTTTTTTGCGCGAGCAGACAATGTATAACCGGAATTTCAAACAATTCTTTGATGTTAAAAACATATTTTGCCATAGCGTGGACTGCCTCTATAACTATTCCGCCGTTTGAATTTTCTATTGGAAATATTCCTAAATCAATTTTGTCGTTGTTTAAATTGTTTAAAACATTTTCAACCGAAATCAAATATTTTAGTTTATATGTTTTAATATTTTGTTTTTTTAAATATTCGCGCGCCGCGGCTTCGGAAAAACTTCCTTTCGCTCCGGACACGCCCACAATCATTTGTTTTATTTGTTTTTTCATAATAAATTTATTTGGTAACCGCATAACCGAAAGTTTGGTGGGCGCTTGAGGATTCGAACCCCAGGCCTTCTCGGTGTAAACGAGACGCTCTACTTCACCCCCACACCTATTCACGGGTGGGCGATGTAGGAATCGAACCCACAGCCTACTCGGTGTAAACGAGCCGCTCTGCCATTGAGCTAATCGCCCGTGAATAGGTGTGGGGGCAAGCTGAGCTAAACACCAAAAATTATTTTTTATTGAATTTTTTTAAAAAATTTTTACCCCATCTGTCTAAATCGCCGATATTTTCTCTTATTTCTTCAAAGAATTTATTTATAAAATATATGTTGTGGATGGTTGTAAGCCGCATCCCAAACATTTCTTTTTCTTTTAGCAAATGCCTTATATATCCTCGAGAATACTCATTTTTACAAGTAAAACAACCACAATCGCGTTCAAGAATATTCTTATCATATTTAAACATATTGTTTCTAATTTGCAAGAAACCGCGGCGGGTGTAAATTCTGCCGTTTCTCGCTTCGCGAGTGGGGGCAACGCAATCAAAAAGGTCAACACCTCTTTTAATTGATTCAATTACGCTTTCAAAATCGCTTATTCCAAGCAAATGTCGGGGTTTTTCTTTTGGTATTTTACCTTGAAGCCAATCAAGAATTTCATACGCGCTTTTTTTTGAGTCACCCAAAGATCCTCCTATGCCAATTCCGTGAAATGATTGCGAAGCAATAAAATCGGCGCTTTCTTGCCTTAAATCCTTATAATCTCCGCCTTGAATTATACCAAATAGCGCTTGGTCTGATTTTTTGGCTTTTAAACATCTTATTGCCCATTGGTGCGTGCGTTCCATTGATTTTTTTGTGTATTCATAATCGGCAAGAGGGGAAGTGCATTCGTCAAAAGCAAAAATCATATCGGCGTTTATATATCCTTGAATTTCTATTGATTTTTCGGGAGTAAGTAAAATTTTTGTTCCATCTTTATGCGATTTAAACAATACCCCTTCTTCAGTAATTTTTAAATTAGATGGTTGAATAAGCGGCGCATTTTTCTGAAATTTTAGTGTTGGTGCCCCGACCGCTGAATTATTTTTTTTAAAAAATCCTATTTTTCCTATGTTGTGGTCAAGTCCAAACCCTAATGAAAAGACCTGAAATCCGCCGGAATCGGTCATTGTGAGTCCTTCCCAGTTCATAAAATTATTTAAACCGCCGAATTTTTTAAATGTGTCTTCTTCGGGCGCAAGCATTAGGTGGTAGGTGTTCGCAATGACTATTTGTGTTTTTGCGGCCTTTAATTCTTCAGGACTCACTCCTTTTACAGACGCTTGTGTCCCCACAACCGCGAATGCCGGCGTATTCACTTTGTATTTTTTTCCGTTTCTTATTATTGTAATTTCTCCAAGCCGCGCCCCTGAATTTTTCGTCTCTTTTAAAATTTTAAAATTAAACCGTTCTTTTGTTTTGTTCATATATTTTTTTACCTTTTTTATTGTATTTGTCTATGCGGTAGCCAAAATGATATATTTGTTTTTTTATTTGCGTCTATTTTACTTATAGCATTTTTTATGATATTATAAAATATCGAAATATAAATTGTTTGTTGAAAATTTGTTGTTTTTAAACTTTGACTAATTATTTTTATGTTATTTTACGGATTTTATTTTGTTTGACTGCTTAAAAAGATTGACGATTGGGCGGAAATATTGTAATATAGCAATATGCAAAAAGGTACAATTTTTGTCCAACCGCACAGTGATGACATTGCGATGTCATCTTACTTTTTAATAAAGGCCGAAATACTTTCAAAGCCCTACTTTCTACTTACCGTATTTGGACAATCAAATTGGTTGGATCCGATTAAAAGCAAGGGCGAATATGCAGAAAATAATAATATGGCAGAAATAACTCGCTCACGAAAAACGGAAGACGAAAGATTTGCCAAATCCCTTGATTTAAAATTATTGTTCTTCAATTTAGAAGATTGTCTCTTAAGAAATGGAAAAGTATTTTACAACCCGAAGAAAGAACTAGATCAAAATTTGCTTGGTATGGTTGGCAAGACATTGTCCTCCTCATTAAGAAAATATAAAGCCAAGAATATCGTAGCGCCATTTCCGTCCGGGAAGCGGCAGCACTACGATCATCGCATTGTCTGTGAAGCAATTAAGTCTTTGTCGGGTAATCTATATAGTCGTTTTTTCCTTGATGACATACCTTATAGCCGCGTCGCAAACTTTAGCAAACACAACCTTAGCATGTTTGCAAGGCAAAAAGGCAACATGAACGATAAGTTCAAAGCGATGAGTATATACGATTCTCAAATGTGCAGATTGTTTTTTGACCAGACACGTAAAATCTTTAAGCAAAATCAAGGATACGAACGATTATTTTTATTTACCAAAGTATAAAATATGGCTCAACCAACGATAACAATTATTACTCCGGTATTAAACGGCGAAAAATATATAAAGACCTGCCTTGATTCCGTTTTTGCTCAAAGCTACAAAAATTTTGAAGTAGTGATTTTCGACAATGGCTCACAGGACAAGACTGTCGAAATAGCCAAAAGTTATCCGGTAAAGATTATTGAAAACAAAAGCAATATAGGATGGGCAAAAGCAAATAATCTCTGCATCAAGCAGGCGAAAACTAAATACGTTTTCTTATTGAACATTGACACCATTCTTGACTCGGACTGTTTGAAAAATTTATATGATTTTGCTGAATCAAAAGAATGTCTCGCTTGCGTATCGCCACGGATTGTTGAATATTCTGATTTTATCCAGGGAAAGATTGGTAAAGGTTATCCGCTTGCCTTCGATATTAAGGGCGGTCTTATTAAAGCATATAGCATAGATAGTGAGTGGACAGAGGTAAGTTTTGTACCGGGCACGGCTCTTTTTGCAAACTTAGAAAATCTTCGCTGGAATCTCTACTTTAGAGAGGATTTTTTCATGTATCACGAAGATGTTGAGTTAAGTCTGCGTATTTTAACCACGACAAATTTAGGTCTTTACTTTTTAAATAGTGCTATTGTTGCCCACGATAGCAAGCAATCATTTTCCAAAACTTCAACTTGTAAACTAGCTCTTAGAAATCTGTTTACTTGCTTAACTATATATCAAGGCAGGAAAGAGTTTTTTAAAAATTATGGAATGTATATAAAAAATTTATTTAAGATGTATGCGGGTTTTTATCGGCAGTATTATCCTTTTGCTTATCCAATTTTTGGAATCTTTTATCTTGCCGCTTCAATGTTGAAGGCAAAAAAGCAAACTGTTTTTGATTTAAGACGACCTCGTCTTATTAATCAAAAGATGAGTCGTCTCTCAAAACAGTTTGAATTTATTTTTTAAATTATGCCAAACTTAAACCTTCATAAAACACTTTTTGTCTGTACGGGGAATGTTTTTAGAAGCATTGTGGTCGAAAAACTGTTTGCGCAGGAAGTCATTAAAAACAGAGTGCCTTTTCAAGTTCGTTCTCGCGGAACAGACCTTTTCTACAAAACTCCGCATCTGTTGCTGAATCGCATTGTAGAAAAGCGTTATGCAATAACTTTGCAGGGACATCGTGCGCAGATGATTACGCGGGGAGACATATTGTGGGCTTCAAGTATTATTTGCTTTACACAAGAACACCAAAAAGTAGTTATTAAGATGCATCCCAGCGCAGAGAAAAAGACGTTTCTAATTTCCGATATTACACCCCTCGATCATGCATTGTTTCGAGATGTAGATTATCAAGATGTTTCTGAAAATAATGTACTACTCTTAAAAGGATTGAGCACATTAAAAGTGGCTATTGACTGCATAATGAAACCGCCGAGTCTTTCTATTGTTATGGCTGTTTATAACGAAGAAAGGAATATTAAAAATATTTTATCAAAACTTGTCGCTCAATCCCTCAACTACAATATCAAAGAAATAATTGTTGTATCCAGCGGCAGTACGGACAAAACTGATAAAATTGTGGAATCCATTCCGTCTTCTCTCGTGACCTTTATTCGAGAAAATAACCGGAACGGAAAAGTTTCCGCCCTCAAAAAAGCCGCACCACTGGTTCAGGGAGACATTGTATTACTTATAGATGGAGATGTTGATATAGATAATGATTTCATTAAGGAATGTTTTTCTTGTATGTATGGCAATAAAATTCCATGTACGGGGAAAGTTGTTCCAATACAAACCTCAAGCCGATTCTTTTATGGATTATCGAAAGTGAGTTGTAATGCCTGGAACACTTTACGCGATAAATGCAATAAGGCGGGAAAATTTCTTTATCCGTCTGGTTATACACTGCTTATAGCTCGACAAGATTTCGTTGATACTATCTACGAGGTAAACGATACTACTATTAACGATGACGGCCAACTTTCACTCATTCTTTACCAAAAGGGGATCACATTTCACTACGACGATAATTTGAAGGTTTATGTCACTTTCCCGCAATCATTCAAAGATTTTTTCAAGCAAAAAATTAGAACAAGGATGGGGCGGAGACAGACAGACAGCGGTTTTTTTAAAGATATTGAAAAAAGTTGGCGGAAAGAACTCGTTAGGATAGCATCCGTTCACAATTTTCAATTTGTACTTATATTTCTTATGATGGATACAATTGCGCGAGGGATCGCCACTATAAAAATAAAGTTCAGTTGCAGACCCCATTTATGGTCTCCCGTAGAAACAACCAAGAGTGTCCAATTTTCTCCCATAACAATTCCCGTCAACAAAACAGAAACATGAAAATATATTTCTCTACCTTCATAACCGGAACCCAAGAAATAGTAAAAGAATTTCTTGAAAAACGAGGAGTAAAAATCAATATTCTGCTTGATGGTTTAGTGGTGTATGAATCTAATTATCCAGAGCGCGAAATTAGAAACTTTCATATTTTCAATAACACATATTTACTTTTGAGATCATTTGAGAATCTTGCTCCAAATGTACAATCACTTGAAAAAATCTTGTCGGTTATCGCTCATGATAAAAACTTATCACGTCAAATTAACGCAAATCTTCCACCGCGTAGGCGTAACTTCAAAATTGTTGGTTCGCTTGAGAACCAAATGGCTCCGGTTAATCGTAAGTTGCTGAACAATCTTGAATCAGTTATCTTTCGAGTGCGCGGATTAAGGCTGAATATTAAAAAACCTGATCTCGAATTTTGGGCACTGGTACGACGCGAAGGATATGGATTTTTTGGGATAAGACTCACTTATCCGTTTGCCGGCGAAAGCAAGCAAGAGAAAGGAGAGCTCCGTAAGGAAATCGCTTACATCATGAGCTTTATTTCTAAACCAAGTCCAAGAGATGTTGTTATAGATCCTTTTGCCGGGCATGGCTCCATACCGATTGAACGTGCGCTGTCTTTCTCCTTTAAGGAGATGATTGCCGTAGATAAAGATAAAAACCTTGTCTCTCAGCTAAGGCAGAAAGCAAACAAACTTCGCAAAAATATAACCATAATTCACGGAGACGCTCTATCTTTGGGTGAAATAAATACCAACTCAATTGATAAAATTATTTCCGATCCACCATGGGGAGAATACAAGGCAATCGCAGAACCTGAAAAGTTTTTTGAGAAAATGCTTCAGGAATTTGGTCGTATCTTGAAGCAGGATGGAATTATTGTTCTCCTTGTCGGCGCTAAAGAAATTTTTGAAGATATCCTCCACAATAAATTTGCCAGCGTTTTCTTCTTGAAAAAGAAATACGATATTTTAGTGTCCGGCAAAAAGGCATCTATATACAAACTGGTAAAAAATCATGTCAAAGATTTATAAAACCAAATTAAGTATCCTTGTCGCTACTTGCAATAGGTCGGGCATGTTAAAGATGTGTGTCCAGAGCCTGATTGCCCAACAAACAAAAATACCATACGAAATTATCATATTAGATCAATCGGACATAAAAAAATTAGGCGCATCATTTTCAAGTCCGCTGGTAAAGTTGGTTTGTTGCGATTTTAAAAATAAATCGAGGGCGTTGAATCTTGGCGTCAGACTCGCACTGTCGAATTATATAGCTGTTATAGACGATGACTGTATTGCCGATAAAAATTGGGTTGAAAAAATTTGCAGAGCTTTGGATAAAAATGGATCATCTTCTATTATCACCGGTAGAGTAATTGCTGGTCACCAAGAAGAAGGCGCAAGGTTATCGCGCTTACATGATGATATTACAAAAGAAGTAACTTTTAAGAAAAGGCTAATTACTCCGATTTTTAAGTTATCCGGATGCAACTTTGGATTTTACAAGAAAATTCTCGAGATAGTCGGATCCCTTAACGAAAATCTCGGGCCAGGATCGCCTTTTAAAAGTTCTGATGATAATGAATGGTCTTATAGGGCTTTAAATTTTGGGTTTTCAATTGTTTATGCGCCGGAAGCAATAATCACGCATCGTTCTTGGAGAGATGCCGTAGAAGATTTGAAGTTGATGAAAGATTACGGCTATGCCGCAGGCGCGTTTTTTAAAATTATTTTCCAGAACTCAAAATTAGATTTTCTGTATCATGTCAGTCAACTTTACTGGTGGTTACTAAAAAACATCATTTTTTCATTTGATGCTTATGAAATTAGAACCCATGCTTCCTACGCATTGTTTTTCTATAAGGGATTTTTAAGATATAAAATCCCAGAAAAAGACTCCATCAACTACCTGTTTGTTTTAAGTCCTGGAAAATATATTGGCGGCGCGGAGCGTTATATCCAAGAATTTTCGGAGGAATTACAGAAACGAGAGAAGAAAGTTATCATTGCGATCTCACATAATCGGAATTTTTATATGGAATGTTCAAAACATTTTCCAAGTCTATATTTGGGTAATACGCTGAGCGATGCTTCTATTGCGCTTGCGAGTATTCTAAAGAACAAAAATATTACAGCAGTAATCTCTAGCGGTTATCATTCATCTTATCTTGTATGTCTTGCGCGGCTTAGAAATATATTTCAGCACAAGAGTTTAAAATTTGTTGATATAAAACATGGCTGGATTACGACAAACCTTTCGGAGCAAATCAAAACTTTCTTTGATCGGCTCTTGAGCAACTTCTACGATCTCATAGTAGTTGTAGATCCGCAAATGAAAGATCAACTACGGTTGGTTAATAGTAGTAAAAAAGTGTTTATACCCTCTGCAATTCCAATAAGGCAACCTGTGATTCATAAACAATGCGCGGACGGTTTTTTAAAAATACTTTTGGTAGGTAGGTTGGCGAGGGAAAAGCGTTTTGATCTGGTTCTAAAAGCGTTATCTATCATTCCCAGAGATCTATGGCAGCTTACCATAGTTGGCGATGGCCCAAATTTAGAATTACTCAAAAACGTCGCGCGCAGCCATAATATTTATACAAAGATTAATTTCGCTGGATATCAAGAGGATGCTTTGCCGTTTTATCGCAATGCGGATCTGCTAATCATCTCCTCTGTTAACGAAGGTTGTCCGCTTGTTGCGCTTGAAGCGATGGAAAGCGGCGTTTTGGTACTATCAACACGCGTCGGATATATGCCTATACTCCTTGATAAAAATCGTGGGTTTTTAGCGGATGCAGATATCACGGTTGAAGGTTTGGCGAAGAAAATAAAAGAAATTATGTCTTTAGACCAGGAATTCAAAAACCAGATATTAAGCATGGCGTATGATTTCGTGCGGCAACAACATAATCTGTCAAAGAATGTTGAGTTTTTCTTAAATTATATTACTCAATTAGAACTGAAAAGAATATGATATATGTTTGACTACGATAGGTTGTTAAGAGTATTATCTTAACAATCATGCTGCAAAAACTTCATAAAAACGCCAAGACAAATTATAACATTCGCAGGGAAATCAAGGAAAGCAACTTGCCTGTGT
>Ga0105164_10003102_pt1 | contig 10118 bp, 12 predicted proteins | sample VDWuncwatermetaG_FD_89674 | JGI IMG/M metagenome (GOLD analysis project Ga0105164, IMG submission 89674) | Wastewater microbial communities from Netherlands to study Microbial Dark Matter (Phase II) - VDW unchlorinated drinking water | ecosystem: Environmental > Aquatic > Freshwater > Drinking... | reverse complement strand
GATGGGGTCCATGCACAGCTGGGCTTTTGGGTAGGTCCGCTGGGTTGGGACATCACGGACGCGCAGCAGAAGCAGCTCATCGATGACGCATTCGCGGTTGCCGAAGAGAAGAACGTCGCGGTCGGTTTCCACATCGACGATTCGATGTTTTGGAATAGCCGGAGCGATCTCTGGAACAATTCCCAGAACGTCGAGTGGAGCGATTGGAACGGTACCGCCGTTCCACACCGCATCATCGGATGGGTAGACAACAGCGCGCCCGTTCTTGCTCCGCCCATGTGCTACAACAGTCCGGCCATCGTCAAGGAAGCGACACGCATCGCGATCAGCGTCATCGGTGCCGAGATCAAGAAGAACGTCGACTACCTCCATTCGATCGGCAAAGACTATCTCTTTATGGGTGTCATCGCCGGCTGGGAGACACGCCTGCAGGACGATTCAGCCCCGCCGGTCTTCGACGGCTATTGCGCTCTCCACAACCTCGGCTACAGCGCCGCCAACCCGCCTGCGGATGCGGATAAGACGCTCAATGGCGTGGTCGCAAATTGGATAACCCTCTGGACCAAGAATCTCTCGCGGGCAGGCATACCTATCGCAAAGATATTCACGCACGTCGGGACGCTCGGCTGCACGATCCCGCCCAATCTCCCGCCAGGCGTGACTCTTCCGGCCAGCTTCGACATACAGCGTATGAGTTGCAAAGACGCCGACCCTGATCAGGTCGCGTTCAATGCGTACTCAAACCCCGGTTTTACCATGGGTCCTGACGGTGCCGCACAAGCTTCTGCGCTCCTTTCGGCGCACGGCAATCTCCCTTGGGGCGTCTCAGAAGGAGAGGCGGTCCCCACCACCTCCATGGAACAGTACCTCGCCGGCGTCTTCAATCATGGAGGGGTCTATATGAATATCTTCGACTGGCCTGGACCCGGGACCCCAAGGACTGCCTACGACTCGCTCGCGCAGTTCGTTACGGGTGCCTCATCGGTCGCGGCATACCAAAAGTTCTTGGCAGGCCAGACGCTTCAGTAGATCAAATCGCCGCCACTGCGTATCACGCTGTTTTGCTCTGTGGCTTGAAGCGCCACGCTCTTGTATACTGAAGCGGCATATGCGGTGGGATCCCATGGTGAAAAAGATCGGCCTCTCCATCTTCGGCCTCGCGCTCCTCGTCGCGCCCGCGTACGTCTTTGCCGATCAGATCGCCGACTTGCAGGCACAAGTCCAAGCGCTCATGGCGCAGATCATGGCCCTGCAAGGGAATGCGGGCTCGTCGTACTCGGCACCCTCCCCGGCGTCTTCAACGAATGCGGGCCAATGCGTCCCCCTGCCGAGGAATCTGCAGGTCGGGATGAGCGGCGGCGATGTCACTGAGCTCCAGCAATTCCTGAACATCTCGCCCGCGACCGGCTACTTCGGCCCCATCACATTGCGGGCCGTACAGCAGTGGCAATCCTCCCACAGCCTGGTCTTTTCCGGTACACCTCTCACCACCGGCTATGGCTCCGTCGGCCCCAAGACCCGAGCGGTGATGAGCTGTGCGGGATCCGCTTCGCAGGGAAATACTTCCTCGACAGCTCCCTCGCTCTACACTCTCCCGACGGTGAACGTGCCATCGCCATCAACTTATACGCAGGCTCCGACGACGCCCACGACCGTCAGTACGACCGCCGATTACGTCAAATCACACGGACTCCTGCTCATCACCGAGCCTTCGTCTTCAGGGGACGAAAGTATTTATACCATCCGCACCGATGGTAGCGAGAAGACGTTCATAGCGACAGGCCGGATGCCCTCATGGACGCCCGACGGCAAGATCATCTTCGTCTCCGATCGCAACGGCGCGCGGCAGATATGGATTATGGACGCCGACGGAAGCAACGCCAGAGAAATAAGCCATCTGCCTCCCGCTACCTCGTCGCCCACCTTGCCGCAGATGGCAAAAAACGGCCTCATCGTCTACGAATCGGCACCTTGCGCCGACGGGAATAACGAAAACATCTGGATCATGAATTCGGATGGCACGCGCGTTAAACAGCTCGCCTGCGGCATGCAGCCTTCCATCGCCCTCTCTGGCAGCTGGATCTCGTACACCTTCGAGACCGAGAACCCTTACCACCGAGAGATCTACCGCATCAACACCGATGGCACCGGAGAAAAACAACTCACATTTCTCGGCGACACTAATTACCCGGATGCCAACGCCTCGAGTATCTCTCCCAACGAGAAATGGATCGCATTTTTCAGCGGCAAGGAGGCGGCTAAAGTCGCTGCGGGTTCGGCGCAAGACCCCTCCACGTTCGGGTACCGCAACGTCGCCATCATTCCTGCCGACGGCGGCGCGCGAGTAACACTCACGCACTGCTGGCCGCTCTCTGATACCGAGCATTCTCACGGGCCCGATGATTGCTTCGTGGCCGACGACCCGGCCTGGTCACCTGATAGCCAATGGATCCTGCACAACACCGCTTTCGTAAGCACCGGAGGCATCTTGATGATCGACATCAACGGCAACAACGAGCAGAAAATCTTGCTGGGCCACGGCACCGTGCGCGTGCCGCTCAAGTATGTCAACTAGCCGGTGCCTGCGCCGCACCTCCGCAGTCTTTTCCACCGGGGGCGCACTCGTGCTACACTTTTGTTATGCAACATCCTTCCAACGAACGCACGCTCGTCCTTATCAAGCCCGACGGGATCGAGCGCGCGCTGATCGGGGAGATCTTCGTGCGCTACGAGCGGCTCGGGCTTAAATTGGTCGGACTCAAGATGGTCATACCGACCCCAGAACAGGTGGAAGGCCACTACACGCTCGACCCGAACTGGCGGCGCATTACGGGAGAGAAGACGATACAGAATTATCGCGATCGCGGCCTCCGGCCGCCCTCGGAGGATCCGATCGAGATCACGGCGAAGATCCTCAAGAACCTCAAGAAGTACCTCACCGCCGGCCCCGTCATCGCTATGTGCTGGGAAGGCGCGCATGCCGTCGAACTCGTCCGGAAAATCACCGGCGGCACGGAGCCGCGCTCGTCGGCGGTCGGTACTATCCGCGGAGATTTCGTGCCGGACTCGTACGTCATGTCGGATGCCGACGACCGCGCGGTGCGCAATCTGATCCACGCGTCCGGCTCCGTCGAAGAAGCCGAGTTGGAGATCCCGCATTGGTTCAAAAAGAGCGAGATCATTGATTACAAAGTCTCGCGCGAGGACGTGCTCTACGCCAAAGAGTTCGCGGGCATGCTCTAGCAGACGATGCAGTACCTCCACCAATCGCACTACGGCCACGCGGGCGGCGAGCATTCCGCCAAGCCCGTCTTCGCGATGACCGGCGGGCGCCTCTATGAAATGAAAGACGGCCGGCCCGACACGAAAGCGGTCTACGCCGTGCGGGGCGATAAAATATATGCGACGGCGCACCATCCCGAGGGCCCCTCGCCTCACGCCCTCTTCGAGATCCGCGGCGACAAGGTGCACACGACGCCGTTCCACCCCGCGCACAACCCGGCGGCGCACACGTTCACGATACGATAGCAATACACCCGCTTTCGTTCATTGCATGTACAGAAATTAGCGTATACTGGCTGGAGCGGCCGGTACTTAAACCTGCTTGGTTCAAGTAAGGGATTCTCAATTGCGCCACGCATTGCGCGTAGCGCTGCGGAAACCCACCTGGTATCCAAATCCCAGGCTTGCCGTACCAGCCGCCCAGCACCAACACCTCGCCGCTTTCTGGTCGAGGTGTTCGTGCTTTGGGGAAAACGGTTCGAATAGCCGAATATGCTACACTACCCTTATATATGACCAAGATGCTTGAAGAAGCGATCAGGAAAGTTCAGAAACTCTCGGTGGAGGAACAGAACGAAGCTGCCGAAATGCTGCTGTCGGTTGCATCGAAAGGGGGCGGTCCCGTGCACCTTGACGAGCGGACGCGTGCGGCGGTGCGGGAAGGGCTTGCGCAAGCGCGCCGCGGCGAGTTTGCGAGCGATGCAAAAATGAAAACGTTTTTCAAACGGCACGGTGTTGCACGCTCGTGAACATATGAAGGTTCGCTATACGCCGCGAGCGTATGACGATCTCGACGACATTTACAACTACCTCGACAAACATCTATCGGATACGGCGCAATTGGTGAAGGCGCTCACTAAGCGCCGCATTGCGTGGCTCGCTGATTTTCCATTGATGGCGCCCGAAACGGATGAACCGGGCGTTCGAGAACTGACCATCGCCCGGTATCCATACAAGGTATATTACGAACTTGCTGGAGATGAAGTTTGGATCTTACATATTCGCCATACCTCGCGTAAAGAATGGTGACCAAACGGGTGCTATAATCAGATCTTGATGGCTCGCAGGATACTCCATCCGAATCACGCCAAAGTTCCGCAGAATTTCTGCAGACTGCCGGATGGCTACGGCGTCGTGAAGATCGGAGTTTCGGGCGCCGCCGAGACGGGCTACTGCGGATTGGATTCCTTTGAAAAAGCAAAAGAGCTTGGGCGCGAGATCGCAGTGCACGGCGGCATCATCGTGACGGGTGCCACGACCGGCTTCCCGATGTATAGCGCGATGGGCGCCAAGGACGAATGCGGCTTCTCCGTCGGCTTCTCGCCGGCCTCGACCGAGCGCGAGCACGTCGAGACCTACAAATTGCCGCTCGAATACATGGACGTCGTCGTCTACACGGGCTTCGGCTATGCCGGGCGCGATCTCCTCTTGGTGCGCTCGTCGGACGCGCTCGTCATCGGCTGCGGCAGGATCGGCACCTTGAATGAATTCGCGATCGCGTTCGAGAACAAGCGCCCGCTGGGCATTCTCGAGGGGAGTTGGGACACCGACGAAATATTAAAACAAGTCGTGCAGTCGGCACACCGGCCCAATCCGCGCCTCATTTTCGATTCCGATCCCAAAGCGATGGTGGAACGCCTCATCGAGATGGTGATGCATGATCGCCAAGAACTCAATCTCGTCTACAACAACTACGAAGGGTGGAGCGCCGACGGCAAAAACGCCGACGTCATCCTCTGAGTTGTTCGGTCAAGCGGGCGAACGCGGCCGGATGTTCCTTCGCGAGGGTCGCGAGCGACTTGCGATCGAGGCCGACATTCTTTTTTTTGAGCGCGCCGATCAATTTCGAATATGAGAATCCGTTCTCGCGGCCGGCGGCGTTGATGCGAATCGTGAAGAGCTGGCGCGCAAGGCGCTTTTTGCGCTTGCGGTCGCGGAAGGCGGAGGCGCCCGCGTGGAAGATCGCCTCTTTTGCCATCCGCTCTTTCTTCGAGCGGCCGAAGCGGTAGCCCTTGACCTGCGATAGGACATTTTTGCGCCGCTTCAGGGCAGTCGTGCCTCGTTTGACTCGAGCCATAAAGATTAGGTGCTAGGTTCTAGGGGATAGGTGTTAGGGATACAAAGCGTTACGAGCGGGGGAAGAATCTGCTTTTGTCCGACGCGGACAGGGTCGCGTGGAACGCGCCCGCGCGTTTGTGGCGCATGCGTTTTGCCCCGCTTTCTTTGGCGTTGAAATGGTTCTGCCCCGGCGCCCGCGCGACGATCTTGCCGCGTTTGGTGACGCGAAGCCGCTTCAGGAATGATTTGTTGCTCTTCATCCCGCTCTTTCTACACTAATAATCAAAGATTTGCAATTTTTAACCCTTCGTCAACTACAAACCCTACACCGCGATCCCTATCCAGAAAGGGCGGGATTCATGCGGTTTGCGTTTCGGGGGCGGGAGCCGCCTTGGAAGCTTTCGGTGCCTTTTTGGCCGTATCCCGCTCGATGACGACCGAGAGGCCCTTGGGGCTCTTCCTGATCTCGTCGGCGATCTTGTACGATTCCGGAATAATCGCAAGGAAGCGCTCCAGCCGCTCCTTGAGGAACTCGAACTCCATATATTTGTAGCGCCCCCACAAAAAGAGATCTATCTTCACGCGATCGCCTTCCTTCATCCACTCGGCGATCTTGCCCGCTTTGATCTGCATGTCGTGCTCGCTCGTGCCTATCTTGACCTGCGCCTCTTTCGTCTCCTGCGTTTTGGCGCTGCGCGCCTTGACCTCCTTCTCTTTCTTTTTTTGCTCGTATTTGAACTTGCCGTAATCGGTGATGCGCGCGACCGGCGGATTGGCCTGCGCGGAGACTTCGATGAGATCGAGCCCCGCTTCGCGAGCCTTCGCGAGCGCTTCGGATATGGGGAGGATCCCGAAATTCTCACCCAAAGGGCCGATGACCCGCACCTCGCGCACGCGGATGCCCTCGTTCATTCGCACCCGCTCCTTCTCGGCTTGTGTTGTGTACTTGGTGAAACCCATTTGCTGTTGGCGGGACTGTAGCACGAGCGCGTGCCGAGCACCAGCAATTAGAGCATATTTGAAAACCCACATGCGCGCGCCGCAAAACATCCCGCGCCTGCGGCGCTCGCTTCGCTCGAACAGAGTCCTCGTCGCGGAAATGCTCCGCGCCGCGGGGTTTTCAAATATGCTCTAGAGACCCACCAAGCGCGCCAGCGCATTTTTCAGCGACGCGATCATGGCGTTGATGCCGTCGGCGATCGCTTGCAGAGTGGACGTCGCGCCCGACGTTTTCTGTGAGCCGCTCGCGATGGCCACCGATGCAGTGCCGTACGTGAACGTCGAAGACGAATCGGTCGAAAGCGTGATAGAGGGCAGGGTGAGCACACTGCTCGAAGCGTTGTCGGTCGTTGTGGAAGGCGGCAGTGATACCGGCTGGAGCTGTCCCACCGTACTGCTCCCGACCACGATCGGCGTTGAGGCCGGCGTGGAGGATGCCGCGGTGACGACCGGATTTTTGAGCGCGGCGATGAGCGCATCTATCGTCGAGGAGCCGGTCGAAGCGGGCGTCGTTGCGGGAGTCGTGCTCACAGGCGTCGGGGGTAAAGGCGCCGGCGGGAGCGCCGCCGACGCTGGCGTTGTGTTGGCATTGCCCGACCCGTTGAAAAGCCCGCCCATCAATTGGCCAAGCCCCTGCCCCAACTGCATGCCGAGCATGAGTTGCATCAGGTCGGAATTGCCGCCGAAAAGGCCGTTGGAGTTGAAGGGGTTGGATTCGCCTATGGAAGTGGTGCATTGTTGTACAAAACCAACAGTTTTGCAGGTCGTTACGTTTCCGAGAGAAGCGGATGAGGCCCCACTTCTGGTGCTCCTTTGATAGTTTGCGACACAAGTTCCATACTCAGCTGGGTTGGTATATTTTTGACAAGCAGCCGCGGCCGCCGCATCGGACTTTACCCCCCCTGAACCTGCAACAGCACCTGGCACGGCCTTAGGATTAAAGGGGACTCCGCTGCAAGGGCTTTTTACTCCTTGTACGGCGCATTTTGCCGCTTCACTTCCCCCGATACCTGCGAGTATCATATGCGGACGATCTCCATTCGGATATCCGTTCAGAGCTTTGTCTTGGAACGGGAAACAAACGCCAAACTCTGGATTGTCTGAAGCAAATTTCCATATTGTAGGGTAAAGATTTTCGTTATCAGGTCTTACATCCATTGCCAGTCCTCTCGTATGATTTGAATTTTCAGCGCCGCCTGCACACTGATTGGCGCCCGAATTTTTATCTCTGTATGCAGACGTAATATAAACACCCCCGTATTTTTGTGTAAAAGCTTTTAGGAAATTGGCCGCGCATACAGCAAATGTATCGTTGAGTTTCCTAATGTTATCAGGTGTTGGCGGCGCACAATTCGATAGTGGTTTTTTCGGTATGCTAATCAAGTAGTCTTTGGCAGCTCCAACCTTGTTGTTGATACCCCGAACTGCGTCGTTTGAGCATATGAATGTTTCGCCGGCTATGATACTGCCATCAGGCACGGAATCTGCTTCCTCTTTTGTGGCGAGATGACCCGGCCCATTGCAGGGATTTGGTTCGAGTGTTTCTGGCCCTGCGGCCCCGAGCGCGATGGTCCCGTAAAGCGCAATGGCTACTGATGATAAGACAATCAAACCGAGCACAGCAAGCTTTGTCAGCCGCATGTCAAAAGTATACCCCGAAAAAAGACCTGCCTCGCAATCCTTCACGGGCGGGGCAACCTTTTCAGCGCGCAACGGCGGCGGGGCGCGGAATTCGTAGAGATTGGGCCTTGTGCTAGTATGCGAATATTGGAACGGCTATGAAGAACGGCACCATCAAAGCGCTCACGTTCGACGTCGAAAAGGATGGTTGGGAAAAGAGCCGCGGCTTTGTCCTGCGCGATGTGCCGATGCCGGTCTTGGATGAGAAGAACAACCCTGAAGACGCGCTCTCGGTCATCTTGAAGATCCGATACGCGGGGGTATGCGGCACCGACCGCGGCTTGTGGTACCGGCAGGCGTTCAAAGAATTGCTCCACCGCTCGCTCAAAAATGAAGGCAAGACGCTCCGCATCCTCGGCCACGAATTCGTTGGGCAGATCGTCGAACGCGGCTCGATGGTGGATCGCCTCTACAACGATCTCGACGAAAAAAATCCGGTGAAGATCGAGGTCGGCGCGCTCGCTTCCGGCGACAGCCACGTCACCTGCGGCCGCTGCTACCAGTGCAGGATCGGGGAAGCGCACGTGTGCCTCAACGAAGCCATCCTCGGGATTTCGATAGATGGCATTTTCGCCGAATACGTAAAAATTCCTGCAAAAAATCTCTGGGCGGTGGATGAGCGGCGCGTGCGGCCGGAGATCGCCTCCATCTACGATCCCTTCGGCAACGCGGTGCACGCCTCGACGGTGGTGGATATGCGCGGCCAGCGCGTCGCAGTATTCGGCTGCGGCCCAGTCGGGATGTTCACCATCCTCCTGGCACAGCGCTTCGGCGCGGCAAAAATTATTGCAGTGGATGTCAACGAGGCGAATCTGAAAATGGCAAAAGAATTAGGCGCACACGAGACGATTCTTATCGGAAAAAATAAGAAAGAACACGACTATGACGCTGATTCCGAAGTTATCGACCGCATCATGGAGCTCACCTACGGCAAGGGCGTGGATATTTCGATGGAAATGGCGGGGCCCGCGAGCTCGCTCAACAACTGCATCCTCGCGGCGCGGCGTGGCGGGCACGTGATCGCCTTCGGCATCAAGGACGGCGCAATGACCATTCCCAACTTCTCTCCGAATGTGGTCGTCCGCGGCCTCACCATCCACGGCATCATCGGCAGAGAGATCTTCAAGACGTGGCAAATAGCGCAGCGCATGCTCTCGGATAAGGCCAACGGCATCCAAGACGCGATCTGGAACGTTATCCTGAAAAAAGGCGAGGGCACCATCCTGCCGATGGCCAATTTCACCCCTGACTCGTTCGAAAAATCCATGAATGCGCACCCGAAGATTTTGTTCAAAGTTGGTGGATGATTTTTAGAAAAAGGTAAAGGACCGGTTCTCGTTGACAGCTGGGAGCTATCAACAAAAACGCGGTCCCTCGCTCCACGTGGGAGCGGAAAAGAGCTGGGAGAATTTTCTTAAAGAACTTAATGCCCAGCGGTTGGCGGCTACTTGCCGGTGGAAGTCAGCATCGGTGGCAGTTCGTCGACTGTCTTCCGATCTGTTGTCATGTGCTCCGGCGGGCAGCAGAACACGAGGATGAAAGGCTCGTCGCCGATGTTCTCGAGGCAGTGGATCGTTTCGGGCTCGATAACGATTTCGCCGCGGACGGTCAGAATCTGCGCGGGATCCCAAAACGGCTTCCCAGTGAGCATGAGCAATCCCGTGTGCATCAGCCCGCGTCCGCGCAGGCCAAGGTAATACTCATTGCCCCTGGCGGCGATGTCCTCCTTTTCGTGAACATGCGGCTTGACGTAGTGCTGGCCGTGACCTCTCGTAGGGATCAGGGCGGCCCAGCGCTCCATACGGCCTTCGGTCGTGTCGACCTCGTCGTGCTTCTTTGTGGCGATGCCGACGGCCCTGTCGACCTCAGCAGTGGCGAGGGTCGCCATAATAGCGTCGAACGTCAATTCCCGAAGCGACTCGGGCGGTGTCATCGGTGCGGTGCTCACCTTGCGTCTCCGGTTAAGCAAGAACCTGCGCGCATTCCGGAATGAATTAGGACACTCGGTAGAGTGTTCACATGAAGCACAAGGGAGATTTGACGCGCGCCGAGCGTCTTGAAATCGGCATCCTCTTGGGGAAAGGTCATTCCCTCCGGTC
>Ga0105164_10003101_pt1 | contig 10119 bp, 14 predicted proteins | sample VDWuncwatermetaG_FD_89674 | JGI IMG/M metagenome (GOLD analysis project Ga0105164, IMG submission 89674) | Wastewater microbial communities from Netherlands to study Microbial Dark Matter (Phase II) - VDW unchlorinated drinking water | ecosystem: Environmental > Aquatic > Freshwater > Drinking... | reverse complement strand
GTGGCGAGGTGGGGTAAAGAACGATAAACTATCCCATTATGAAAATCGGCATTATCTTGCAATCAAACAAACCAGAGCACATTTGGAACACGTTTCGCTTCGGCATCACTTCGCTAAAGGCAAATCACGAGGTAACGATTTTTTTGATGAGTGAGGGGGCGGAGCTTGATGCAATCGCAGACACAAAAGATTTTGATATTTCCAAGAAGGTTGCTGAATACAAGGGATTGAAAGGGGCAATCTATGCCTGTGGCAGTTGCTTGGAGCTTCGTGGCAAAAAAGGCACTGGGGTTTGCCCAGTTTCAACAATGACGGATTTGCTCAAAGTGGTGGAGGAGAGCGATAAGGTTCTCGTATTTGGATAAAAAACAAAATGAGTGACGGTGTGGTCAGGAACTCATCGCAAAAGCGGGACAGCGATAGACTTGCATAGGCATGTCGCACAAGGGTAATTGTGCAACTCCTGATAGAATTGACCGTAATGGAACAAATCTCATACGAAGAGTTTGCACAGCTCGATATACGGATCGGGACGGTCGTGGCGGCTGAACTGATTCCGGGGGCGGACAAACTCATCACGTGCACAGTTGATTTCGGCGATTTTGGCACGCGCATTATCGTCTCCGGCATTGCGCAGTGGAAACAACCGGAGGCACTGGTCGGCAGGCAGTTCCCGTATGTCGTGAATCTCGCTCCGCGCACATTGCGCGGCGTTGAAAGCGAGGGGATGCTGATCGCCGCGAGCGATGAACAGGGCGTGGCGCTCATTTTCCCCGAGCGGAGCGTCCCGAACGGCACGCGATTGAAATAAAGAGCGGTATACTGTACGCATGTGTGCGGCGCCTGCGAGCGCGGATCATTCGCGCAGTTTTTTCCAGCTCATAGACCGGTGGTTCCCGCCGCCGGCATTCCTCCTGCCGCGCGCTTCCGGCATTGACATTTCCGACGCGTCGCTCAAATGGCTCACGCTGGGGGCTCCGCAGAGCGCCCTGCCGGACGTCGCCGCGTGGGGCGAGGTGCCGCTTGCCTCCGGCATCGTGCACAGCGGCGTCGTGCGCGACGCTCGCTCGCTCGCGCGGGCGCTCAAAGCGGTCAAACCGCGCCTGCAGGCCTCGGCGGCCCACGCCGGATTGCCCGAGGAGGCGGCGTACGTGTTCAGCATGCGCGTTCCCGAAGGAAGCGACCGCGAACAGATCATCTCCATGATCGAATTCGAGTTCGAAGGCAGGGTGCCGATACCGCCTTCGGCGGCGGTGTACGATTTCAGCGTCATCGAAGAGCACGGAGACGGAGAAGGAACGGAGATCGGCGTCATGGTTTTCCCGCGCGATCTCGCCGCAGTGTATGCCGCCGCGTTCGATGAGGCCGGCATAGAGCTCCTGTCGCTCGAGATCGAGGCGCGCTCTATAGCGCGCGCGGTGTCGTCGTGCGAAGCGGACGAGCCGATCACGCTCCTCGTTGATTTCGGATCGGCGCGCACGGGCTTCGCGGTCTTGAAGCGCGGCATTCCCATTTTCACCTCGACCGTCGAAGTCGGCGGCAACGCGATCATGGAGGCGCTCATGCGCGCGCTGTCCGTGTCGCGCGCAGAGGCGGAACAATTCGGCGACACGCAGGGGCTTGCCGCGCGCTCCGGCACCGCGCTGTCGGCGGGAGCGGAGGCGATCGTCGGCACGGTCTCCGTGCTTGCCGACGAGATCGCCCGCCACTACCACTATTGGGACACGCGCAGGAACGACAAGGGCGAGCGGATGACGCCGGTCGGCAAGATCGTCCTGGTCGGCGGGAGCGCCAACGTGCAGGGCCTGCCGGAATACATCGCCGCGCGGGTGCAGGCGCCGGTCGTTCGCGGCAGTGTCTGGCGGCACGTCTGCGATTTCGATGAGTACGTTCCGCCGATCGATCGCCGGACGTCGCTCGGCTTCGCGACGGCCGCGGGCTTGGCCCTGCGCGGCCGATACCATTTGCGCTGAACGAATATGGCCAACCTCCTGTCGAAAGAATCCCAAAAGAATCTGCGGCGCGCACAGCGCGCGCGCCTTGTGCTCGCGGCCGCTTGTGCCGCGCTTGCCGCCGCGCTCATCGGCTTCGCGGCGCTCCTGCCGGCGTTCATTTTTCTGCGCGCTTCGCGCGCGGGATCTGCCGCTCAGCCGCCGGCGCTCGCGCTCGCTTCGGAAGACCGCGCCGCGCTCCAGGAAATTCGGGGAATGGTTTCTGCGCTGAAGCCCATAACCGGCGCCTCGACGACGCCTTCGCAGGCAATTCTCCGCGCGCTCTCCCTCAAGCCAGCTTCCGTCGCGGTCGATCGCATCGCCTACAGCGCAGGCGCGTACGGAACCATCATTGTATCGGGGGCGTCGCAGGCCCCGAGCGCGCTCGACGCGTACCGCTCCGCGCTCGCGGCCGACCCGCGCTTCTCGGGCGTTTCGGTCCCGGTGAGCGCGCTGATCGGCGCCGCGGGCGGCCGATTCACGATGACGCTCACGGGCGATTTTTAGTATACGAGTATGAACAATCCTTCACCTTCGCTTTCGTGGACGGTGCTCGTCAGCGCGCTTGCCGCCTTGATCGGCGTCTGCCTGGCGGCGCTTTCCATACAGGGGCAGATCGCGGACTATGCGCAGGCGAAAAGCCAGGGGCAGAGTGCGCGCGATCGGGATCGCAACCTCGCCCAATTGCACGCGCTCGCGCAGGCGACCGCAGGCGAGCGATCATCGCTGGAAACGCTCTTCAACACCGACGTCCTTTCGATCGCCGATACGCTGAAGAGCGTCGGCAAGAGCGCCGGCAGTGCTCTGCAGGTTTCCGACGCGCTCCCGGAGAGCGCGCCGGGAGTGCAGGAGAGCACCCCCGCGCTCCAGGCGATCGCCTTTACGGTCAAGGGCGACGGGACGTTCGCACAGCTCATGACCGCTCTGTCTTTGTTCGAAGCACTGCCCATCCCCGCATCGATCGAACAGGTTGACTTTGTCCATACGCCCGCCGAAGGCACTGCGCACAACAGCCCTCCGTGGCACATGGAAGCGCGCATCCGCGTCCTGACCGCGGCCAAACTTTCGCCATGAGTCCCGCCCGTTCAAATCCGCCCTGCTATAGTTAGGTGGACGTATGAGCCGAGACGTCGAATTCTCAAATCATTTATCAGTGTAGAACAAGCGGGATGAACTTCAAGAACACCATATTTCGGCGTTTCAGGGAGTCGGTGTCGGGAATGCAGGAGCCGGAAAATTTCGCGCGCTTGGCGGCCGCGCTGTGGCGGACACTGCTTGCCCTCGCCGCCCTCGCCGCCATCCTCTCGATCGCCCACGGATTCTCTCTGGTGCAGGATGTGCTGGCATTGTCCGATACATCGAACGCGGCCGCGCAGAAGCCCGTGTCCTCCGACGCAAGCCGCAAAGACCTCGACGCGATCGTCGCCGGGTTTGCGGCGCGAAAGAACAGCTCCGATCAATTAAAAGCCCGGCCGCTATCCGCACCGGACCCGTCGCAATAATTGCCGCATACAGTCGATTCGCGTAGGATGATTGAACGCCCTCGCCCCGACGCAAAGTCGGGGAGCCGACCGAAGCGTCGGCTTAGCTCAACCCCGACGTATAATGTCGGGGAGCCGACCGAAGCGTCGGCTTGGATACCCCTCGTAGCTCAATGGATAGAGTCACGGTCTTCTAAGCCGTTGATGTAGGTTCGATTCCTACCGAGGGGATATGGCATGGGTCTATGTATTGCGTATGGGTAATGGACAATACTATGTTGGAAGTACCATTGATGTTGATCATCGTCTTGCCCAGCATCGCCAACGTCACACGAAAACCACCAAAATCCGAGGAGTTGAAACTTTGGTGCTGAAACAAGAATACACGACGCTGAAGGAAGCTCGATCTGTCGAATCGAAAGTCAAGCGGCTGAAGAGGAAAGATTATATTGAAAAAATGATCAAAGATGGATATATTAGAATTCTTCCGTAAGCACCCTTAGCTCAGCTGGCAGAGCAACCCCTTTACACGGGGAAGGTCGGGAGTTCAAATCTCTCAGGGTGCATTTGCTCAGCCCCGACGCGCAGGCGGTCGGGGAGCCGACCGAAGCGTCGGCTTTGGCAGAGCAACGCATTTACACTGCGAAGGTCGGGAGTTCGAATCTCTCAGGGTGCATCAGAAAATTTTGCTTTTTCTTGTTCCGATGATAGAGTGCGCGCGTTATGGCGATCGTCATCGCACCGATAGACATCGAAAAGCGCCGCGCGCTCGACATCCGCCCCGGCGACACCGTGCGCGTCACGCAGAAGATCATCGAAAAGGGCAAACAGCGCCTGCAGGCTTTTGAGGGCTTGGTGCTCGCGCGCAAGCACGGCCGCGAAGCGGGCGGCACCTTCACGGTGCGCCGCGTCGCCTCCGGCGTGGGCGTTGAGAAGATTTTTCCGCTCTACTCGCCGATGATAGAAAAGATCGAGATCGTGAAGCGAAGCCGCGTGCGCCGGGCGAAGCTCTACTACATCCGCGAGAAAGTCGCGCGCGAAGCGCGCCGGCAACTGCGCCGCACGCGCATGATGGGCGGCTCCACGGCCGCAGAGGAGCACCTCGAGGCGGCCGCCGAGGCAGAGTTGCGCGCGGAAAGCGAACCGGTCGCTGTTGGCGAGCAGACAAAAAGCGATTAAACTGGCCTCGTTGCGCAGGTGGCGAAACTGGTAGACGTACCACCTTGAGGTGGTGGCGCCCGCAAGGGCATGGGAGTTCGAGTCTCCCCCTGCGCATCACTTTGACAGATCGTCCTATGTTGAGAACGAAATCGGAGAGCTTATTCGAGGATTACCTGCAACAAAAGGGTCTCAAGTTTGAGCGCGATTTCTTCTATGAGCCATATCTCGGTCATCAAAAAAGGCCAGATTATCTCGTCAAGTCAACTGTCAATGCGCTATTCGAGATAAAGGAATTTAGTGTTGATAGCAAGTTCGACAAACGACTTATGAGTTCCACACATATCCGTGCCATTGGATTGCCGCTTTACGCCCAATCGAGAGAGAAACTGCGCAACGCGCAAAAGAAATTTCGTCCATTCAAAAAACGTTTTCCATGCGTCTTAGTGCTTCACAAAGGAACATCAATCACAGCGGAATTAAGTACGGAAATTCTCGCAGGATCCGCCTTCGGTGATATTTCGATAACCTTTTCGTCCGCTGGAACTGATCATCAAACAATTTTTGGTCGTAATGGATGGTTGTCGCCAAATAAGAATACGACATTTTCAGCGATTTCGGTTATAGAAGAATTACATCCCGACAAACAACGTGCATCGACAGATTTTTGGAAAGCTCATTCAAAAGAAACTTTAAAAAACAAGAGTTTGCCGCAGATCGCAGATATGTTTGAACTCTGGTCCGCGGCGAACGGGTATGACCTGAGCAAAAGATTCATCAGAATGAGAGTCGTTATAAATCCATTTGCAACCATGCCAATTCCATCAGATTTTTTTAATACTCAATTTGATGAGGTTTACGGGTTTGAGGAGGCCGGACGACTGACTAAATTAAATCAGTAGACACCCACGTCAGTTTGGTATCATTCTCTCATGGCATTTTTTACGGGGAAAGGCGATTCAGGGACGACGAAGTTGTTCGATACACCGTCGGGCCAGCGGGTGGCGAAGACGTCGCCTATATTCGAGGCGCTTGGAATGCTCGATGAGCTGAATTGCCTCACGGGCTGGTGCAAGGCCGGATGCCCGGAGGATTTCACTGCAGAAGACAGGCCGGGAAAGGTGATACTGCGCGACGTGCAGGACCATCTCTTCACCATCCAAGCCGAAGTGGCGGGCGCGGAAAAATCCGTGCCGCAGGAGTCGGTAGAGCGCCTCGGCGTGCTCATCAGCGCGATAGAAAGATCGCTCCCCGAAGTGAAAAGTTTTCTCGTGCCGGGCGGCACGGAATTCTCCGCGCGGCTCGACATCACCCGCGCGGTGTCGCGGCGCGTCGAGCGTAGATTGGTCGGCCTGCACGAAAGCGGCGGGCGCGCCGTGTCGGCGTCGAGCAGAGCGTATGCCAATCGCCTCTCGTCGCTTTTCTACGCGCTCACGCGGCTCGCGAATCATTACGCCGATGTCGAGGAAAATCCTCCTCATTATCAGAGTTAACATCTGTTCTCTTCTCACTGTTCTCTAACCTATGCGGCGGTACCTGCCCAAGAGCGTCGAGGAACTCGTGCGTTGGTACGAGCGATATATTTCGCCGCTGTCACTCGTCGCGGGATTTTTGGCGGATAATTTCTTTCTCTTGCGCCGCGTCGATCTCCTGCGCAGCAACCTCCTGCTCTTCTCCTACCTCGCGGTCGCGGCGCTCGGCATCGCGCTCATCAATGCGATCGAAGCCGGAAAGATACGCCATCAGTGGGCGCTGAAGGCCGCGCCCTTGATTCCCGTCGTCGTGCAGTTCTGTTTCGGCGGCCTGTTTAGCGGCTATTTGAGCTTGTACAGCCGGAGCGCATCGGTGGCGGTCTCATGGATATTCGTCGCGCTCCTTGCGGCGCTTCTTTTGGGCAACGAACGCTTCACCCGCCTCTATGCGCGATTCTCGTTCCAGATCAGCTTGTACTTTCTCGTGCTTTTTTCGTTCCTCGAATTTTTCCTGCCGATCGTTTTCCACCAAATCGGCCCGGCGGTCTTCATCGCAAGCGGACTCGCGAGCATCGCGCTCGAGGCACTTTTCATCTACGCGATGTCGAAGCTCGCACCGGCCGTATTTCGGGGAGAGGGGCGCCGCGGCATCATTGCCGTCGGCGTTATTTTCATCGCGTTCAACATCCTGTACTTCACCAACGCCATCCCGCCCTTGCCGCTTGCGCTCAAAGAGGCGGGCGTCTACCACTTGGTAGCGCGGCAGGCCGACGGAAGCTACGTATTGCTCGGCGAGGAACTGCCATGGTATGAAAAATATCTCAACTATCCGCCCGTGATCCACCGAGCGCCGGATGAAGCCGTCTTCGCATGGAGCGCGGTTTTCGCTCCGTCGGGGCTCTCGACCGAGGTCTTCCACCAGTGGCAGTTCTATGACGCGGCGCAAAAGCGCTGGACGACGGCCACCACCGTCTCATTCCCGATTTTCGGCGGCCGCGACGGCGGCTGGCGCGGCTGGTCGGAGAAAATAAATCCCGCGGCGGGGCAATGGCGGGTCAACGTCATCACGCAATACGGCCAGCTGATCGGCCGCATCTCTTTTACCGTCGCGAATGCCTCAACGACACCGCCCCTCGTGCGATCTGTCGCGGCTCCCTGATTTCGTCGGAGCACCGCCGTTCGCTTCGGGCGGCCTAATTTGCTATAACTGCACTGCTGGTAATGGCGATCGTGGTGTAACGGTCAACACTGGAGCTTGTGGAGCTCTCGATCAGGGTTCAACTCCCTGCGATCGCCCAAATTTTCCAACCTCGTTTCGCTCCGGCGTTTGGCGAAAAGCTATTTTTTACTGGTCAGGAAATCGTCAAGTTTTTCCAGCTGTTGGGTAAAACCGTGTTCCATGCCTTGCACGGCCATTTTTGCCCCGGGCCCGGTTTTGTAGACGACTGCTCGAATGCTGACGTTCGTTTTACCATTCTTTTCGGTGAAGGTTATTTCAGTCGTTTGATCAATGGTGGTCTCCTCTTTTGCTCCCTCGGTCCACGCCTGCGCCTTATACGCAAGCGCACGCGTTGGTTCGATAGAAGTAAATTCAGCCCGCATCGGCCATCGTGTGCCTTTGTAGGGACCCATCGCTTCTCCCGCTTCCATAACGATATAAAATGTGCCGCCGACCCGCAGATCAACCTCGCATTCGGGAATGGTGACTCCTCTGGGACCCCACCACTCTATCAGTTGTGTAGGATTGGTCCACGCAGTCCACACGCGCTGCCGCGGAGCGTCTATCGTGCGCGCTATCGTGGCTTCTTTTTCCATATTTTGTTGCGTTGCATGATGTGCGAAGCACGATGAGATGTCAATGAAAGCGCTCAGCATCTGATAGAATGCCGAAGTAATCAAGAGTCCGGCCATCTGCATCCTCGGTCTATGAAGGAACATTTCCTTGAAGAACTCGGTATCTATTACCGCTCGACCGACATCCGACCCGATCGAACGACGCTCGTTTTTATCCATAGCCTTCTGTCGAGCTCGGCCATTTGGCTGCGATACTTCCCGGCGTTTGAAGGCACATACAACATCCTAGCTTCCGATTTGCGCGGCCATGGACATTCGCGCAAGCCGGGACGATATGAAGACTATTCCGTTGAAAACATGGCACAAGACATCACGGCTCTCTTGGAGCACCTCAAAGTCAAGACGTACATTCCCGTTTCAAGCTCTTTGAGTTCTCTCGTCGCATTGGAGCTCCTGCAGAAACGCCTGGGCGCTCCCGCGGCGGTTTTCCTCAATCCAGTCTATGGAACACACGACATTTTGCTCACGCGAGTCTCCCGCGATCTCGTCGCTCTCGCGACACGCATAGCGCGGCTCTTCCGTTATTCCAACGAACCAGCTTCCCATACGGATTATCCACGTCTTGGGCCGGTGCGCGATTGGAGCCCGAAGCTCCTGGGCAGAGAAGTATGGAACACGACGCTCCATGTGTACCTTTTCTGCCTCGACAATTTCTACAAGCGCAACTATGACCCCTGGTGGGATGAACTGCGCATTCCGGCACTCATCATTCACGGCGAGCGCGACATCATCAGTCCTATTGCACAAGTGCGACGTCTCGCGGGTAAACTGCCGCATGCCAAACTCGTCGTCCTGCCGGAGGGCAGCCACGTCCTGATGCTCAACTATCATGGAGAAGTCACCGACATCATTCGCGACTATCTCGAATCGTTGTCGGAATAGTCGAAAAAAAGAGACGCCGGTGGAAGCGGCGTCCCGAAGGAACGGAATGTCCTATAGCCGACAGCGACCGGCTTGCTTGGGCTATCGGCGGCCAGACAGGCGCTCGAATTCCCTGACAAGCGCCTCGTGTTGCTCGGTCAACCGCCGATCGGCCCAGCGGAATGCGCGCCTGGCGACGATGATCGAGCAGACTACCGCAGCCCCGAGGCTCACCACCCCCACCGCGTTCGAATAGTTGAACAGCGGAACGGCGATCAGCATCGATGCAGCCAGTGTCCCCACGAACGCGCCAAAGGCGGCGCCGATTACGAAGAAGGTGTGTGCTTGCGACGTCATCTAGGACCTCCATGTCTGAACGGGTTATACGGTACCATTAAATCAGAAGCAGTCAAGCATTTGAGCAACAGAGTAATACAGGATAAACTTCTTATTCGCCTGGCGTCTACCCACAGCTTGAATGGTTGAGCAAATGTGCCTATGGAAAGTCCAGAAAAATTTTCTCCAAAACCAACCGAACGCCAGAAAACTCAGCAAGATTTAAATCAGGAGCAACATGACAAAATAACTCGGAGAGCCTTTTTGGGCTTTATGGGCGGAGCGGCCGCTGTGCTCGGCGGAGGCATATACGCGGCGAGAGAAGTAGCGAAAAATACAGACTTCGTAAACGAACACACTTATGAAACTCGCGGCATCTTAGTTCGCAAAGAGCAAACAAATGTCGGAGGACGAATAGGAAGTTGGGATCAACCTTCACCGCAGTATTCACTTATCGTGCGAGTCGAGGGAAAGGAACTTCATTATTCGGTTGGCGAGGAGACATACCGTAAAGCTGCTGAAGGGGAGGAAGTAAAAATAAAACTCTATATGAATCCCAAAGACAATCAGCACATGACGATTATGGATCTTTCGCTAGGAAAGGACACAAAGTAGATTGTTTATATGCGCTTCGAGCAACTGTATCCGAAGCAAACGTCGGAAGAATTGGCTGCTAAGAAAGCTGAGCGAGAGCCGTTCGACAAAGAGTTTTCAGAAAAGTGGAAGCACCCGCAGAAGGTTACGACGCCGCTCGGCGATACGATCGATCTCTATGACATGCGGCCGGAGCGCGAGAAAACGCCCGTGCCCACGCTCCTCGTGAGCGGCTTTCAAGGCACCGCGGAACTTTGGAAGAAAAATATGCGCGAGTTTTACGCGCTCGGCAGGCGAAGCATGATTGTCGACGGTTCGCATGGCATCAAGTACGACCGCGATGACATTTCTCTGGACAAGCGGGCGACCAGC
>Ga0105164_10003100_pt1 | contig 10119 bp, 8 predicted proteins | sample VDWuncwatermetaG_FD_89674 | JGI IMG/M metagenome (GOLD analysis project Ga0105164, IMG submission 89674) | Wastewater microbial communities from Netherlands to study Microbial Dark Matter (Phase II) - VDW unchlorinated drinking water | ecosystem: Environmental > Aquatic > Freshwater > Drinking... | reverse complement strand
GTTTTCAGATAATGTGTCTCTCGGTTTGACGGATTTTCATACTGATTCATCAGATAGGCATCGGGTGTTTCGCGGGCCAGGCGCGCTGCGACACTGTAATGGGAGTAAGGCGACTCAGGCTCGACGCCAGTCGGCGTCATGACGACTTTGGCGCCAAAGGCTCTGAGATTCTGCCGCTTCTCTTCGCTCATTTTATCCGGCATTACAAAAATTGTTTTATAGCCCTTAATCGCTGCCGCGATCGCAAGCCCCATTCCGGTATTGCCCGAGGTCGCCTCAACGATCGTACCACCCGGTTTTAATAGACCGGCCTTCTCGGCAACCTCAATCATGTGGATCCCAATGCGATCCTTAATCGACCCACCCGGATTCATGAACTCACATTTTGCGTAAAGCTCGCCCGGAAGCCCTCGGGTCAACCGCCCCAACTTAACAAGAGGCGTGTTACCTATCGCCTGTAAAATATCTTGATTAAATTCCAAAGCCATTTCCGCCCCTCCCTAATCGCCACTGTCGATCCATTGATGCACCCTATGATAGATACCAAACTTAAGTCCATCCGACAAAGGATGATCCGGGGAATATTGCGATCAGGTTAGTAATTGGTAAACGGAGTTTTGGTTAATCCGTGCGAGTAGAAGTGGTCTGGCCTTGTCGCCTCAGTGAGCGCGTTGAGTGTGCCGGCTGGCTCTCCTAAGAATATTGTCGCTCCATCTACCACCGTAAAGACGCTGTAGTTTGTTTGAGATAAATTTCTTAACGCTTCATTGAGCGAACATGAAGACGTCGCGATCGCCATCGTTCTACCCGATTGCCACTGGTTAATCCCGCAAGCATTTTCGGTATTGAGGCTACTCGCGAGATTCTGAGTCCGTGGCGTCGCATAAAACTGAGTGAATCTTAAAGTGATCTTCTTGCCATTTGCGGGGATATCAGTGGCATCGCCAATCTCAAAACTTCCGTGAGCAATGAGCTCTAGCAACGGACCACGGCAATCCAAACTAGCGTGGATCGTATACGCGTATTCAACTTCGTTGCCCTGAAATGTCAGTGTCTCGCGGCTACCAATGCCGCTAGCGTTCCGGCAACCGCTCCACTCGCCCTGAAGCTCCGTTGGCTCACCCGTATTCGTAGACCACCGTCCGTCATTGATTCCAGTAAAGTCCGTTGCGAAATCATCGCCGTCATTAGGGCCTTTCTGGCAGGCAACAACACCGAACACCAAGAGTATTTGAAATACAATGCCAAAAAATACCCGGTAAACCATAAGTCACTTCCCTTACTCTCCAAATATCGGCAATCGACACCATGGCCTCCACAAGTGAATTGCGTGATTCTTCAAATATTTCGGTTTCGACGGTAAATCGCGCTTTTCTTTAACGCCTGCGGCTAGTAGCATCTTAAAGATAATAACTTTTATAGGGTGGGTTCAAATGATTCGAATACTTTTATTCTTAGTATTTATGATAGCCAATGCCACGCCGTTGCACGCTTTTACGATTAACCCGTCGGCTAAGATCGGCCTACCCCATCCCTTTAACCTCTCTCTCTCAACAGACTTGAGTGATTCGTGGGAAATTGGAGTTCGGGGAACCTTCCTATCACCATCATTAACGGTATCAGACGTCTCGGTTCACGTTCATAACCTAAACCTTTTTGGACGATACTACCCCTGGGATGGCGCATTCTTTGTGGGTGCATTCTTGGGCAAGCACCACGTCTATGCCCAAAAAACAGATAACGTCACAGTCACCTTGCTGGGCACGCCGAGCACGATCCCCGTTACCGCCGAGGGAATCATCACCGCCCTCTATGTTGGTCCGAGCGTCGGCTGGCGATTTACGTACGAATCAGGATTTTTCTTTGGCCTAGATCTAGGCGTGATGTTTCCCTTTAGCCCCTCAACCACCGTAGAAGCGAGTACGACCGATTCCTTGGGAACTCTGTTCATCGAAGCGCTAAAGCAGACCGACTCCTACCAGACCATGGAGGCAGATGTGACGCGCAATGGCAATAACATCGGCCGGACCACACTGCCGTATTTCACATTCCTCGAGCTCGGCTGGCGTTTTTAGCCAGTCACCAAGCTTCATCATTTTTCATAATCTAAAGCTCATGGCTAGCAAATAGGCAGCCGATCTATAGCTTGCGATTGATCAAATTGAAGGAGCTCTGCCATGCGAGTCCTGTTTTTGCTTTTCATGTTTTCCTTAGTGGTGGGTTGTTCCAGTGCGGACAAAAAGAAAATAGCCGATGCGGGTGATCCACCCCCAAGTACGACATTAGATGGCGGCGATGGCGGCACCAAGAAGGTCGAGTACGCTGTTCAGACGCAGACCGAGCTTGAGGGGAGTTTTTCGACCTGTGTGCAGATTCCGGTTAATTCAATCACCGACCCTAGTTTAAAGTCTCTTCTTGCCGACACGAACCAGCATTTCCCCAATGGCGCTTACGGCAAGACTGAATTGTCTTTTAGCGGCTCCAACCTGTCTCTTAAGATTTCAATTTACAAGGAATCGACCTGCACCAACCCCATGCTCGAGCTCTTAAGCCGGGGAAGATTTGCGACAGGTGTTCTGAGTGATAGTGCTCAGACCAAGACTTTAGACGCCAAGCTCAATTCCTTTTTTGGCACAACTTGGAGTACGGAATTGGTCGCTGACCTCAACCAACGACAAGTCTGCGATCTCACGAACTGGCAAGTTGGCAGAGCAGTGAACCTGACAAGCCTTCCCTGTGAAGCCGTGATCCTGGGAGCCTTTGCTCAGATTGGATTCACAAGCTATAAATTAGAAGATAATCTGTATTTTTATCTAGGAAAGAATGATCTCAGGACTAACCCCCTATCAAATGACGCTCGTCCCACAGAGTATATCGCTCTACCTCTGATCCGCTCGTCTTCAGCTATCGCCCCCACCGACGTACCGGGTGGATTGATCGCCTCAGATCAAGCGTTCTGGACGACTAGGAACAACGCCCTAACGGCAAGCTTAGCCGTGACCTACAAAAAAGGGACTGCACTCAACTTCACTAAGCTCACAGATCCAACCCATGGCAACTTGACCCTCAATGCTGATGGAAGCTTCAGTTACACCTCGACTGGAACCTTTGTAGGCAACGACACCTTTACGTTTTCCGTCACAGCCGGTGATCAGACTCGAGAAGCGACCGCAACCATTCTAGTCAACCGCGTAAAATATCAAGTCGCCGACATCACGGAATCCGCTGAAGAGCTCGAACGCTACCTCAATGAACAGGCTCTCCCAACGGGAATCACGGCAACTCCTGGCGTTCTTAGTAACACACTCACCTGGAACGCACTTCCATCGCAATCAACCCCACTTTGGGCTGAAGTCGAAAAGGCGCTTAGTTACAATATCTACTGGTCGACAACTCCGGGAGTCACAAAAGCCAGCAACAAAGTATCAAAAATAGAATCAGGCTATGCCCATACCGCGCTCACCGGCGGCGTGACCTACTATTACGCCGTCAGCGCCGTACTCTCAGTTGGGGGAGAAAATCCAGCCTCCATCGAAAGCGGCCTCTCCGCCGAAGGTTCGGGAATCGCAAAGAGCTCTAACATCCCCGAAAGGCTGCAACTATCCGCAAATTCCTCAATGCTTCGCTCAACACTCGGAAACCTCGTGGGCTGGGGAAATAACAACTCTGGAAAATTAGGCATTGGCTCTTTTTTCGATACCTCATCCCCAACGTCGGTAGACTTAGGTTCAGGCAAAACAGCAAAATCGGTCGCGTTTGGTACATCTCACTCCTGTGCGATCCTAAATGATGACTCTCTGAAATGCTGGGGACACAACTGGCAGGGGCAATTGGGCAGCCCACCTTATTACTATGTCTTAACCCCAACGTCGGTAGACTTAGGAGGCAAAACCGTAAAATCAGTCGCTCTTGGTATCTACCACACCTGCGCGATTCTGAATGATGATTCTATGAAATGCTGGGGTTATAACGGGGAAGGCCAACTCGGCATCGGATCAACGACCAACGCCACAACCCCACAGACCGTGAACTTAGGGTCTGGCAAAACCGTAAAATCCATTGGCCTCGGTGACTACCACACCTGCGCCATTCTGAACGATGATTCTATAAAATGCTGGGGATACAATCAGTCTGGACAATTGGGCAACAACTCTACTTCCAACGCCTCAACCCCACAACCCGTCGTCTTAGGACAAGCCGCAAAATCAGTTACCCTCCGCCTAGCTCACACCTGTGCCATTCTGAACGATAATTCTGTGAAATGCTGGGGATGGAATGGGCATGGGCAATTGGGCATCGGCTCAACCACAAATGCCTTAACCCCACAACCCGTGATCTTAGGGCAAACCGCAAAATCAATTGCCCTCGGCAATATTCACACCTGTGCCATTCTGAACGATGATTCTATAAAATGCTGGGGATACTATGGGTGGGGGCAATTGGGCACCGGCAATTTTTCCAACACTTCAACCCCACAACCCGTCGTCAACTTAGGACAAACCGCAAAATCAGTCACTCTTGGTTACTTCCACACCTGCGCCATTCTGAACGATGATTCTATGAAATGCTGGGGATCCAACTACGAGGGCCAACTGGGCAACGGCTCAACCCTAAATTCCCCAACCCCACAACCCGTCAACTTAGGGCAAAATGCAAAATCAATTGCCCTCGGCCAATATCACACCTGCGCCATTTTGAACGATGATTCAGTGAAATGCTGGGGAAACAACAGCAACGGCCAATTGGGCATCGGCTCCTACTCCAACGCCTCAACCCCACAACCAGTCAACCTCACCCTCCCCTAAAGGGGTCAGTCGACTCATAGGGTAATTTTTACCATGTTAAGCATTTTTATCTACTCCTCCCAATTGCGATCAGCGCATAAAGCTTGTTCGGTTAAATTCCAAGAAGAATACGAATACGATCCTCAATAATAGCCATGGTTTTTGCGCTGACAACACCAAGACGTTTAATCAGTCGTTGCTTAGAAATAGAACGAATATCCTCGCATTTGACGTAACTTTCATTTGATAAACCACCTTCAGGTGCTTTGATACAAACATGGGAAGGAATTCGTCGATTGGTTGAGGTAATCGGAAGAACAATTACGATTTCTGCCGGACCATGGTTGAGCGGATCAACCGACAGGACTAGACACGGTCGTCGACCGGCCTGCTCATGCCCCTTGGTCGGATTAAGATCGACAAACCATATTTCAGCTCGGCTTGGGGGCATGGCATCACTCCTTTTCGCTTTGTCCATCACCACTGGTCTTGTCCCATAGCATGCGTTCCTGTAGCTCTTTTGTCCACTCTGCAGGATTTGCTTTCAATGCTTCAAAGCCAGCGTTCATCTCGTCCAAAAACTTCTGACGGCGATAAAGTTCTACTGCATCTTTAAGAACTTTCTGCATGGGGCTCCCCGTTTTATCGGCTAAATCTCGGAGAGCTTGGTGAGTTTCACGATTAATTCTTACAGTTGCATTTGACATGCATACTCCTTTTAATACAATTAAGTATACATTTTTATATGCATCACTACAACACATAAATAGCTCAGTTAAACGCGCATAGCTGTAAGACACTGTCATTATTTGCTTTTTCAATTATGATTTACGTGGGGTCAGTCGACATTTGGTAACCAAAAGGTCGCGAAGCTACCGGAAAAAGCATGTATCACTCTCCATGCCAGCCTCGGTAGGGCTTAATATTTGATAAAGTACTACTTTTGATTTTATGCTATTATCAAAAGTGGGAGTTACGATTGCCTTATTTGAATCGAGCGCTAAACCTAAAATCTCTTTTAGCTAAGAAGTCTTTTTTCCTTTTTGGTCCAAGGGGGACGGGGAAATCAAGTCTTATCAAGCATACTCTTGGCGATGAGGCCGTCGTCATTAATCTGCTGAGAACTGAATACCAGATGCGGTTAATCTCCGAGCCTAACCGACTCCATGAGATTATCAAAGCTGAACAGCGTAACAAAACTCAAATTGTCGTTATCGATGAAATACAGAAAATTCCAGCTCTTCTCGATGAAGTCCACCGCCTCATCGAAGATGAAGGACGACGGTTTCTTCTGACCGGAAGCAGCGCAAGACGCTTAAAGCAACACGGCGTCAATTTACTCGGTGGAAGAGCAAGGAGAGCTGAATTGTATCCCTTAACCAGCCAGGAGATCCCGGAGTTTAACCTGGATAGGTATTTGCGATTTGGTGGTTTACCACCAGTCTGGCTCAGTAAAGAGCCAGAAGAGGAACTCGATTCTTATATCGCCAACTATATTAACGAAGAAATCAAGGCGGAAGGGGCGATCCGAAAGATCCCACCCTTTGTGGATTTCTTACGTTTCGCTGCATTGACTAGTGGCCGAGTCGTGAATTTCAGTAAACTCGCCAATGATGCGGGTGTATCTCCTCCCACAATTTCGTCTTATTACCAGATTCTAGAGGACACACTCATTGGTTCAAGACTAGAACCTTGGCGAAAATCTACCCAAAGGAAAGCAATTAATACTTCAAAGTTTTACCTATTTGATACAGGAGTCACTAACACTCTAGCCGGAACCAAAGAAGTTGATCGGAATTCAGACTTATATGGCAACCTTTTTGAACAATGGATCTTCATGGAACTTAAAAGCTACCTAAGTTACCAAAGAGTCAAAGAACCGTTCACTTTCTGGCGAACCGAAGATAAAACTGAAGTCGATTTTCTAATTGGCAACGAACTAGCCATTGAGTGTAAAGCGTCCCGAAGAACAAACGAGGGTGATGCAAAAGGCCTAAAGAGCCTTATCGAAGAGCGAAAAGTGAAACGATTTTTGCTAGTCAGCAACGATCCCGTAAACCGAGTCAAAGATAAGATCGAGTACCTACACTGGGAAAAGTTCTTAGAAAGACTCTGGGATGGAAAGCTAATTTGACCACACCCCAGCCTTGAAATGACTTATCAGACTCCCCTCCAAAAGGGGTCAGTCGACATTTGGTAACCAAAAGGTCGCGAAGCTAATGGCGTTTTTAGCCAGTCACCGAGCGTCCTTTACCCGGTAATCCCCAATGCTATTAGGCCTTCCTTCCAGGGAAGCACCTCGATCCCATCGATGCGTTTTGGCGAAGGGTCCAGCGAAAGGCAATAAGCATCGGTTTTCGGATGTTCCGACTTAAACCTGCGCAAATGCTTCAAGTCTTCTGAGCGAACCATTTTGCTCGATTTTATTTCAATCAGGGCTCTTTTCATTCCGGGACGGTCCAAAATTAGGTCTATCTCTGCGCCGTCCTTCGAGCGTAGGTACGACATTTTAAAATCCAAACTAAAATATTCATTTAAGCGAAATATCTCACAGATGATAAACTGCTCAAATAGGTCACCGTATTCGTAGGTGGATTCCGAAACCTCTTGGTTGAGCCGTCCAGCTAAAGCGCGGGTTACACCCAAATCAAAAAAATAAAACTTCGGAGATTGAGATAACTGCTTTCGCCAGGATTCATGGAAGGCGTTTAGAAAAAAACCGACGTAGGTTTCCTCAAGGATCTGATAGTAGGATTGAATCGTCTTGTTCGAGGATCCAACATCTCTTTCAATTTTGGAATAATTTACTATCTTACCATTCATTTGTGCTGCAACTTCTAGGAACCCTCTAAAAGGATCGAGGTTGCGAACCAACTGCTCGACAATGATCTCTTCCTTTAAATAAGTTTTGGAATATGCTCTTAGGTAGTCTTTAATTTCGGTTGGTTCATTATCAAGATGGACAAGCCGGGGAAGCGTTCCAAATCTCAGTGCAAAGTTGAGCTCAAACCTATCAGCCATTTCAAGATGGGTTAAAGGGAAAAGGCTGCGAACAACGGCCCTTCCCGCGAGAAGATTTGCTGCTCCCCTTTTTAGTTTTCTCGCACTCGATCCTGAAAGAATAAACTTGTCATAGCCATCCTTAATGAGCTGGTGAACGACATCGAGTAGCTTAGGGATTTTTTGAATTTCATCGATGATGATATGCCTTGTTTTTCCAAACTGTTGGACTCTTTGCTTCAAACTGTCGGGATTGCGCGAAAGACCCGCTTCCTCTTCGTCCGATAGCAGGTCTATCCAAAGACTTTCTCGATCAGATTGGCTGCCTTTTGGAAAAAGGGCCTCTAGAACAGTCGTTTTTCCAGTACCTCGTGCCCCGAACAGGAAAAAACTCTGCTTTTTCGGTAGTTTAATTATTCGGGTGACCATACTCTATATTTATCGGCTAAAATTGGAGTATTGTAAAGGAGTGGTTTCGGGTGCAGCGAAGGAGTCTTCTAAAGGGGTCAGTCGACATTTGGTAACCAAAAGGTAGCGAAGCTACCGGAAAAAGCGTGTCAGCAACGATCCCGTAAACCGAGTCAAAGATAAGATCGAGTCCCTGCACTGGGATGGAAAGCTCATTTGACCACGCCGCAGCATTGGAATGATAGTCGAGTGACCCGCAGCATTGCTATACTAGTCAAAAAATGAAATAATGACCAGTATGAAGGATTTACTGGTCAAAATTGCCCAATCACAAAAAGAGGAGTCTCTCGCGCGGCCGGAGCCGCAGCAGGTGCCGCGTGACATCGAAGGGGCCTTTCGCGACTCATCAGACTCCCCGCTGATCAAGGTTGTGATTGGACCTCGCAGAGCAGGTAAATCAACTTTGGTTCACCACGTTCTTAACGGCGTTCCGCATGCCCACTTCAATTTTGAAGACGACCGGCTTCCCGCTGAGCTTGAGACGGATGCTCTATTATCGGCCCTCCAAACGGTGTGGGGGAAGGCTGAAAATCAAACGTACTTTTTTGACGAGATTCAAAACCTGGCACGATGGGAACAGTTTCTCCACCGGATTCACCGTGCTCGCAAAAACATCTTCATCACGGGATCAAACTCAAGACTACTCTCCAAGGAACTTGCCACCTCGCTGACTGGAAGATACTTGAGCCATACCTTACTCCCGTTTAGCTGGCCCGAGTCGCAACGAGCACGATCACTCATGGGGCACTCAAGTAAACAAAAACCTAAAGTTTCAAAGGATACCTTTTATCAGTACTTGATAGAGGGTGGGTTTCCCGATGTTGTTTTAAAAAACGCTGACCCTTCAGTATACCTGTCACAGCTCTGGGGGGCCGTTCTATCTCGCGATATTGGAGACAGATATAAGGTTCGTAATATTCCGGCGCTTCGTGCTCTTGGGGAACTTGTACTGCAATCCATCGGAAGTCGTATTTCTGGGAGAAGCCTTCAAAAGGCACTGGCTCATCGCTTAAGCAACACCACCCTAGAAAATTATCTTTCGTATGGCGAAGAGGCTTTTTTGTTTCATTTACTTCAGAAGTTTGAACCCTCTCTTGCAAAACAGAAAAAAGCAGACCGTAAGCCCTACGCTTACGATACTGGATTTATTCGCTCAGTACGCCCGTCTCTGGTTTCTGCTTCGCAAGGCCAGTTGCTTGAAAATTTTGTATTTCTCCAATTGATTCGTGACGGTGCAGAACCAAACGGCGATCTTTTTTACTTTCAAAGCCCGAAGCACGAAGAAGTCGATTTTATTTACTTGAAACCTGGCCGACCGCCACAAGTCATCCAAGTTTGTTGGACCTTGAGAGAGCGAACCACCTACGAACGAGAAGTCCGCGCTATCCTCGCAGCTGCTAAAGTTTTTGGTGTGAAGGAAGCCACAATTATCACCTATGACGAGGATCTTATGATCCATGAAGGCGGCGTCGAAATTGTCGTCAAAAAAGCGTATTAAGAACTTTAACCCGCGATTTGACGGTACGCGGTAAACAGTCTACGAGTGAGCAATGAGTTCGGATCTTCTTCCCATCAAAAAAGCCTTAATTAGCGTTTGGGATAAGTCGGGCCTTGAAGGCCTTCTTAAGGCGCTTAAGCCGCATAACATTTCGTTTTACTCCACCGGTGGCACGGCTGACTTCATCGAAAAGAGCGGCTACACCGTGACTCGGGTCGAAACGGTCACGGAGTTTCCCGAAATGATGGACGGGCGAGTCAAAACGTTACACCCCAAAATATTTGGCGGGATTCTCGCACGTCGAAACGAAACATCCGATATCAAACACGCGGCTCAACAAGGGATCCCGCTCTTTGATCTCGTCGTGGT
>Ga0105164_10003099_pt1 | contig 10124 bp, 11 predicted proteins | sample VDWuncwatermetaG_FD_89674 | JGI IMG/M metagenome (GOLD analysis project Ga0105164, IMG submission 89674) | Wastewater microbial communities from Netherlands to study Microbial Dark Matter (Phase II) - VDW unchlorinated drinking water | ecosystem: Environmental > Aquatic > Freshwater > Drinking... | reverse complement strand
CTCGAGGCCGCGCGCGGCGTGGTGGTGATCCAGCGGGCCTGGCTCGATCAGGCGCGGGCCCATCAGCGGGCGGCCGAGGCGCGGCTCCTCGAAGCCGTGCCGGTCTGAGGGACGGCGGTGCGGGATCGCGACCGGCGCATCCTCGACATCATCGCGCGGCGGCCGATCACCACGCAGGCTGAACTGGTGGACGCGCTCCGGGCGGCTGGGACCGCGGTCACCCAGGCCACGGTGTCCCGCGACATCAAGCGGCTGGGCCTGGTGAAGATCCCGAGCGGCAACGGCGCCTACCGGTACGCGGTGCCGGACGCCGCCCGTCTGCCGGCCGCCGGCGAGATCCAGGGCAGACTGCGCCGGGCCTTCACCGACTACGTCACCGAGATCGATGAGGGCAGCGGCCTGATCGTCATCAAAACGACGACGGGCAGCGCCGGGGCCGTCGCCGAGGCGATCGATGAGGCGGCCTGGCCCGAGATCGTCGGCACCGTGGCCGGAGACAACACCATCCTCCTGATTCCAAGGAAACCAAGCGTTCGAGTTGCCCTCCTACGCCGCCTCCGGGGGTTGCTGTAGGCCTCTATCGTCTGGAGGAGGGGTCTATCCCCCCGCCGAAGGTGCTTGGGGACAGGAGGCCGCTTGAGCCACACTGAAGTCGCTGAGGCCAAGATCCGCCTGCCCTCCGGCACGGACGCGGTAGCGGTCCTCGGGCAGCAGGATACCCTTCTGGATGTCATCGAGAAGGAGCTGGGGGCCACGGTCGTGGTCCGGGGGGACACGATCGTCGTCCGCGGGGCGCCTGAGCGGGTGGACACCGCCGTCCAGGTCTTCGACCAGCTGCTGACGCTGGCCCGGACCGGCCGGACCGTGACCCCGGCCGATGTCCGCCGCGTCCTCCGCGGCCGCTTGGCCCAGCCTGGCCTGGGCGACGTCACCCTGGCCGGCGAGGTCCTCCTGGTCGCGGCCAGCGGCAAGCCGATCTCGCCGCGCACCCACGGGCAGCGGGCCTACATCGAGGCGATCAGGCAGCACGATCTCACGTTCGCCATCGGCCCGGCCGGTACGGGAAAGACGTACCTTGCCGTGGCGATGGCGGCCGTGGCGCTGCGCGCCCGCACCATCCAGCGGATCGTCCTGACCCGGCCGGCCATCGAGGCCGGCGAGAAGCTCGGCTTCCTGCCCGGCGACATCGCGGCCAAGGTCGACCCCTACCTGCGACCCCTCTATGATGCTCTCTACGAGATGGTGGGTCCTGAGCGGTTCGGCCGCCTCAGCGAGCGCGGCGTGATCGAGGTGGTCCCCCTGGCCTTCATGCGCGGCCGGACCCTCAACGACGCCTTCATCATCCTCGACGAAGCCCAGAACACGACCCGAGAGCAGATGAAGATGTTCCTCACCCGCATGGGATTCGGGTCGAAAGCGGTGGTCACGGGCGATATCACCCAGATCGACCTGCCGCGCGACCGCACCTCGGGCCTGGTCGAGGCGCGCGAGATCTTCAAGGTGATCGAGGGGATCGCCTTTGTCGAGCTGTCCGAAAGCGACGTCGTGCGCCACGAACTGGTCCAGACGATCGTGCGCGCCTACGAGAAGTTTGAGGCGGCCCGCGGGGATCAGTCGCGCGGGGATCAGCCCCGCGGCGACGCGCCGGCCGGGGGGCCGTCGTGAAGCCGGGTCCTGCCGGCCGCACCGCCGGGTTCATCACCACCCGTCCGATGTGGCTGCGCCGGGTCGTCATTGGATCGGCGACGCTGCTGCTGCTCGTCGCGATCATTGGCACCGACTATCTGCCTCCGCGGCTCGCGTTGAAAGTGGGGCAGCCCAGCCCGGTCGACATCGAATCGCCGCGCACGGTGGAGTTCATCGACCAGACCCGGACAGAGGTCCTGCGGGCCGAGGCGATGCGGGCGGTGCCGCCGGTGATGCGCCACTCTCCGGCCCAGGTGGCCCGTGCGCAGGAAGCGGCCGCCAAGGTGTTCGGTGCGATCGAGTCGATCCGGGGGGCGGCGTCGGGATCCCCGGCGGATCGCGTGGCCGCCGTCAAGCGGGCGGTGGGCCTGCCGCTGTCTGACATCGCCGCCGCGGCGGCGGCCGGGGCATCCCGGGCCGGCCTGGCCGCGGCCCGCCGCGCCTCGCTCACCGCAGTCTCGCAGGCGCTCGCCGAGGGCGTGCGCGAAGAGGGGCTGCCCATGGCGCGGGAGCGGGCCCGTAGCGCGGTCCGCGACCTTCGTCTGGAGCCAGGCCTGGGCGCCCTGGCCGGCGAGGTTGCCGTCGCCGTCCTCCGGCCGACGATGGAGGAGGACGCCGCGAGGACCGCGGAGCGGCGGCAGGCCGCGACCACCACCGTTGAACCCGTCCACGTCCAGGTGCAGCGGGGACAGACGATTCTGCGCAGGGGCGAGCTCGTGGCGCCGGCGCATCTTCAGGTGCTGGCCGTGACCGGCGTCTATCCGGCGGGGGTGACGTGGTCCGCGATCGCCGGGGTCGTGGTCATCGTGAGCCTGCTCCTGCTGGTAACGGCGGCGTACCTCTGGCAGTACCAACCGGAGATCTGGGCGAGCGACCACCTGCTCATCCTCTGGAGTCTCATCGTCGTGGGCACGGTGGCGCTCTCTCAGGTGTTGGGCGCCCCTCGGTTCAGCAACTTCCTGATGCCCGCCGCCGCGGGCTCGATGCTGCTTGGCATCCTACTGCGCCCGCGGCTAGCGCTGTTCTCATCCGCGGTGCTGGCCGTGCTGGTCAGCCTGGTCGCCGGCCGGAACCTGGCCCCGGTCGTCGTGGCGTTCGTCGGCGGCCTGGTGGGCGTGTTCGCCACCCGTCAGATCCACCGGCGGTCGGATTTCGGCCTGGCCGGGTTGTTCGTGGGCCTGGCCAATGCCGGCGCCGCCGTGGGCGCTGGCCTGCTGGACGGGTCGGCGGCGTACGGGGACCTGGCCGTCAACGCCGCCTATGCGCTGGGCAACGGCCTGCTGTCGGCGATCGTCACGATTGGCGTTCTCCCATTCCTGGAGCAGTTGTTCGGGCTCATCACGCCGATCAAGCTCCTCGAGCTGGCCAACCCGGTCCACCCGCTGCTGCGGCGGTTGCAGCTGGAGGCGCCGGGCACTTATCACCACAGCATCATGGTCGGGAACCTGGCAGAGGCGGCGGCCGAGGCCGTGGGTGCCGACGCGCTGCTGGTGCGCGTCGGCACGTACTATCACGACGTCGGCAAGTTGCGCCGTCCGGCCTTCTTCATGGAGAACCAGGTCGGGATCGAGAACCCGCATGACCGGATGACACCGAGCCTGTCATCGCTGACCGTGAGCGCGCATGTGCGGGACGGCCTGGAGCTGGCGCGCGAGTACCGGCTCCCACAGGCGGTGGCCGATTTCATCCCGCAGCACCACGGCACGGCACTGCTCACGTACTTCTTCCATCAGGCCCTGGAGAAGGGGGATCCCTTCGACGAGGCGGCGTTCCGCTATGAGGGACCCAAGCCGCAGACGCGGGAGACCGCCATCGTCATGCTGGCCGATGCGGTGGAGGCCGCGGTCCGGTCGCTGAACCGGCCGACCCCCGATCGGGTCGACGAGGTGGTACGCCGTCTGATCCGTGAGAAGCTGGAGGACGGCCAGCTGGACGAGTGCGGGCTCACCTTCAGCGATCTCAACCGCATCGCGGGGGCCTTCGTGCGCATCTTGAGCGGGGTGCTGCATCCCAGGTTGGAGTACCCCGACCTGGAGCGAGAACTGACCCGGCGGCGCCGCGATCCCATGGCCAGAGTGCGCTAGCCGGTCGATGCGGGTCCACCTTGTGACATCACGGCTCAGACACTCGATTCCTGCCCGCTGGCTGCGCACGGTGGCTGCCAGCGCGATGCGGGCTTCCCGGTGCTCGCGCACCGTCGAGCTCGAGGTGGCCCTGGTCGACGATGCCACCATCGCCCGGCTCAACCGCCGGTACCTGGGGCACCGGGGACCCACCGACGTCATCACCTTTCCCGGCGGGACGGCCCCCGGCGACCGGGTGCTGGGCGAGATCGTCATCTCCGTCCCTCGCGCCCGCGAACAGGCGCACCGGGCGGGCTGGTCCCTGCGGCGCGAGGTGGCGCTCCTGCTCGTCCACGGCATCCTGCACCTGAGGGGTTACGACGACTTGACCCCGACCGGCGCGGCGCGCATGCGGGCCCGGGAGCGGGTGATCCTGGCGCGGATCCACGCCCGAGGACGCTAGGCGAATGCGCCATTCCCTCTGGCAGAGTTTCGAGTTCGCGGGCCGGGGCCTGCGGGCGGCCTTCTGGTCCCAGCGCACCATGCGGATTCACCTGCTGCTTGCGGCCGCAGTGACCGGGTCGGTCGTCTGGCTGGACCTGCCTGTGGCGGAGACGGTCGTGCTGGTGCTCGCCATGGCAGCCGTCCTGGCCGCCGAACTGACGAACACGGCGGTGGAGGTGGTCGTAGATCTCGAGGTTGGCGATCAGCGCCACGAGCTCGCCGGCCGCGCGAAGGATCTCAGCGCCGCCGCTGTGCTGGTGACCGCGGGCGGGGCCGCCATCGCGGGGCTGCTCGTGCTGGCCCCGCCGGTGGCGGTCGCGCTCGGCGTTGGGCGGCCGGACGTGCTGATGTTTGGGAGACTCGGGGCGCTGGTAGGGGTGCTGGTGCTCGCGGTGGTCGCGCTGCAGAGGGCCGGCGAGCGCTCAAGCCCCACTGGAGGGACGCCGTGAAGGAAGATGTCCGCCCCACGACCGGCGAGACCGTCTCGGCCATCGAGGTCGAAGAACTCCTGCGCGAGGCCGAGCCCGAGTACAACTACCGCCAGTTGGCCGGTTTCTGGGGCGGCCTGGTCTCGGCGATCTCCGTCGCCCTGGCGCTGTTCCATCTCTACACCGCACGGTACGGTACCCTGGAGGCGCTGCGCCAGCGATCGGCGCACCTGACGTTTATCCTGGTGCTGGTCTTCCTGCTCTATCCCATCCGCAAGAAGAACGCCGCCACCGCGCCTGTGCGGTTCTACGACGTGCTCATCGCCATGATCGCGATCGTGCCGTTGATCTATCTGTTTGTCAACCACACCGAGCTCACGCGGCGCGCCGGCATCCTGAACCAGACCGACCTGATCATCGGCGTACTCGGCGTTCTGGTCGTCCTGGAGGCCGGACGGCGGCTCATGCAGGTCCTGCCCCTCATCGCGGCGCTGTCGTTGCTCTATCCGTTCGTGGGCCAGTATCTGCCGGGGGCCCTGGCCATCGCCAGGATCTCGCCGCAGCGGATCATCGAGCAGATGTGGTTTACGACCGAAGGCGTCTTCGGCATCCCCGTCGGCGTGTCGGCGACCTTCGTGTTCCTGTTCGTCCTGATGGGGGCGTTTCTCGAGAAGACCGGCCTGGGCCAGCTCTTCGTGGAGATCGCCATGGCGCTGGCCGGATGGATGACCGGCGGGCCCGCCAAAGTCTCGGTGCTGTCGAGCGCGTTCATCGGGACCATCTCGGGTAGTTCGGTCGCCAACGTCGTCGCCGACGGGGTCTTCAACATCCCGCTGATGAAACGGCTGGGCTACGCGCCGCGGTTCGCGGCCGGGGTCGTCGCCGCGGCCGGCGTCGGCGGGCAGATCATGCCCCCGGTGATGGGGGCTGCGGCCTTCGTCATGGCCGAGTTTCTTGGCGTGCCCTACCTGACCATCGCCAAGGCTGCGGCGATCCCGGCGATCCTCTATTACCTCTCCTTGATGTTCATCATCCACTTTGAGGCGAAGCGCCTGGGGCTGGTCGGTCTCTCCCGGGATCGACTCCCTCGGCTCGGCGCGATTCTGGCCCGCAAGTTCTACATCGCTATTCCCCTGGTGGTGGTGATCAAGCGGCTGGTGGGCGGGGACAGCCCGATGTTGGTCGCCTTCTGGGGGATTATCTGGGCGGCCGGCCTGCATCTCATTACCTGCACGATCGAACGCCGCCCCCTGACCTGGCCGCGCGACATCTGGGATACGCTGGTGCGCGGCTCACGTCTGGCCATCTCCGTGGCCGTCGCCACGGCGGTCGTCGGCATCTTCATCGGGATCGTGACCCTGTCGGGGCTGGGGCTCGCGTTCGTGAGCCTGACGGTCAGCCTGGGGCGGAACAGCCTCTTCCTGACGCTGGTGTGGGTCATGGTCGCCTGTAACATCATCGGGTCGGGCATCCCCACGACCGCGACTTACATCATCCTGGCCGCGATTGCCGCGCCTGCGCTGACGCAACTGGGCGTGCTGCCCATGGCGGCGCACCTCTTCATCTTCTACTACGGCGTCACCGCGGATATCACCCCACCCGATGCGCTGGCCGCGTATGCGGCGGCCGGGATCGCCAAGACCGACCCCTTCAAGACCGGGTTCACCGCGACCAGGCTGGCGCTGGCTGGCATCCTGGTGCCGTTCGTCTTCGTGTACTCGCCCACGATCCTCTTGCAGGGGGGCTTCAGTTCGGTCGAGTTTGTGGAGACGATAGCCAGCGCCCTGATCGGCATCGTTGCCCTGAGCGCCGCGGTCTCTGGGTACTTCTTCGCTGAGGCGACCTGGCCGGAGCGGGGATTGCTGGCGGCAGCGGCGCTCGCGCTGGTCTTCAGCAGTGTCCGGCTCGACGTGCTGGGTGCCGCGATGCTGGTCCTCGTCGCGGCGATCCAGCTGATGCGCCGGCGGCTCCTGCGGCGGCGGGCGGCAGCAGGAGTGGGTGGAGGCTGACCACGAAGAGAGGTCGCGCCGGGCGCGATCCCGGCAGGGGGATGCGAATTCGGGGAGGGATCGTGATGGCGATGCTGGTGGTACGCGCCGACCTGCCCGACGACCTGGTCTACAATCTCACGAAGGCCATGTGGGAGGGCCTCGACCGGCTGAAGGCCGCCCATGCCCGGGCGCGGGATCTCGACCTCACCAAGGCGCTCGACGGGATGCCATTGCCGGTGCATCCTGGGGCGGAGCGGTTCTATCGCGAGCGGGGTGTCAAGGGGAAATAGCAACGCGTAACTCGCTGATCGTTCCGGCAGTCGTCGCGGCGGCGCTCGTGGCCGCGGCGACGCTGTTTGTTGACTGGTCGGGACTCGTCGTCACGGTCGCCGACCTCGGCTCCGGCCGCGTCCTCTGGCACCGGGCCGTTCGCCCGGGGGACGTGATCGAGTTGCACTACCTGCATTCGGTCGAGCGCACCCCGGTGGTGGAGGTGTTCCGGGCCGCCTCCGACGGGTTGTACCTGGTGGAGATGCGCTTCGTCTCGCAAGGCGCCGGGTTGCCCACCCAGGGGTATGTGCGCGAGGGGGATCACTTCGTGCTGCGCGCTAACCGGAAGATCGGCGAGCTCCCGCTCAGAGTCTCGGCCGTCGCGGGCCACTACCTCCGGGTGGGCGACGATCGCCTCGACCTGGTCAGGCTGGCCGGCGACGGGGCCGCCGTGTCACTCACGTCGCGCCGCGGCGCCGCGCGCCTCCGCCTGCCCGGCCCGCGCTAGATTGGCTGTGGTATACTTGTCACGGTTCCGCGGGGCCGCCCAGGCCCAAAAGGCAGGCCATACACTCCTTGAATGCTTCAAGTTATGCGTTTGAAGTACTGGTACTCGGACTCCTGTTGCTGCTGTCGGCCTTCTTCTCAGGATCCGAGACAGCTCTCTTCGCAGCCAACCGCCTCAAGCTCCGTCATCTGAAGGAAGAAGGGAGCAGCGGCGCCGGGGTTGCCCTGCGCCTCCTCGAACAGCCCGCCAGGCTCCTGTCGACCCTTCTGATCGGCAACACCGTCGCCAACGTCGCGGCCGCCGTGGTCGCGACCGCGACCATGGTACGGCTGCTCGGCCCGGAACGAGGATCGATCTATGCGTTTGGGGCCATCACCCTGTTGATCCTGTTGTTCGCCGAGATCACGCCCAAGACGTTTGCGGCCCATCATACTGATCGGGTGGCGGTGCTGACGGCGCGGCCGGTCCAGTGGATCGCGGCGGTCGTTTCACCGATCAGCCGCCTGCTCTCGCTGATCACCAACCTGTTCGCCAGGCTCTTAGGGGGCCGCGTTCGTCCTGACGCGCCGATGGTGACCGAAGAAGAGATCCAGATCCTGGTACGGATGGGCGAAGAGCAGGGGGTGCTCGAGCAAGAAGAGCGCGAGATGATCCACTCGATCTTCGGGTTCGGCGACACGGTGGTGCGCGAGATCATGGTGCCCCGGGTGGATATCGTCGCGGTCGAGGCCAATGAACCCGTCGAGGCGATCCTCGAGATCGTGCGCACCCACGGCCACTCGCGCATTCCTGTCTTTGATGAGACCGTGGATCACATCGTCAGCTTGGTCCACGTGAAGGAGCTCCTGGCGGGCTTCAAGGAAGGCCGGCTGGTGGGTGAGGTGCGCGACTTCGCGCGGCCCGCCTACTTCGTACCCGAGACCAAGCGGCTCGACGAACTGTTCAAAGAGATGCGCCGCAAGAAAGTCCACATGGCCGTCGCGGTGGATGAGTACGGCGGCACCGCGGGTCTCGTGACCATCGAGGACCTGCTGGAGGAGATCGTCGGCCCCATCCAGGACGAGTACGACAAGGAGGAGGCCCCGATCAAGAAACTCAACGACCGCGTCGCGCTCGTGGACGGGGCCGTGCACCTCGAGGAGGTCAACGCCGCCCTGGACATCGCCCTGCCGGCCGGCGAGGTCGACTCGGTGGGCGGGTTCGTGACGAGCCTGCTGGGCCACGTGCCGGCGCAGGGTGAGCGCGTCGCGTACGACGGCGTCGAACTCACTGTGGAGCGGGTCGACGGGCACCGGATTGCCCAGGTGAGGATCACGAAGGCGGAGCCCGCCGCCACCGTCGACGACTGATGCGCCACCGCCTCCGCAACTGGCTCATCGCTGGCCTGCTCGTCATGCTTCCCCTGGCCGTGACCGTCGTCGTGCTCCTATGGCTCTTCCGGGGCCTCGATCACCTCCTGGGGCCGGTTTTCCGGCTGTTCGACCTTGACGTTCCTGGCCTGGGATTCATCTCCGGCCTCATCTTGATTCTGGTCGCAGGCGCTATGGCCAGCAACGTGGTCGGCCGCCGGTTTGTGCACGCCTTCGACTCCCTCATGCTGCGGATCCCCTTCGCGCGGGTTATCTACTCGGCGACGAAGCAATTGAGCGATTCGCTGCTCAAGCAGAACCGGCTGGCGCTCAAGAAGGCGGTCCTGATCGAGTGGCCGAGTCAGGGCCTCTACACCGTGGGGTTCGTCACGGGCGAGACGCGCGGCGAGATTCAGGACGCCGTGAAAGAGCGGGTCATCAACGTCTTCGTCATGACCACCCCAAACCCCACGACCGGGTTCTTGTGCCTTGTTCCCGAGAGCCGTGTGGTGTCGCTGGAGATGTCGATCGAGGACGCGCTCAAGCTCGTGGTCTCCGGCGGCCTCGTCGCGCCGCCAGAGCGCGCGCGGCTGCTCGCCGGCCCGCAGCGCCCGGAACAGTTCGAGTGAACGGTCCTCACGCGCGGCCCACGGCCGCCGAGGTCAGCAGGCTCGTCCGTTCGGCGCGGGCGGCCCGCCGCCGTGCCTACGTCCCGTACTCGCATTTCCCGGTTGGCGCCGCGGTGCTGGCCGCCTCGGGCGCGATCATCAGCGCGTGCAACGTGGAGAACGCCTCCTACGGCCTGTCGATCTGCGCCGAGCGGGCCGCCATCCACCGGGCCGTGGCCGAGGGGCACCACCGGCTTCTGACCATCGCCGTCGCCACCGGCTCGCCGGCCTCCATGCCGTGCGGGGCCTGCCGGCAGGTGATGCAGGAGTTCGGCGTCCGGTCGGTCATCGTCGCCTCCGCCCGCGGCGCCGCCCGCACCTTCCGCCTGGCCGACCTGCTCGACCACCCCTTCGGTCCCGCTGACCTCCGCGAGCCTGCACCCCACCGCCGGCGATAGCCGCCGGAAATCCTTTCTTGACGCCATTCCAGGCCTGCGAGTATAGTAGTCGCGGGTCGAAGAACCGTGTTGCCTTCAAGTACGAGCGAAAAAACGCGGGAGCAGGTTCGTGCAGATCACATCGCTGCCCTTCAGCCGGCTACTGGGCAGACGAGTGCTGGACGCCAGTGGGTTTGCGCTCGGGCGTCTCGCCGACTTGGCTGCCGAGAACCATCCGACACGGCCCCGCGTCGTCGGCCTGCTGCTTGACGTCGACCGG
>Ga0105164_10003098_pt1 | contig 10125 bp, 5 predicted proteins | sample VDWuncwatermetaG_FD_89674 | JGI IMG/M metagenome (GOLD analysis project Ga0105164, IMG submission 89674) | Wastewater microbial communities from Netherlands to study Microbial Dark Matter (Phase II) - VDW unchlorinated drinking water | ecosystem: Environmental > Aquatic > Freshwater > Drinking... | reverse complement strand
CAATTACAGAACCATATAGTTATGACCTCAACCCAGGAAACATTCTTAAAGAAGGGTACCAACTCGTCATCGTTCGTCGGGATGGCTCCCGCGTAGGCCCAGTGACCCGTGAAGATCTCATAGTACGTCAGTCATTACTCGATGGATTGATTCGGGAAGGCGATCGCGTCTTTGTCTCATCCGTTAAACCTCCCTCCGCAGCTGCTACTCCGTCGGCTACTCCTATCCCAGCACTGCATCACCCGGAGGCGACGGGGGATGAGATCGTCTTGTTTAAGCCGATCTCCGGCGGCGCAGCGGGGCCGGAGGACCTGACGTGGGACAAGATCAACCAGATTATCAACCAACTTGATCACGACATGGCACCACACCCGTTAACAATCTGGCTCAACCGTGGGAATCCGACAGTAGAGTTGAAGCCCAGTCGTACTGTTGATGTCAGCTACTGGCCCCTGACGAGGAAGGCGTACAAATGGGATCGGGTGACGATTAGCGCGGGGTCCCAGGCGACTCCTGCAGAGGTCGTGCTGACACTGGTGACGACTCCGGTAAGCATCCCACGAGATGTTCGGCAGGCCTTCAAGGAGTTAGCGATTCGCTTCGGGATTTTGAGTCTCGCTGGCGGCGGGCCCTCGGCTGACGAGGAGGCTCGGCTTCAGCGGTTGGCGGCTCTGCCTGGGGTCGTCAACATTGCTCGTGGGTGGCAGGCTGGTACTATCACATTAGAGGGAGCTCAGCGCCTCTTGGGTGCGCTCAATCCCCTCGGGGGACCGATTGTGCTCACCGAGGCTGATATCAGCTCTGTCATGACAAATCTCGACGTCATCCTTCGACGTGCCGGCAATGTGCCAGTCCCTGTTGCATCAGGGCTTAGCCTGGCAGCAGAGCAGCCGGAGCCAGTGGCTGACATTCTCCGCGGGCTTGGAGGGGGAACTCTGACAGATGTAGAGGCTCTCACGCAATTGATGCAGGGAGGCTACTACCGAGCAAAGGAGGCTGCAGGACTTGTCAACGCCAGGCTCGTCGATCTAGGACGATCGCCAAGCAAAGAGTTCATAGACGATGTGTACCATAAGGACCGGATTCTGCTGGCTCTGCGCTATGCGCCAGAGGAAGGTTGGGCAATGGACAAGATTGTGGAAATCACCATGATAGGTCAAGCTCCCCTTGAGCGATTACTTGCGCTGCTGGTCCTATCAGGCGACATCCGGGTCATGACAACAACAGGCCGGCCCCCTCGGTACCGGACGGAAGGTGCCCGCGCCGGCGCAGACATGGATGATGAGCTTGTCCGCCGTAACGAAGACCTCGCCGCCGAAGCTGCCCGTCGACGGCATCTCGACTTGGGTGCAGGAACGTTGGATTCGGCACAACTGACAGCGTTGCTGAGAACGACGGATTTCATCTACCGTCATTTGAGTGAGAGCGAGAGGCAGTTAATCGGAACACTCATGTTGAATTTCCGTAGCCGGTATGGTCTTGGAGTGTTTGATCGTGCAACGGAGATCGTCCGAGTACACCTGTTTCTTGCCGTTCCTTTTGTCCAAGGTGGTTATTTTGAGGATAAGGCGATTGCTTCTTTACGCGCGGCACTTCCTCGTTTACCAGAACAAGAAGCCGTTGCCCTGATTCGAGCCGTGCGAACAGGTGATGTCGCGAGAGGCGTGCAAATTTACGAAACCTATATCGGTGGAGGCGCATCAACGCCAGCAACGGCTGCCCCGGCTCCAGCATCAGCTACCTCACCACAATTCCCATTCGATCGCGATGAAATTGCGCGGTTGATGATGAATGCGGATATCGATAGGGTCGAGATTCCCTCAGATCGGCGCGAGTTGGTGCGAGGTCTTAGGAGGAGGTACCACAACCGTTATCAGCTTACCCTTTTCAGTAGAGAGGCAGAGCTCCTTCAGGCACTCCTTATTTTGGGCAGTCCAGGAGCGCCTCACGGGTGGTATTCTGAGACCGAAGCTCTCAAGGCATTTCGTCGAGCAGTCCCTCATTTGGCTCCAGCTGAAGCGATGGCGCTCATTCAAGCTGTGCGTCAGATCAACCCAGCCAATGGTGTGCAGGTTTATGAAGCCTACATCGACCGCGGTGTCGAGGCAGTCTCTGATTCTGTGGCCGTGCGGGTGGATGAGATGATGCGCGAGCTACGAGCACCTGATCCATGGATACGATATGATCACGCTGATCCATTCCCCTCTGAATTTATTCTCATGGATCGGATTCACAAACTTGACGGACCCAAGGCTGTATTTGTTGAGGATCAGCTTCTTCGGATTGTGAGCCAGGCCCCACAGATCATCGGTCCGAGTGTCCGGGCGCTACTACGAAGCCAACTTCTCAATCTCATGGTTCATCCCACCATCACTGCGGCTCGAGTGGTGCTGGACGAACTTGCGCGACAGACGTCCTCCCACCCGTTAGCCGAAGATGTCGTCCGAGCGATTCTGATACGAGGACTGGGAGGAGCCCCGCAACAGTCACCGAATGTCGCGGATGCGCCGGTTGCTCCCGTTGAGCAACCATATGTGCCGCCTCCTGCTGTCGCTGCCCCCAGTCGTTTGACGGCAGTGGCGGCTCCGGAGCCACTGACGTCAGAGCAGCAGCAGGCCAAGGATACGGTTGACCTCGTGATGCGCAAGCAATTTGGCTCGTTACGAGGGAAGGCACAGAATACCGCACGAGATAAAGTGACCACATTCGTCAGCACGCTGCGAGAGGGTCGCTATACGAAGCACGAAGCGCAGGCGGCTGCTCAAAAGATTGGGATTGGCCACGCGGCCTTCACTGAGCTCCTCGCTCAGCCCGGGATTGTGGTAAAGCCAGAGACACTTGACATGGCAAAACCCGTTGAACTTCTTGATCGAGTGCTTGCCGAAGACCTTCAACTTCCCAAGGTTGAGCTTAAGGTCGATCCCTCGTCCCCCGATGTCTCGATGACCCGCTGGGAAGATTCCCATCGGACGATACAAGGGAATCCGACTCGGTCAGTGGAATGGCGAGTCCGGCGTCAAGATGACTCAGCTCTTGCACGCAATCAAGAAGTCGCAGCGTACTCCTGGAACGTGACTCAGCGAGATGATGTACGCGAAGTCGTGATCATCGAAGCAGGCGCTCAAGCGAGCGTCCAAGATCTCGCCCGTGCGCTTCGGGGACGCGTTCCGGTGGTCTCGAAAGCAGGCGAAGAAGCTGGGCCCGTGGTGCAACGATTGCTAGCCGCCATCCCTGACCTTGAGAATCACCTGAACGAGTCCACAGGTGTGGCGATTTCCCATGCGACGCCGCTAGGCGGATCGTCCCGCGAGATTCCGATGGGACGCGTGACCCTCGTCTCGCATGACCTGGATCCGGCTGCTCGTGATCGCCGATTGATCGAAATCGGCACCCAGTTAGTCGCCCGAGAAATTCCAAGTGCCCAAGCCACGGCAACAACATTGAGTTCTGTGCTATTCAAACCCGACATTCTTCCAGCCGAGCAGGGTGGTTCGTGGACGGACAGTGGCGTGCGGCGTGGTCGTGAGGCATTGCTTAAACTCCATGCTCAGTTTTTTACGGAGCACCTGTCTGAGCAAACGCGTCGAGTACTCAAGGCCCAGAAGATCACCACAGCATTAGGACTCATGCCGCTCACGTTTGAGGAGACGCACCAACTTCTGACAAGGCAACTGAGTGATCCTCAAGCTGTCGAATCCGCGCTGGTCGAGATTACCCTCCTGCGCCATACGATGCTGTGGGGGTGGGAAGGATCAGTTGGGGAGTCCACTCGAGTCCTGTTTGATCGTGTGATCGCATCCGCCGCCGAAGCCAAAGCGACTTTCAAAGGTGCCGAAGACGCGGACGAGGGCATTGCACCTATCAAGGGAGGTTCAGGTGATGTGCAAAGCTTCCTTTACACCGTTCATGCCGAGCAGTACCCATACGGAACGACGGTCGGGCAAGTGTTGTTCGACCACTTTCCTGCTGCCCTGTGGACGACTCGAGAAGGTTCTGTCATTCCAGCAAAAGGGTACCGTCTCCTTACCAAGTATGGTGGCCGGGACATCGGCCGCGTCTGGACAGATCCTACGATGCATCGTGACGAGGGGGAGACAGACGCATTGTTCTGGCGCAGAACCGTTGAGTTTTCTCACTCCATCACAGGTAGACGGCTCAGCCCGGGTGATGTCATCATCGGAACTTCTACAGCTGACTGGCCTGTGAATACAGTTCCCGATACAAAGCTTCCAGCGAGCGAAAGGGAATTGGCAACGTTGCTCTCTGATGCTTGGCGTTTTGACAAAACCTATACGACATTAGCGGATGCAGCAAGTGCCGTGGTTGACCGCAAGGAAGGGATCCGGCCATCTCATGAACTTTTGACGCAATTGGAGCGGCTCGTCGATCAGGCGTTCTCTCACGGGTTGACCATTCGCACGGATTATCCCACGACCAAAGTTCGCTTGCACCACTTGGGGCTTGATCGTCTTCCATCGATGGAAGGAGACCAGGGTGCTGGCGCCGATCAGAACGAGGCTGCACCACTCTTGGAACGACCGTACCTTGAACAGCTCCAACCCTTAGGCCTCGGACATGATCCCATGGCAAGACTTGGCGTATTGGCGCCGGCGCTCGCAACCCGAGGGGACCAGTTCAGTTCCGCCATGGCTCAGCAGGCGGTGGATCTGGGGACTCCGATGCTGGACGTCATTCGCTCATCTGAGCTCGAAGGAGACCCTGTGGCCGTCGTGAACTATCTGCAGAGAAGTGAGAAGCTGCGCGCGGTGACGGGCGGTGGCGCGACGTCACGGGTGCGGGTGTTGCTGGTAGAAGGGGCTTCGAGTGTGGCGGATGCTGAAGGAAAGGCGGCACAACTGTTTGCCAAGATCCCGATCGCCTCCCAAGGCGCCTTCGCGCTGACGCGCAACGACGTGACCCTCGTGGTGCCTGCCACGATGGATGAGGATGCCATCCAAGGGTTGCTCGAGGTTGCGGTCGGAGTCGCTGCTGGAGAGCCCAGGCAACCTTTCGTGCTGCCCCCGAAGCCGAGCACAATTCCAGATCTTCTCCCAGTTGGCCCATCGCGAGCGATCCGAGACGCGAATGATTATATTCGGCGGTATTGGGAAATGATGAGTGCGGCCTAATGTTGCTCACTATGGAGTTTTTAAAAGATCGCAACTCCCTGTGGCCGAACTTTTTACTTGAGGTCGGCCAACATTTCTTCTACACTATCCGCAACGATCCACCGATGCAGTGATACCCAACAGGGGGTGGGGAGCGGATGGAGCGTGGAGGGGTGGAGCGACGGCGGGGACGACGGATCATGATCGAGGCACCGCTCCTGGTTCGGCGCGTGAGCGAGGGGGAGCCTGAGCCCTTCGTAGAACAGATGACGAAAAATATCAGCTTGGCCGGGATCTGCTTTGAGACCAGCGAGGGCCGCTACGCGGTCAACGATCTCCTCACGGCCTCGGTGTCCATCCCAGAGCCGCAGCGGCGTAATTTTCCATTCACGCGCCTGGCCGGCCGCACGCGTGTCGTCCGCGTTGACCCACTGCCGCAGCAAGACGCAGGCGTACCGCGGCGATGTGGCGTTGCGCTTGAGTTTGGTGACGACCTCATCGCCCTGACGGCGACCCCGCTTCGGGGTTGACTGCCGTCCCTCTCTGCGCCGCCGCGATCGCATCGTGTGTCCAGGAGTCGTGATGAGACCACTCGTTGGGATGCTCGTGATCGCAGGGCTACTCAGCGGTTGTGGGAAATCCCCCACGCAGAGTGGGACGACTATCAAAGTCGCCTACTGGGGGGGCCCAGAAGAAATCGCGATCAGCCAGGACCTCATCGCGGCCTGGCAGCGCGACCATCCCGACGTGCAGGTGCGCCTTGAGCACACCCCCTTCAGCGCGTATGTCAGTCGCCTCCTCACCAGGATGGCGGGGAATGTCGCGCCCGACATCATGGCGGTCGAAGTCAATCTCTTCCCGAGCCTCTGGGCGAAGGGGGCGTTCCTCTCCCTCCAGCCGTTCATCGACCGCGACCCCACCTTTCATCTCGACGACTTTTTTCCCCAGGTGGTCGAGCGCTTCACGGTGGATGGCCACGTCTATGCGATCCCTCGCGATACCGCCCCCTTTGCCTGCGTGTACTACAACAAGCGACTCTTCGATGAGGCGAAGCTCCCGTACCCGACCGATGAGTGGGACTGGGACGACCTCCTGCGTTTCTCGAAGGCGTTGACCACGGTGGACGCGGATGGTCGGATCAGCCGCTATGGGTTCTATGCCTGGGCGTGGCAGAATTTCATCTACAGCAATGGGGGGCGGCTGGTGGATGACCTGTACAAGCCGACACGCTGTCTCCTGGATCAGCCGCAGGCCATCGAGGGGCTCCAATTCTTCGCAGATCTCATGAACAAGGAGCAGGTGGCCCCCAGCCCGGTCGCCTTAGGGAATCTGGCCATGGGGGCCCAGCAACTCTTCATGACGCAGCGGGTCGCCATGTTCTCCTCCGGCTACTGGGAAGTGCCGATCCTCAGAGCGATTACCGACTTCGACTGGGACGTCGTGATGTTTCCGAAGGGTCGACGACGGGGCACTCGAGCGTTCGGGACCGGGGGAACCGGCTACTGCATCCTGAAATCCACCCAGCATCCCGAGCTCGCCTGGGAGGTCATGAAAGCGCTCACCGGTGACGCCGGCCAAATTCGTCTGGCCGAGAGCGGGCTCACCCAACCGGCCAACCGGCGGATTGCCGAAGGACCGGCATTCGCCCTGAGCCCGCTGCCGCCTGCCAATAAAGCGATGCTCAATCGAGCCGTGCAGTACGCCGTGTACGAGCCGTTCATGTCCGAATGGCGGGAGGCGCTCGAGCTGCAGATCCTCCCGGAGCTGGACCTCGTCTTTCATGGCAAGAAGAGCGCGAAGGAGGCGGTGGCGGTGATCGTCCCCAAGGTGAACGCGGTGCTCGCGCAGCGTCAATCCGCAGGTGGCGCACCATGAAGGAGACCACGGAAGGCCGCGAGACATTTCAGACGACGTACGGCGGCTTCCGAGAGGATGGCCAAGCCTTCATCATCCGGCGGCCCGATACGCCGAGGCCGTGGATCAACATCCTGTGCAACGGCAGCTACGGGCTCACCATCTCCCAGACCGGGGGCGGGTTTAGTTGGTGGGAGAATGCGAACCTCGCCCGCCTGACCCAGTGGTCACAGGATTTGATCCGGGATGAGTCCGGGAAATTCCTCTACGTGCGGGACGACGACAGCGGCGAGGTCTGGTCCGCGAGCTGGAAGCCGGTCTGCGCCGCGTATGACCACTACGAGGTCCAGCACGCGATCGGCTCCACCACCTTTCTCCAGCGCGCCCATGAGATCGAGACGCGCTGGACCCTGACGGTTCCTCCCCAGGATCCCCTCGAGCTCTGGCATGTGGAGATTCGCAATCTGAGCAACCGCCCACGCCGCATCAGTCTCTTCTCGTATCTCGAGTGGTGTCTGGGCAACGGCATCGACTGGCATCGGGAGTTCCAGAAGACCTTCATCGAGACCGCCTACCACCCTCGCCTCCGCGCCGTCGTGGGGATCAAGCGACGGCTTCCCATCCCGGCCTATATCAGCAGCGGGATGACGGAGTGGCCACTCAGTGGTTTCCATGCCGTGAATCGCCCGGTGGCCTCCTACGAGGGCGACAAAGAGCACTTCCTCGGCCGCTACCGCAGCTTCAGCCATCCTGATGCCCTCGCTCAGGGGCAGCTGAGCAAGACGACGGGTCGTTGGAACGATTCGATCGCCAGCCTCCATGTGCAACTCGAGCTTCAACCAGGTCAGAGCGAGGAGGTCGTCTTCCTCCTGGGCAAGTACGATAGCCAGGAAGCGGCTGAGACGATGATCCACACGTATGCCAGCCCCGACGGGGTGCGCCGCGCCTTGCAGGGCGTGCAGAAACTCTGGGAGCCCTTCCTCAACCGCTTGCGGGTGGAAACCCCCGACCGGGCCTTTGACCTCATGACCAATCTCTGGCTCAAGTACCAGGCGATTGGCGGGCGGATGTGGGCGAAGACCGCGTACTATCAATCGAGCGCCGCCTACGGCTATCGTGATCAACTCCAAGACAGTCACGTCTTCCTCCCGCTCAAGCCGGAGTTGACCAAGCAGCAGATTCTCCTCCACGCGAGTCAACAGTTTCGTGACGGCGCGGTGCGCCACTGGTGGTTCCCGCTGCTGGACACCGGCCCTCGGACCGGCAAGACGGACGACCTGCTGTGGCTCGTGTTCCTCACCTTGAACTACATCCTCGAGACGGACGACGTCGCGATCCTCAAGGAGCGTGCCCGGTTCGTCGATGGCGGCTCCGGGACGCTGTTCGATCATTGCACGCGGTCCATCGAGAAGGTGCTGACCCGCATGAGCCCGCGCGGATTGCCGCTGTTAGGTGAAGGGGACTGGAATGACGGGCTCAGCGCGGCCGGGGCCAAGTGGAAGGGGGAGAGCGTGTGGCTGGGTCACTTCTTCTACACGATCCTCCAGCGATGGAGCGAGCTGTTGGGACGTCTGAACACCGAGCGACCGATCACGCTGCGTGGAGTCACGTCACGCAAGCTGGCGCGGTCAATCAGCCGCTATCGCCGACGAGCCGCCGCGCTCAAGCGCGCGATCAACCGGTATGGCTGGGACGGCCAATGGTACTGGTACGCCTCCCGGGATGATGGGCGGCTGGTTGGAAGTCGCACCAACCAGGAAGGCCGCATCCATCTCAATGCCCAAACATGGTCTGTCATCGCGGGCACCGCCACACCCCAGCGGGCCAAGAGAGCCATGGCGTCCGTCGAGAAGCACCTCAATCGCGAGTACGGCCCGCTTCTGCTGACCCCGGCGTACACCCAGCCGGATGACACGATCGGCTACCTCTCCCGCTATGCGCCCGGGGTTCGAGAAAACGGCGGGGTGTATTCCCATGCCGCCACCTGGGCGATCTTGGCCGCGTGTCTCATGGGTCGAGGCGACCTCGCCTATGAGATGTACTCCAAGATCTGCCCGCCCAAGCGCGGGATGGATTCGGACCTCTACTGCGCCGAGCCCTACGTGATGCCGGGCAACTCCGATGGTCCGGAATCCCCGTACTTTGGGCGCGCCGGCTGGACCTGGTACACGGGTGCCGCGGCGTGGCTGTTCCGGGTTTCAACGGAATGGATCTTGGGGGTGCGACCGACCCGTCGAGGGCTCCAGGTGGATCCGTGCATCCCATCCCGTTGGGATGGGTTCCGGATGGTTCGACCCTTCCGCGGCACCATCTACCAGATCGTTGTCGAAAACCCGCGGCACGTCTCGCGAGGCGTCCAGGCGCTCTGGCTCGACGGGAAACCCCTCAAGGAGCCGCTCCTGCCGGATCTGCGCGACGGGCAGGTCCATCAGGTACGTGCTATACTAGGAGGGAGGAAACGGACGTGATCAGCGACGGTGTCGTCTATGGGAAGCGGAGATCTCATAGCCGAGCCATGTGGGAGAGGAAGAGAGAGGGAGGCAACGAGCGATGAAACGACGACGAAACGGCGTGACGCTGGCGGTCTGCTGTACCGCTCTCATCGGGGCGGCGACCGTGGCGATGGCCTCGACGCTGCTCGTGGATGACTTCGACCGGGGCGAGAAGCCCAACGCGTTGGGGGGGGATTTTGGGTCGTGGGACAAGGACCCGAGCGACCCCACGCAGAAATGCACGATCAATTTCGATAAGGCAAACGCGCTCGGGGGGGTGGGGTATTCGCTTCGGATCGACTACGATGTGGATTCCCCGAACCCGGCCTACAACGGGTTTTGGATGAAGCTCCAGAACACCAATGTCTCCACGGCGAAGACACTCACGTTCTACATCAAGGGGGACGCCACACGCGGCTTCACGCCTCAGATGAAAATCGAGCTCAAGAACGGCAAGGAGGTTGGCCGCTACCTCCTGAAAGGGATCACCGATCAGTGGCAGCAGGTGAGCATCCCGTTGAATAGTTTCGAGGGGATCAACGATTGGACGGCGATGACCGAGTTTGTCCTCGTCTTCGATGACCTGACCTCCACCAAGAAGGTTGGGTCGATCTTGATCGACGAGATCGCGTTTGAGGGGTGAGGTGCGGCCCACGTCGTTCCTCGTGAGT
>Ga0105164_10003097_pt1 | contig 10127 bp, 9 predicted proteins | sample VDWuncwatermetaG_FD_89674 | JGI IMG/M metagenome (GOLD analysis project Ga0105164, IMG submission 89674) | Wastewater microbial communities from Netherlands to study Microbial Dark Matter (Phase II) - VDW unchlorinated drinking water | ecosystem: Environmental > Aquatic > Freshwater > Drinking... | reverse complement strand
GCTTGAGTCCAAAGCCCAGGAATTAGCGCGCCTCGAGGAGGACCGCAAAACGACCGGCTCTCTTCATCAAGAACTCCTTGATCATCAAAAGAATGAAGAACTTCTTCAGAAATCCCTTGAAGAACTCAAACTTCAGATTCAAGTGAAGACCGAAGAAACGGCAAAACTCTTTGCCTCCTTACAGGCCGAATCGACCGAGCGGCAAAAGCTTGAGCAGGACCTCAAAATCATTGACCCCCTTCGTCAAGAACTTGAAGACCTCAAACTCAAACTCCAGTCCAAGACCGAGGAACTTTCCAAACTGACTGAATCTCTGCAACTTGAATCAACCGAGCGGAAACGGTTGGAGAAGGAGTCCCAAGCTCTGCTTGAGTCCAAAGCCCAGGAATTAGCGCGCCTCGAGGAGGAACTCAAAACCAACGAAACCCTTCAAAAAGAGCTTGCCGAGCAGAGACACTCTGAAGAAGCGCTCCTCGGATCCCTTGAAGAACTGAAATTCCAGTTACAGGCCAAAACTGAGGAACTCGCAAGAGTCTCTTCTGACCTTAAGTTCCAGCTTCAATCTAAAACCGAAGAACTTGCCAAGCTCACAGAGTCCCTGCAGCTTGAATCGGCTGAGCGGAAGAAACTTGGGGAAGAACTCCTCGATTATCAGAAGAACGAAGCACTCCTTCAAAGGTCCTATGACACCTTAAAGGCTCAATGGGAGAGCAAACTCCAAGAGCTTGCCAAACTCGCTGACACCTTACAGGCAGAGCATGCTGAGAAGACGCGTCTGGAAGAAGTATCCCAGGAACTCACCCAAACCAATAACACCCTTCAAAAAGAACTGATGGAGCATAGACAATTTGAGGACACGCTCCGCAAATCCCTTGAAGAACTCAAACTTCAGATTCAAGTGAAGACGGAAGAAGCGGCACACCTGACCGAATCTCTGCAACTCGAATCCACCGAGCGGAAACGGTTGGAGAAGGAGCTGAAAGATGTGGCGGCGGAGTTGAGACTTCAACTTCAGAGGAAGACCGAGGAACTTGCCGAACGACAACAATCGGAAGAAATTCTCCGCAGAGCGTATGAGGAACTCAAAAAAGAACTCCTAGATCATGAAAAGAGTGAGAAAACCCTTCAGCAATCTCTTGATGAAGCGAGAAGAAAACTTGAAGCTAAAACTGAAGAACTTTTCAAACTGACTGAATCTCTGCAACTGGAATCGACCGAGCGGAAACGTCTCGAAAAGGAGGCCGCAGCGCTCACCCAAACCAATGACACCCTTCAAAAAGAACTGATGGAGCATAGACAATTTGAAGACGCGCTCCGCAGATCCCTTGAGGAACTGAAATTTCAGATTCAAGTGAAGACGGAAGAAGCGGCACACCTGACTGAATCTCTGCAACTCGAATCCACCGAGCGGAAACGGTTGGAGAAGGGAGTGAAGGAATTCGCTGACCTTATGAAAAGCGGAGAAACCCTTCAAAAATCCCTTGAAGAGCTTAGAGTGAAACTGGGCACCAAAACCCTTGAATTGCAGCAAGCCTCGGAGAAAACCCGTGGACCAGCCAAAGAGTCGGATTGAGAAGGTGCCCACAGATGTGTCAATGGGGTAACAAAGGAATTCTCTCTCGATGCAAAAACAGATTTTGATCACGGAAGATGACATTGATCTTGCGAAAATTCTCAAAGCGATCTTGGAGAAGAATGGCTATAAGGTGCGTGTTGCGATCGACGGCGCCGAGGCATTTGACATCATCATGAAAGAGGCAATAGACCTCATCGTTACAGACCTTAAGATGAACTGGATCGAAGGGGATATCATCGTACGGATGGTGAAGTCTTACGAGAAAACAAAACAGATTCCGATTATTGTCTGTTCCGGTTTATCCCCTGAGGAGATGAAGAAATACGATCTGGAAGGGGTAGAAGCGATCCTTACAAAACCGGTGGATTCGAGAACCCTTGTCGAAAAGGTGAAAGACGCCCTCCTGAAGTAGCATGGCCCCCGTTTTTTAATAACCTATCCCATTTTCGTGATACAATAAAACTATGAACGCCGTTTTTATTTCAAGACATGGAGGACCCGAAGTCCTCGAATACGGGGAGCAGCCGACACCGGAGCCGGGGCGGGGGGAACTCCGCATCCGCGTGAAGGCCTGCGCCTTGAATCACCTTGATATCTGGGTTCGCCAAGGGCTTCCCGGCGTTGAAATTCCTCTTCCGCATATCTTAGGATCGGATATCGCCGGTGTCGTCGATAAATTAGGGAGGGGAGTCACGCATCCGTTGGTCGGCACACCCGTTATCATCACTCCCGGAATCGGCTGCGGAAAATGTCGGCATTGCGCTTCGGGCTGGACGAGCCTCTGCAATCAATTTACCATTATGGGATTCCGGCGCGACGGAGGGTATGCCGAATATGCGGTCGCCGGGGCAAAAAGTGCCATCCCTGTTTCAAGTCGTTATTCTTTCGAAGAATGGGCTGCGGTTCCTCTTGTGTTCCTCACCGTCTATCATATGCTTGTGACCCGCGCGGGTCTCAAAAAAGGAGAAACGGTTCTCGTTCATGCGGCAGGGAGTGGAATCGGAAGTGCCGCGATTCAACTGGCAAGACACTTGGGCGCAAAGGTCATCACTACGGCGGGGACGGATGAGAAACTGGAAAAGGCAAAGCGGCTCGGCGCGCAAGGGCTCGTCAATTATAAAAGAACCGATTTCGTCGAGGAGGTGAAACGCTTCACCAAAGGGAAAGGGGTCGACGTCGTTTTTGAGCATATCGGGCCTGCGACCTGGATGGGGAGCCTTGCTTCTCTTGCAAAGGGGGGGCGTCTTGTGACCTGTGGTGCCACCAGTGGTCCGAAGACGGAGATCGATTTACGATTTCTTTTTATGAAACAACTCTCCATTCTCGGCTCCTATATGGGAGGGGACGGGGAGCTTCGAAAGGTCTTGCGGCTCGTCTCTCAAGGAAAACTGAAGCCGGTTGTCGATTCCATCTTGCCGCTTTCGGAGGCGCGAAAAGCCCACGAAAGAATGGAAAGCCGGGACCTCTTCGGAAAAATTGTTTTAACCCTCCCTTGACGATTCCCAAATCATGAGGTATACTTATTGTGCCAATTGTCCATTTGGCATTTTTATTTCTTTGTTTCTTAAAGACTTTCAATATCCTTTACTGAAAGGAGGCGGGGAATGAAAAAAACGGTTGCATTTTTCTCATTACTCGTTTCCATATTTATTGTTACAACGCAAGCCCTTGCCTATGACCTCGCCCTTGAGCGGCAGAAGGCCCTCAATTGGGTGAGCCTGCAGCGGGTCCGTAACGGGGTGACCTATGACTGGGTTGCGGTGAATGACACCGCCACCTATGGCTACACCTATGACAATGCCCTCGCGATCATCGCCTATACCGCGGTGGGGAAGTTAGACGATGCCCGCGCGCTCCTCAATTTCCTCTCGCGATATCAACTTTCAGACGGTTCCTTTTATGATTCGATGTTTCAAGCCACTGGTACAGTCCGCAATGCCACACGCAGTAGCGGGAACCAGGCATGGGCCCTTTATGCGGTCGCCTTTTACACCCACCAGACCGGGGACTCCGTTTACCTTCCGATGGCCGATCGGATTGCGAGTTGGCTCATTGCAAGACAAGACCCCGCAGACGGCGGGATTACGGGAGGGCTCAATTCAAACGGTTCTGAACGTCTCTGGACGAGCACCGAGCATAATCTCGATATCTATTTTGCATTGAAACTTTACGGGGTTGTCACGAATAACGCCTATTATCTGGACAAGGCGAACCGCTGCAAGGATTGGCTTTTGAATGTGGGATGGAACTCCGCCGAGAATCGGTTTAATACCGGCGAGAATGATCCTTCCAAGTTCCTCGATCCGCAGTCGATCGGTGTCATATTCATGAATGACATCGGCGATCTTACGAAACGGAATGCCCTTTTAAAATATGCGGACAGGAATTTCGGAACACGGAAGAGTTTTGGGAGCGGAAGCGTCCGCCAGAGTTACTCCGGCTATGAGTATGGTTCGAAGGATGGAAGTCTTTGGTGGGAAGGGACCGAACAGATGGCGATCGCCTACGGCCGTTCGGGGAGCGGTTCGAAGGAACTCAATCTCGTTAACCATATTTTAGCGAGCGATGATCCGACGCGGCTCGGTTCGGATAACGATGGCGACGGAGGGCTCCAGTATTCCATGGTGTCGGGGACCAATCAGTTGGGAACTGTAGAGCAACCTTCTCCCGGCCTCTGGCTCATCTTTGCCATCAATGACTATCTGAAAGATCAGCCCACCCTCTTTTACCCCACCGTTTATTAGCCGTTTCATTGAGTCACAGGTACAAAGGGTACAAAATCTTCTTGATTTTGTACCCTTTTTGTTTTATAATACGGCACAAGAGGTTAGAATACATGATCGCGCCGAATCCATTTACCCCACAGTCCGGATGGGAGCCGAAAGTTTTTGGCGGCCGGTCGGAACCCCTCGAGCACTTTGAAACGATTCTCAAAGAGGCGCGGTCAGTCCGGCCTCACCATCTTGTGGTTCTCGGCGAATGGGGAATTGGGAAGACCTCTCTTCTCAAACAGTTTAAAAAGGTGACCCAGAAGGAAGGATTTCCTGCTTCCTTCTGTGCGATCAATCGGTTTCCTGAGAAGTCGCGATTAGACGAAGGGATCGCCCTTCTCATGGAAGAGATCCTTTTGGGGTTTCCGAAAGTTCCCAAAGACAAAGAATTTTTTCCGCCCGGGCGGAAAAAACTCTCTCTTCAGCCGCAGGTGGCGCTGGTGCAATTTCTCCTGCGCCTCTGGGAGACCCTTGAGACGGAACTCGCCCTTGTACTCCTCGACGACATCCAGAATTTTGAACCGATCCCGCAGGTGATTGACATCCTCCGCGCCGCTTTAAGTCACGAAACGCTTCTGGAAAAGAGCCGCTATCTTTTTATCCTTTCGACCACCCCCGAAGGATGGGATGCCTTTTTGGACAAGCATGACCCGGTCGGCCGTTTTTTCAGAAAGAGGGAATTCATCCGGAATCTCACGGGAGAAGAAACCGCAACGCTTCTTGAGAAGACGCTGGCGGGGAGCGGCGTCGTTTTTGAGCCGGAGGTTCAGGAAAAACTTTTCGACGTGACGCAGGGTCACCCGTATGAAATTCAACTTCTCGCAAGTCACCTCTACGAGGCCCAGATAGAAGGAAAAGTCAACCCCTCCGCATGGGACGGGGCTTTTGAACGGACGCTCCGTGAATTGGGTGAAGACTATTTTGACGCGATGCTGAGGCGCGCCAGCGACCGGGAAAAGGAGATCCTTCAGGTCCTTGCGGAGAAAAGGAAGCCGATGTCGATCGCGGACCTTCGTCACGCGATGATCTTCGAAAAAAGAAAAAGAAATTTCCCCGTAGACGATATAAAAAATTATCTTTACCGCCTTCAAACCAAAGGCCTCATTCGACGTAGAGACGACGTTTTTAGTATTTTAGATCCCATGGTGGGGGAATTTATTCTCCACCTTTCTCCGTCCACACGATGACACCTGAAATCCTTTACGAAGATTCACATCTTGTCGTCGTCAATAAGCCGGCCGGCGTTCTCACCATCCCAGACCGGTGGGACAAGACAAAAGTCTCCCTTCTCGGCATCCTAAATGAGACACTCAGCTCGAGCCTCCGGCTCGTTCATCGTCTGGATAAGGAAACGAGCGGACTCATTCTTTTTGCGAAAGATGTGGAAAGCCAGCGGGAAATTTCCAGACAGTTTGAGAACCATGAGATTTTAAAAACGTATGTTGCGCTTGTGGAAGGGGAAGTGCAGTCGCCGTCGGGGAAGATTGAACTCCCTCTGGAGGAAGATCCCCAACATCTTGGAATGACCCGTGTCGATGAGAAGCGGGGGAAACCTTCCGCCACTTCTTATGAGGTGATGGAAAAATTTCGCGGCTTCACCTTGCTGCGCATCCATCCTCTTTCAGGTCGGACGCATCAGATCCGGGTGCATCTCGCCGCCATCGGCACTCCTCTCGCTGTAGACGGCTTGTATGGGAGGCGTCCCGCCATTCTCCTTTCTGAACTGAAACCGAAGTTCAAAAAGAAAAATGAGGGAGAGAAACCGCTCATCTCCCGCCTGACCCTCCATGCCGGGGGCCTTCACTTTAAAAATATGGACGGTCGGGAGATTACGTTAGAAGCTTCTCTTCCTAAAGACTTCACGGTGACGCTCAAGTATCTGAGAAAGTTCAAGTCGGTCTCCTTGTTGCCACATAAGGGATTTTTTTAAAGGAAGGGCGGTACGATTCTTTCACCCGCCTGAGACGCTCCAGGTCCGAATCGTCCATCGCACTCATAAAGGGAAATTCTTTTTTCTCCCGGCAGAATTCCCTGAATAGAAATTGGGCGAGTCCTTTCACACCGGGATCGGCGATTTCAAGGAAGACAGACCACGTGTCATGGCCTGAAGGATAGCCGAAGGTATACCCCTTCACCTCACCCCCCACCTTCACCACCTTTCCTTCCACACCGAGGGCGTCTCCATGGAGAAGGATACGACGATGAACAAAGGCGGCATCTTCCAGAAGGGCCAGTTCATAGGGATCCGTTGTCTTTTTTTCTCTTTTTTCCTGCCACCGTTTGAAAAGAGAAAGACATGCCAGGAAGTCTTTTCTTTGATAAGGGCCGAGGGTGAAAGGATAATGTTTGACAAAATAATTACAGAGGGAGCGTTTTGATTTGTAGGCATCCCCTGCAAGTTCCACAAGGTCGGTGCGGCGATAGAAGTACTCGGGGCTTTTGGGATAAAAGGTGCACCCCAGTTCTTCGGCAAGAGGAATGTTTTCTTCTGAGAGGCCCTCGATCCGTGAAGACATCCGTTTTTGGTTGAGTGCATCCAGAAGATTAAAACTTGCCGCAAGAAGCTCGAGGGTTAATCGTTTTGCAACCGGTGGGATCGGCATGAAGAAATGGTTTCCCTGCTCAGCGACGATGAAAAGGACTTCTCCTTCTTTTTTCCAGTAGAAATGGAGGAGGTCTTGAAAAGCGATCATCGGCACAAAGGACTCTTCCGAGAAATGCGTCCGATCCTTTAGGGTGAGGGAAGTCAGGCTGAAAGAGGGAAGAGGAGGATCACCGAAGAGGGTAGCCTGGCAGAGTTTTTCCGTAAGGCCCTTAAGAGGGGAGAGGGGGAAAATGGTCTCTCCAAGATTCCCGATAAGCCCCGGATTTCTGGCCGCCGCCTCCACCGTTTCTTTTTCCTCAAGAAACTGTCGCACATACTCTCCGTAGCCGAGGAGGGCCTCTTCATTGGAAGCATCCTGCACAAAGGGACATTGCACATCCAATCCGAGGAGGATCCGCTTTTTGGTCTGGCCAAAGACAAGAACAAACGGATAGAGTTGGCAATCGAGAGGCCGATCCGGATAGATCGCACACGCCTGGGTCACAGGATTAAAAAAAGGGCAGGCGCACTCCTGCCCATTCACCCCATGGTAAGGTTCTGCGACGGGGCGGAGGTGACCCTCTTTTAACGCAAGAAGGGATTGATGCGCCGAAGAAAGCCGCGAGGCTTCCTCTTTCATGAAGACAGGGAACATGTCGCTCTCGGGGGTCGGAAACCGGCAACAGACCTGACACTTGAGACAGATCTCACTCGGGATCAGCTGTTTTAAAGGATTCACCCCTTCATCCTACCGCAAAGGTCTCCTACTTGACAAGGGGGAAAGGGGTGTTATAATTATTAAAAATCTAAAGGAGTCCACCCATGCAAAGGAACAAACGTTTTTTTGAACTGTTGGTTGTAGGATCCGCTTTACTCATAGGGTTTGCAGGATGCGGGCAGCGGATGACCAGTGAAATGACCCCATCGGGAGAGACCCTTGAGGGGACGACTGTAGAAACTGCCTCTCAGGCGACAGGATCTTCGGAGAAAAATGTCACTGTCGTTTCTGCCACACCGATGCAATCCGCTTCAACCGTTTCATCTACCACTTCACCCACCACTTCTTTGCCTCAGAATCGTGCTGAGCGGAATAAGCAGGTTCAATTGGCGCTCCAGCATGCAGGGTTTTATGGAGGGGGTATTGATGGAAAGATCGGTCCTTTGACGCAAAAAGCGATCGAGGATTTTCAGAAATCCAAGGGACTTAAGGTCGATGGAAAAGTGGGGCCGGTAACTTGGGTAGAACTTGAGAAGCATCTCTCAGAAGGGACACAGCGATGAGACGTTTGGCCATTTTTGTCCTGCTCCTTTTTTTAGTGAGCGGGTGCGGGATTTCCAAAAATAAATACAATGAACTCCTGAGAGAAAAAGAGGAGTTAAACGATCGCCTCACCATGGCAATGACAGAGACGGGAAACCTCAAACGGGGGAATGAAAAGCTTACGACGGAACTTTCTACCGCAAGGACCGAATTGGAGAAAGCGTTAGGAGAAAAGATTGCGCTCCGTCAAGAATTTGATCGACTCGTTGATGAGAAGGTCACCTTGAAAAATGAGCATGACCGGTTCCTTCGGGAGAAGCAGGTTCTCGAGGCCCGCGTATTTGAATTAGAAAAGAAAGTCAAGGTCACCTCTCCTTAGCACCCCTTTCGCCACTCGAACGTCAAAAAGCAGGGTGAAAACCCTGCTTTTTTTTAAATCCATGGTTTATGAAATCCTTCGGAGTGTCAAAGATGGTGAAGCTTTACTTGGTAAGACATGCCTGCACCACATGGAATGAGGAGAACCGGATTCAGGGAAGCCACAATCCGGACCTTTCTGCACGGGGAAAAGATCAGGCCAAGCGCCTCGCCCGCCGATTCAAAAAAGAGAATATCTCTTTCATTGTCTCAAGCGATCTTCTCCGAACCGCCAAAACAGCGCGCATCGTTCAGAAGTCCCTCAATGTTCCCATCCGTTATGAGAAAGGGCTTCGGGAGATCCACTTGGGCTCGTGGGAAGGGAAAACCCCGGAAGAGGTGGATCGGCTCTATCAAAATGGTTATCAGAAGTGGCTAAAATCTCCCTCCGGCGTCAGGATACCGGAAGCAGAGCCGGTCCCAAAGTTTCGGAAGAGGGTCCTCGGCACATTCGGGGCAATTCTTCACAAGAATCCAGAGGGGAATATCGTGGTGGTGACCCACGGAGGGGTGATCTCTACCCTCCTTTCCAACCTCTTGAGCGGTCGCGAAGACTATTTTCTGCTTCGTCTCCGTTTAGACAATGCGGGGCTTACGGTGATTCAGATAGAAGAAAAACACCATGTCGTGATCCACTGTGTGAATGATATCTCCCATCTCAGATGAAGACGAAACGATTTTTTACCCTCATGGCAGTCCTCTGGATTCTCCTTGCGTTTTGGAGTCTCCCTTTTTTCATCCGGACAGGCCTCGTGGTCCTTCTGAGAAAAGGGACGGGGCTCGAAGCCTCCCTTCATCGGGTCTCCCTTTCTACCCCTTCCACGCTGACCCTCTCCGATCTTCGTCTGAGCTGGAAGGGGAGAGAACGGTTAACCGTCCAGTCGATTGTCGTCCGGATCCGGCCCCGGAGCCTTTTTTCCGAAACGATCGAAATCGAAAGCCTCACCGTCAAACATCCCTCTCTTTGGCTTCGGCGGTATCCGGATGGGACGCTCGACCTCTCCCGTTTCTTAAGCCGAAGACCTTTAGAGAAGGGGCCTCCCCGCAGGAAAATCCTTATCCAAACTTTCTCTCTCCAGGAAGGGGAGGTGGAACTTCTGGATGGGTGGGTGGAAAAAGAGCCTTACCCGATCCGCTTCAGTTCACTGTCCCTGAAAGCCGAGAAGATCCTCCTTCCTCCAGAGGACGATGAGAGTCCTGTCACCTTACAAGGTTTTGTGGGGGCAGGGCACTTTCCCTTTTTCGCCCCCCTCACATTGAAAGGTTGGGTGAGTTTAAGGAAACCGGCTTTCCATTTTGATGTAACACTCCGCGATCTCTACCTTCCGGCCTGTAACCCCTACCTCCGCGCCTCCATTCCGATGGGGATGGAAAACGGGAAAATGGCCCTGGGTGGGGAAGTGGGCATTCAAGAGGAGAGACTCCGGGGGGTCGGGCTTATTCATGTCCGCGAACTTTCCCTGAGGCCCTCCACTTCCACTGCGCTCCTGGAAACAGTCTTCGGCATCTCTCAAGAGC
>Ga0105164_10003096_pt1 | contig 10131 bp, 6 predicted proteins | sample VDWuncwatermetaG_FD_89674 | JGI IMG/M metagenome (GOLD analysis project Ga0105164, IMG submission 89674) | Wastewater microbial communities from Netherlands to study Microbial Dark Matter (Phase II) - VDW unchlorinated drinking water | ecosystem: Environmental > Aquatic > Freshwater > Drinking... | reverse complement strand
CGCGCTCGGCGGTCCGATCAAGAAAGACCAGCTGTGGTTTTTCACGGGGCAGCGCTGGTGGGGAGCTTCGCGGTACGTTCAGGGCAGCTACTACAACGGCACCCAGCACAGCTTGTTCTACACGCCCGCGTTGGATCGGGTGTCCCACAACAACGAGTACTTCGAGGACCACTCTCTCCGCCTGACGTGGCAGGCTGCGGCGAAGCACAAGGTCGTCTTCTCATTCTCCGAGCAAAACAACTGTAGCTGTCCGTTCGGTCTGACTGGCGTGGGCGGGGTCAACGCCGTGAAACCGGCGCCCGAGTCGCGCGGCTTACACGTCTACAACCCCCAGTACGTGCCGATCCTCAGTTGGAGCTATCCGGCGACCAACAAGCTGCTGTTCGAAGCGGGTGCGTCGGCGAACGTGCTGAATGAAGACTCCAGACGGCAGATCATGGCCAACGATGATGCCGACGTGTTTCCCACCGACATCCGGGTCCAGGATCTCGCGCTGAACATCAATTACGGATCGGATGCCTCGAACAATACCTGGTCCGGGAGCTACACTCGACGGTTCGTCAACAAATACAATTATCGCGCCGCAGTCTCATACATCACTGGCTCGCATGCGTTCAAGGGCGGGTGGTACCTGCAGCGGTACGACCTCGGCCGCGAAGGCGTCTACACCGACCTCAACCAGATCAACGGTGCACGGTCCTACACGTTCCGGAACCGGGTGCCTCAGTCGGTCACGATCTGGGCGGTACCTTTCGAGGTTGTCGAGAACACCACGAGCACTGCGCTGTTCGCGCAGGACCAATGGACCATGAAAAAGCTCACGCTGAACCTGGGCCTGCGATACGACAACTATGTCGGCACAATTCCGGCCCACCACCTGCCGGCGGGCGTCTTCGTGCCTGCGCGCGATTTCCCGGAAGTCAAGAACTCGCCCAACTGGAAGAACCTGAACCCGCGGCTCGGCGCGTCCTACGATCTGTTTGGCGACGGCAAGACCGCGCTCAAGTTCTCCCTGGGGCGATATGTTCCCTTCGGGACGGCCGCCACAAACAACCCGGCTTCGAACCAGGCCGCGAGCATCACGCGAACCTGGACCGATACCAACGGCAATTACATCCCCGATTGCGTGCTCGACGCGAGCGTTCCAGGCGCCAACGGCGAATGCGGCGCCTTGTCGGATGCCACGTTCGGTCAGGTAAAAGCCGGCAGTACGCACTATGCGGAGGATGCGCTAAGGGGCTTCAACAGGCAATCCTTCAACTGGCAGAGCTCGGTCTCCCTCCAGCAGCAACTGCGAGAGGGGATGGCGCTGAATGTGGGCTATTTCCGCACCTGGTACGGCGGCTTCACGGCCACCGACAATCAGGCGGTGACGGCGGCGAGTTTCAGTACGTACTGCGTCACGGCGCCGCTGAATAGTCGGCTGCCAAGTGGCGGCAGCAACCAGATCTGCGGGCTGTACGATGTCACACCGACGCAGTTCGGCCAGGTCAACAACCTGGTGACCCAAGTGTCGAACTACGGGAAGCAGACCGATGTCTATAACGGCGTCGACGTCACTCTCACGACTCGGTTCGCGCAGAGCGGACAATTCTCCGGTGGCTTGAGCGTGGGACGTAATGTCACCGACAACTGCTATGCGATGGGAAACCCGCAGTTGACATACGCCGGTAGTGGCGGAGCGGCCGTTGCACCTAGAACGACGGCGTACTGCCACGTCAGCCCACCGTGGTCTGCGGGGACGCAGGTCAAGTTCCTGGTCGTCTACCCGCTGCCAATGGGGTTCCAGACCAGCGCGACTTACCAGAACATTCCCGGGATCTCGATCGTGGCGAGCAACCCGACCCCCAACGCCCAGATCGCACCTTTCCTCGGCCGCAACGTGGGGTCGTGCCGCGGCGCCGCAACGTGCAACGCCAATGTCACCATCGACCTGATCCCACCGAACAGCGCATTCGAAGATCGACTCCAACAGCTCGATTTCCGCATCGCCCGGATTTTCCGCTTCGGGAAGCTCAGAGCGCGCGGCAATTTCGACATCTATAACGTGATCAACGGCGCTTCCGTACTTTCAGAGAACGGCGGGTACGGTTCGCAGTGGCTGACACCGTACGAAATCATGGGTGGCCGCTTGTTCAAGTTCAGCGGCCAAATCGACTTCTAAGCGACGTTACCTGCGGGGTTCCCGGTGCGGCTGCCGCGCTGGGGACCCCGTCGCAGTTCCCCCCTCGGCTTTCACGCCTCGCGCCCCCGCAACCGTGCGCCACACACCGGTAGTTGCCTTCCTTGACCACCGCGACCGCCGACCGATATAATTACAAGTGATAGCATCTTTCCTTGGCCTGCCAACGTGCAGCGTGCGTACTATGAATGGTCGTGTGATCCCCGATCAGTGCGACGCAAGTGATCAAATAAATTGGAGGCGTTAGATGAGTCAGCGATTCCTCACTTCAATGGGTGGGCTGGCAGTCGTGATCGCGGTCATGGCGCTGCCGGCGGTGCCCGTCGCGGGCCAGGCCCCCGCCGCGGCGAAGCCGGCGGCCCCGGCCAAGGCGGCCCCCGCGAAAACGACGGCCGCGAAAGCTTACACCGTGCCCAAGACACCGTGGGGCGACCCCGATCTGCAGGGAATCTGGAACGACGCCACGAGCACGCCCTTTCAACGGCCCGCGAAGCTTGGAGAGAAGGGCGTTCTCGGGGAAGACGAAGCGGATCAATTTGCGGAGGAATTAGCGGAAGACTTGAATCGTGATCGCCGCGACGGCGGTCCCGAAGCCGACGTCAACCGCGCGTATAACGAACACTGGATGGACGCACGTCGCCTGGAGGCCGTAAAGGACAGGCGAACGTCGCTGATCACCGATCCGCCGGATGGGAGAATTCCTCCCCGAGTGCCCTTGTCGCCCGAGAGAGCGAAGGCCAGGGACGCCCGTGCGGAAGCGAACACTCGCTTCCTCGCAGGCATGCCGAACGATCCGGAAGACCTGTCGCTGCCCGTGCGTTGCGTCATCCGGACCGACTCGCCGCCGTATCTTCCGACGATCTACAACAACGATTTTCAGATTTTCCAGAGCCCTGGGTACGTCGTGATTCAGCCCGAGATGATCCACAGCGCGCGCATCATCCCCGTGGATGGGCGTCCGCATCTCGCGAAAGGCATCCTCCAGTGGCTGGGGGACACGCGGGGGCATTGGGAGGGCAATACGCTGGTCGTCGAGACGACCAATTTCCGACGAGACGATGGTGTGATGTACCAGAATACCGATCCCGATACGTACAAGATCGTCGAGCGCTTCACGCGCGTCGATGCGGACAGGATCAACTACGAATTCACGATCTCGGATCCGCAGACGTGGGCGAAACCCTGGTCGGCGATGATTCCCTGGAACAAGACCGACGACCAGATCTACGAGTACGCCTGTCACGAAGGGAATTACGACATCGTCCATCTCCTCCATATGGGTCGCATCCGGGAGGCGGCCGGGGAAACCGTGCCTCGCCCGCGTCCCGTTGGCGCACCCGAGGACAGGTAAGCCGTTACGACGGCGATCGACAGACGCGGTGGACTCAAGAACGGTAGACTCAAAACAAGAAGAGGTGAATCCGATGCGAACGAAGCTCTCTGTAGTAGTTGCCGGTTTCGGATTGCTGCTGGCCGCCGTGCCGGTGATGGCCCATCACGCGTTCAACTCGGAATTCGACGCGAAGAAGCACGTCGAGTTCCGGGGAACGGTGACGAAGATGGAATGGATCAATCCGCACGCGTGGATCCACGTCGACGTGAAAAAGCCGGACGGCACGGTGGAAGCGTGGATGATCGAAGCCGGGACGCCGAACACGCTGCTCCGGCGCGGCTTGACGAAGAACTCCCTGCTGCCAGGCACGGAAATCAAGGTCGACGGGTATCAGTCCAAGGACGGGTCGCTGCGGGCCAACGGGCGAGACCTCACGCTCCCCAACGGGCAGACGCTGTTTCTCGGCTCGTCGGGGACCGGCGCGCCCGAAGAGAAGAAGTAGCCTGCGGCGGTCGCAGGGCTGAAGCCCCGCGCCACACCGAGGTTCGCTTTAGACAAACGGGGGTGGCGAGTATCGGCACGGCTGATGCTCGCCACCTGCACCGTTCGCTTACGAAAACCCGATCCATCGTCCCCCAATCCCATGAAAAGAGAGAGGTCTACGATGCGTTGTGTGCGGATATTGTTTGCCGTGATGGCTTTGATGGGTTTCTCGCTGACAGCCGGGTCGTCCGCTAAGCTCTCGCTGGCCGCGGCCGGGCTCCAGCTCCAAAAGAACCCCATTCCGACGTCCGACGATTCGATCAAGACGGGCAGGGCCGTCTACGCGCGCTTCTGCGCCGGTTGCCACGGGCAGCAGGGCAAAGGCGACGGTGCGGCCGCGCCTAAGAATTCGAAACCGGCCAACCTCGTCGCCGGCCAATGGAAACATGGCGGCAGCGACGCCGAGATCTTCAAGACGATCAAGGAAGGGCTCGGGCCCGCCTCCGACGGGAAACCGTCTGACATGAAACCGCAGGGCGGCAAGCTCAGCGACGACGACATCTGGAATACCATCAACTTTCTCCATGACCTCGCCAAGCGCGCCAAGCAGTAAGGGCGCAAACAATAGTTTTGGTGCTTGCCGCATGCGTGTTGACCTTGCTTAAAGCCTTAGTGTAAGCTGGGCCGCTGTGCCGGCGTTCCGGCGGTGCCGGTGTTCCGGCGTCACTCATTTGCGCTCACGCGGTGGTGCATTTGAGGCTAAGAAACTAAGGAAGGGACACAACATGAGGTTAAGGAACGGACAGAATATGAGGCCGGGGTCGAGGCGACTGATCCTTGCGGCTACCGCCGCCCTGACGGTCGTGTGGCTGATCGGCGTCGTGTTAGCCGCAGGCCAGGCGGCCCCACCCGCACGCGGCCAGGCTGCGCCGCCGGCACGTGGCCAGGCTGCGCCGCCAGCACGCGGTCCAGCGTACCCACCAGGAACGGAGATGTCGGAAAAGGCTTTCAAGAATGTCACGGCGCTCACGGGCATTCCCGTGGACGAATTCATGGACACGATGGGGCTCTTTTCGGCGGCCCTGAGCTTCTGCTGCGCGGAGTGTCATACCGGGGCCGGCACCGACACGGTCGATTGGGCGCTCGACACCCCGAGAAAGCGGACCGCGCGCAGGATGGTGGACATGGTGAAGGCCATCAATCGCGACAACTTCCAGGGACGACAGGTCGTGACCTGCTGGAGCTGCCACCGCGGCCGCGACCGCCCGGTGACCACGGTGAGCATCGATACGATATACGGCACGCCGAACTTGGAGCCGGATGACGTCCTCACGCGGGCTCCCGGGGCGCCTCCCGCCGACCAGATTCTTGACAAATATATCCAGGCGATCGGCGGGGCCGGACCGCTGGCCAGGCTGACCAGCTATGTCGCCAAGGGGGCGAGCGTGGGGTTCGGGGGGTTCTCGGGCGCGCGCCCGGTCGAAATCTATGCGAAGTTTCCGGACCAGCGCGCTACGATCATCCACACCGACGACGGAGACCTTAATAGGGCCTACGACGGCCGCACGGGTTGGATAGGAACACCACTCACATCAGTCAAGCAGTTCGAGCTGGTTTCAAGTGAGCTGGACGGAGCCAGGGTGGACGCGCAAATGTCCTTTCCAGGGCAGATCAAGCAAATCATCACCAATGCGCGCGTGAGCTTCACGAGCACCATCAACGACCGCGAGGTCGAAGTTGTTCAGGGGAACGGCCCCAGAGGCCTTCTCGTGACGCTCTACTTCGACAAGCAGTCGGGTCTGCTTGTGCGGATGGTGCGCCATGCCAACTCGGCGGTCGGCCGCGTTCCCTTGCAGGTTGACTACGCGGATTATCGAACCGTGGCCGGTGTCAAGATACCGTTTAAATGGACCTACGCGTGGATAGACGGGCGGGATCAATTTGAGCTGACCGACATCCAGCCGAATGTTGCGATTGACGCAGCGAAGTTCGGCAAACCGCCCCTGCCGACCCCACGAGCAAAATAGACCGTATTAGTGCGCCGCTCGCTGGCAAACAGGAGATCCCCGTCGTCGAACGGACGGCGGGGACGTCTTCTAGGAGCGTGTCCGAGAAATATGAACACGCTCCTAGTAGGCCGGCTCCGCCGGCGAAAAACGGTCGGAATTCGTGCGGTCATCCCGCGCGAAGCGCGCTACTAGGAGCCCGTGGGGCATTACTCGGACGGGCTCCTAGCGCAGAGCGACCGCCATCAGCGCGGTCATTAAACCCTCCCCAAGTCAATAGCAACGGAACCTGTGTCCTCTTTGCCTCGGCCGCGCCGGGGCAAAGAGCCCCGATCTCACGCCGCATCCCCGCCGACAGCGTCTGCGTCTAAGGAAGAGCAGTCGCCGACTCTCCGTGTTGGTGATCGAGGAACATCCGGGTATGATAGCGGCGGTCGATTGGCGGCCCATCTATTGTGAGAGCAGCGTCGAAGCCCGCGTGCCGCTCGAGTGCCTATGACCCGTCGTGACGACGCCAGCCCCACCCGGATTCTGTTGTCGGCGGCGCTCACGCTCATCCTCGTCGGACTGCTAGCATTCGTCTTCCGCGTACGCGCCCAGGAACAACCGGCTCCGGCGCCGACCACCGGCGACCGGGGACAGCCGCTGGCATTCAGTCATCGCGTCCACGCGCGCGACAATGCGATTCCGTGTCAGCTCTGTCACGCCTACGCGCGGCGCGGACCGGTGGCCGGCATCCCGTCCGTGCAGCGGTGTGTCCAGTGCCACCTGAGCGTCGCCCCGACAAAACCAGAGATCGTGAAGTTGATGGCGTATTGGAAAGCCAAGAAGCCGATCGCCTGGCTGCGCGTGCACGATCTCCCTGACTACGTGCGCTTTACTCACAAGCGTCACGTGCTTGCCGGCGTCGCGTGTCAGACTTGTCACGGCGACGTCGCGAAGATGGACGGGGCCGTCCAGACGGCACCACTCACCATGGGGTGGTGCCTGAGCTGTCACAACGAGCGCCGGGCGCCGACCGATTGCCTCGTATGCCATTACTAGAAAGTGAAAAGTGAGAAAGAAAAAGTCAAAAGGACTGAACAACTCCGAACTTCTTACTTCTTCCTTTTCACTTTTAACTTTATGAGCGGATCGCTTTTTGAACGCGTCGGTCGGAGGACGTTTCTCAAAGTGCTCGGTGCCGCGGCCCCGGCCGTAGCGGCGAGCGTCTGCTCGCCCGTCCCGCCAGAGCGCATCATTCCGTACGTCATTCCGCCGGAGGACGAAGTTCCGGGTGTCGCGACGTGGTACGCCACGATCTGCCGGGAGTGTCCCGCCGGCTGCGGCATGAGGGTGCGCACGCGCGAAGGACGTGCCGTCAAGGTTGAGGGGAATCCGGAGCACCCGGTGAACCAGGGCAGCCTCTGCATTCGCGGGCAGGCGTCGCTGCAGGGTCTCTACAATCCGGACAGGATTCGCGGCGCCGAGCGTCGGGAGGTCATGAACGCGGCAACCGGCCAGAGCCGGCTGACGCCGGTCAAGTGGGAGGATGCGCTCGCCGCGCTGGCCGAGCGTGTCCGCATGGTGCGGCAGGCGGGCCGGACCAGCCGGATGGCCATCGTGACGCCACTACTGACCGGCGCGCTGGACCGCCTCTTCGACACGTGGGCGAAGGCTGTCGGCGGCGCCAGGCGGCTGCGGTACGAGCCGTTCGGATACGAAGCCATTCGGACCGCGAGCCGTCTCTGCTTCGGACGCGAAGCGGTCCCTCACTACGACCTGGCGCGCGCCGACGTGCTCGTTTCCTTCGGCGCGGACTTCCTCGAGACCTGGCTGTCGACGGTTGACTACACGCGTGGGTTCGCCGAGGGCCGCCGGCCACGGGATGGCCGCAAGGCCCGCTTCATCCACGTGGAGCCGCGCCTCTCGCTCACGGCGTCGAACGCCGACGAATGGCTCTCGTCTGAACCCGGGACCGAAGTCCTCGTGGCGCTTGCCATGGTGCAGGTCATTCTCGCTGAGGGTCGATCGCAGACGGTTCCTGACGCCGAGGTGAAGACCATCGGCAGCCTCGTCGCATCGTTCTCGCCGGATCGGGTCGCCGGCCGCACGGGCATTCCCGCACAGAAGATCGCGGAGCTGGCGCGATTGTTCAGCGACCCGCAGGCCGGGCCGGGTCGCAGCCTTGCCATTGCCGGAGGCGTGGCATCTTCTGGTTCCAACGCGACGAGCACCGAAGTCGCCGTGCACTTGCTGAATTATGTGGCGGGAAACGTCGGCACCACCGTTCAGTTCGGTCCGGACGGGAGCCATGGGCGCGTGAGCGCGTACCGCGACATGGCCGATCTGGTGAAGTCGATGCAAGCGGGCGAGGTCGATCTCCTCATCGCCTACGACGTCAACCCCGCGTTCACGTTGCCGGGCGCCCTCGGATTCGACGCGGCCCTCGGGCGCGTGCCGTTTGTCGCGAGCTTCTCAAACGTGCTGGACGAGACGACAGCGCGTGCCCATCTGGTGCTCCCAACGCACAACCCGCTGGAGTCGTGGGGCGATGAAGAGCCCCGAGCGGGGGTGCGCGGCCTGATGCAACCGGTGATGGAACCGTTGTTCGACAGTCGGCACGTCGGCGACATGCTGCTCGACGTGGCGCGCCGGCTCGGCGAGGATGTCGCGACCGCCCTTCCGGCCAGGGATTTCTACGCGTATCTGCGCAATGAATGGCGGGCGCTCCACGGTCAGGCGCCGGGCGGGGCGGCTTTCGACGATTTCTGGGCCGACGCGCTGCAGCGAGGCGGGGTGTGGAGCTCGATCGCCCCGCAGAAGGTCACGCTCAGCGCGGGAGTCGGCGCGTTGTCGTTCGGGACTGCCGAGCTCGGCGGTCCCGCCGGCGCGCCTGTGCTGATGCCTTACCCCTCGCTCCATTTTTACGACGGGCGCGGCGCGAACCGCTCATGGCTGCAGGAGATTCCCGATCCCGTCACCAAAGCTGCTTGGAGCAGCTGGGCCGAGGTGCATCCCGACACGGCGAAGGCTTTGGGCGCCGAGGACGGCCAGCTCGTGACGGTGGAATCGGATCACGGAAAGCTGGACGTGCCGCTCCTCGTCAATGCCCACCTGCGTCCCGGCATCGTCGCGATTCCCATCGGGCAGGGTCATCGCGAGTACGGGCGCTATGCAGCAGGACGCGGGGTGAACCCCATCGCGCTAATCGACCCGACGCCCGAGGCGCTTTCAGGAGGGGCGCGCTGGCTGTCAGTCAGAGTGCGCGTCACGCCGCGCGAGCTGCGGCGTCCCATTCCGCGGCTCCAGGCGACCGAGCAGCAGTTCGATTCCGGGGTGGCCCAGGCGGTCTCGCTCGCCGACCTGAATGCCGGTCGCATCCAGCCTCCTCAACCGCATCGCAGTCTGTACGCCGACCACAAGCATCCCGCACATCGGTGGGGCATGGCGATCGACCTCGACAGCTGCACCGGATGCAACGCCTGCGTGGCGGCATGCTACGCCGAAAACAACGTCCCGGTCGTGGGCGCCGAGGCGATGTACCGTAACCGCACGATGGCCTGGCTGCGGATTGAGCGGTTCGTCGAGCCGAGCGCCGCGGGGACCGACACACGGTTCATCCCGATGCTCTGCCAGCACTGCGATCACGCGCCGTGCGAGACGGTGTGCCCCGTGTACGCCACCTATCACACCGACGAGGGGCTCAATGCCCAGGTGTACAACCGGTGCGTGGGCACGCGGTACTGCGGGAACAACTGTCCTTACCGGGTACGCCGGTTCAACTGGTTCGAGCCCGACTTCCCCGATCCGCTTCACCTGCAGCTCAACCCCGACGTGACCGTGCGGAGCGCCGGGGTGATGGAAAAGTGCACCTTCTGCGTGCAGCGGATCCAAGCGGGCAAGAACCAGGCGAAGGACGAGAACCGGCCGGTGAAGGACGGCGACGTCGTCCCGGCGTGCGCGCAGACGTGCCCTGGGCAGGCGATTGTGTTCGGCGACCTCAACGATCCGCAAAGCCGCGTCTCTCAGCTCGGACGGGAGGCGCGCGCGTATCACGTCTTCGACGAGCTCAACACGCGCCCGGCCGTGACGTACCTCAAGAAGATCGTGTCAGCACCAGGAGCCGGCGTCAGGAGACCATGAGT
>Ga0105164_10003095_pt1 | contig 10132 bp, 8 predicted proteins | sample VDWuncwatermetaG_FD_89674 | JGI IMG/M metagenome (GOLD analysis project Ga0105164, IMG submission 89674) | Wastewater microbial communities from Netherlands to study Microbial Dark Matter (Phase II) - VDW unchlorinated drinking water | ecosystem: Environmental > Aquatic > Freshwater > Drinking... | reverse complement strand
CTGCTCGACATGTTCACGCTAAAAGAGAAGCTCGGCAGGATAGAGGGCCTCAAGGTGAGCATAATAGGCGATATCGCGCATTCGCGGGTCTGCCGCTCGAATATATGGGGTCTTACGAAACTCGGCGCGAAAGTCACCGTGTGCGCGCCGCCGGTGCTGATACCCGAAGGCATCGAGAAGATGGGTGTTAAGGTGACCGGCGACATAAGAGAAGCGCTCGAGGACGCCGATGCCATAAATGTGTTGCGGATGCAGTTCGAACGGGACGCCAAAGGGGCCTTCCCGTCAAGATTAGAATATTTCAAACAATACGGCATAACGGACGAACGGCTTAAATCATGCAAGAAGGATATCGTCGTAATGCATCCGGGCCCCATAAACAGGGGGGTTGAGATGTCGAGCGAAGTGGCGGACGGTAAAAATTCTGTTATCTTAGAGCAGGTGACCAATGGCATCGCCGTGAGGATGGCGGTTCTTTATTTAGTCACGCTTGCCAAAGAGGCCAAGAGATGACGTACTTGATAAAAGGCGGCCAAGTAATCGACCCCGCCAGCAAGATTGACGGCATATGCGATATCCTTATCGCAGACGGCAGGATCGATAAGATAGGCAAGGAACTAAGCGTAAAAGCGGACGAGACTATAGACGCCCGCGGCAGGATCGTCGCGCCTGGCCTTGTCGACATGCATGTCCACCTGCGCGAACCCGGCAGGGAAGATAAAGAGACGATACTGACAGGGACCCGCGCCGCAATACGCGGAGGCTTTACGAGTGTGGCCTGCATGCCGAATACGGAGCCCGCCATAGACAGCCCGCAGGTCGTAAGAACGGTTAAGGATATGATAAAGAAAGACGCTATGTGCAATGTCTTTATAGCGGGCGCAATAACCGAGGGAAGGGCCGGCAAAAAACTTGCCGATTTCAGCGCGATGAAGCGGGAAGGCATAACGGCCGTCTCCGACGACGGCGCCTGCATCCAGGAAAACGACCTCATGCTGGAGGCGCTTCGCGGCTGCAGGAAGAATGGGCTACTATTGATAGACCACTGCGAAGATGCCGGCATGTCGCGGGGGGGCGTGATGAACAAGGGTTTCGTCTCGACGAAGATGGGCCTGCGCGGCATACCCAAAGAGGCCGAATATGCTATCGTTAAACGTGACCTGGAGCTCGCGAGGAAGGCCTCGGCGAGGATCCACATAGCGCACGTGAGCTGTAAGGAGTCCGTAGAACTTATAAGGATTGCGAAACGAGATGGCATGGAAGTCACCGCGGAGACGGCGCCGCACTATTTTACTCTTACAGAGGAATGCTGTGTTACCTATGATACAAATACAAAGATGAACCCGCCCTTAAGGACGAAAGAGGATGTCGAGGCGATAAAGAAGGGACTTTCCGACGGGACGCTGGATGCGATAGCAACCGACCACGCGCCACATACCGATTCTGAAAAATACGTCGAATTCGACTTTGCGCCTTTCGGCATAATAGGCCTTGAGACGGCGCTTGGCCTTGCAGTCACGGAACTCGTCGAAAAATCGGCAATATCCTGGGCGGACCTGATATTGAAGATGTCGGCGAACCCCGCGAAGATCCTGGGCATCGACCGGGGAAGCCTAAAACAGGGTAAAGCGGCGGATATCATCGTCATCGATCCCGACAAGGAATATATTTACAGGAAAGATTCTATCGAATCCAAATCGAAGAACTCGCCGTTCATCGATTGGAAATTGAAGGCGAAGGTTTCGCACGTATTTGTTGCCGGAAAGCTTGTGATGAAAGACGGGTTAATATTGTGATACATCCGATAGCAGGGGAGGTTTAAACCTCCCCTACCGGAACGACGAGAGGTTAATATGCCTTTCATAGCGGACTTTCACATACACTCAAAGTACTCGCGCGCGACATCTAAAGAGATGGACATAGCGAACCTCGCCAAATGGGCGAAGATAAAAGGCATTGCGATGCTCGGCACCGGCGACTTTACCCATCCGCTCTGGCTTTCCGAGCTGCAAGATAATCTGGAAGAAACCGAAGGCGGCGTTTACCGGCACGGCGGGATATCTTTCATACTGACGGCAGAGGTCTCGAACATATACTTCAAGGCCGGCAGGACAAGGAAGGTCCACAACATGATATTTGCGCCGAGCTTGAAGATAGCCGAAGAGATAAATGGCGCGATAGCCGAATACGGCGCCCTCGACAGCGACGGACGGCCGATATTGGGCCTCGATTGCGCCAGGATGGTAAAGACGCTTTCTGCGATAGACCCGGCCATATTCTTTGTGCCGGCCCACGCCTGGACGCCGCACTTCAGCATATTCGGCTCGAACTCAGGGTTCGACTCTCCCGAGGAATGCTTCGAGGCCGAGCTGCCGAAGATATTTTCGATAGAGACGGGCCTATCAAGCGACCCCAGGATGAACTGGCGGTGGTCGAAGTTAGATAGATTTTGCCTGACCTCGAACTCCGACGCGCATTCGCCCTCAAAGATCGGCCGCGAGGCAAATGTATTTAAGGACAAGGTCAATTACCCTGACCTCATCGATATCTTAAAGAGTAAGGACAGGACGCGGTTTCTTTGCACATTAGAATTTTTCCCCGAGGAGGGGAAGTACCATTGGGACGGACACAGGGCCTGCAAGATGAGCCTTTCGCCGCAGGAAGCGATGAAAACGAACAACATCTGCCCTGTATGCGGCAGGAAGGTGACCATAGGCGTCATGCACCGTCTCGAAGGCCTCGCGGACAGGCCCGAAGGGTTCGTCGACGCCAAAAGCCCCGCGTTTAAAAGCGTGGTGCCGCTCTGCGAGATAATAGGCGATGCGCTCGGCATAAGCGCCGATTCCGTCAGGGTCGAGAGAGAGTACGCGCAGCTCGTGAAGAATTTCGGGAATGAATTTGTGATACTGTTAGACCTGGACGAGAAGGAGCTTAAAGCGAAATGCCCGGCCAACATTGTAAACGGGATAATGAATGTGCGCAAAGGCAATGTCGACATCGCGCCCGGCTACGACGGCGAATACGGAAAGGTGCGCGTGTTTAAAGAGGGAGAAGACCATTCAGAGAAACAGCTGAGTTTCTTCTGATGCCCGACGGCTGTGGATAATTTAGAGATGAAGCAGATAAAAGCAAAAATATTGAAGAACAAAAAAATCGCGCAGGGTTTTTACAGGATGCGGATCGAATCGCCGTATCTCGCCCGGCGCATGAAACCCGGACAATTTGCCGAGGTCAGATGTGCGCAAGGCACAGATCCGCTGTTGCCCCGGCCGCTCGGTTGCCACAGGATATTGAAGAACAGCATAGAGTTATTGTATGAAGTTGTCGGGAAGGGCACCGCAATGCTTGCAGAGAAGAAGGCCGGCGAGACCCTCGAACTGATCGGCCCTCTGGGCAAAGGATTCGAGATCACCGCTTCAAGAGGGGCCGCCATCCTGGTCGCAGGCGGCGTCGGCGTCGCTCCGTTGCTTGCATTAGCGGAGAGATTAGCTCAAAGGAAAAGAAAGAGTTTATATGTCTTGATAGGAGCGTGTACAAAAAAGCACATTCTTTGTGAAAAAGAATTCAAGAAAATAGGGACAAAAGTTTTAATCGCAACCGAAGATGGTTCAATAGGGCATAAGGGATTAGTTACAGACATATTGCTCAAGACCGTCATTGCGAGGCACGAAGTGCCGAAGCAATCTAAAAAATCGAGATTGCTTCGTCGGCGTTTCACGCCTCCTCGCAATGACGTGGCCAACATATACGCGTGCGGCCCTGTCGGCATGTTAAAGGCAGTTTCACAGATCGCCCAGACGCATCGCATACCGTGCCAGGTGTCGCTCGAAGAGCGGATGGCATGCGGCGTCGGCGTATGCCTGGGCTGCCCGGTCAGGGTCAAAGAAGGCGGCTATAAGATGGTCTGCAAAGACGGGCCGGTATTTGATGCAATGGAGATAGCGTGGTAGACCTGTCGGTTAAAATAGGAAAACTTAAACTGAAGAACCCTGTCATGGCTGCGTCCGGGACCTTCGGGATGGAATACCGCAGGCTTATTGACGCGGGCTCGCTCGGCGCGATCGTGACGAAGACCATAACTCTGAAACCCCGCGCAGGCAATCCTCCGCCCAGGATCGCGGAAACTTCATCCGGCATGTTAAATTCAATAGGCCTTGAGAACAAAGGCCTCGACGATTTTATAAAGAACAAAATACCGCTTTTCCCCGCAGGCAGAACGGTTTTGATAGTGAGCATAGCCGGCGATAAAGAAGATGAATTTACAGGGCTGGTAAAAGGTTTAAATAAGATAAAGAAGGTCGATGCAATAGAGCTTAACCTTTCGTGTCCGAACATAAGGCACGGCACGCGTGAAGGATTGACCGCGCAGGATGAAAAGGCGGTTGGCGAGATCGTCGCAGGCGTCCGCAGGATAACGAATCTTACTTTAATAGTAAAGCTCTCGCCATGCGTGACGGATATAACCAGGATAGCCGGGGCGGCAGAGTCTGCCGGCGCGGATGCAGTCTCGCTAATCAATACATATCCGGCGATGGCCGTCGATATCGAAACAAAAAAACCCAAGCTTGGCAGCGTAACCGGGGGCTTAAGCGGGCCGGCCATAAAACCCATAGCCCTTAAGATGGTGTGGGACTCTTACAAAAAGATAAAGATACCTATAATAGGTATAGGCGGGATCATGGATTACAAGGACGCGCTTGAATTTATCCTTTGCGGCGCAGCAGCCATCCAGATAGGAACGGCCAACTTTGTAAATCCAAGCGCCCCGGCCGATGTCACCAAAGGCCTGAAAGCATATTTAGCGAAAAACAGAATAAAAAGCGTAGCGGAATTAACAGGAAAACTAAAAATATGACGCCGAAAGATAGATTGATAGTAGCGCTTGATGTAGACACCGAAGAAAAGGTCATTAAGCTTATGAAGATGTTAAGAGCCGATGTCAAGTTTTTCAAGATAGGACTTGAGCTCTTCAGTTCGGCCGGGCCGGCGATTGTCGGCAAGATAAAAGAGGCCGGCTGCGATATATTCCTGGACCTCAAATTTCACGACATACCAAATACCGTTGCGAAGGCTGCAAGGGCCGCGACAAGGCTCGGCGTATACATGTTCAACGTCCACGCGCTCGGCGGGTATGAGATGATGAAAGCGGCCTCCGACGCGGCTTTGGACGAAGCGGGGAGGATGAAGATCGAAAGGCCGAAGGTCTTGGCCGTAACCATCTTAACAAGCATGGACGAAAAGGCCTTGAAGAAAGTCGGCGTAGATGATAATATGGAAAAACAGGTTCTGAAGTTGGCGGGCCTGGCGAAAGAGGCGGGCCTCGACGGCGTAGTTGCGTCGCCGCAGGAAACGAAATCCATAAGGAAAAGATTGGGCAGGGATTTTCTGATTACGACTCCCGGCGTACGGCCTGCCGGGGCGGATTCTCACGACCAGAAAAGGGTCGCGACGCCTAAAGGGGCGATAGGTCTGGGCGCAGATTACATCGTAGTCGGCCGTCCGATAACTGAAGCAAAAGACCCTGCTGAAGCAGCTCGAAGAATATTGAGAGAAATAAATATATAAGAAATTCATAGAAATTAGTAGAAGTTGATGGAAATTTGTCGCTTAAAAAATTATGACAGAAAAAGACGTTCTTAAGCTTTTCGATAAATATAACGCCCTATTAAGCGGCCACTTCAGGCTTTCGAGCGGACTGCACAGCGAACGATACCTGCAGTGCGCGCTGGTTTTGCAATATCCGGACGTGGCAGCTAAATTATCGAAGGCCCTCGCTGACAAATTCCGCGGCGAGAAGATCGGCGTTGTCATAGGGCCTGCGCTCGGAGGCATTACGCTCGCCTATGAGGCGGCAAGGGCTCTTGGGGTACGCGGGCTTTTCACTGAACGACAAGACGGCAGGATGGTCCTCCGGCGCGGTTTCTATATCGCAAAAGGCGAAAAGGTCCTCGTTGTGGAAGACGTTATCACCACCGGCGGCTCGACGAAAGAGGTCATCAAAGTTGTGAAAGATTCCGGCGGCATCGTCGTCGGCGTCGGCAGCATAATAGACAGAAGCGATTCCCCGATCGACTTCGGCACAAGATTCGAGACCCTGGCCAAGATAAAAGTCGATACCTACAAAGGAGGTGAATGCCCTCTTTGCAAAAAGGGCATTCCAATAACTAAACCCGGTTCACGTCCTTAAGGGCAGCTAGCTCAGCTGGTAGAGCATTCGGCTTACATCCGAAAGGTCACAGGTTCGAGCCCTGTGCTGCCCACCATAATAACAGTCTATAGATAGTTTATTTTAAGGTAGCGTGTTTAGGCTCGAAGCTCGCGAGCGCCGAGCGAAGCGAGGAATAGGCCTCTGGCCGACAGCGAGCGAGCTGGCTACGCAGGCGGCCTCTGGACGCCGAAGTAGCCGAGCCCTGTGCTGCCCACCATGTACCACTCGCGACAGCAGAGAATTGCTATCGCTCGGGCTGCGCCCCGTAATATCTTAGCGTAAAGAAGAACGCCCGACGTAGGGGAGGTTTAAACCTCCCCTACGTCCTTGCGCGGGTACTTCTTTTGGCTAACTTATTACAAAAATCTCGCATAAGATCGATTAAATGCCCATGCATTAAATGGTAATAGTTCAGTTATCAGAAGCATCTCGACGAGGTCGTAGGGGACATTTAAATGTCCCCTACGACGGGAGTTCTTCTGGTGGCTGAGCTGTAACTAATTTTCCAGCAAAAGTCGCCTGCCTTGACTAATCCTGCTTTTATGCTATATTTGCATATAAGATATATATCACGTTATTGTGAGCAAAGCGAAGGCTGCCTTGCCGGCAGGCGCGTATTTAGCGTTTAGGGGCAATAATCCTTGAGCTGGCTTTACCCCTATGATATCATTATATAAATATGGGCAACCTCCTGCTTCTAAAAGAGTATCTGGTAATCTCCGGGCTGATAATCGCAACAAGTCTTTTTTTCGCCATTTTCTTCAAAGAGAGTATATATTATAAACAGGGTTTTCTTATAGGCGCAGTCACTACAATTGCCTATTTTTCGCATAATCCCCTCATTTTTTTTGCCCTTGCCTTCTTCTTCGTAAAATTTTTTAATCCAAAAATATCCGCTGCGTCAAGCCTCGGGCTTTATTTTCTTCTATTGCCTGTAATTCCAGACAAAATTTATTATGTGATCCCATTTCCCGGATTAGAACAGTTATTTACGTTAAATTACACAAGGATATTGAATATCGCCGTATTATTGCCGCTGTTTTTAAAATTTGCGCGGGATCCTCGGAAAAAAATATTCTCCTTCAAGCTCGATAAATATGTGGCTATTTTTCTTTTATACTGCGGCATAATATCATTCAGGGACACCACCTTCACCAACGCATTAAGAATTAATTTTTATCTGTTTTTGGACGCTTTTTTAATATATTTTGCCGTAAGCCGCTCAATAAGAAAATTCGATGATTTTAAGGAAGTAATACTGCCCATGGCGTTCACCGCGTTTTTCCTTGCCATTATGGCCGTATTCGAGGCCGTGAAGGCGTGGCATATGTATCTTGGCTTATTGGAGGCAATGGGAATGCCTGTGCCCCTGGCTCCTTACACGCCGAGGATGGATTCACTCAGAGCATACGGCCCGTTTTTCGGGCCGATTTCGTGCGGAGTATATTTCTGCATAATGACCGGCCTTTTACTATATCTGATTCTCATAAAGTATAAAAAAGCGCAGGTCATTCTTAGTCTCGCGATGCTTATATTTATAATCGCTACAATCTGCACCTTTTCGCGCGGGCCCATATTGGGGTATGCGCTGTTTTTTCTTATTTTCGGAGTATTATCTTTTAACAAGATAGTCAAATTAATCCCGCTATTTTTACTTCTATTTTTTGTAATATTGGCCCTGCCTATTACCGGCAAGGTAATCTCAGTGATTCCCGGTTTGGGTCAAGAGGAACAGGGCACCGTAACATACCGCCAGAAACTCTTGAACAATGCCATTGAAGTAGCGAGACAAAACCCTCTGTTCGGAAGCGGGGTATATCTTGAGGAAGAGAAGATGAAAGAGCTGACAACCGGCCTTCAGATCATCGATATCGTAAACTCATACGTAGGGATAATGCTTCGCTATGGCTATATAGGGGTTTTGTTTTTTGTCTCAATTTTCATAAAGGCGCTTTTCAGCGTTTATAAACTCGCGCGCCATCGTAAAGATGAGGAAGAATCATTACTCGGAAAGATTCTATTTTCCATAACGGCCGCGTTCGCGATAGTGATTTTTACGGTAAGCCTGATATATCCTTTGCGTGAATATATGTGGATATTGATAGGGTTGTGCGCAGCGTATGTCGCAGTGATAAAAACCGGACAGGAAACCGTGTTAAATGAAGATCGCCTATATAACGACTAGCTTTGGTTCACTATCTCATACATTCATCCGGAGAGAAGTGTTTGGATTGCGAGAATTGGGAGTAGAGATATCGCTTTTCGGAATCAGGCCGGAGAAAGCAGGGGAATTATCAGGCGCGGAACAGAAGCTTGCGAACGAAACCATATATCTTTACCCGCTTAAGATATTCGCCGTTATAAAGGCAAACGCATGGTTTATCAGGCATAAAACGCGCAACTATTTTACGGCATTGAAGAGCGTAATAACAAATGAAGAGCAGAATGCCTCCCAGCATATTAAGCTTATATATCATTTTTTCGTATCGCCATACATTGCCCTGGGAATAGAGAAGACAGGCGCGCGGCATATCCACGCGCATTTTCTAAATGTATCCGCTACCATGGCCATGCATTGTTCCGAACTCACCGGCATACCATTCAGCATATCGGTTCATTCGGCAGGCATAGCTCACCTTAAAGAGATGATAGGCCTTAAGTCCAAGCTAAAAAAAGCGGTATTTATACGAACTATCTCGGATTACAATAAAGAATATATCAGCAAAATAATATTTCCATGCGCCGAAAAGATCCATGTGGTTAGATGCGGTATAAACTTGTTCGAATATACAATTAATAAAACCCGCATTTTCGCTCAAGATAAATTGAAGATCGTCGCCATAGGCAGGTTTGTTGAAAAGAAAGGGTTTGAGTACACAGTAGAAGCGGCTAAGTTGTTAAAGGAAGAAGGTGCGCCTTTTAAACTGAGCATGATAGGCGATGGCCCATTACGAGCGGAGCTGCAAGGCCTTGCCAACAGACATGATATAGGCGAGGAGGTTATATTTACGGGTTATCTTTCTCAAGAAAAAATAAACACGGAACTTGCTAAATCGGATATACTTATAGCGGCTTCGGTAGAAGCAAAAACAGGAGAAAAAGAGGGCATACCGGTTACCATAATAGAGGCCATGGCGGCAGGCATCCTGGTAATCGCGACAGACCATTCCGGCATACCGGAGGTAGTGAAAGATAAAGAAACGGGATTGCTTGTGCCCGAAAAGGATCCCATGGCTATTGCGGAAGCAATCAAATTAGCGCAAAAAGACGATAATTTGCGCAAGAATTGTATTGCTAACGCGCGAAAATTGGCAGAAGATAAATTCGATATACGCAAGACCGCCGGAGCTATGAAACGGCTTTTCGAAGAGAATCTATAATGGACATATCAATAATCATCCCGTCGTATAATTCCGAAAACACGATCGGATTGTGTCTCGATAATATATTTTCGCAAACTACAGATTTAAAATATGAAGTTACAGTCGTAGACAGTTCAAATGCTAATGCGGTTGATAACATCGTGAGGCAGCGCCCCAACATCAAATTCATTAAGGAAAAGAATAAGACCCTGCCGGGGATAGCGCGGAACATAGGAGCAGCGATTGCCACAGGCGAGTTGTTAATATTCATGGATGCCGATATAATCATTACGCCCGGTTGGCCGAAAAAGGTTTTTAAGTATTATAAAGAAGGCCATGATATATTTTCAGGTTCGATTGATATGTGGGAAAAAGAAAAAGCGGACATCGTCAAAAAGATCGAATGGTTTTTTGAATGGAGCGAGTTTAAACCTTCTATGAAAAAAGGCACGAGATGGTGTTTGCCAAGCGCCTGCTTAATGTTAAAGAAACAGTTATTTGAGAAAGAAAAATTTCTCGACATGGAAACCTCGGAAGATGTAGAGCTCACAGTCAGATTGAG
>Ga0105164_10003094_pt1 | contig 10132 bp, 14 predicted proteins | sample VDWuncwatermetaG_FD_89674 | JGI IMG/M metagenome (GOLD analysis project Ga0105164, IMG submission 89674) | Wastewater microbial communities from Netherlands to study Microbial Dark Matter (Phase II) - VDW unchlorinated drinking water | ecosystem: Environmental > Aquatic > Freshwater > Drinking... | reverse complement strand
TCGACTCAACCACCGTCCACGAAAAGTGCTGGGTTTTAGAACACCTCATGAGGTATTCTTCGGCGTGGAAGTTCTTTACACCAAGCAACCGCAAGCGGTTGCACTTCTAAATTGAATCTGCGGATGCAATCTTTGCTGCCTTACGATGCAATTGCCGGCGGTGCAGCGAGCCGTTTTAGACTGGCAATCGAGCCGCAAAAAGATCAGCAGTTGTTGGCACATCGGGTGTTTGCCATGAGCGGCGGCTACGGTCTCAATCAAAGAATGACGGACGATATAGATGTGTATGCCTTGCTCGGCGGCGGCATTAGTTACACAGGTGCGCGCGGATTTTTTTATACGACGCTAGAGTCAGGCGCAATTATTCGTGAAGTATGGGAGATGAAAAGCGCGCTGCTGTTGACGCGTACCAATCGCCAATTTGCAGCCAACTCGCACTACTACACCGCCAGCTTGAATCAAGCCAAGTTTCTAACACCTGACACCAGCATTAGTTTTTCTTGGCAGCGCGACTTTAATCAAAGCCAGCAGCAACACCGTATTGCGCTCTCGTTAAAGCGGCTGTTTTGAAGGCTCTTGCTTCCGCCCGACACCTCAAATTTTTCGCTGTTGCACCAGGAATCGCAGCAAGTTGAATGCCCTATCTAGCGTGAAAAATTGTCCAGCTTGTTGGTTGGCAAGGGCGAGTAAATAAACATCGGAGAGCTGGTGTGAGCCGAGAATTTTTTGCTCCTCTAAGCTCTTACTCAATAAGCTGACCGAGTCCAGCCAAAATTCATGCGTGTGATGTTGTATTGCCGTCGTCAAATGTTCCGCAATTTTAGCAAATCCAATTTTTACGCTTGATGCGGGTGCGTGCGGCAGGCAATAAAAAAGGCTCACCAACTTGGTGAGCCTTTTTAGTAACAGGTGAAGTCAGCCGTTAAGCCGGGTTCTGTCGTGGACAGTCATTCCTCTAGGCGTTTCGTTACCTGACGCTCAAGCAATCTACCCGCTGACGACGCGAGCCACGCCAATGTCAGCCTATTTGATCTTGCTCCGAATGGGGTTTACCTTGCCACGCGTGTTACCACGCGCGCGGTGAGCTCTTACCTCGCCATTTCGCCCTTACCTGATCCAAACCAAATCCTTGCGGAAAAATTTAGCCATCGGCGGTATGTTTTCTGTGGCACTTTCCATCACCTCACGGTGTCCGGCCATTAACCGGCATTCTGCTCTATGGAGCCCGGACTTTCCTCCCCGCCCTTACGGACGCGGCGACTGTCTAGCCAACTTCGCTGCGGATTTTAACACAGGATTCAATAAGTTAGCCTAGCTTTCGCAGAAGCGTAATTGTTTATTCGGCTGGACTGATTTGTAGGCTGATGCCTAGCGTTTTCCAATACTGCACTTCGTCTTGCAAGGCCGCTTCGGTGAGTGCATGTTGCGTAAGCCAGTCACTGGAAATCGACAGATGAAATTTAGCCCCGGTGAATTGGGCGCGAATGATGGGCAGTAAGGTGTCGCTGCGATTGCGATAAAACAAACTGGCTAAACGTAAGCTCATCAGCAGCAATAAGTCGGTCGGGGCGGTTAGCGAACTTCTGCATTTATCCAGCCCACCACGATGCGCAAGTGCAAACAAGCTCATGCGCGCCTGTTCTTTCTTGGAGAAGCCTGGCATGTCGGCATGCGCCAAAATATACGCGCTGTGTTTGTGATAACCGTTGTGCGCGATACGCGTGCCTATTTCGTGCAGACGCGTTATCCAGCTTAAAAACTGTAACGAGGCTTCGGCTTCATCATCGCCCAAAAATTGCTCAGCCAATAGTTGCGCAAGCTGCCCAATGCGCTGCGCTTGTTTGCTATCGACTTGATAGCGGCGCATAAAATTTTGCACCGTGATGTCGCGCATATCGGCGTTATGCGCACGTCCCCACAAATCATGCAGCACGCCTTCACGCAACGCACCTAAGGCAGGTTGCATTTGCTTAATTTCTAGCTCGCAAAATGCCGCGTACATAATGGCAAATCCACCTGCAAATGCAGCGAGGCGATCAGCCTTTAAGCCATGCAGCTCAAGTTTTTGCACATCGCCAATCTTCAAAATATGGCTGCGTAATTTTTCTAATCCTGCAAGCGTAATACCACTGTTGCTGTAGCCATTTTGTTCTAACACTTCGCAGAGCATTTTTGCCGTGCCCGATGACCCCCACGCTTCTTGCCATTGGCCGCGATAAGCACTCACGATAGTTTGCAGCTCGCTACGCGCGGCAAGCTCAGCTTGGTGCAGCGCGGCTTTGGTAATTTTTCCGTTAGCAAAAAAGCGCGCACTAAAACTGACACAGCCCATGTACAGGCTTTCTAATTTAATCGGCGTAAGACCACTGCCAATAATAAATTCGGTCGAGCCACCGCCAATATCCATCACTAAACGCGGCACGCTAGCGGGTGGCAAACCGTGCGCCACGCCTTGATAAATCAGCCGCGCTTCCTCGCGCCCCGCAATCACTTCAATCGGGAACCCTAAAACTTTTTCAGCTTGGGGAATAAATTCGGCGGCGTTTTTTGCCACGCGCAAGGAGTTAGTCCCGACCGCGCGCACCGCCTCAATCGGCATCCCGCGCAAGCGTTCTGCAAAACGCGCTAACGCGCTAAGCGCGCGTTGTTGTGCGGCGGTATCGAGATAATTATCGGCGGTTAAGCCTGCCGCTAAACGTACCGCTTCGCGCATACCATCTTGCATGTAAAGCTGCTCGCCCTCGACGCGCGCAATTTGCAGCCGAAAACTATTCGAGCCTAAATCGACAGCGGCGAGGAGAGGATGAGCTTGCACGGGAATTACTGTTGAACTTCGCGTTCGATTTCGTCCGTGGTGACGTGACGCACATCGCGCCCTTTGACCATATAAATCACATATTCCGCCATGTTTTGCGCGTGATCGCCGATGCGTTCAATGGCTTTTGCCACGAATAAAATTTCCAGCGAAGTCGAAATGGTGCGCGGATCTTCCATCATAAAAGTGATGAGATAACGCATGATGGAACGGAATTCTTCATCGACTTGATCGTCTTGACGCACCACTTGTGCCGCCATCATGACATCCAAGCGGGCAAAGGCATCCAAGGCTTTACGCAACATGTCCACGGCGATTTCGGAAGCATTTTTAATTTCGTGATAACGCGGAAAAGCCAGCACATTTTTTTGCGACAACATCTTCGCCATACGCGCGATTTTTTCCGCTTCATCGCCGATACGTTCCAAATCGGTAATGGTTTTCACCACCGTCATAATCAAACGTAAATCGCCTGCGGTAGGTTGGCGACGCGCAATCATTTGGCTGCACGCTTCGTCAATTTTCACCTCCATCGCATTGACGCGATGGTCTTCGGCAATAACGCGATTCATCAACGACACATCGCCGTTAATCAGCGACTCAATCGCATTTTTAATTTGGCTTTCGACCAAGCCGCCCATCTGCAACACGCTGGCACGGATAGATTCGAGTTCGGTGTCAAACTGCTTGGAAATATGATCGTTATTCGGCATGGCCATTCCTTAAATTAAAACAATCGAACACTATGCAACAACTACATTAAAGTTTAATGACGACAGCTTAAGCAGTGTAAGTTTTCACGCCTTCTGGTGTGCCTAACAACAACACATCTGCCGCGCGACGCGCAAATAATCCGTTGGTCACAACCCCTGCAATATGATCTAAGGTGGACTCTAATTCGACGGGATTCATAATCTGCAAACCGTGTACATCTAAAATGATATTACCATTATCGGTGGTAAAACCTTCGCGCAATTTAGGTTGTCCGCCCAGCGCGATGAGTTGACGTGCCACGCCGCTGCGCGCCATTGGAATCACTTCAATCGGCAACGGGAATTTGCCCAATACATCGACTAATTTGGACGAGTCGCATAAGCAGATAAATTTTTGGCTGCATGACGCAACAATTTTCTCGCGCGTCAACGCGCCGCCGCCACCTTTAACCATATGCAAGTGACGCGTAATTTCATCGGCACCGTCCACATACACAGGCATTTCACCCGCATCGTTCAAGCTAAAAACTTCAATGCCGTGAGCCGCTAAGCGTTTTGCCGAAGCCTCTGAACTTGCCACTGCACCGCGAATTTTATGTTTAATTTTTGCCAATTCATCAATAAACATATTGGCGGTCGAACCCGTACCCACACCGACAATGCAGTCGTTCGGCACATAAGCGATGGCAGCCTGCGCCACCGCGCGTTTCAAATCATCTTGACTTAACATTTCACACACTCTCTCAAAAATTAGCGACGGATTATTGCAGGAATTGGCGCGCTTAGGAAACTCATCGCAATTTTATGATTTGAAGCGCGGTCATCTCGGCGAGATGGCTTAACAAAAAATACCGCTGTGGTAAGCTGCGCAGCCTTTTTAACGCTGCTCCAATTCTGTTTATGTCGTCGATTCCTGCCTTAATCAATCAGCTTATCCGCCCCGAAATTTTGGCGTTAAACGCCTATCACGTCCCAGTCAGCGCGGGCATGGTCAAGCTCGATGCGATGGAAAACCCCTATCTTGTTCCCGCTGCCTTGCGCGCCGAAATCGCCGCCGCCGTGAGCGATGCCGCCATCAATCGTTATCCCGATCCAAGTGCGCAAGGGGTGCGCCAAAAGATTCGCGAGCTGTTGCAATTAAACGATGACATCGACGTGTTGCTGGGCAACGGCTCCGACGAGTTGATTCAGTTGCTGGCGATGGCGGTAAATCAACCCAATGCGGTGTTGCTGAGTGTCGAGCCGTCGTTTGTGATGTACAAAATGATTGCGACGTTTTTAGGGATGCGCTATGTCGGTGTGCCACTCGCGCCTGATTTTTCGCTGGATGTGCCCGCCATGCTAGAAGCAATTGAGCGCGACCAACCTGCGCTGATTTTTTTGGCGTATCCGAATAACCCCACCGCAAATTCTTTTGTTGCGACCGACATCAAGAAAATTATCGCCGCCGCACCAGGCTTGGTAGTGGTAGATGAAGCCTATTACGCGTTTGCCGAAGACAGCTTTGTGGCGCATCTGGCTGACTATCCGAATTTGTTGGTGATGCGCACTTTTTCTAAGCTGGGTATGGCGGGTTTGCGGCTGGGCTTTTTGGTGGGCGATAAGCGTTGGTTGGCGCAGCTCGATAAGCTGCGCTTGCCGTATAATGTTGGCGTTTTGCCGCAACTGGTCGCGACAAAATTGTTAGAGCATCAGCACCTGTTGTTAGCGCAAGCCGCACAAATCAAACTAGATCGTAGCAAGTTGGCACAGCAGTTGGGTGTCATCACGAGTGTGCAAGTTTTTGCTAGCTCGGCGAATTTTTTATTACTGCGCGTCGCGAGGGCTAGCGAAATTTTTGCGGGATTAAAACAGCGCGGCGTGTTGATTAAAAACCTGCACGGTAGTCATGCGATGTTAGAAAATTGTTTGCGCGTAACTATCGGTACACCAGAAGAAAACGAGTGCTTCTTAGCGGCTTTCAAAGAAAGCCTACTGCAACAATAGCGAGTCTCGGTGAAGACTCTTGTACTCGAAGGGTGAACCTTCAGGTTATGTTGCAACCAAAACGAGCGATTCTTAGTAGCTTTCAGGGAAGCCTAAAGCAAGGCTAGAGGATTGCTAAATCAAGCTCTCACACACAGGCAAAAATTATGCGTAGCGCAACCGTCACACGAAATACTTTAGAAACCCAAATCAGCGTTACGCTGAATTTGGATGGCACGGGCATTGCCAAGTTTGATACAGGCTTACCCTTTCTCGATCATATGCTCGACCAAATTGCGCGCCACGGCTTGCTTGATTTTGACATTGTGGCAAAAGGCGATTTGCATATCGACGCGCATCACACCGTTGAAGACATCGGCATCACGCTAGGTCAAGCGTTCAATCAAGCGGTCGGCGACAAAAAAGGCTTGCGTCGTTATGGTCACGCTTATGTGCCGCTTGATGAAGCCTTGTCGCGTGTGGTGTTGGACTTGTCGGGTCGTCCTGGTTTGGAATTTAATTGCGCGTTTGTGCGCGGCAGTATCGGTAATTTTGACGTGGATTTATTCCATGAATTTTTCCAAGGTTTCACCAATCACGCGCTGGTGACTTTGCACATCGACAACCTCGCGGGCAAAAATGCGCATCACCAAGCCGAAACAATTTTCAAAGCCTTCGGGCGCGCTCTGCGTATGGCATTGGAGCACGATCCGCGTATGGCGGGCATGATGCCGTCAACTAAGGGTTCGTTATAAAAATGATTGCAGTTGTTGATTACGGCATGGGTAATTTGCGCTCGGTGGAACAAGCCTTGCGCCATGTCGCACCCGATGCCAATGTCGTTGTAACCGACGATGCGAGTGTGATTGCCAACGCCTCGCGCGTGGTGTTTCCAGGGCAGGGCGCGATGCCAGATTGTATGCGTGAGCTGGATAGCCGCAATTTGCGCGCGGCGGTATTGCAAGCCGCGCGCAACCAGCCTTTTCTCGGTATTTGTATCGGCTTGCAAATGCTTTTTGAGCATAGCGAAGAAGGCGATGTGGCGGGCTTAGGGTTGTTGCCAGGCCGTGTGTCGCGTTTCGCGCATGGTTTGCAAGATGCGCAAGGCAATCGTCTCAAAGTGCCGCATATGGGTTGGAATCAAGTCCATCATGTAATGCCAGAACACCCGCTGTGGAGCGGCATCGCGCAAGACGCACGCTTTTATTATGTGCATAGTTATTTTGTGCAGCCCGATGAGGCGAGTTTGGTGCAAGCAACCAGCGATTACCCACAGCCTTTTGTGTGCGCGGTGGCGCAACAGAATTTATTTGCGGTGCAGTTTCACCCCGAAAAAAGCCATACCGCTGGCTTGCAGTTGTTGAAAAATTTTACCCAGTGGAATCCTTAATTATTTAACCTCAATATCATGCTAATTATTCCTGCGATTGACTTAAAAGACGGTAACTGTGTGCGCCTCAAACAAGGCGAGATGGATGGCGCAACAGTATTTTCAGATGACCCTGCCGCGATGGCGAAACATTGGTTGGCGCAAGGCGCAAGACGTTTACATTTGGTTGATTTGAACGGCGCGTTTGCGGGCAAGCCGAAAAATGAGGACGCGGTAAAAAGTATTGTTGCGGCAGTAGGTGATGCTGTGCCTGTACAGCTAGGTGGCGGAATTCGTGATTTAGCCACCATCGAGCGTTATCTCGATTTGGGCATTACTTACATTATTGTCGGCACGGCTGCGGTCAAAGTGCCAGGCTTTTTACACGAAGCCTGCGACGCGTTTCCGGGTCACATCATGGTCGGTTTGGATGCCAAAGACGGCAAAGTTGCGGTGGATGGCTGGTCAAAATTGACTGGGCATGACGTGGGCGACTTGGCGAAACGCTTTGAAGACTATGGCGTGGAAGCGATTATTTATACCGACATCGGCCGCGACGGCATGATGGGCGGCGTGAACATTCCTGCCACGGTCGAGCTGGCGCGTCCCTTGCGCGTGCCTGTGATTGCCAGCGGCGGCGTGACCAATTTGGATGATGTGCGTGCCCTAGCAGCCGTGTACAAAGAGGGTATTACGGGCGTGATTACCGGTCGCGCGATTTACGAAGGCACGCTGGATTTGCGCGCCGCGCAATTGCTCGCGGATGAGCTCACGCCCATCAAACTTTCTACTTTGAAATAAACCTTATGCTGGCAAAACGCATTATTCCCTGCTTGGATGTGACCTCTGGACGCGTGGTGAAAGGCGTGAGTTTTGTTTCGCTGCGCGACGCGGGCGATCCTGTTGAAATCGCTAAACGCTATGACGCGCAAGGCGCGGACGAGCTGACTTTTTTGGACATCACCGCCAGCTCGGATGACCGAGGCATTATTTTTCGCATCATCGAACAAGTCGCTTCGCAAGTGTTTATTCCGCTGACCGTTGGTGGAGGCGTGCGCGAAGTAAATGACGTGCGTAATTTACTCAATGCGGGCGCGGATAAAATCAGCATGAACACGCAAGCCGTGGTCAATCCGCAGTTGGTTGCTGACGCGGCGGCGCGTTATGGTTCGCAGTGCATTGTGGTGGCAATTGATGCCAAACAAGTCGCGCCAAATCGCTGGGAAGTATTCACCCACGGCGGTCGCAAGGCGACAGGACTGGATGTGGTGGCATGGGCAAAAAATATGCAGACCTTAGGCGCGGGCGAAATTTTGCTCACCAGCATGGACTGCGACGGACAGAAAAAAGGCTTTGATTTAGCCCTCACGCGCGCGGTCACCGACGCACTGGAAATTCCCGTCATCGCCAGCGGTGGCGTGGGCAATTTGCAGCACCTCGCCGACGGCGTAAAGCTGGGCGGCGCGGATGCCGTGTTGGCGGCGAGCATTTTCCACTTTGGTGAATACACCGTGCCACAAGCCAAGCGTTTTATGGCGGAACAAGGTATTGAGGTGCGGCTGTGAGCGAAACGTGGCTAAATAAAATTAACTGGTCGGGCGATGGGCTCGTGCCTGCAATCGCACAAGATGCCGCGACGGGGCGGGTGTTGATGGTGGCGTGGATGAACCGTGATGCCTTGCGGTTAACCGTTGAAAAAAATCAAGCCGTGTATTGGTCGCGTTCGCGCAAAAAGCTGTGGCACAAAGGCGAAGAGTCTGGGCATTTTCAAGTCGTCAAAGAAATCCGCATGGACTGCGATGCCGATGTGATTTTGTTGCAAATTGAGCAGCAAGGCGGCATCGCCTGTCATACCGGACGCGAGAGTTGCTTCTTCAGTAAGCTAAAAAATGGCGCATGGACTGAGGTCGATGCGGTGTTAAAAAATCCAGATGAGATTTACAAAAAATGAATGACACTTTGCAACGCTTAACCGCCACGCTAGAAGCGCGCAAAACTGCCGCACCTGACAGCTCGTATGTGGCGAAATTATTCAGCAAAGGCGAAGACGCAATCCTGAAAAAAGTCATCGAAGAAGCGGGCGAAGTGTTGCTGGCGAGCAAAGATAATGACGCGCAACATTTGGTTTATGAAGTTGCCGATTTATGGTTTCACAGCATGGTGTTATTGGCACATCACGGCTTGAGCGCGCAAGATGTATTGAGCGAATTAGCGCGCCGCGAAGGCGTATCGGGCATCGTTGAAAAAGCCAATCGAGCCAAAGAATAAACTGGGGATAAACATGAGTGATTGCCTGTTTTGTAAAATTATTCGCGGCGACATTCCGAGCCGTAAAATTTATGAAGATGAGGACGTTTACGCGTTTCACGACATTCATCCCGCTGCGCCGGTGCACTTTATGTTGATACCGAAATTACATTTGGATTCATTGGCGCAAGCAGAACAAAAGCACGCGGCGTTGCTGGGCAAGATGTTGGTGTTAGCCCCTCAGTTGGCGTTAGCACAAGGCTTGGATAATGGCTTTCGTACTGTAATTAACACAGGCAAAGGCGGCGGTCAGGAAGTGTTTCATTTGCATATACACATCATCGGTGGCGGAAATCTTCCACCTATGGTTAAGCGCGGTTAATTTATTTTTAAGGAGAGCGTCATGGGTTCATTCAGCATTTGGCATTGGTTGATTGTGTTGTTGGTAATCGTGCTGATTTTTGGTACAAAAAAACTACGCAATATCGGTAGCGATTTAGGCGGCGCAGTGAAAGGCTTTAAGGATGGGATGAAGTCTGAAACGGATGCCACTAAGCAAGTTGAAAATCAACACGCCGCGACGATTGAAGGCGAAGTCAAAGACAAAAATTCTACGCACGGTTAAGTCACGATTTAGTTCGTGTTAGAACATGTTTGAATTTAGCTTTTCTGAGTTGATGGTGGTGATGGTGGTGGCTTTGGTCGTCATCGGGCCCGAACGTCTGCCCAAAGTTGCTCGCACGCTAGGGCTGCTGTGGGGACGCGCGCAACGCTATGTACATGGCGTGCGTGCCGACATCGAACGCGATCTAGCCGTCGCCGAATTCAAACAGCTCCAAGCCAAAGTGCAAGCTGAAGCGGATGCCGCGCAACAAGCGGTGCAGTTGTTAGATAAAAATCTCAGCGCGCAAGCGCAGCAGCTCAATCAAGGCATCGCCGCACTCGAAAAGCCTGACTCACCTAAGTTGCCCTCCGCATGACCACCACCGAAAGTTTTATCGCACATTTGTTGGAATTGCGCAC
>Ga0105164_10003092_pt1 | contig 10136 bp, 8 predicted proteins | sample VDWuncwatermetaG_FD_89674 | JGI IMG/M metagenome (GOLD analysis project Ga0105164, IMG submission 89674) | Wastewater microbial communities from Netherlands to study Microbial Dark Matter (Phase II) - VDW unchlorinated drinking water | ecosystem: Environmental > Aquatic > Freshwater > Drinking... | reverse complement strand
TATGTGGCAGCCCGCAGGCCCGCCTTGGTTCCATCCGCTTTGACGGCCAGGACATCTCGCGGATGCCGACCCACGAGATTGCCAGGCTCAGAATTGCCCAGTCACCCGAAGGCCGCCGCATTTTTGGCCGCATGACTGTGCGCGAAAATCTGCAAATGGGTGCCAGCCTTGATGCGCTCAAGTACTATGACGAGGACGTGGAAAACGTCTTCCAGCTGTTCCCGCGGCTTAAAGAACGCATCAACCAGCGGGGAGGCACGCTGTCAGGGGGCGAACAGCAGATGCTGTCTATCGGCCGCGCGCTGATGGCGAGACCGAAGCTGCTGCTAATGGATGAACCGTCCCTTGGTCTGGCTCCCATCATCGTCAAACAGATCTTTGACGCCATCCGTATTCTGAATGAAACCAAGGGATTAACTGTTTTTCTTGTCGAACAGAATGCCTTTGGTGCGCTGAAACTGGCGTCCCGCGGTTATGTCATGGTGAACGGTAACATCACCATGAGTGGCACCGGCCGGGAATTGCTGGCCAACCCCGAAGTGCGCGCGGCATATCTGGAAGGCGGTGCCCATTGATGTATTGCTTGGACAATGCAAGCCTGGAAACTAGGGCGGACCCTACTTCATGCTGATGGACATCATAAACGGCCATGCCCTGCCCGGCGAATATGCCTTCACGCTGCTCTGTATGGGGGCTGCGTGGATGACGGGGCGTTCCGTGGCCTCGGACTGGAAACCGCTGTGGATACTTGCGGCCTATGTTCTGCTCCTCGGACTAGGTGCGCGATTCCTTCATTTTGCCCTCTACCAGGCTGCCTTTGTCAGCCCAAGCCGCTATGTGCTCGATACCGTGGTGCTCGGCGTCACGGCCTATTTGGGCTTTAAGTTCACGAGAACGAACCAGATGACCAGACAGTACTACTGGCTTTACGAAAAGGCCTCACCGCTTTCATGGCGAAAGAAACCATAACCCGAATTTGTCTGTTTCCAGGCTGCGGACGGCGTTAGCCCAAGTTTGAAACAGCGTGACATTTGTCGAAAATTTCGGCAAATCTAGTCCTCAAGCGGTGAACATTTCACTGCGAAGGGAAAGAAACTTAGACCTTCAAACACACTCAGGGAGTTAGTAAATATGAAGAAATCACTTTTGGCGGGCTTCGCCGTTGCTGCAATGCTTGCTGCCAGCGGTACTGCCTGGGCCGACCTTCTGGTTGGTGTCGCGGGCCCGCTCACTGGCCCAAACGCTGCCTTCGGTGCGCAGCTGCAAAAGGGTGCAGAGCAGGCGGCGGCTGACATCAATGCCGCTGGCGGCATCAACGGCGAGCAAATCAAACTCGTATTCGGCGACGACGTGTCGGATCCGAAGCAAGGCATTTCAGTTGCCAACAAGTTCGTTGCTGACGGCGTGAAGTATGTCGTCGGTCACTTCAACTCGGGCGTCACAATTCCGGCTTCGGACGTCTATGCCGAGAACGGTGTGCTGGTGATCACACCCTCAGCAACCAACCCGCAGCTTACGGAACGCGGCCTGTGGAACACTTTCCGCACCTGCGGTCGTGACGACCAACAAGGTGCCGTTGCCGGTGCCTATATTGCCGCGAACTTCAAGGACGCAAAAGTCGCAGTGCTTCACGACAAGACGCCTTATGGACAGGGCCTTGCCGATGAAACCCGGAAATCTGCCAATGCCGCTGGCGTGACGGAAGCGATCTATGACGGCGTCAACATTGGTGACAAGGACTTTTCAGCCCTCATCACCAAGATGAAGGATGCCGGCGTCAGCTTCGTTTATTTTGGCGGTCTGCACACCGAGTTCGGTCTGCTGAAGCGTCAGGCTGCTGATCAAGGTCTGAACGCAACGTTCATGTCCGGTGACGGCATTGTGTCGAATGAGCTGGCTTCGATTGCCGGTCCGGCCGTCGAAGGCACATTGATGACGTTTGCTCCAGATCCGCGCAAGAGCCCCGCTGCAAAGGATCTTGTTGAAAAGTTCCGCGGCGCCGGTTTCGAACCTGAAGCTTATACGCTCTACTCCTATGCCGCTCTCCAGGTTGTAGCTCAGGCCGCCGCCAAGGTTGGCAAGAACGATGACTCGATGGCAGTTGCCGACTCAATCAAGGCCAACGGACCATTCGCCACAGCGATTGGCGAGCTCGGCTATGATTCTAAGGGTGACATCACACGTCCAGACTACGTGCTCTACACTTGGAAGAAGCAGGACGACGGCAGCTTCAACTACGTGCAGAACGAGTAGTTGATATTTGCTCGGTAAAAATCCGGGCAAATAATCCAGCTTGCCTGAATGGGACCCGCGCAATAGCTTGCGCGGGTCTTTTCACATCGGAGTCGCTTTTGCGCACCCTGTCCGCTTTGATCACTGTTCTACTACTGGCCACACCTGCTTCGGCCGAAATTCTTGTCGGCATAGCCGGTCCCATGACGGGGCAGAATGCGGTTTTTGGCAAACAGATGCAGGTGGGCGCTGAAGCCGCCATCGCCTCGGTGAATGCCGCGGGCGGCATCAACGGCGAGCAGCTTCGCGCCATCGTGGCCGATGACGGCTGCGACACCCGCCGCGCATTTGATGTGTCGCAAGATCTCGCACGTCAAGATGTGCGCGTGGTGATCGGTCACTTTTGTTCGGGGGCAACAATCGCAGCCACAAAAACTTACCTGGAAGCCGGAATTCTTGCCATCACGCCCTCGGCAACGCAGCCCGTTGTTACGGAGCAACAGGCTTGGAACGTGGTGCGGTTGACCTCCCGTGACGACGCACAGGCGGATGCGGCGACACGGCGAATACTGCTGGATGATCCCCAGGCCAAAATTGCCATCGTGAGTGATGGACAGCCAATGCTGCGCGGCCTGGTGCAACGATTGAAAGGCCAACTCTCTTCGGGCAGTGAACACACGATAAAATCAGGCGCCACGGATTTCGAACAAGTGATTGTCGCTATCAAGGCCGAGGCCAGCACAGTTGTCTATTTGGCACTGGCGGCCAGCGATGCGGGTAACTTCGCCAAAGTCTTGCGTGAAGCCAACGTGGCGGCAAGCTTTTATGGACCCGATTTGCTTTTGAACGATGTCTATTGGGATCGCGCAAAGGAAGCTGCCGATGGCACGCGTGTCACCTTTGCTGTGGACCCTGTTTCACTGGCAAACCGCTTCCGCGTGGCGCAATTGCTGCCAGCAGCCGAGAGCGTTGAGGGTGCCACCCTGCCCGCTTATGCAGCGGTGGAGGCCTTCGTCACCGCTGCCAGGGCCACTGATGTCAACAATGGCCGGGCGATGGCCGATTGGCTGAAAGGTGGTTCCGCAGTCAACACCATACTGGGTGAAGTCCGCTTTGACGCCCGTGGCGACCTGGCCGAACAGCGTTTCACTTGGTACCGCTGGAGTGGCGGACAATTTGCCGAAGACCCGCAACCGCGGTAAGGTTTGAGCCATGCGTGCCTATTTCGTCCAGATAAAATGTGAACTTGGCAAGTCTTATCAGGTGGCGGCCAGTATCGCAGATGCTGAAATCGCTTCCGAAATATATTCGACCGCCGGCGGTTTTGATCTGCTGCTAAAGCTTTATTTGGAAGATACACAGGATGTTGGCCGTTTTGTCGCCGAGCGAATCCAAACCGTGCCCGGCATACGTGACACCTACACACTAGTCACCTTCAAAGCCTTTTGATGCTCAGAGCCTTGATTGCACTCTGCCTCTCGGCGGCTGCCGCCCATGCAGCCGATGGTGCCCAAAGCCGAGGCATCGGATTTTCACCTGACGCACGTTACTTCGCCTTTGAGCAGTATGGCATCCAGGACGGATCTGGATCCGCCTATTCTGAAATCTTCGTGCTCGACACCACATCCAACTCCTGGGTCAAGGGAACACCCATTCGTGTGCGGGGTGAAGAAGGGGAAGGCGACATTGCACATACCCGTGAGAAGGCAGAACAGCTGGCATCCGCCATCGTTGATCACCTGAAGGTGACGGGTGCATTCGACACTCTGGTTCACATGCCATTCACCGAAATCATCGCGGAACGGCGCCTGGTGCGTTTTTCCCGCTATTATGCGTCCATGGGAACCACAGAGTCCTATGACGCCCTGGGCTCCTATGAACTTCGTGTGAAAGACTTGGCGGTACCGCGCCCGGTCGATTGCCCGGATGCTGACTTCATCACCATCGTCGGCATGGAATTGTCCATCAAGAACGTGAAGACTGGCGCTGTAAAAATCATTTCCAAAGACAGCGACATTCCCAAGACACGCTATTGCCCACATGGCTACGACATCGAAGCCATTTTCGCGCCCACCGCCTATGGGCTCGAAAAAGACCCACTGGTGGTTCTGATCGGCGTCTATAGCCGGGGATTCGAAGGCTCAGACCGCAGATTCATCGCTGTTCCCTTTGAATTGTTCGAGTGAAATCGAGACTCGCAACGCAGCCGCTCATTTGTTAAGGGGCGCATATGATCCCCCGTTATTCCCGCAAGGAAATGGCCCAGATTTGGGCACCTGAAACCCGCTTCAGAATCTGGTTCGAGATTGAGGCCCATGCCGCCGACCGCATGGCCGCGCTTGGCATTTTGCCCAAGGAAGCCGCCGCCGCCATCTGGGCCAAAGGCAAAGATGCGATATTTAACGTCGACCGTATTGATGAAATCGAAGCGGTGACCAAGCACGACGTCATCGCCTTCCTGACGCATCTCTCAGAGATTGTTGGCCCGGAAGCACGCTTTGTCCACCAAGGCATGACATCATCAGACGTGCTCGATACCTGTTTCAACGTCCAACTGACTCGCGCCGCCGACTTGTTGATGGCAGATCTGGACGAGGTGTTGGCTGCACTCAAACGCCGTGCCCTCGAACACAAGATGACACCGTGCATCGGACGCAGCCATGGCATTCACGCCGAACCCATCACTTTTGGCCTGAAGCTTGCTTATGCGTATGCGGAGTTCCAACGGGCCAGGGTGAGACTTGCCTTTGCAAGAAAAGACATCGCCACGTGTGCGATTTCGGGGGCGGTGGGAAGCTTCGCCAATATCGATCCCTCTGTCGAAGCACATGTTGCGGAAAAACTGGGGTTGGCGGTCGAACCAGTATCCACACAGATCATCCCGCGCGACCGCCACGCTATGTTCTTCGCGGTGCTCGGCGTAATTGCCTCATCGCTTGAAAGACTGGCAACGGAAATCCGACATTTGCAACGCACAGAAGTCTTGGAAGTCGAGGAGTTTTTCTCGCCGGGGCAAAAAGGTTCTTCGGCCATGCCTCATAAGCGCAACCCGGTACTGACGGAGAATCTCACAGGACTTGCTCGCTTGGTCCGCTCTGCCGTAACCCCCGCCATGGAAAATGTGGCGCTTTGGCACGAGCGGGATATTTCGCATTCCTCCGTCGAACGCGGCATTGGCCCTGACGCAACGGTTCACCTAGATTTTGCGTTGAAACGTTTGGCTGGCGTGATTGAAAAGCTTGTCGTTTATCCTGAGAACATGAAGCGCAATTTGGATCGACTCGGTGGACTTGTGCATTCGCAGCGCGTCCTGTTGGCGCTCACGCAAAAGGGAATGTCGCGCGAAGACTCCTATGCCGCCGTTCAGCGCAACGCCATGCCTGTGTGGCGTGGCGAGGGGCAGTTCCTCGATCTCCTCAAGGCTGATGGGGAAATCTCGAAATTGATGAAACCTTCCGAACTGGAAAGCCTGTTTGATCTTGGCTACCATACAAAGCACGTTGACACGATTTTCGGGCGTGTTTTTGGGAAGGGCTGACATGAACAATACGCCTCCGAATGACGTCCCTATCATTTCAACATCAGATGCGCTCATCGCATTTTGCTCCTCGCTTGCACGTGAACGTTTTGTCACTGTCGACACAGAGTTTCTGCGGGAAACAACCTACTATCCTAAACTTTGCCTCATTCAGATCGCTGGCGCAGAAAGCGCCGCCCTGATTGACCCGTTGGCAAACGACATTGATCTTTCACCCTTCTTTGCCCTCATGGGTGACACTCGAATTCTCAAGGTATTTCACGCGGCGCGGCAAGATGTGGAAATTCTCTTGAAAATGGCAGGGCAAGTCCCCTCTCCAATATTTGATACGCAGATTGCTGCTATGGTTTGCGGTTTTGGTGATCAAGTTGGATATGACGCGATTGTACGAAAGCTGGTGGGCGCACAAATCGACAAGTCCTCACAATTCACGGATTGGTCAAGGCGCCCGTTGTCCCACAAACAGATGGTCTACGCCCTTTCAGACGTGACACACTTGCGCACGGTCTATGAAAAGCTCATGGCGCAGATCGAGAAAGAAAGCCGCCGTGACTGGCTTGAAGGTGAACTGGAGGATTTGGCCAATCCCAAATCCTATCGTGTCGATCCGGACGAATCCTGGCGGCGCATCAAAGCCCGCATCCAGAACAAGAAGCAGCAAGCAACTCTCATGGCAGTTTCGGCCTGGCGTGAGCGCCAGGCCCAGGAGAAGGACGTACCCCGTGGCCGCATCCTCAAGGACGAGGCTGTGGGAGAGATTGCCATTCAAGTACCTCAAACACGCGAGGCATTGCAACAGTTGCGACTGTTGCCGCGTGGTTCGGCAGATTCCGTGATTGGCAAGGGAATTCTGGAAGCTGTCGAAGTTGCCCTTGCCCGTGACCCCTCAACCATTCCGGCGCCAAAAGGGCGCGGCGAAGAAATGAACGGAACGCAGGAAGCTGCCGCCGAAATTCTCAAACTCGCCCTCAAAATCATCAGTGACCGGGATGGCATTGCACCAAAGCTTATCGCTTCCAGTGCGGAGATTGATGCCATCGCGATTGACGACGATGCTCCGGTTGGTGCCATGCAAGGTTGGCGCCGGGAGATTTTTGGTGGCGTGGCACTAGATCTGAAACACGGTCGCGCAGCAATAGTCATGGAAAAGGGTCGGGCGCAGATTGTAAAGCGCTAGCTACGCGATCTGCACTTTTGGCGTCCGTCCGATCTCAAAAGCCAGGCTTGCCAGGCGCTTTTCCACACGTTCACCCATCAGGTCGGCAAGTTTCCTCGGCAGGGTGAGAAGGAGCTCCTTGTTGCCTGAGAGCTTCAATCCGATGCGTGGCAACATTCCAGGCATGGCGGCAGACAAGATGTAGGCGAGGCGGAACACGGAACTCAGCAGATGGGCGCGTACCATATGCCGCTCCTCGAGCAAACGCGTCAGATCATCCTTCATCATCTCACCCTCGTAGCGGTAGAACACCGTCAGAGCGAGAAACACGCGGCCTGGATGGTCTACACCAACGAAGGCCGCCTGCGAAATCATGCTAAGCGAGCGGTCGGCTCGATAGTCCGGGTGAGCCCGCCAGCCAATGTCCGCCAGCAGGCAGGCAGCATAGCGCAAGCGTTGTTCAACGGGACTTTCTTTCAGTTTGCCATCACCAAATATCTGGTCCGTCCAGTCACACAGTTCCAGCTCATGCTCCGGCGAGCGGGCATAACGGCGGGCAAAATCCCAGCAAGATGCCAGCAGGGCGTCCGATCTCATTTTCTTGCGCGGCAATTTTGCATACAGAAAACCTTCGCGCACGCCATAGACAGAACACACCACATCTTCCGGTTTGCTGTGGTGCAGCAGTCTTTCCAGTACCATGGCACCATAGGGCATTGTCTCAGAGCGTGACCTGGAAACGTCTTTTACATCTTTCAAAGCGCCAGGCGACAGGCCCGAGACCAGACTTGATATGCCGATCGCTTGCGTCCGCGTCATTGTGTATTGATGCAAGACGTGGAGTGGGTAGTGGGCGTGGGCCATTTGCATGCGGGCAAGGTTACGCCAGGTTCCGCCGACGGCATAGAAACTGCGACCCTTGAGTTTGTCGAGAATGCTTGTCTTCTCGAAGTATTCGTCAACAATCTTGCGGGCTCGGCCCATGTTGCTGCCACTCATATCCATGAGGCGAAGCGGGCCAAGCGGCAGCGTCACACCGTCGTTGAGTTTGCCATCCTTGATGTCGATCAGTTCAAGCGAGCCGCCACCCAGGTCACCGGCAATGCCATCGGCCTCGGGTATGCCCGCAATCACGCCAAGTGCGGCAAAGCGTGCCTCCTCTTTGCCGGTCAGAACCTGGATGCCTGCGCCCAGGGCCTTTTCGGCAAGATCAATAAACTCCCCGCCGTTACTGGCTTCACGGGCTGCGGCCGTTGCCACGGCATATACATCCTTCGAGCCAATCTGTCGGGCCAATGCCCGGAACCGCCGCAATGCTGAAAGGGCACGCACGATGGCACTTTCATTCAATTTGCCGGTAACGGCCACGCCCTTGCCTAGACCACAGAGAATTTTTTCGTTGAACACTGGTGTCGGCGAGCGGCGCAGCCCGTCATAGACAACCAAACGAACGGAGTTCGAGCCTATGTCTACCACCGCAACTGGACGGTATCTGGGTGGCTCTGTGCGAAACCCTGCATGCCAGGTCATTTGTTTTTTGTTGCCCGTCTTTTGCGAGGAACGGGTTGGGGGACACTTCCCACCAACGAACGTCCACGTCCGGAGAGAGAAGGGTTGTCCATGAAATAAGTGTGGGCGTTGAAGGCCTCTTCTGGCGAAGGCGGAGTTATGCGGCGAGACGTTCCATCGGCAAGCAGAATCCAGCTTTGTTCATTGTCATTCAAATTGGCAATCATGATCTGATCCAATACCTGATCATGTACGGTCGGATTCTCAACGGGTATCAATGTTTCGACACGCCGATGCAGATTGCGCGGCATCCAATCGGCAGATCCAATGTAAACCTTTGCTTTGGGATGCGGCAGTGCGTGCCCCGCCCCAAAACATACGATGCGGGAGTGTTCCAGAAAACGCCCGACAATGCTTTTGACGCGGATATTCTCGGAAAGACCTGGAACGCCAGGTCGAAGACAACTGATGCCCCGGACCACAAGATCAATCTGCACGCCTGCCTGGCTGGCACGATAGAGGGCATCGATAACGCCGGGATCAACAAGCGAGTTCATTTTTGCCCAGATTTGCGCCGGTCGCTTGGCTTTAACGTGCTCTATTTCCTCGTCGATGTGCTGCAACAGGCGGGTCTTGAGGTTAATGGGCGAGAGCGAAATACGCTCCAAATCCTCCGGTTGGGCATAACCGGAAATATAGTTGAAGAGCCGTGCCGCGTCGCGGGCCAAAGCCGGATCACAGGTAAAAAAGGAAAGATCAGTGTAGACCTTTGCCGTGATCGGGTGATAATTCCCTGTCCCGAAATGCACATAGGTCCTCATGCCTCCTGACTCGCGGCGCACGACCATGGAAACTTTGGCGTGGGTCTTGAGTTCAATGAATCCGAAGACAACCTGCACGCCTGCCCTCTCGAGGTCGCGGGCCCATTGAATGTTGGCTTCCTCGTCAAAGCGGGCTTTCAACTCCACTAACGCCATCACGGTTTTTCCGGCCTCGGCAGCCTTTGCCAGCGCCGCAACCACAGGGGAATTGCGTGACGTTCGGTAGAGCGTTTGCTTGATTGCCACCACATCAGGGTCAGCCGCTGCCTGGCGGATAAACTGCACTACCACATCGAAGGACTCGTAAGGGTGGTGGACAATAAAATCCTTCTGGCGGATGGCAGCGAAAATATCTCCGCCATGGTCGCGTACACGCTCCGGAAAGCGTGCCACATATGGTTTGAATTTCAGATCGGGGCGCTCATCGAGAATAAGTTGAGACGTATCCGAATAGCCAATGAGGCCGTCACTGACGACCACGGCATCGGCACTGACTTCCAGCTCCGCCGCGATAAAATCGGTCAGGCTCCTGGGGCTGCTGCCATCCACTTCCATGCGGATAACCGAGCCGCGGCGACGACGTTTCAGGGCTGTTTCAAAGAAGCGCACTAGGTCTTCTGCCTCTTCTTCGATTTCAATGTCACTGTCGCGGACAATGCGGATCAGCCCTTGCCCCAGCACAGCATAACCGGGAAAGAGCCGCGGAAGGAAATATCCCAGCAGCGTTTCAATGGCGATGAAACGAACGGCTTCGCCAGGCAGGCGCACGAAGCGCTCCAATTGAGCAGGAATGGGCAGCAAGGCCCGCATCACGTTGTCATCCTGCTTTCGGCGCAACTCCACAGCAATCACGAAACCCCGGTTCAGGATAAAGGGAAAG
>Ga0105164_10003090_pt1 | contig 10140 bp, 7 predicted proteins | sample VDWuncwatermetaG_FD_89674 | JGI IMG/M metagenome (GOLD analysis project Ga0105164, IMG submission 89674) | Wastewater microbial communities from Netherlands to study Microbial Dark Matter (Phase II) - VDW unchlorinated drinking water | ecosystem: Environmental > Aquatic > Freshwater > Drinking... | reverse complement strand
TTAGCCGGCTGCTCCCAAAGGCCCATCTGCTTCGTTGGCGCCCTTGGCCGCACGCTCAACGTACAGAGAGTACGCCTCGCGTGCGGCCGGCCGGCGCCGCCTCGCGTCTGGACCTTTTTGAGCAGCCTGCGCGTTTTCTCGCATCCTGTTAGCCCGAATTATTCATGAACTCGCACACGGTAGTCGTACGGTGACACGGCGGGAGGCGGGCGGACGGCGTCCGGGTGACCCATTCCCGCTTCGCGATACAACGAAACAGCCGGAAAGAATGGGAATGACTTGCCGGTGATCGAAGCGAAGGCGGCTGTGGTCAGAGGACGCCGTCCACCCGCCTCCCGCCGTGTCACCGTACGACTCGCGCGTCGCTCGTTCACGAATAAGCCGGGTTAGAGAGACTGGGTGGCGCGGGGTCGGATCATCTCGACGATGTCGGCGCGCGTGACGGGGACGCGGGTGACCCGCGCGCCGAACGGGGCCAGGGCGTCCTCCACCGCCTGCGCGATGACGGGATGCACCGGCATGATGCCGCCTTCGCCCGCCCCCTTGGCGCCGAGCGGGTTGAGCGGCGTCGGTGACTCGAGGTGGCGGATGTCGAAGCGCACGGGGGCGTCGTCGGCCTTGGCCAGCGTGTAGTCCATCAACGTCGACGTCAATCGTTGACCGGCCGCGTCGTGGGCGAGCTGGACGTTGAGCGCGTCCGGGATGCCCTGGACGACGCCGCCGTGGATCTGGCCGTCGACGAACGTCGGGTTCAACACGCGGCCGCAGTCGTGGGCGACGACCCAGCGGCGGACCTCGACGGCGCCGGTCGCCGGATCGACCTCGACTACGGCGGCGTGGGTGCCGTTGGCGAAGGCCGACTGCGACACGGTGAAGACGTTCGTGTCCTCGAGACCCGGCGCCTCGCCATCGACGCTGCCGCCGTGGGCGGCCGCGGCCACCTCCGCCCAGCCGAGCGCGCGGCCCGGGAAGCCCTTCACCGAGAAGCGGCCCGCGGCACACACGACATCGGCGGGTGATGCTTCGAGCAGATGGCCGGCTATGCGCAGCGCCTTGTCGCGCACCGCGCGCGTCGCCTGCAGGGCGGCGCTGCCGGCGAGCGCCGTCGTGCGGCTGCCAAAGGTGCCGCCGCCCTGCGGGATCAGGCTCGTGTCTCCCGTGAGCACCTCGATCGCGGCCGGGTCGACGTCGAGCAGCCCGCCGACGAGACAGGACAGCATCGTGACGTGGCCCTGCCCCTGGGGCGAGGCGCCAGTGACCACGACGACGCGTCCGTCGGGCTGCACGCGCACCGTCACGCTCTCGAAGGGCGCGGTCGCCGTCGCCTCGACGTAGTTGACGACGCCGACCCCGAGCCAGCGTCCCTCACCGCGGAGCCGCGCCTGCTCGCGGCGCAACGCGGGCACACCGAGCGCCTCCAGCGCCAGCTCCATGCAGCGCGGGAAATCGCCGCTGTCGTAGACGACGGGGCCACGTCCCACCGTCCGGAGCCCGGTGTCGTACGGGTGCGCGCCGGGCTGGATGAGGTTGCGCCGGCGCACCTCGACGAGGTCGAGGCCCAGCTCGCGCGCGACGGCGTCGACGGCGCGCTCGATGACGAACGTGCCTTGGGGCCGGCCGGCGCCGCGGTAGGCGCCCACCGGCGCGGTGTGGGTGAGGACACCGCGCAGCTCGAGGTCAAGGTTGGGGATCCGGTAGGGCCCGCACGAGTGGATCAGCGTGTTCTGCGGAAGGTTGAGGCCCGACACCGTGTAGGCGCCCAGCTCGTGCAGGAAGCGGTCGCGGAGGGCCAGCAGCTCGCCCCGGCCCGTGGCGGCCACTTCCACGTGATGGACTTGGTCCCGCTCGACCCAGGAGCCGACCGTGTGCTCGCGGCGGTCCTCGATCCACTTCACCGGGCGGCCGAGGGACAGGGCGAGGGCCGGCACCAGAACGTCCTCCGGATAAAACTGACCTTTGGTGCCGAACCCGCCCCCGACGTCGGCGGGCGCGATCACGCGGAGCCGCTCTTCGGTGATCCCGAGCTGATGGGCGATGAAGCGCCGGTGCCGGTGGACCATCTGGATGGCCGCCCACACGGTCAGCCGACCCCCGTCGGGTAGCGCGACGAGCCCGCGCGTCTCCAGTGGATGCGCGCCGCCGCGCGCGAGCCGGAGCGTCACGCGCACCACGACGTCCGCGTCGCGGAACGCCGCCTCGGCGTCGCCCACGCGCTGGCGCCACTCGGCGGCGACGTTGGTGCCGAGGGCCTCGTGGACGAGCGGGGCGCCGGGCGCGAGCGCCGCCTCCACGTCGCTCACCGCCGGGAGCGGCTCGTAGTCGACGGTGATCAGGTCGAGCGCGTCGTGGGCGAGGTAGCGGTCCGTCGCAACGACGGCGGCCACGGGCTCGCCGACGAAGCGGACGCGCTCGACGGCCAGCGGCGCGATCCCGCACGGCCGCGGCAGGCCCGGATGCTCGTTGAACACGGGAATGGGCGCGCCCGCGCGTCCGAGATCACGGGCGGTGACGACCGCGACCACGCCCGGGGCCCGGGCCGCGGCCGCGGTGTCGATCGCGCGCACGCGGGCGTGGGCGTGCGGCGAGCGCGCGATTGCCAGGTGCAGGCAATCTGGGAGTCGGAGATCGTCGATGAACTGGCCGCTTCCGGTCACAAGGCGCGGGTCCTCGCGGCGGCGGATGACCTGCCCGGCGTGCTCGGCCATGGCTACTTGCCGCTCTCGACCTTCCCGATCGTCTTGATGATCGAGGGCTTGGCGTTGATCCGCGCGATGCCGACGAACTGGTCGATCGTGTAGTTCTGCGGCCGCCCGAAGAGCTTGTCGACCTCCGGCAGCGTCGAGATGCTGACCAGGGCCATGAGGAGCGTGTAGCCGTCGGGCTTGCTGGTCGCGACCACCTGATTGCCGATGGTGCCCGCCGCGCCCGCCTTGTTGGACACGACGATCGGCTGCTTGAGGATGCGCTCGAGCGCCGAGGCGAGCGGGCGCGCTGTCAGGTCGGCGAGCCCCCCGGGCGGGAACGCGACGACGATGGTGATCGGCCGGGTGGGGTACGGCTCCTGCGCCGCCACTACTCGCGCCATCGCGCCCACACACAGGACCGCCAGCCACAGCACTCGCATCATGGGGCGCCTCCTCGGCGTCGGGATCATCGGGTCAACGTCGCCGCGGCCCTCAGCTCATAGCTTCTCGGCGAGCCAGTCGTACATGACGCTGGTGCCGTGCGTCATGTAGTCGCGCTGGCAGTGCTGGGAGCCGCCCTCCTCGGTGGTGAAGACGCGGAACGTCTTGTCGACCGAGCCGACGGCGTCGAAGAGCGCCTGCGCGTCGCGCATCGGGATCTGCTCGTCGTCGGCGCCGTGGGTGAGCAGGAACGCGCAGCGCATCCGCTGGACGACGCCGTCGAGGCGGAAGCCCTCCAGCTTCGTGAGCGCGTCCTCGAGGCTCGAGGCGCCCAGGATCCAGGTGATGTGATGGCCGGGGACCGACATCGAAGCGCGGAAGCCCGCCTCGATCCGCCGCTTCCACGTCGCGTGGTAATCCCAGATGGCGCCCCAGGCGATGCACGCCTTGAAGCGGGGATCCATCGAGGCGCAGCGGGGCGCGTAGTAGCCGCCGAGGCTGACCGCCATCACGCCGATGCGCGCGGCGTCTACGTCGGGGCGCGTCACCAGGTAATCGAGGGCCGCGCTGCCCGCGACCTCGTAGTCGTGGCGAAGGTAATGCCCGCGGAACCGGATCGCCTCCCCGGTGCCGGGACCGTCCACGATCAGGCAGGCGATCCCCCGGCGGACGAGGTCGGGGACGCCGCGCAGGTACTGCATCTCCTTGGTGATGTCGAGGCCGTCGAAGAAGACCATGCACGGCCGGCGGGTCAGGTCCGTGTTCTTGGCGTGGACGAAGTAGGCGGGCAGGCTCCCGCCCTGATACGGCACCTCCACCACCTCGATGCGCGGCCGCTCGGTGAGGCCCGCGAAACGATGGAAGCACTCCACCCCCTCGCGATAGGCGTCGAGCGCCGGCTTGTCCTTGGGCGTGCGGAAGCGCTCCGCCATTTGGAGATAATGGCAGGCGCGCAGATACGCCGCCGCCGCGGTGACCTCCCGGCCGCCCTCCTCGGCCGTGCGGGCCAGCGCGTGGACCCGCTCGCCCTCGGCGCGCCAGGCCTCGAACCACGCCTCGTCGTCGCCCAGCGATTTGCGCAGGGGGCGACAGGCGCGGTCGACCTCACCGACGTCGCTGCCGCCCCAGGGCGCGCTGCCCAGGATCCCGCTGACCGCCGACGACCAGCGGTAATCCTCCGGGAAGTAGGTGAACCAGTTGGCGGTCTTTGGCATGACGGTGGCCATGTTGTGCCTCCTCCTGAATGGGCGGGACACCGGCGGAGCTCTGCGCCCCGGTCGCGGCCATGGTAGCAAAGGACGCGTCCAGACGTTTGCCGCTGTGTCGTTCTTGCGAGCCTTGCTCAGACCCCGGACGGTCGCGGCCCGGACATCGACACTACTTCACGAAGACCCACCCGGGGTTGAGCAACGGGAACGCGATGAGCCCGATGACGGCCGTCGCGGCGACGAGCAGCGGGTTGCTGACCTTCCAGCGAAAGAGCACGACGAGACTTCCCAGGGCCACCAGCGCGGTGAGCCAGTCCCCGATGGCGATCTTTCCCAGGAGCACGCAGGCGCCGAGGATCGTTCCGATCGCGGCGGCGTACGCGCCCTTGACGAACCCTTGCACGTTCGTGTTCGCACGGTAGCGGACCAGGACCGGCGCCACGATGAGGACGAGCAGGAACGAGGGAAGGAAGATGCCGATCGTGGCGACGACCGAGCCCCAGAAGCCGGCGACGAGGTAGCCGACGAAGGTCGCGGTGATGACGACGGGACCCGGGCTCATCATGCCCATCGCCACCGCCACGAGGAACTCGCGTTCGTTGAGCCAGCCCGTCTGCTGCACGAGACCCTTCTCGAGGAAGGGCACGATGACGAGGCCACTACCGAAGGTCAGCGACCCGGCCTTGAGGAAGAACGCGAAGAGCTTGCCGAGCATGGCGCCGAGGCCGCCCGGGGCGGTGCCGGCGGCGACGAGCGGCACGCCGACCAGGAGCGAGGTGACACCAGGCGTCGCGTTACGGGCACGGAAGAGCGAGCCGTAATAGAGGACACCGACGACGCCGCAGCCGATGAAGACGAGGGCAACCTCAGCCTGCACCGCGACGGTGATACCGAAGGCCGCCGCGGCGAGCGCCCACTCCAGCGAGTCCTTCATCCCGAGCTTGGTCAGCCTGTAGCAGGAGTGCAGGATGAGGGCGATGACCGCGGGACTGACGCCGTAGAACATCGCGGTCACCCATGGTAGGCCCCCGAAGTGGACGTAGAGCGCGCCCATCGCGGCGACGATGACGAAGTTCGGCAGGATGAACGCCCAGCCACCCGCCCACGCGCCCCAGAAGCCGCCGCGGATGTATGAGATCCAGATCCCCACCTGGATCGCGAGCGGCCCCGGCAGCGACTGGCAGACCGCGATGCCCTCGCGCATCTCCTCCTTGGTCAGCCACTTCCGCTCGCCGACCATCTCGCGCTCCATCTGGCCGACGAGGGCGACCGGGCCGCCGAAGCCGAGCAGGCCGAGGCGCAGGTAGTACCGGACGAGCTCGCGGATGGGAACGCGCTGCGTCGTCTTCTCCGTGTCCATCGGGATCCCCCTGGGAAGGTTTCGGAGGAGTGTAACGCTTGACTCGACATGTATCAAGCGTTACCGTGAGGCCGATGCGCTGGCTCACGCTCCTCACGACGCTGCCTCCCACGCCGACCCGGCACCGAGTCGGCGTCTGGCGAAAGCTGCAGCGGATGGGCGCCGTGCGTCTGCGCGGGTCGGCCTGGATTCTCCCGGAGACGATGGAGACGACGGAGCTGTTCCAGTGGCTCGTGCAAGAGATCCAGTCGTTCCACGGCGAGGCCACGCTGCTCCACGTCGATCGGATCGGGAACATGACGCCGGAGCAGATCACCGCGCTGTTCCACAAGGCGCGGGCCGCCGAGTACCACGCGGTGGGGCAGGGCTGCCGGGAGGTCCGCGCGCAACTCGATCGCTACCGGGCGAACCACCGCGGCTCCCTGGTCCAGCTTCGCGGCAAGCTCGATGGCGTCAAGCGCGACCTGGACCGCATCCAGGCGATCGACTACCTGAAGGCGCCGGGCGGTCAACGCGCCCACGCGCTCTGGGAAACGACGGTCAAGCGCCTGCGCGCGGTGGAGACACGCCCGCGCGCGACGGGCGGCCGTCACCGCGCGTCGCTCCCTCCGCGCGGGAGCACGTGGGTGACGCGGCCGCGGCCCCACATCGACCGCATCGCCTCGGCGTGGCTCATCAGGCGCTTCTGCGATCCGCAGGCGACGTTCGCCTTCGCGGATGCCGCGGACGCCGCGCGCAAGGGTATCCCCTTCGACGTCCTGGGCGCGGACTTCGGCCATCACGGGGAGGATTGCACGTTTGAGACGTTGGTCAAGCGGTTCATAATCAAGGACCGCCGTGTCAACGCCATCGCCGAGATCGTCCACGAGGCGGACCTGCACGACGGGAAGTTCACCCGCCACGAGTCCACGGGAGTGGACCTCGCCGTCAGAGGCCTCGCCGAGGCCACCCCGGACGATCACGACCTGCTCGAGCGTGGCATGGCGATCTTCGAGGGGCTCTACGCGGTGCTGAAGCACAAGACCTAGGAGGGTGGGATGCTAGGCTCGGCGATGTCACGACGTAGGACGTTCAAGACGGCGCTCAGGGCACTCGCCGCGTACGGTCTCATACGCCGCACGCCCGCGCGCGCGGCCACGGAGCTGGCAGTGCCGACAAACGCTTCCGTAGAAGTTTTCGATTTCGAGACGAAAGGTAGCGAGGGCTGGACCACGGTCGACGGCCAGTGGACGGTCGAGGACATGCCGGGCGCGCCGAGCGGCAAGAAGGTCCTCGTCCAGCGCGCGACCCGGAACCCGTTCAACGTCATCGTGGCGCCGTCGGGTCCCTACACCGACGTGGACGTGTCGATGAAGTTCAAGCCGATCTCCGGTCAGGAAGACGCCTCGGGGGGTATCGTCTTCCGCTTCACGGACGGCAAGTACTACGTGGTCCGCGCCAATGCGCTCGAGGACAACTTCCGTCTGTATTACTACGACCGGGGGCGTCGCCAGCTCGCGACCGCGAGCGTCAAGGCGCCGGCGCTCGGGCAGTGGCACACCGTCCGCCTCATCGCCGTGGGCGACCACACGCAGGCGTGGCTCGACAGCAAGCTCCATCTCGACCATCGGGACGCGCGTTTCAAGGCGGGCCGCGTCGGGTTGTGGACGAAGGCGGATTCGATCACGGCGTTCGATGACCTCACCATCCGGGGGATGAGAACCGGCAGGTAGCCGTTCGCATCCGAGCTGAACGCCTCGCGCGCACCTGCGCGCGGCGCGTCAGGGGGAGACAGTCACCATGAGACCGCAGCGATCGCAGCACGCGCTCGTTTTCGTCGCAGTCGTCCTGATCGTTGGAGCGGCCGGACTCGCGAGCGCCGCGGAGCCGGACTGGAAGGCGGTGGAGCAGGCCCTCGGCAAGTCGGGCCAGATGCAGCCCGGCGACGTCTTCCGCGTCGGGATGCCGCGCACCGACCTCGCCGTCACCGTGAAAGGCGTTCCGGTGAAGGCCGGGTTCGCGCTCGGATCGTACGCGGCGTTCAAGCAGGTGGGCGACCGCGCCATGGTCATGGGCGACCTCGTCCTCCTCGATCAGGAGGTGCCGGCCGTGATGTCCGGCCTCCTCGGCAATGGGCTCGACGTCACCGCCGTCCACAACCACCTGAACGAGATGTCCCCGCACGTGATCTACATGCACTACGAGGGGCACGGCGACGCCGTCCAGCTCGCGAGGGCGCTACGCCAGGCGCTGTCCGCGAGCGCCACGCCGCTAGGCGCCGCCGGCGCGGCGCCCGCGGCGGCCGGTGGGCCGGCCCTCGACACGAAGCAGATCGAGCAGGTGCTCGGCCGTTCGGGAAGAGACATCGGCGGCGGCGTGTTCCAGGTGACGGCGCCGCGCGCCGAAGCGATCACCGGCATGGGGCAGCCGCTCCTGCCCGCCATGGGCGTGACGACGGTGATGAATTTCCAGCCGACTGCGGACGGCAAGGCGGCGATTACCGGCGACTTCGTGCTGATCGACAAGGAGGTGAACGCGGTCGCCCGGACGCTCCGGCAGCACGGCATCGACGTGACGGCGCTCCACAACCACGGGCTGCAGGACACGCCTCGCCTGTTCTACATGCACTTCTGGGCCAACGACGACGCGGTGAAGCTCGCCCGGGGCCTGAAGGCGGCGCTGGACCAGACCAACAGCCGGAAGTGACGGCAGACGCACATCCGTGAAATTGGCGACCCGGGAGAAAGCCCGCGGCAACATACGCTAGCCCGGTGGCATCGAGGTCAACACGGCTGAGCGTATCCTCGGGAGCCGGGACACCGAAGAGAAGACCGGGGGAGCGTGCCGTCACGGTATGAGCCGCTTTCTCTGGGAGATGCGCCCCTACTTTCGACAGGTGGCGGGCCGGCTGGTGCTCGGCTCGCTCGCCGGCATCGTCATGAATACCGCCGTTGTCCTCCCCGCGATCTTGCTCGGGCGCGCCATCGACCGCGCGCTGTCGCTCGAGCGGGGAGAAGCCGCGGCCGCTGACGTTGCCTGGGCCGCTTTGGCGTATCTCGCGGGCACCCTGCTGACCGAGGTTCCGCGCATGGCGAAGCGGTGGTGGCTGATGACCGCCAACGCCAGGATCCGAGCCAACGTACGGGCTGACGCCTTTCGCGGTGTGCTGGCTTGGCCCATGGCGGATCTCCAGAGGACGCCGCTCGGAGACCTGATGGCCCGAATCGTCGGCGACGTTGAAGTGCTTGGCGTCGGCGTCCGTGAGTTCACGATCGAGATGTGGGACACCGTCCTGTTCTCCTGTTCGTTCATCGTCGCCATGCTGGTGTATGCCCCTGGTCTCACGTTGATGGCGCTGCTGCCGACGCCCCTGGCCATGGTCCTGGCGCATGCCACCGGCCGCTGGGTGGCTCAGCGAACGACGCGGGCGCGACAGGCGAACGCCGAGCTCACCACGGCGATCCAGGAACAGCTCACGGGCGTTCGCGTGCTGCGCCTGTTCGGTCGGGCCATGGCGTCGGTGGAGAGGGTGGCCCACTTGTCCCTGCGGTTTGCCGAAGCCAACCTGGGTCTGGTCCGCCTCAAGAGCGGCCTGCAGCCGGTCTACACCTTCTTCATGACCGCCGGTGTCCTCCTCATCGTTTGGCAAGGCAGTGAGCGGGTGGTGGCCGGTGCGATGTCCGTGGGCGCGTTTGTCGCCTATCTCGAGCTGTTCCTGAGGTTCGTCAACCGCGCGTACCGCATCCCGCAGCTCGTCAACTCCGTCCAGAGCGGGGCCGCTGCCTATGCTCGGCTGCGGCCGCTCCTTGCTCCGGCGTTACCTGTGAAGGGTGAGCCGCCTCTGTCCTCGTTTGCTGCCGGCAATATGTCCGGCAGCAAGCGGCCGGCGACCAACGCCGCGCGAAAAACCTCTGGTCCAGTCGCGGTGTCGTTGCGGGGGTTGACCTTCCGCTACCCCGGTGCCGAGGCCCCGGCGCTCACGGACCTCACCCTCGAGATCCCTGCGGGCGCGCTGGTTGGCATTACCGGACCGGTCGGCGCGGGTAAGAGCGCGCTCACTCGCGCCATCCTGGGCCTCTATCCCGTGGAGTCCGGCGTGGTGGAGGTCGATGGTCGGCCGCTCGAGGAACTCACGCCCGTCGAACGGGCGGGACTCGTCGGGTACCTGCCACAGGACGTCTTCTTATTTTCCGGCTCCCTCCGCGAAAACATCGCTCTCGGATCGGCGCGGGCCCTGCGTGACGATCTGCATCTGATGAAGAGCGTGAGGTCAGCGTGTTTGGAAGAGGACGTGCTCGGATTTCCGCGGGGCTTGGATACCGAGATCGGTGAGCTGGGCGTGCGCATCTCCGGTGGCCAGCGCCAACGGGTCGGCCTGGCGCGTGCTCTGAGCGCAGCGGCGCCGCAGTCGCCGGGACTGCTGGTGCTGGATGATCCGTTCTCGGCGGTTGACGTCAATACCGAGGCC
>Ga0105164_10003089_pt1 | contig 10144 bp, 12 predicted proteins | sample VDWuncwatermetaG_FD_89674 | JGI IMG/M metagenome (GOLD analysis project Ga0105164, IMG submission 89674) | Wastewater microbial communities from Netherlands to study Microbial Dark Matter (Phase II) - VDW unchlorinated drinking water | ecosystem: Environmental > Aquatic > Freshwater > Drinking... | reverse complement strand
CCCCTTCACCAATCAGAATCCTCGGTATCGACCCTGGTCTGCGCGTGACAGGGTTTGGGGTCATCGACAAGGTTGGGCAGCAACTGCATTACGTTGCCAGCGGCTGTATCAAAACCCCGCTGGGCGAATTGCCGCCGCGCTTAAAAGTTATTTTGGAGTCTTTAGGCGCGGTCATCGCGCAATATCAACCGCAACACGCCGCAGTCGAAAAAGTTTTCGTCAACGTCAATCCGCAATCCACTTTGTTGCTGGGACAGGCGCGCGGTGCGGCGATTTGCGCGGCGGTGCTGGCGAATTTACCCGTTGGCGAATACACCGCGCTGCAAGTCAAACAAGCCGTGGTCGGCAACGGTCATGCCGACAAAGAGCAAGTGCAAGCGATGGTGGTGCGGCTATTGAGATTATCGGGTACACCCACTGCCGATGCCGCTGACGCGCTGGCGTGTGCGATCGCTCATGCGCATGGTGGGCTAGGCTTGGGTGCGTTGGCTGGCAAAAATTTTCGAGTTAAGGGCGGGAGATTGATGGAATGATTGGACGCTTAACAGGTATTTTGGTGGAAAAAAATCCGCCACAAATTTTGCTGGATGTGCAAGGCGTGGGCTATGAGGTGGACGTGCCGATGAGCACGTTTTACAACCTGCCGCAGCTCAAAGAAAAAGTGGTGCTGCATACGCAATTCGTGGTGCGCGAAGACGCGCAATTGCTGTACGGATTTTTGACCCATGAAGAACGTCTCGCGTTTCGCCAGTTGCTCAAAATCAGCGGGGTCGGCCCTAAGCTCGCGCTGTCAGTGTTGTCAGGTTTAAGCCTCGCCGATTTAGCCGCTGCCGTAGAAAACAAAGAAGCGGGACGCTTGACTAAAATCCCCGGCGTAGGCAAGAAAACCGCCGAGCGATTGATTTTGGAATTGCAAGGAAAATTCGCCACAGCAGGGGCGTTATTCACGCCAGGTAAACTAGAAAACTCCGCCAGCAGCGACATTGTCAACGCCTTGCAAGCCTTAGGCTACAACGAAAAAGAAGCCGATTGGGCAGCCAAGCAGCTACCCAAAGATGCGAGCGTGTCGGATGGGATACGGCAGGCGTTGAAGTTGTTATCCAAAGGATAAAAAATGGCGAAATTTACTTTTTTGGATTTAGCCGATGTTGTTTTGCGGCAAGCGGGCGTGCCGTTAACCAGCGAAGAGATTTGGGAGTTTGCGCAGAAAAACTCGCTGCATTTACAACTCGCCAGCTTAGGAAAAACGCCTTGGGCGACGATTGCCGCGCGCTTGTATATAGATCTCAAAGAACCGACGACTAAGTTTGAAAAAATCGGTAAACGCCCCGTGAAATTTGCACTGAAAGGCGTTGTTGCTTCGGGTGATGTGAGTAAAGTTGCCGCTGTTCTTACCCCCGCCAAAATCGCTTTCAAAGAACGGCAACTGCATTCGTTCCTCGCTTACTTTGCTAATGCTTATTTCCGTGGCGTTTTGTGCAAAACAATTTTTCACGAAGGCTCAAGTAAAAAAAGTTTTTCGGAATGGCTGCACCCTGACATGGTGGGTTTCTATTTGCCTCTCAATGACTGGGGAAAAGAAGCGATTGATTTAGCCAAACGTAGCGGCGCAAATGTTCTCACGCTTTATTCTTTTGAGCTGAAACGAGAATTGAACTTCACTAATTTACGCGAGGCTTTTTTCCAAGCCGTTTCCAATTCTTCTTGGGCGAATGAAGGTTATTTAGTTGCCGCCAAAATCAATCGTGACGAAGAATTTCGTTTAGAGCTGGAGCGGTTATCCGCCAGTTTTGGCATTGGTGTGATTGCTTTAGATATAGATGACCCAGATTCATCGGGTGTGATTTTCCCCGCGAAACACAAAAGTGAATTGGACTGGGATTCAATAAACAAACTTTCTGAAATCAATCCTGATTTCAGAAAGTTTTTAGCGGATGTTGGAGCTGCCTTACAGACCAGCCGTGTTTACGAAAGCGAGTTTGATATGGTGTTCAAAGACGCAGACGAATTGAAGAAAACCCTAACATGATACACAGCGACAACCTCACCTCTGAACCGCGTATTTCTACGCCTGCCGTTGCCTCCAAGCAGGAGGAAGCGTTGGAGCGGGCTTTACGGCCTAAGCAGCTTGACGAGTATGTCGGGCAGGAAAAAATTCGCGGGCAATTGGAGATTTTTATTCAGGCGGCGAAGCAGCGCGGCGAGCCTTTGGATCATGTTTTATTGTTTGGCCCGCCAGGGCTGGGCAAAACCACTTTGGCGCAAATTATTGCGCGTGAAATGGGCGTGAATTTGCGTCATACGTCTGGGCCAGTGTTGGAGCGCGCGGGCGATTTGGCGGCGTTGCTGACTAATCTCGAACCGCATGATGTGTTGTTTATTGACGAAATTCATCGCCTTTCGCCCGTGGTCGAAGAGATTTTGTATCCCGCGCTGGAGGATTATCAAATCGACATCATGATTGGTGAAGGGCCAGCGGCGCGTTCGGTGAAGCTCGATTTGCCGCCGTTCACTTTGGTCGGCGCGACCACGCGGGCAGGCATGTTGACCAATCCTTTGCGCGATCGTTTTGGCATCGTGGCGCGTCTGGAATTTTATACGCCAGAAGAATTGCAACGCATCGTGATGCGCTCGTCGGGATTGTTGGAGATGAATCTGGCGCATGACGGCGCGCTGGAAATCGCCAAACGTGCGCGAGGCACGCCGCGTATTGCCAATCGGCTGTTGCGCCGTGTGCGCGATTATTCCGATGTGAAAGCGCAGGGCGTGGCGAGCCGCGCCGTTGCCGATGCCGCGCTGACCATGTTGGACGTGGACTCGCAAGGTTTGGATGTGATGGACAGAAAATTATTGCTCACCGTCATTGAAAAATTTATGGGCGGCCCCGTGGGTGTGGATAATCTCGCCGCCGCCATCGGCGAAGAGCGCGACACCATCGAGGATGTGCTCGAACCTTATCTGATTCAGCAAGGGTATTTGCAACGCACGCCGCGCGGCCGCATCGCCACTGCGCACGCCTATCAACATTTTGGTTTGCAGGTGAATGCGATTGATAAGGGAGAAGATTTTTAATGACTAAGCACAAACAATTTTCGCTACCCGTGCGCGTGTATTTTCAAGACACCGATGCGGGCGGGGTGGTGTATCACGGCAGTTATGTGAATTTTTTGGAGCGCGCACGGACTGAGTGGCTGCGCGATGTGTGTGGCTTTAGCAATGGCGCGTTGATGAAAGAATTCGGCGCGGTGTTTGTGGTGCGCGAGATGAAAGTCGAATACCTCAAACCTGCCTTGCTGGATGATATGTTAGCGGTCACCGCAGAAGTCGCGACGATAGGGCGCAGTAGCGTGAAGCTGGTGCAAACCGTGCAACGCGGCACAGAAGTTTTGACGCAAGCCGAGGTGCATTTGGTATGTGTATCGTTGGCAAATTTCAAGCCGATTAGCGTGCCAGAAGTGCTGCGTGAAAAATGGAAAAACTAAAAAAGGACTGATATGTGAGAGCCCCAAAAATTTATTTTTTGGGATGAAGCGCAAGGAGCCGCGCATAACCAGCGACTTGCCAGCTTGCTGGCTTAGTCGAATGGCTAGATGCTTTATCAGCGAATGACGCAGGCATATCAGATTGATAGACAAGGAATGAGCGACAACGGAGTTGCGGTGGAGACTAACCTTTAGGTTATGTCGTAACCAACACAGCGACACAGCGGTTCGCCAAAAAATGAATTTTTGAGGTTCTCATGGAAGTGGTTCAAGATTTATCGTTTATACATTTAATCGCCAACGCCAGCGTGCTGGTACAGCTGGTGATGTTGCTCTTACTGGGTGTGTCGCTGCTGTCATGGTGGTACATTTTTATGAAGATGTTTGCCATCCGCCGCGAGGCAAAATTGACGCGCGATTTTGAAGAGGAATTTTGGAAAAATCCTAATCTTAACGAGCTGTATAAATTTTCCGCGAGCCCGTCGCGTACCGATGTGGGCGCGTTAGAGCGCATTTTCGCGGCGGGCTTTGTCGAGTTTGTGAAGCTGAAAAAACAGCACGCGATGGACATGAGTGCGGTGATGGACGGCACGCGCCGCGCCATGCGCGCCACCTATCAGCGCGAAATGGACAGTTTGGAATCGCACTTGGCTTTTTTGGCTAGCGTCGGTTCAGTGAGTCCTTATGTCGGGCTGTTTGGCACGGTGTGGGGAATTATGAATGCGTTTCGCGGGCTGGCGAATGTCGGGCAAGCCACGCTGGCACACGTCGCACCTGGTATCGCAGAAGCACTGGTGGCGACCGCGATGGGCTTGTTCGCCGCGATTCCTGCGGTGGTGGCGTACAACCGTTACGCGCACGACATCGACAGATTGGCGACGCGCTTTGAAAGTTTTACCGAAGAATTCTCGAATGTTCTGCAAAGACAACCATGAACACCGCTAAAAACCTACTGCGCGGGCGGTTGGCGGCGTTGCTCGTTACTCACTCAATCGCCTACCCATACGGTATGTCTCAATCGCTCCGTCCTCGCGCCTTGCCACCCATCCCGCTCGCGACGGTTTTAAGCGGTGTTCGCAGGAGTTGTTCTAATGCGAACTAATCGCCGTAACAAAAATCGTTTGATGAATGACATCAATGTCGTGCCGTACATCGACGTGATGTTGGTGTTGCTGGTGATTTTTATGGTCACCGCGCCGATGATGAATCCAGGGCAAGTGGATTTGCCCTCGCTCGGTAATAGCGCGTTGCCAGCCGCTGCACCATTGGAAGTGGTGATACGCAAAGACAATACTTTGTTGCTGCGCGACCATGCTAATGGCGACCGCGAATTACGCGTGTCGCGTGCCGAGATGGTGACGTTTATCAAAGCGCGCACGGGCAAATTAGCCGAGCAAGCGGTGGTGATTGCGGCGGATAAAAACGTGCGTTACGAAGAAGTCATCAATGTGATGGACGCGCTGCAACAACAGCACATCAAAAAAATCGGTCTGCTCACGCAAGCAAAAAATAAATGAGCCGCGCGGCCTATCCTTCTTATCAAAAGCCCGCCGCTGTGCTTGCCTTAATGGTGCACGGCGGCTTTTTTGCGCTGCTGTATTTTGGCTTTACTTGGCAGACGCAAGCCCCTGCTGCGATGAGTGTCGAGCTGTGGCAAGCCCTGCCCGATATGCCTCCAATGCCTGTTGTGGTTACCCCGCCCGCGCCGCTTGAGCCGCCTGCGCCCAAAGTTGAACCCGCTCCAGTGATGCCGCCGCCTCTGGCAAAAATTGCGCCCGATATTGTGCTGGCGGTTAAAAAGCCTGAGAAAAAAATCATCGAAAGCAAAGCTGCGCCGATTGTTGAGCAGCCGAAAACGCGTGCGCCCGCCAAGCCTGAAGCTCCCAGCATTGCGGATTTGGCCGCCGCGCGTGAGTTGGCGGCACAAGCTGAACAAGCTGCTGCGGTGGGGCGCGTGGTCGATGAAGCGATGAGCAAAATTAGCAGCAAAATTCGCCGCAATATCGTCATGCCGCCCGATGTGGCAAACAGCGCGCAAGCGATTTTTGCCGTGACTTTGTTACCCGGCGGGACCGTGCTGAGCACGCGACTGGCGCAGTCGAGCGGCAATGCGGCGTACGACAATGCCGTGGAGCGCGCGATTTTGAAAGCGCAGCCGTTACCCTTGCCCGCTGATGCCAGTCTGTTTAATCGTTTTCGCGAATTAAAATTGAAGTTCAAACCCGTTGAGTGAAGGCTTGTATATGTTGAAAGTATTAAAAATGCTGTTTTTGTTTGGCTTGTTACCCACCGCTGTTGCTCATGCGGAAATGAGTATTGAAATTGTCGGCGCGGGCGAACATCAAATTCCTGTGGCACTCGCACCTTTGGGCGGTGATGCCAAACTAGCGGTGGCAATTAACGAGGTGGTCGTTGCTGATTTACAACGCAGCGGTTTGTTTCGCATTGTCGATAACGCAGGTAAAACACCGCATGAACCCAGCGAGGTGAACTATCCCGAATGGCAAGCGATGGGCGCAGAAGCCTTGTCGATTGGTGTGGTTGAGATTTTGGAAGACGGTCGTATTAGCGTGAAGTTGCGTTTATTGGATGTGCTAAAAAAATCGTCGTTGTTGGGGGAGGTTTTGTCGGCAAAAGAGACGCAAACGCGACAAATTGGACATCGCATCGCTGATTTGATTTACGAAAAACTCACGGGTGATAAGGGTGTGTTTAGTACCCGCATCGCTTATGTGAATCGTCTGGGCGAAAAGTATCGCCTGGTGGTGGCGGATAGCGATGGCTATAACGAGCAAACCGTGTTGGCGCAAAACGAGCCGATTATGTCGCCCGCCTGGTCTGCGGATGGCAGCAGGCTCGCCTATGTGAGTTTTGAAACAGGTCATGCGGCGGTGTTTGTGCAGTCGGTGTTTACTAAGCAACGCACGGTGTTAGCGGATTTTCGCGGCAGCAACAGTGCGCCAACTTGGTCGCCCGATGGTAAACAATTGGCGATGGTGTTGACGCGCGATGGCAGTTCCCAGCTTTATTTAATCAATGCAGATGGCTCCGCGATTAAGCGGATGACATTTAGTGGTGCGATTGATACCGAGCCGTGTTTTTCGCCTGATGGGCAAAATTTATTGTTCACTTCAGATCGGGGCGGCAGCGCGCAAATTTATCGGATGCCCTTGGCGGGCGGATTAGAACAACGCGTTACCTTTGGTGAAGGGACTAATTATTCTCCGCGTTATAGTCCTGACGGCAAAAGTATGGTGTTGGTGCATCGCGCCAATGGACAGTTTTATATTGCCACGCAAGATTTTCAAAGCGGACAAATGCAGCTGGTAACAGACGGCGGATGGCATAAAAAGCCTAGCTTTGCACCAAATGGCAAAATGATACTGTTTGCGAGCGAAGCGCGCGGTCGTGGTATATTGGCGAGCGTTTCTAGCGATGGTCGCGTCAAACAGCATATGTTTACGCAAACAGGCGATGCGCGAGAACCAATGTGGAATCCACATTTTTAATTTAACTTTAGAGAAGGATGAATAACATGAAGAAACTCGTTATTAGTGTTGTATTAGTTAATCTGTTAGCTGCTTGTGCTAGCCAAAAAGCCCCTGAAGCTGCTGCGCCCGCAGCTACGCCTGCACCTGTTGCTGCGGTAACCGCACCAGTGGTTGAAAAAGCTGTTGTGGTTGATCCATTGAATGATGCAACCAGCATTTTGGCTAAACGTAGCGTTTACTACGCGTTGGATGTGGATGCAGTTGCGGCGGCTGATAAGCCAGCGATTGTTGCGCACGGTAAATACTTGAGCGAAAACCCAAGTCGTAAAGTTGAGTTGGCAGGTTACGCAGATGAGCGCGGCAGCACTGAATACAACTTGGCTTTGGGTCAACGTCGTGCGGATGGCGTGAAAAAAATGTTGGAATTGAGTGGTGCTAAAGCAGCACAAGTCAGTTCAGTGAGCTTTGGTGAAGAAAAGCCAAAAGCAGCTGGACATGATGAAGCCGCTTGGTCACAAAACCGCCGTACCGACCTGAACTACGCTAAGTAATTAACATGCTACAGCTACGCGCTTTCATTTTATTAGCGGCTATTTTCGTCGCTCCCGCGTACGCGGGATTGTTTACTGACGACGAAGCTCATCAGCAAATTGAATTCTTAAAAGCGCGTGTGCTGAAGCTCGAAACATCCGATGCACAACATACCTCGGCGACCTTGGAATTACAAAGTCAGCTGGACGAATTGAAGACTGAGCTGCGCAAATTGCGCGGCCAGAATGAAGAGCTTGCGCACGGCCTACAAGATGCCGAAAAGCGCGAAAAAGATTTTTATGTAGATTTAGATACGCGCTTGCGCCGTTTTGAATCACCTGATAACAGTGCTGCCACGCCTGTTAGTGCAAACAATACGGTAGCGGATACCTCAGATCCTGCTGTGGAAAATCGCGCTTTTGAGGCTGCCTACGCCGCCGTCAAGGCGGGCAAATATGCCAATGCACTGAATGCTTTTCAAGAGTTTATGAAAAAATATCCAGAGTCGGTACATCTACCGAATGCGCTTTATTGGTTAGCAGTGAGTCAATTTGGTTTGCAAGACAGTCCCTCTGCGTTAGCAACTTATGAAAAGTTGCTGGCAAGCTATCCCTCTGCACCTAAGGCGGCAGATGCGATGGTTAATAAAGCGATTTGTTTGCAAGACTTAAAGCAAACAGCCGCCGCACAAAAGAACCTCAAGCAAGTTATCGTTAAATATCCCAATACAGCCGCAGCCGACAAGGCGAAAAAACTGCTCGCTGTCTCAAAGTAACTGTCTTATGTCTTTAGTTATTACCGACGCATCACTGCGTATCACCGAAATTTTTTATTCCTTGCAAGGCGAGACCAATCGAGTTGGCTTGCCCACGGTATTTATTCGCCTTACTGGCTGCCCACTGCGTTGCACCTATTGCGATACCGCGTATGCCTTCACAGGCGGCGAGACGCTTGCAATCAGCAAAATACTTGAGCAAGTTGCCAGCTATGGTGCGCGTTATGTAACCGTGACAGGTGGCGAACCTTTGGCGCAAAAAAATTGCATTATTTTGCTGCGTGAGTTGTGTGATGCGGGATACGAAGTGTCGCTGGAAACAGGCGGCGCGATGGATATTGCCGCCGTCGATGCCCGCGTGATGCGCGTGGTCGATATTAAAACGCCAGGCTCTGGTGAGCTGAGTAAAAATCGTTGGGAAAACTTGCCGCTCATTACGCCGCATGACGAGATTAAATTCGTGTTGTGCGATGAAGCTGATTATCTATGGGCAAAAGAGTTGATAGCGCATCACCAATTGGCGGCTAAATGTCCAATTTTGTTTTCGCCTGTACACGGAGCGATGAACCCTACGCATTTGGCAGAGTGGATCTTGCGGGACCGTTTGCCAGTGCGTTTGCAAGTGCAGTTGCATAAAATCTTATGGCACAACGCGGCAGGACATTAAGCATGAAAAAAGCAGTCGTTTTATTATCGGGTGGGCTGGATTCTGCAACCGTGTTAGCGATGGCGCAGCAGCAGGGTTTCCTTTGCTACGCGCTGAGTGTGGATTATGGGCAGCGTCATCATGCAGAGCTTGCTGCCGCGCAACGCGTAGCAAGCACACAAGGTGCACAAGAGTTGCGCGTGATACATATAGATTTAACTGGCTTCGGCGGCTCTTCTTTAACGGATAACACTATTGCCATTCCTGAATTGCCTAGCGCAGGCATTCCGTCTACTTACGTTCCTGCACGCAATACCATTATGTTGTCGCTGGCGTTAGCGTGGGCGGAAGTGCTGCAAGCGCAGGATATTTTTGTCGGTATAAACGCGGTTGATTATTCTGGCTACCCAGATTGCCGCCCTGATTACATCAATGCTTTTGAACGTATGGCCAATCTTGCAACTAAGGCTGCTGTTGAAGGCCGCCCGTTAACCATTCATTCACCGCTTTTATATATGAGCAAGGCGCAAATCATTGCGGCAGGGAAGCAATTAGGCGTGGATTACGCGCAGACGGTTTCTTGTTACCAAGCGGATGAGCGTGGCTACGCTTGCGGCGTATGTGATTCATGTCGTTTGCGCCGAGCTGGCTTTATCGCTGCGAATGTCATAGATCCCACTAGGTACAGCGTAACCTCAAGCTAATCGTCGCATTTGTGATTCGTAATAGCAGCAGCGCAGTAATTTTATTTGTGAAATAAATTAGAAATAGTTTGACAGCCATGCGCTCTATCAATATAGTGCGCGGCTCATCTGACGCGGGGTGGAGCAGCTCGGTAGCTCGTCGGGCTCATAACCCGAAGGTCATAGGTTCAAATCCTGTCCCCGCAACCCAGTTTAGTTTTAAGGTCTAGAAAATAGTTTTCTCGGTTGAGTAAAAGAAGTTAGAAATAACAGTTGACAAGATGTTTTGCTTCTGTAGAATGCGCACCTCTTCAAAGCACTAGGCGCAACAAAAAGCAGCTAAAACTGCTTAGTATTCAATAAGATGAATGCGATTTGCGCGGTGAGATGAAGAAAAGAAGTTGGAAATAATGGTTGACAAGATGTTTTGCTTCTGTATAATGCTGACCTCTTCGCTAGGCAACTAGCTGCTCTTTAATAAAATAGACAAACAACCGACGAGTGTAGGTGCTTGGTTTTTGGAGGTTTTTCAGTCT
>Ga0105164_10003088_pt1 | contig 10145 bp, 3 predicted proteins | sample VDWuncwatermetaG_FD_89674 | JGI IMG/M metagenome (GOLD analysis project Ga0105164, IMG submission 89674) | Wastewater microbial communities from Netherlands to study Microbial Dark Matter (Phase II) - VDW unchlorinated drinking water | ecosystem: Environmental > Aquatic > Freshwater > Drinking... | reverse complement strand
TGACCAGCGGCACCAATGTCAGCGCCCAGATGGTCGTGGGCACCGGCGCCAATTTAGGCTATGCCGGCACAGGCACCATCAATGCCTCCAGTTTAAGCGGCAACACCTGGGCCGCACCCGGCACCATCGGCTCCGGCACCGCCAGCACCGGCGCGTTTACCACACTTACTACTTCCGGCTACGTCGGCATCGGGACGACGAGTCCGGGAACAAGGTTGGAATTATGGGAAAATACTGGAACTGATGTAGACATCAGACTTAATCAAAATTCCGTAAGAAGTTGGAGAATTAGAAATATCGCCACCGTTGGAAGTTTAGCTTTCAATGATGGCTCTGGGGATTTAGTTACGATATTAAATACAACCGGCAACGTCGGCATCGGCACAACCAACCCCACCTCGCTATTGCACGTCAACGGCAATATGACCATCAGCGGCACGGTTACCGCCGGCAGTGTTGTGCAGACCCAGCTTTTTGTCTCTGGCCCGGCGTACATCGCCTATGGCGTTGGCAACGTCGGCATCGGCACTTCGACTCCAACCGCGAAATTAGACGTGGAGGGGGCAGGCAATGTATTACTTAACGCGGGCAACGTCGGCATTGGCACCACCAAGCCATCCGGACTATTGGAAGTTGCCACCACCACTCCTGGTGTACCTGCTCTGGTTGTCCAGGGTGGGGCAGGCAGTATCAACGTGGGTGTGGGTACGAGCGCGCCCGCCTATACTCTGCAAGTCATCGGGACATTGGACGCTACGACTATTACCCAGGGTGGCTCGCCCATCACCAGCGCCTTCTCCGGTATTACCAGCGGTACCAATACTTCTGCCCAAATGGTTGTGGGTAGCGGCGCCAACCTTAATTACGCCGGCACAGGTACTATCAATGCCACCAGTCTCCTCAACGGAACATGGGCCGCGCCCGGCGCCATCGGCTCGGGTTCACCTTCCACTGGTGCTTTTACTACGCTAAGTTCAACTCAAGGTGTCAACTTAGCCGCAACTTCCGGCAACGTGGGCATCGGCACGACCGGACCCACAGCCCGCCTGCAAGTCGCATCCAGCACGGCCGGCAGTCCGTCGCTGTTTGTTACCGATACCGGCAATGTGGGCATCGGCACCACCGACCCCGGAACATATTCGCTTTACGTTAAAGGCGACACCTACATTGGCGGTATCACCGTAACCGGCGGCGCGCTCACTTTTGGCGGCGACCTGAATATGCAGGGCTATAAAATCAAGAATGTTTCCAACATCGGCATCGGTACAAGCGTGCCCGGCAGTGCCGCACTTACAGTAATGGCCGGAAACCTGGGTATCGGTACCACCGGCCCGCAAAAGGAAATGGAAATTTCCGCAAGCAGCAACCCTGCTTTACGCATAAACTCTACCAAGAACAGTACCTGGACAGTGGGTGAGGACCTCTCCAATATTGAATTTTATACTTCGGATACCTCGGCACCCGCCGGCGTCCAGGCCTCCATTGCCCTGACAGCAGAAAACACCTCTGGTTCCCAATACGGCATGGCCTTTAGAAATGCCGGCGACGCGGGCCAAAATATGGAATGGATGAGAATACGCCACAACGGCAACGTCGGCATCGGCACGACGAGCCCGATCGGGCTTTTCCAGGCCGGCTCCGGCCCTACTCCCGGCCTGATGGTTACCGGACAGAACGGCAACGTCGGCGTCGCTACCACAGCACCCGTTTACAAACTGCAAGTCGTCGGAACCCTGGATGCAACTGCCATTACCCAGGGCGGCCAGCCCATTAGCCCGACCTTTGCTAATCTTACCAGCGGCACCAATGTTACCGCCCAAATGGTCGTGGGCAGCGGCGCCAACTTAGGCTACGCAGGCTCTGGCACAGTCAATGCCTCCAGTCTCGTCGGTAACACCTGGGCCGTGCCCGCCGCAATCGGCTCCGCCACCCCCAGCACCGCCGTCTTTACTACGCTTACCGCCAACGTCAACGTGGGCATCGGCACAACTGCGCCCAACAACAAACTTACCGTAAATGGCGATATCGGTATCCCGTCCTATGGCGGCACTGGAAGTGGATTCGGATTAAACGCTTATTATTCCGGCGGATGGAAAGCTTCTGTTGCCGGATATTCTTCGCTTATTACCCAAGGTGCGGGCTCCTCTACCAGCGCGTTAAATATTAAAGTTTCTCCGTATGTCAGCGCGGGCGACGCGATTACTTTCACCGATATATTAACTATCAGGGGAAGTGATGCCGGCGGCAGTGTGGGTATCGCAACCACTGGACCCACCGGCCGCTTAGAAGTCGGCACCACTAAGCTTGGGGTGCCGGCTCTATTCGTTACTGACGGCGCCAACACCGGCATCGGCACCACTGCACCGGTTTATAGATTAGATATTAAGAGCAGCGGCAGCCAGAAAGACCAATTTGCGGTTACTAAATCCGACGCTGATACGCCGATCTTTAAGGTGAGAGAATTATCAGGCGGACAGGGTGCGATGTATCTCTATAACGCCGGGGATTTTACCACCCTTTTTAACGCCAACGGCGACAGTTATTTTGCCGGCGGCAACCTCGGCATCGGCACAACCATGCCCACCGCCCGCCTGCAAGTTGCATCCAGCACAGCCGGCAGGCCGTCGCTGTTTGTCAACGAAACCGGCAATGTGGGTATCGGCACCACCGATCCCGGCACATATTCTCTCTACGTCGCAGGCGACACCTACATCGGCGGCATCACCGTGACCAACGGCGCGCTCAACTTCGGCGGCGACCTGAATATGCAGGGCCACAGGGTGGTCAATGCCTCCAACATCGGCATTGGTGTGAGCTCTCCCGGAAATTCAGCTTTGATCGTTATGGGCGGCAACGTCGGTATAGGCACAAGCTCTCCCGGTAACGCGGCGCTGGCTGTAATGGGCGGCAACATCGGCATCGGGACAACTGATCCGGTCCATAAGCTAGATGTAAATGGTGATATAAGGATTAACACCAGTCTATACTCTGCCGGTAATATGGGAATATTTTACGCTAGTGGTAGTATGTTGAGAATATTCAGAGATAATACTGCAACCGATGAAGTAATGCGATTAAATAGCACCGGCAACGTCGGCATCGGCACAACCGCGCCCGGCGCGCGCTTAGAAATCGGCACCACCAATTTAAGTAAGCCCGCGTTATTCGTGGATGCCACAGGCGGACAAATCGGCATCGGGACGACAGCACCCGCGGCCAAATTAGAAATCACCGGTGCTGCCTCCGGAATTACAACCTATCTTAATTTAAATCCCAGGAGCGCTTTGTCAAATGTCGGCGCGGCAATAGATTTCCGCGTATCTGACGACCAAACGGCAAACAGATATTTAGCCAGGATCGCCGGCGTCCGCTCGCCTTCCGCTGATGGCGCAAGCGACTTAAGATTTTATACCGACAACGCTTCCGCTTTTTCCGAAATAATGCGAATTACAGGAGGCGGCAACGTCGGCATCGGCGCAACCGATCCGGGGGCGAAGTTGGACGTCCTTGGCGCGGCATTTATAGGAACAACAGCAGATAGATTATGGATTTCTCCTTCCGCGGGGATGGTTAATTTATTAGGTTATGACGGGACCGGCTATAATGATATTAACATAAGGGCTGCCGCGGGAACGCAGTTATATCTAAAGACAGACGGCAACACCGGCATCGGGACAACTGCACCACTTGCTCCTCTGCATATTTATGGCCAAAGCGGAGGCGGCGATGCGCTCATTATGCAAAAGTCGGGAACTGACGGAACCATTGGTTTTGCTTTCCAAAAAGTAGATGGAACTCAAGTAGGTTATTTTAACGCGGTTACCGGAACCGGGGCATTTACATTAGCCCCGGATTTGGATAATGCCGGAACTTTATCATTATCAACGCGCACAAGCGGGACGGTTAGGCCAAGAATATTTATTCAGAATGACGGCAATGTCGGCATTGGCACGACCTCCCCCGGCAACTACAAGCTCTACGTCAACGGCGACACCTACATCGGCGGAGTGACTGTCACCGGCGGGACACTTTCTTTCGGCGGCGACCTGAATATGCAGGGTTATAAGATCAAGAATGTCGCCAACATCGGCATTGGCACCAGCCTGCCCGGCAGCGCGGGCCTTGCCGTAATGGCCGGCAACGTCGGCATTGGGACCACGGGGCCGGGGTATTTACTTGATGTTAGAGGTGATTCGCCGACTGTAAATCTTCAACCGACAACCGGAACGCAACTCGCATATTACCGAATATCCAACACGAGCGGTAATAGTTTTATGGGGGTAGAGCGCAGTACCGGTGGAGGTATTGTTAGTGGAACCCTTGCTTATTCTACCGTTTTAGGCGGCTTAAATGCTGTTCCATTGCATTTTGTTACTAATAGCACAGTCAGAGAAACAATAGACTCAAACGGCAACGTCGGCATCGGGACAACCGGGCCGGGTGCGCTTTTAGAAGTCGGCACCACCAATTTAAGCAAGCCCGCGTTATTTGTGGATGCCACCAGCGGAAGAGTCGGCATCGGGGCAACGAATCCGACCGCTAGGCTTGATTTAGGCATACAGTCGCCCGGGATTAACACACCCGTTAGTTATTTTAGAGGATATTCCGCTAATGCTAATTGGCCCATTAGTATGGGAGCAGTATATGACGTTAATTATCTTGAGCAGTATATAATATTAAACGGTTATTTAGATGGGGGGACGAAATTAAGCCCGACGATATTTGGTTCTCCTGGCGGAGGAAATTTTATTAAGAATGCTGTGACTGGCGCAACCACTGATGGTTTGGCGTTTGGATATTCTGGCATTGGTGCCGGACAGGTCCCGATAGAAGTGATGCGGATTGCAAATACTGGTAACGTCGGCATCGGCACCACTGATCCCGGCAACTACAGGCTCAACGTCAACGGCAATACCTATATCGGTGGCTCTGCGGTGATCAGCGGCGCGCTTACATTCGGCGGCGACCTGGATATGGGCGGGCATAAGGTGAAGAACGTTTCCAACGTTGGCATAGGCACGAGCCTCCCGGGCGACGCCGCCCTGACTGTGGCGGTTGGTAACGTCGGCATCGGCACTTCCGGGCCGCAAAGGGAGCTGGAAATTTCATCCGCCAGTCCCGCGCTGCGCCTGACTTCCACAAAGAACAGCACTTGGACAGTCGGAGAAAATTTATCAAATCTGGAATTTTATACCTTCGATGTTTCAGCACCCGCCGGCGTCCAAGCCTCCATCGGCCTGGTCGCGGAAAACACCGCCGGTTCTCAATATAGCACGGTGTTTAGAAACGGCGGGGACGCAGGACAGAATATTGAATGGATGAGAATACGGCATAACGGCAACGTCGGCATCGGCACCACCGGGCCGTCCGCGCCTTTAGCGGTCCAATCAAACGCTGAAGGGCAAGGCATCAGAGTTCTTGGCAGGCCGACAGATCATTATGGATATATTCAATTTTTCCAAAATAACGGCACTACCTTACAAGGAAATATTTATGGAGCTGGGACACGTATGACTTTTGCCGACCAAAATGCCGCGGATGTATTGACCATAACAAGCGGCAACGTCGGCATCGGTACTACGAACCCCGGAAATTATAAACTTTATGTCGCCGGCGACACCTACATCGGCGGTGTTACCGTTACCGGCGGCACGCTCTCCTTCGGCGGCGACCTGAATATGCAGGGCCACCAGATCACCAATGCTTCCAACATCGGCATCGGCGTCAGTTCCCCCGGCAACGCGGCGCTGGCTGTAATGGTTGGCAACGTCGGCATCGGCACGGTGAGTCCAAGCCAGAAATTACATTTATCTAACGCTGGGTTATTGCAAATTCTCATTGATAACACTACAAATTCTGATTCTTTATATTTAGGTGCGGATGCTACCGGTGGATATATCGGCACAAAAACGGCACATCCGATGATGTTTTTTGCGAATAATGCGGAAAAGGTCAGAATAGATAGTACCGGTAATGTAGGCGTCGGGACGGATAGCCCCGTGGCTAAATTAGACGTCAGCGGCAATATCCGGCTTTCCGGCAGGATATCCCAGGGCAGCTTGGGTGATTTAGCAGAAATGATGCCGCTGGCGGCGTGCGTGTTGAATTCGGCGAAAACGGCTATTCCGCCCGTAGGTTTTGTAGGGGCGGGTTTCAAACCCGCCCCTACAGGCGAACGCGCTGCACTGGCTCAGCCGGAAGCAGGCGACGTGGTCGTCATCGACGAAAACGGCGGCATCCGCCGTTCAGCCGAACCCTATTGCGCCAGCGTCGTGGGGATCATCTCCACCAACCCGGCGCAGATCCTGCGCGATAACCTGACGCATGCGGCCCCGGTTACCTTAAGCGGAATAGTGCCCTGCAAGGTCTGCAATGAAAACGGCGCCATCAAGCCCGGTGACCTCTTGGTTTCCTCATCCATCCCGGGCCATGCAATGCGCGCGGATAAAGACGCCGCCGCCGGCACCGTGATCGGCAAAGCACTGGAAAAGTTGGATGAAAATAACGAATCCGGCGTGATAGAAGTAGTGGTGATGTTGAGATAATGCGGAGATGAGAATAAAAATGAGGCCAGATTTATTTTATCCGACAACTAATCAGTGCAATAAAATAAATGCGGCCCCATTTTTCGTTGATTATTCAAAGGAATCTTTACTTGCGGAAGAAGGCAAAGAGGATGGCGGTGATTGTGCCTACTTGCCCTACCCAGAAAATGAACATCCACGTAATGAGGTTGGCACGCATATCATGCATTTCAACTCTAAGTTTCCCAATTTCTTCAGAGAGCCGTCGTTCAAAACGTTCTTCTACAACTTCAATGGTTCGGTCTTTGGTTCGTTCTTCAGCCTTGTTGATCACTTCGACAAGGGCCTCAGCGGCAGATTCTCCAAGCTTTTCCCGCAAGATGTTCGGTATGGCAATTACAGTCATAATTTCCTCCTTGTATGGCTAAAGCATACTATACGCGATATGGCTTGTCAAGTCAAAAAAATAAAAATAAGGCTAGATTTACTTTTGAGTGGCGGTAGGCAGGCTGATCAGGATAGTTTTAATTCGCGTTTAATTTTTTCAAACGGTACCAAGCCCAGCTTTTTGGCTTCTTCAATGCCTTTTTTAAGCCTCAACGCCAACTTCGGGTTGATCGGCAAATGCGCTTCAATGGCGTCAACAAGCCAGCCGACGGGGTTATGGAATATGTATTCTTTGGACGAAACATTCGCTTCAAATTTTTCATCGACAACACACAAAAAATCCCATAACGAGTATGTGTCAAACACGAAATATTTAGGTGAGCCGCTTTTATCCATCACTACGCCCGCCTTGAAATTTTTTATGTCCAAGCCTGATTTCTTGAGGTCTGCGGGTAAGCCCGCGAATTTTTCCAACTTTTCTAATTTAACGAGCTGCTGTGTCTTGACTAATGATTTATGTTTCATGGTAGTTCCTCCTTGTTTTAATTTTAACCCTATATTATCATCGCGTCCGACGTTGTCAAGCGCTTTCTCCTGCGGTAATGTTGAGATAAAATGATGCCTAAGGGATTTGACTTGGAAGAAAGAACCACTAAATTTGCTAAAGCTGTGATTAATGTATGCAAAGATTTACAAAGAAACCCGATGAACGATAGATTGGTAGGCCAGGTAGTTGGATCATCCGGTTCAATAGGCGCAAACTATAGAGAAGCTAACGACGCGTTAGGAAAGAAAGATTTTATTCAGAGGCTCAAGATATCCCGAAGGGAAGCTAAGGAGAGTCATCATTGGCTGGAGCTTGTTCTGGAAGCCAATATGAATAAGAAGGATGAAATTGAGTGGCTAATACAAGAGGCGGGAGAACTCAAAAATATACTGTCTTCTATTATCATGAAGTCTGAATAGGTTTTTGTTTGGTGATTGGTTATTGATTATTGGAATTTGTTTGGTGTTTGTATCTTGGTTATTGGTTATTTCAAATGATGGAATAGAACTGACGTAACCTATTGACAAACAAAGATAACGGTGTTATAAATTTAAACATGTATGAATTAGATGAGACAAATGTATAAGTTGATGAAGCATGTAAATCTTATATTCTTCGAGCGAGCCTGTCGATTTCGTTCCGGCGAGTCGAGAAGCAACTCGGCCTTCGGCCTCGCTCGAACAATATTGGTAGCTCTCGCCGCGCTATCCTGCTTATCCCACCCGCGTCCGGCCTATGCCGTTGACAGCTTTTTTACCGACAACGTCGGCATCGGCATCACCGCGCCTCTTGCCAGCCTGCATATCGCTACCACCACCCCTAGTAAACCCGCATTATTCGTGGATAAGGCCACCGGCAGAGTCGGTATTGGGACAACCGGGCCGGGTAATCTGCTGTCAATACAAGGTCCGAGCAATACAAATCCGCTTGCTGTCGTCGACGGTAGTGGTAATGTGCGTTTAGTTCTTGGGACCGGCAGTGATGGCGCCGGCTTGATGGCATTCTATAATAGTTCAGGGGATAATGTTGTTTCTTTTACTGCCGGCGGTAAATCATATTTTAATACCGGCGGTAATGTTGGTATTGGCACAACTACGCCCGCCGGCCGCCTGGAAGTTGCCGGCACAGCTTCAGGCCGTCCGTCTTTATATGTTACTTCGACCGGCAACGTTGGCATCGGCACCACTGACCCCGGCACATATTCGCTCTACGTCGCAGGCGACACCTACATCGGCGGCGTAACTGTTACCGGCGGCACGCTTTCCTTCGGCGGCGACCTGAATATGCAGGGCCACAAGGTGGTCAATACCTCCAACGTCGGCATAGGCACAAGCCTGCCCGGCGACGCCGCTTTAGCTGTCCTGGCCGGCAACGTCGGCATCGGCACGACATCGCCAACAGCCAAGTTGCAAGTTATTTCCGGTATTGATCCAATTTTTTATTTCGGTAGTAGTACGTCGTCCGGTCTTTACGGTAAAGATAATTATTTGCGTTCCAGCGCCGCGGGAACGATGTATTTTGACCATAATACAGTAGGACAGGATTTTAATTTCCGCACCAGCTACAGTTCAGCACTTGATACAACGCCATTAGTTTTGAAAGCCTCCGGCTACGTCGGCATCGGCACGACGGCGCCGGGCGCGCTTTTGGATATCAGAAATACGGTTACCACCACATACGATCCCGCAGTGGTCAACACCTCCGGTAATTTTCTGCTTACCTTATATAATACCAGTTCCGCCGCCCAAAGGAATACCGGCTTGCGCCTTCTGCAGGGTGCTGCAGGAGAGACCTATATCAATGCCGTCCAGGATATAGATGGCCGGGCCGCCTTGGCCTTCGGCACGCGGAATGCCTCTGATAGTTACGCCGAAAGGGTGCGCATCACCGCCGCCGGTAACCTCGGCATCGGCACCACCGGGCCGGCAAGGAATCTCGCGGTTTACTCGGCTTCCAGCCCGACGATTCAGGTGGTAAATTCCACTACGGGCAGCACCGCCGCTGACGGCGGGTATATTCAGATGAATAGTTCCAATCTTCTGGTAGGCAACCAGGAGTCGGGAGATATAAACTTCTTTGTAGACAACGGTGCCAAGAACCTCTGGCTTAAATCCACTACCGGTAATTTCCTGGTAGAGGGCAACGTCGGCATCGGGACGACGAGCCCATCAGCAAAATTGCACTTGTATGATACTAGTAATCAAATTGAGACTATTATACAGTCTGCCACAAGCAATAAGTATACCTTACTTAGCATGGGTAACACGACATCTATTATGTATTTAGGTACTAATGGTGCAAGTGGAGGCTCTCTGGTAGATATAACTAACATTTCCGATAATGCTTCATATTTTGGCAGCAGGACAAATCATTCAACTCAGCTTATCTCAAATAATAGTGTTAGGATGACTATTGATAACACCGGCAACGTCGGCATCGGCACCACCAACCCCGGCAACTACAAGCTCAACGTCAACGGCCCGGCCTTTATCGGCGGCCTGTTGGTCGCCAACGGCGGCCTGGATAACCTTACCACACTGACCGTTACGGGAAATACCTATCTTGCCACAACCTCCGGCAACGTCGGCATCGGCACGGCCAGCCCCGGAGCCACGCTAGATGTTATTTCAGCCGCCAATGACCCGATTTTCCGATTCGGCAACAGCACTTCATCAGCGCTATACGGC
>Ga0105164_10003087_pt1 | contig 10145 bp, 9 predicted proteins | sample VDWuncwatermetaG_FD_89674 | JGI IMG/M metagenome (GOLD analysis project Ga0105164, IMG submission 89674) | Wastewater microbial communities from Netherlands to study Microbial Dark Matter (Phase II) - VDW unchlorinated drinking water | ecosystem: Environmental > Aquatic > Freshwater > Drinking... | reverse complement strand
CAGCCATGTGGTGTAAGGGGGGATTGCCAATTTGCCTGCCCAAGTGGGGCTCAACCGGGGATCTATCAAGTCTTCGTACCTCTTTGGCGCCTTCTCCTTGGGAATGAAATTGGAGTTGTAAATGGGCCCATTAAACGAAGCATCTAAGAGCACACCTTCGCTAGGGAATATCTCCATCTCCCTGGTAATCCACGGAAAAATCCTTGACCAATCGACCTTCGCTAATGCGTTCTCTTGATGGAGTAAGGCAAATTGAGCGATGTATCCAATATACACTGCTGTCGAGGACTTTCTTTTCGTTTTCAGCTCGGTAATCACCCGCGCAGCCATCGGTGATAGGGAAGGCCCTGCTACTAGTGTGAGTCGAGCACTCAGACCATATTTTTTGTTAAAGATTCGCTCAAGCTCGGAAAACGCCTTTCTACCGCCAAAGGTGTTTCCGCCTGCAACCATAACAAGCTCTTGCTCTTTCTCTTTCTTAGCACCGGCGATAAGTTCATTAAGGGTCTCCGATGCCCTGAGAGCGTATGCCTGTCCCAGCACTATCACCAAAACCAACACCAAACTTCCACTAAGCGTTAACCTTCTTTGACCATGCATACAAAGTCCTCCTTTATACCATCTTTCGTACTTCTCCCTTTGAGCGCCATTCCGAGGCAAGCAAACAGTGCTCAGATCCCTCGGTTTTTCCGCTTGATCTCTGCACGGATCGTTTGGCCCGGTAGTGACAGTGAAGGTTTTGTACAAAACAGCTTTTTGCCTCTCAGTTTGCAGAGAGTCTAGGCACAAAGTTTCTTTAACAAGCACCCTTCGTTCAACGCTACTACTGATCGGATGGTTCCAAGACCACTGGAGTGAGTTCGCACGGGATCCCTTTTGTATTTGAACTACCCGCAATGGCATCCCAAGGAGGCCCGTAGGACATCGCCATATTGATATTCCATTCCAGTCGGCTTGGATCATCCGGCGCCGCCTCTGGATTCCACCAACCTACTCCGGTCACAATTACTTCGGGAGAAAGATCCTCGGACAACTCAACCAGCAGTTTACATCGGCCGCCCTTATTTGCGGTCGAGAGCCAAGCCCAGTCGCCCGCTTTTAATTCCCTGGCAGCAGCGGTTAGCGGATGAACATAGATTTTAGGGAAAGGCTCTAGCTTTCGAGCCCACTTATGATCGCGGAAGCGCGAGTGGTGATAGACCATAGAGCGGACACCGCTGATAAGAATCAGAGGGACGGCTTCCCCCTCCTTACTCCTACTCTGGTAGGTTGGCGGTGAGAAACAAGGCAAGGAATCATATCCGTTCTTCTCTAAAACCGTAGAGTAGAGCTCCAGCTTGCCGGTAGGCGTGTTGAATTTCCAGCCTGCATCCAGGAGTCTTGCGGCTACAGGGATAAATCCTGCCTCTCGCAGCCCGTTAAACGGTGTCTCGGTGTTTTTCAGGAGATAATCACAGAACTCTTCATGATTATTCCACGGGATAAAGTTTTGATACAGGATTCCCAGTTTCTCCATTTTCTTGACGAGGGCCGCTACAAAATCCATATCGCTTTTTGCTTCGCCCAGGGTAGGCACTACGCGCTGGGTAACTCCAATGCCCGAGCCAGGATGCCAAACGACTTCGTTCTCCTCCAAGGCTGTTGTTTTGGGTAAAACAAGGTGAGCAAGCTCCGCTACGGGTGTCATGTTGTGGACAGCCGCAACTAGATAATCCAAATTCTTCAATGCCTGGAGGGTTCGCAGCGTATCGGGATACGTAACCGCGATGTTCACCCCGCTAACAAAAAGGGCACGGACTGGATACGGCTTGCCCGTCAGGATCGCATCGATGACAGAAGGATTATGGCAAGCCTTGTGGACACCTCCCGGGCCAGACCATAAAGGAAATCTGTCGGCTCCTATGGTCTGTTTCTCTATATCCTCAGGAAGGCGATGGTCACGACCATGGATGAAGTCCGCGAAAGTGACCTGCCCCGGAAGTCGCCCCCCAACTAAATGGCCCCCGGGCACCCCTATGTTGCCGCTGAGGGCCATCAAGCAATGATAGGTTCTAGCCGTCTGGACCGCTTGCTCGAAAGCTTCAACACCATGTCCGAGGAGCAAGACAGCAGGTTTACTAGTCACATAAATATTAGCAACGTCGAAAATTTGTCTTGCGGGGATACCGGTTATTTTCGACGCAAGCTCTGGTGTAAACTCCTTAACTCTCTCACTTAATTCCTCGAAACCGTGACACCACCGTTGGACAAAATCACGATCATACCAGTTTTTCTCGATCATAATGTTAAGAAGGGCCAATCCCAGCGCGCCGTCCGTGCCAGGTTTAATTCTTATCCACTGATCGCCAATCCGTGCTGTCTTCGTTAATCTGGGATCAACCACCAACACTTTGGCCCCACGCTGTTTTGCTTCTTTGATTGCGCGCCACTGTACGACATTAGAGGTTGAAGGATTCTTACCAACAATCAGGACGCAGCGAGTCTTGCTGATGTCAGGGATCAACGGACTAGTGCCAGTAATCATGTGACTAAGTGCCTGTGAGCCGTGGCACAAATCCTGATTGATCATGATATTAGGGGATCCGATGGAGCGAAGTAGTAATGCCATTGCCACACCGCGGCTGTATGTGGGACCGCTCACAGCCCCGCATATTGCCAAGGGCCCCCATTTTTCCTTGATAGCTCCGAAGCGTTCCGCCATTTCATCCAACGCTTCATCCCATGAGATCCTCTGCCAACTCACTGCAGGACTGGATCCTATTCGGCGCAGGGGGTAAAGTACCCGCTCTGGGTGGTAAGTTAATGTTAGCGCGCCCTGTGTACCCTTAACACAGAAGGCACCCTTCGAGTATGGGTTGGAAGGATCTCCTGTAATCTTAGTGGCTCGACCGTCTCTAACATGGACGAGGGAGCCACATCTAACTGAACACTCCCAGCATGTAGATCGGATAATCTGCTCGGCCACTTGGCAGTCCTCACTAGGTCAATCTTCGACGGCTATAAATCGGCATGGTGAAGCCCCGCCTTTTTTAATGAGTAGGGGGAGAATAATCATCTTCACACGCTTTTTTGAAATCGCATCACAATCGACCAAACACTTACAACTAGCAATAACCTTCCTAATTATGGCACCATAGCTGCTCGGATGCGGGCTTCCGTGCCTGTGAGCGCCCAAGTCCAGTACGCGCTCCCGCGCTTCGGCCGAAGGCCATGGCTTGGGGTGGGGAATCATAGGGCTCTCGCCGCGAAACCAGTTGTTACCCTGCACCCGGGGCGGATTCACCAATCCACAGTCAGTCATAAACAGCCCACTGCCCATCTCGTCCATTTTCTTTGCCAACAGTGCGGCAGCGTCAAAATGGATGCTCGGAGTGCGCTTGTAGTAATCGATGCCGAGCTCATACGCCCGCTCACGCGTTCCCCAGCCGGTGCGAATCAGCACCTCGTCGCCTTTTCTGAAATCAGCGCTTTTGATCGCCTTATCCATCTCGTCGACCGTAATCTCATGTTGTTCGGGAGCTCTGATATCGAGGATCACCGTGTCTCTGAGAATCAGTCTGTCGAGCGGGATCTGGTCCAAGGTCCACGAAAACTTGGGGTCCGGCTGCAAAGGGGTCGGGTCAAACGGCATACGCTGATGCGGGACCATAAACGGACTACCGGTTTCGCCGTCAAGCTTCATTCTACTCATGCGAAGACCGTGTTTGTCATAATACATATATTCTACAAACCGTACAGATGAATTTGTGAAAGGCAAAATCTCCCCGTACCCAGCGCCCTCCCAGACCGGCATCGTTAAGTCGATTAATCTCATCCCTCCTCCTCCACAGCTACAACCCTACAGGTCGAAGCCACACCCCTTACGATCTTTAGCGGGGCGACGATGATTTTAATCTTTTCTCTCTGAAGAAGACCGCAGCGAATCAGTTTCCGTACGGTGACAATGTCAAGCCGAGCAAATTCTAGTTCCACTGCGAAATCCGCTGTTGCTTTCTCCGCTGTGTACAGGTGCAAGTACATACGAGCCGCTTCGGATTCCACCGGGGGAGTTGGGAGAAAAGAGCACCATTCGGGAATAAGATATTTGCCTGGCCACCCTAACAAAGCCGTATCCACCAGCAAGAGTTCACTTTGGTTCTCTTTCATCCTCTCTCCCAAATATCGCGCAGCTTCCAGACAAAAGTGAGGACTCCGCAGAACATAGGCACCTCCCGCAAGCTCGTGGTATGGCCTGTCACCCCACCCTGTCCTAACCAGAACGGCATCGCCTTTACCGGGCCGTGCAGAATCAAGCGCCTTTTCTACATCCGCTCTGTTTATCTGTTCCCCCTCGCCTTTCGAGATGTCGACCACCGTCGTTGCCCTTAAAACCAGCTTTTCAATGGGCAAGGCGTCAAGTCTTGTTGTCTTGCGAAAGCTTGCGAATACCGAGGGCAACGTTAGACAAGTCCCCGTATCGCTACCTAAAACAATCCCTTTTTCCTGATGGTCCTTAGGCCCTAGAAAGAACTTTACAGAGGTTGGCAGGACCTCGTCAGGCATCCATTCGTGGCTTAGCGGCATAGTCAACTCGGTGAACTTCATAACCTACTCATCCTAAAAATTCCGGGCTATGGTTGCCCGGACCCTGTCTAAGTTGATATTGTTTGAAACAATGCATCCGTTCGCATCTTCGATTATTTTGTCCGGGTCCTTCATCAACTTCCATTTCTTGAATTTATCCTCCACTTCAATACCCATTGCCGTAGCTAGCAGGGTCACATAGTTCTCCACTTTCAGCGGGAAATGTGCCTCCTCACCACATATTTCACGCTGGCAGCCGTGGTATATAGTCGCAAGAATTTCCACGTCTTTCTGTTGCGCTTCCTCGATGATGCCGCGAACGAGTTCGATATATTTTTTTTCTGTTAGCTCCTCTATAGTGCGAAAACTGCAGTGACGTCCCAGCTCAGCTAAGGCTTGGACCTTCACTATCTCCACGCCCGGAATCGACGCAAGGATTTTTTCCGCGTATTGTGCGTCCAAATCCTGCTGCTTCGAACCCGTATGGGCATGAAGCGCTATGCGCGCTCCGATTTCACGCTTGAACTGGATCTTATCTGTATTTTCACTTATAAACTTCGTCGTGTGCTCAATACCATATCTTATGTCCTTGTGATCACTGTTGATTACGCGGCCTATATGGAAATTACAGGATGGACACCACATCAACACCTTATCCCGAGCAAGGGAGGCTAGGCGGCCCATGGTTCTGTCCGTTTGAAACCTGTCGCCTTGTCTATAGTCTCCTATACCACAACAATTCTGGGGGCCTCCGATAGCAATAAAGTCGATCCCCATTTTCTCCAGTATCTTGACTGTCGTTTCAATTAGGTGAGTGGTTTTCAGGACGTGGCACCCCAAATACAAAACGAAATCATGAGCCCTCATATCTTTCGGTACGGAAGTGAACCAAACACGCTCATTCTTCGGGACCTGCATATCAGCAAGAAGTAAGCCATCAGCGTAAAGCACGGCCTTCTTATCCTCCGAAGGTAAAATCTTTTTTTCAAAATTTCTTTCCATCTCTTCTCCTCCCTTGTTTGTAATTTATCCGGGTTGAATACCAGCACTTACTAGTCACGTAGAAAATTCTGGTTCTGCGTCAATCGCTCTTTTTGTGAAGCCGACCCCCTACTATTGGGAGTTACTCTGCCTGCCGAACAAGCTGTTTGCTTTCGATACATAGTGTCCCCAAGAAGACTCAAAGAAATGCTTCGGCATGTTTCCGAATTTGTCCGGTACTTCCTCTGCTGTGATCACACGCGGCTCACCTATCATTGCAGCCATATATTGCACCTTGGCCGCCTTCTCAATTAAGATTGAAAGAAGGGTTGCCTCTTCAATGTTCCCTGCCACAACCACCAAGCCGCTTCCTCGCATCAACAGACCAAAGGACGCGCCCAACCGATCCGCCAATTTTTCACCAAGCTCCAGAGTTCCGATAGACCGTGGATCATCATAGACGGAAATGCCAGAAGCGAGAAATGTGCAGTTTGCGAGAAGCGGATCAATTTTTCTACCCAACACGCTAAAAACAGTGGAATATAGAGGATGAGTATAAACAACAGCATTAACATCTGGTCGCTTGCGGTAGATTGCAGTGTGAAGAAATACCTCATTCGGTGGCTCCAGTTTTCCCCCAACTTGGCGACCCGAAAGATCCACTTCTATAAAATCCTCTGCGGTTACCCTGTCGAGCCGCTCATGTAAATGCCTGAGCATAAAGATCCTGCCCGACTGCGTGTCCCGGGCGCTAACATGGCCAAAGTTTTCTAAAAGATCTTCAGCAACACAAACCCGGACACTTTCGGCAAGTCCGTTTTTCAATTCACCCGCTGCTTCATATTTCTTCATCTTGTACTTCCTTGTTTATAGGTCTCTTTGGTCCTTGCAACAAAACCGGACTCTTCCAATTCTCTCAAATGTTTCGCATCCAGGACTTCTTGAAGCGTCTCCATCTTTATTTGTGCCGTTGACTTTGCTGACTCCTTTCTAAGTCGATCCAACGAGCCCATGAAATCCTCCTTCCTGGGGTAAGGTGGAAAATCCAGCAAGTTAATAGCCTCATCACGAACTGTGGACAGCATTTCCAAATCCTGGTTTTTGGTGTACTTCTGCAAGACCGGCAAACTAAAGTTGGGGTCACTTTTATAAATGAAGGTCGCTTCCACAAAGGCCATCAAAAATCTTTGGACGATATTTCCGCTTCTCATAACAAAAGGTCTTGTTGCAATAAGTGATGCACCCATTTCTTTTAAGTCTATCTTTTGGAAAGGCAAAATATCCCTAAAACCTAGTTTCCTTGCCCTAAAAGCAAGTTCTGTGGGTATGACCACTCCGTCTAGCGCCCCGCTTGCGAGCGCGGCGAAGCTTTCTGCCATACCCCCCACTTGAATTATGGCGACGTCGCGGTCCGGTTCCAGATTCCACCTTCTCAATGCCTCACGCAAGAACAGATCCGCGGTGGAGCCATATTGGGGGACTCCAATCTTTTTATTTTGCAAAGCCTCCATTGACTCTATAGTCGCCTTTACGATGAGATGGCTTGAAAATCCTCTGCTCGTTTGAGCCAGTATTGCGAGATCAGCCCCGTGGACTATCGCATTGGCAGTTGAAACCCCTCCTGTGTGACCGAATTGAACGTCCCCGCTCAGGACCGCTTGAACTAGCCGCGGACTCCCAGGAATTTGTATCACCTGGGCGTCAAGCCCGTATTTTCGAAACAGTTTGGCCTCTTTAGCAATCCACGTCACCGCAAAAGTGCCTGCCGTGGAAACATAAGCTACGTTGACCTTGTCCAACTTGGGCTGAGCGTGTCCGAAAGGCGGAGCAAGTAACATGACTAGACCTGCAATAAGGGAGTGTTTCTTGCCCATGACTACCGCTCTCATAGTCCGAATCCATTTATGATTCTTGTACTCGGGCTACACCTTAGGGGCTCATATTTCATTTGAGCATACGAGTTCTTCACCACAACAGTTTGGCACGGTGACGCCATGGAATCACTCGATATGCTGCCGGCAGGCTGCTCCTTAAATTTGATAATTGGCGGACGCATTCCTTTACTTTCATTTACCATAAAGCCCTTTTATAAACCCCGACTGCTCCAGTTCTTTCAAATACTTTGTCCCCAACGAATCTTTAACATTTATGCTTCCTGTCTCTATTGATTGGTTTTTGAGTCGGTTTAAAGAACTTACGAAATCTTCCTCTTTCGGATATGGCATAGGGTCCATCCCTTTGCTATATTCGTCTCGGACAACAGATAGAATGTCTAAGTCATCATTTTTAGTATACTTTTGTAAAACCCTTAGACTAAGATCCTTATCAGTCTTGTAAAGGTAAATGGCCTCCACAAACGCCTTTAGGAATTTGACGACCACATCCTCATTCGCCATCACGAAAGATCTCTTTGCGATCAAAATGGAGCTTGGCTCTTTCACACCTAAATTCCTAAAGTCAAAAAGGTTCCTGAACCCAGCCTTTCCGGCCCTAAGCGCAAGCTCAGTTGATATGACAGCTCCATCTATCCGTCCACTCACAAGCGCAGCAAACGTTTCCGTTGTACCACCTAGTTGAAGTATAGCTATATCCCTATCAGGCTCTAGGTTCCACATTTTTAGCCCCTCACGGAGAAACAAATCTGCCGCGGAACCATACTGCGGCACCCCGATTATTTTCTTCCTCAAACCATTAAAGGAACTAATACTAGACCTCACCATTAAGCGGCCCGAATAACCGCGCGAAGTCTGGGCAAGCGATACTAGGTCAGCCCCGCGAGCTACTGCATTGATCACCGAAACTCCACTTACATGAGCAAATTGTATATCTCCTCCAATTGTAGCCTGAACGAGACGCGGACCTCCTGGAATTCTTATGAGCTGTACGTCAAGCCCGTGTTTTTGAAAAAGCTTGGCTTCTTTAGCAATCCATGTAACCGCAAACCCTCCACCGGTGGATACATAGGCGGCGTTTACTTTTGGCAAAGTTGGCTGAGAACCAGTATAAGAGGGAAAAAACAAGCTCACGAAAAAGAATAATGCGAGAAAGCTCACGATTGGTCTAAAAGTTTGAAAATGCTCCTTGGAGGAAGCGCATCCTATGTTGAGGTGCATCTCGGAACCTCCGTTTAGTTTTTCCCGACTAGCGGGAGACGATATACGAGTCCGTATTTTGCCTGACAGCTGCATCGGTTTCTACTCCTCCTTAAGTAGGGAGGGCAACTGGCTTCGTGTCACCGGAAACAGTCTCTCCGCTCAGGTTGGTCGTACAAGACAGCGCCTTAGCTGCTTTCCTCGCTCGTAACACTTCAATGCAGGCTATTGGAAGTAGCCCCCCTGTTCAAAAATTTATTCTTTTAATAGATTATTTATATAAGTTGACTCTTCGAGTCAAATATATTATTTTTATGAAATCCATAAGCTAAGGTTTATGAATCAGCTTCTTAATCTCCATCAACTCCGGATCTTTACTTGCGTCGCGCAGCAAAAAGGTTTTTCCAAGGCTGCTACTTCGTTGAGAATGAGTCAGCCAGCGGTGTCTATCCAAGTGAAAAATTTGGAAGACGCTCTGGGCGTCACATTGTTTGACAGGATTGGGCATGATGTCTACCTTACGACAGAGGGTCACGCTGTTCTGATGTATGCAAAAAGGATGTTCGACCTACTTGGCAGCCTAGAGGCTGACCTTGCCAACATTAAAGGGCTGCAGACTGGAAAGCTTTTAGTGGGCAGCTGTAAAGTCTGCAGCGCGTATATCCTACCGGTTGCTATCGCTTCATTCAAAAGGAAGTATCCGGGGGTAGAAATTATTTTGAGAGTGGCACAGAGCGATCAGGTAGAGCAGTGGGTACTGGAAAATGAAGTCGATCTGGGTGTGATTATTGGCGATCCGTTGTCGCCAAACATTATAAAGCAGACTTTCCGTGAGGAGAAACTAGTCTTGGTTCTTCCCCCTCAGCATCCTCTTATAAGGAAAAGCACGGTGTCCCTGCAAGAAATTTCAAAGGAGGTTTTCCTCTTCCCTTACACCGGCAGGCTTGCTTCCCTCATTGAGGGCGCTTTTGCGGCCACAGGAGTCTCCATCACACGGAAAATGGTTCTGGGCCATACCGATGCCCTAAAAACTGCCATCACCGTGGGATTAGGTGTATCGATTATGGCGCAATCATCAGTACAGAGAGACGTTATGTTGGGCGCCGTGGTAACAAGAAAAATCGGAATTCCTAACTTTCGGTGTACCCTAAACGTTATATACCACAAGGACAAGCATTTTTCGCTGGTAGGACGCGCGTTTTTTGGGTTCCTCCGCAAGCCCCTCTCTGCAAATAAGGATGAGACACTTACCTGCCAATAGATTTAGTGTAGAGGGCGAGTAAGGAGAGTAAGGTGGCAAACGGAACTCTGAAGTGGAAGTGGTGACAGCTATCTCCCCCTATTTTATGTTTAAATGAAATCATCATGCAGCCGGCAATGAATCGTGCTGAGGCCCAGTTCATTCATCGGGTCCGCGAGGTCTATACGCATCGAGATCGCATGCTCGAGGAGCTGCTTGACGGGCGGGCCCTGCCCACCGCCTTTGTGGACCGGCTGGCCGCGCCGTTT
>Ga0105164_10003086_pt1 | contig 10148 bp, 9 predicted proteins | sample VDWuncwatermetaG_FD_89674 | JGI IMG/M metagenome (GOLD analysis project Ga0105164, IMG submission 89674) | Wastewater microbial communities from Netherlands to study Microbial Dark Matter (Phase II) - VDW unchlorinated drinking water | ecosystem: Environmental > Aquatic > Freshwater > Drinking... | reverse complement strand
CGCTTCGTGACTCAATGTCCCGATCTCACCTGGAACGACCTCTTTCAGGAAGTGGGTCGGTTGAGCCGGGCTGGGCAGGTGACTATCACGAGAGGGGTCGGCGTATTCATGGTAAAATTGGCACCGGTGAAATAGCACCGACTGACAGCGTAAGCTCCAGGAGCGTTGCAATACCTACAAAATGACCGCCCCTTGTGCACCTGGCACACTTCCTTAGCGCCTAACCAGTAACCGTGCCCAGTTTCTTTCCCCTAATGCCAACAGAGGTCTTCATCCAGATCTCTAGTGGTACACGTCACCCTTGAGTTCACGGAGAAAATATCAGACCTCATTCCCCTGCCGTGTCTGGCTTAGTCAACCCAAATCAGATTCAACGCCATCGTTTCAGCGACTTTGCGTTGCCGAACATCGGCGGTAATGAAGGGAACGATCAAACCAGAGGCGGCTTGAAATGTGAGGGCCGAGGCCAGGTGCAGGGCATCGAGCGTCCTCAATCCAGTTCTTTGGGCCAGTTCCTCGGCTTGGTGCAGGACGACTTCACTGACTTCCACAAGTTCCCAATAGCTGCGGTCTTTGCGGAGTCTCGACCTGATCGCAAGACAATCACGCTGGGTGAGTTCACCAAGAGTGCGTCGCCGGTTCACGAGGGACAAGACCTCGACCGGGGCAACTGCCGAGGAAAGGAACCGATACTGCTGCAAAAGACGCCGTGCAGTGGCAGAACCTTGTTCCTTCACATATCGTTTCACCAGCACGCTGGCATCAAAATATGCCCAGCGCGTCTGCCTCACTGCTTGTCTCGCTCTTGTCGAATCGTCGTAGACAGACGGCGTCCTCGAACCGGTCTGGGCTTCCATACCGGAAGACCAGCACGTTTCACTGCGGGCCGCAGAAAGCCCGCGGCTTCCAATCGTTGAATAGCCGCCTTCGTCTTGTCACCGCTCCGAATCAACTTCAGCACCGCAAAAGGCTGCCCTCGCTCCGTCAGCAACACCTCCCGCCCTCCCCTTACAGCTTTCACTAATCGAGAGAATTGCTGATTCGCCTCACGTAATCCAATTTGCATACATTTTCACCATAATGTAGTGATGTCACTACTATAATTGCATCATGACGTATCTGTCAACGGAGGTCAGATCCAGGCAGTTGCCTGGATTACGTTCTCGGATTGGAATCAGAGCTTGACGCCTAATGCTCAGGGGCTATTTGGAATAATTGGATCAATAGGTGTCCAGCAGACTGACTTCTTTGTTGCCTCAACCCCTAGCTCCGCTCCGTCTGGCTGATGACAGAGCCACACCTCAACAAGAAGGGGACCTGTGGCAGTAAAAGCGCGACTCTCAGACGATGTCCGGAGGGAAGAAAATGAGATGAGTGGATAGAAAACTACCGGCCCGGCTGAAGATGGACGATCGTCCCGTTTTCGCCGCTTGCCCACCCATGCATGGCATCTGGAAAACTGAGGCCGAAGAGCGAGGACGAGACGATCGATTTTCCCTCGCTCCAGGTGAGACCTGCATCGGTCGTCCGATAGAACATCCCACGCTCGCCGACGATCCAGCCTTCTTGCGGGTTGGTGAAACGCACCTTCAGCAAATCCGTGAGGCGCGTACAGGTCGTTCCGCAGGGTAAGGTCAGATCAACCCATTTGGCGCCACGATCCGTCGTCTGAAATAAAGCTCCCGCATTACCAACCGCCCAGCCGGTCGTGGAATCGGTGAAAAAGACATCGAACAAGGTCACCGCGTGCTGCGTTTCTTGCGAAGTCCAGGTGACGCCCCCATCGTCCGTCGAACGGACAGTACCCAAGGCTCCGACAACCGTGCCTTGCAGGTCATTGAGGAAGTGCGCCGCATAGAGCGTTGCCGTCGTGCCGCTCGCCTGTTCCGCCCAATGCTGGCCGCCATCCGCAGTATGAAAGATCGTGCCGCCTCCCCCGACCACCCATCCGATACGTGGAGACGTGAAGTAGACTCCGTACAGTGCCTGCTGAGTATCCAGGTGTTGAGAAAGCCAGGACTCTCCCCCATTCGTCGTGTGGCTCAGAAATCCCCCAGCCCCCGTCACCCATCCTGTCAGGGAGTCGGCAAAAAATACACACGTTAATAAGGCAGACGTTCCACTCACCGCCCGCTTCCATTTCTTCCCGCCATCGGCGGTTTTCAGGATGGTGCCTCCAGTTCCTACCACCCACCCATTCTGGGGTGTACGGAACTGAATACTCATCAAGGTTGATTTTGTGTTACTCGCCTGGCCGGTGACGAAATTGCTGGAGTCTGTGCTCCCGGCTGATTGAGGAAGCAGAACAAGCATACCGAGCAGGAGAACGAGTGGCGCGACACTGTTCCAAGGATGAGCACGACGGAAAGGGAACCACATCAGCATTATTGATTGGTACTCGCATCAGGTCTATTGTTATTCCAGTAGCCTGTGTCGGGAAGCCCTGTTGCTTCGATGGTAAACGGTCCGGCTTCAAGCGTGATCCACTTCTTCGGTGAACAACACGTTCCATCAAGCAGCAGATCCCATGATCCCCGGCGCACGACCAACGGGCCGGTCGCCAGATTATCAAAAAACTCACCCCTCTTCCCGATTCCGTAGAGGTTGCGGTGCGGGACCTTCACGACGATCTCCTCATCGGTCCATGATTGAACCAGCGCGGCGGCGCCGTTAAACAACACTTCAGTCCGCGAGACGTTGGAGATGACATTTTGACTTTCGCCTGGTTCGTTGATTTCGACATCAGCTCGCCGCTTGTAGGCTTTCTGATTCAATCCTAAATCAGCATGTTCAGCGGTTTTGAGAAACGTTCCGAACCCCCGGCCTTTAATGGTCACTGTGGCATCCAACCCGGCAGCCTGAGGGGCATACGACTCAATAACCGGCGTCACGAGCGTGAAGTCCCCGGCCTCGATGGCGAGGGTACCCCGCTCGGCACAACAGAGCCCGCCGATGTTCGGCGTGTTGGCACTCCGATGAATAATGACCTTGCCGCTTTTCGCGCTGAACGGTACCCACACATCGATCCGGTCGTCGTTCCAGCGATAGATCACCGCTGGCACCCCGCCGATTTCGACGCGATTCTCACCAGTATTGAAATCCATGAAGTTGTAGGGCGTCGCCCCGCCCTCTGAGTAAAACCCAAAGTGCTCACCGTTAATACGCAACAAGGTCCCAATGGGCGCGCTGGCAGGACTCATGGAAATGACGCGAGGAACGTGAACCGTAAACGGTGCGAGCACCCGTTCTTGTCCTTGATATTTCAGCACAAGCGGACCCGATTCTGCATCGAGCGGGACATGGAAGACAATGATGTCGTCTTTCCATTGATCGATGGTCACCGGCCGTCCCCCGATCAGGATCGCATCATCCATCAGCTCTTTGGTATTCCCAAACCCCTGGCCAAACAAGACCACTTTCGTACCAACCGGTCCACTGACCGGGTCCACTCGAATGGACGGAATCAGGGTCAGCGGAACGGCATTGCTCACGGCATACTCGACCGGAGCACAACATGATCCGTCCGGAAGCGGATCAGAAGAGGCCAGTCGGACCACGACATCCCCGCTCACCGCGTTCGTCGGAATTTCAAGCTCGATCTTGTCGTCTCTCCACCGCTTGGGACGCACCACCACCCCGCCAACCAGCACATCATTGACACCGAACATGGTATTCGGATCGCGCGCGCCAGCCGAGAGACCAAAATGATGACCGGTGATCTGAAGAGTCATCCCCCGTTCCGCATCCGTCGGCGTGATGGTCTCGATCCGTGGCATCTCGAGATTCACAAATCCGGCGAGCAATTTCTTCTTTCCGATCAGCACCTCGACAAACCCGCTGGTCGCCTTGAAGGGAACCTTGACCTCGATCACTTCCCGGTCCCATCGCTGGACCAACGCCGATACCCCATTCACAGTGACCCTATTGAATTGGGTCGACTTGAACGTGCCAAATCCTTTTCCGCTTAGCACCAATGTCGCGCCAGGCGTCACAGACCGAGTGGACAGCTCAATACCCGTCTTCCCGGCATGCGAGAGAGAGATCGTTCCCCCAACAGGGATGACACACGAGAGAAAGAGTACCGTGATGACAACTCTATTCATGGATCGCCTATTGGGAAGGAGGTAGACAAGCTTGGGACCACATCAAAGGCATAACCGACTTTAACAAGCGTTTTTTTTAAGAGTCAAGTGTGCGCGGCGGGATGCTGGGCAGTGGAATCTGTCGTCGTGGAGAACGCATCGACGGCCTGGCCTCGCTGGTCTTTGACATAGACGCTGCCTTTCAAGGCCTTGGCTCGTTTCTTCAGTTCTGAGGCAATTTTGCTCACGTCGCCGGGATGAGCAATGTGGGACTGCTCATTGGTGACGACGGCAATTGAAAGACTCATGATCGGAAACTGTTCTTTATTTCCCCGACGATCTACAGAATCGATGTAGCCCTTGAGGCGGTCTTCACGGTCGTAGAAATCAGGAATCACGAGATCAAATCGTTTGATGACGGTTTGGCAGATCGCATCGATGGTCTGCGGCCGGCTCATGAAAACAAAGTCGTCTCCCCCGACATGGCCGACAAACCCTTCCGGGCCGGCCAGTTCTCCCACCACCGTCGTGAGGATGCGACAAGCCACGATGAGCACTTCGTCTCCACGTCCATAGCCGTAACGATCGTTGAAAGACTTGAAATTGTCGATATCGACGTAGGCGAGCGCAAAGGGCTGTTTGCTCTGAATCCTGGAGGTGGTTTCAAACAGGATGGTGGTATTACCCGGGAGGCGGGTGAGAGGATTCGCATCGAGCGAACGGGTCAGACGACTGAGACAGAGGCGTATGCGATGCACGACGTCTTCCACACGATAGGGGATCGTGATGAAATCGTCCACTCCCAATGCACTCCAGTCAATATCGTTGAGTCGGCAGTCCCGGACGAAGACGATGAGAGGCAGGCGACCCAGGAACGCATCGAGCTTGAGATTTCGTGTGAGTGTTTCCACGGAATGGCCCCCGGTTCCTTCGGCAGCCAGAATGAGACAAGGTGGATCGTGGACAAGTTCATGCAGCGCGAGATCGGGTAGATTGCCTTCCACGACCTGGAAACCGGCCTTCTCCAATGCGGCGGTCATAGTTAGGGCAGGAGTGAGCTCGTGGTGGAGGAGCAGAATTCTCCGGCCTGCCGTGGAGGGGTTCATAGATAGTCGTCAATGGTCGAGAACTCGTTTGCTGCCTTGTCTATGCATTCCGCCAGCTGCGGCTCATCGAGTCCGACCATATCCCAGGCGGCCCTCGACAGAGGTGGAATCAGATCATCTCCCGGGTTTCCACAGGCCAGCCCTTTGACCAGGATATCGGCCACATGGACGATAGCCGTGTGCAGCATGGCTTCCTTAGCGAGGGTCGGATCATGGTGGAAGAGGATCGGCTCGCGAAGCGAGACCGGCAAATGCCAAGCATTCGCTAGGCAGCCCCCGATATCCGCATGAGAGAGGCCCGTGAGCTCCTGCTCCACTTCAAAGAGTGAACGGTCGGCTCTGGTTTTCAAAGCGTCTTTGATACTATCCCCCACATCAGGCCATTTAACGTAGAGCACGACTTTCCCAATGTCATGAAGCAAGCCTGAGACAAAAAGTTCTTCAGGATTCTTGATCTCCAGCCTGGTTGCCAGGAGATTGGCGGTAATGGCCACGCCCAGGGAATGTCGCCACAACTGATCCATGCCGGCCTCTTTCATGATACTAAGAGCCGAGGCACAGAGCGTCAGCCCCTTGACCACATTAAACCCCAACACGATCACGGCGTGGGTGACCGAGCTGATGCGGGAGGGAAACCCGTAAAACGGTGAGTTGGCGAGTCTCAGAACTTTGGCCGCGAGCACCTGATCCTTTTCGATGATGGAGCCGATCTCCTCAGTCGAGACAGTTGGACGACCGATCATGGCGGCAAGCCGTTGCACGACATGAGGAAGTGTGGGAAGGTCCCCGAGCTTCTCAATCCTATTGCGCAGGTCTGTTGGATTGAAGGTGGTCATGTTGCCTGAGGCCCCTCGGTCACGGATGCCATGCCATGGGTGGCACGCACATGCGTGCGGAGAGTCCGGAGAATCAGTTGCTGAATGGGATCTTGAACGACCTGCCGAAACCGATGCTCAAGTTCGGCTTCCAATTCCGCCAGGGTCTTTCCACCGGAATCTCGGGCATCACCCTCCACATAGACCGACGTCAACTCCATCTGTCGAAGCCGTTCGATCATAGCGGCATCCAAGATCGTTCCAGCCGCCACAATGGGGAGTCCATTGGCATTCACCACCGGTTTTGCCAAAACCATGTCCGGCAACAGCTCATGAAGGACCACTCGTTTCATCAGTCTAGGTTTCCTGACAAGCTGTTCACTCTCCAGCCGGTTGTGCGTCGCCTGAATAGAGCGAATGGGCAGGAGAGGCTGCCAGCCGTCATCCTCTTATCGGACTCACGGCACGTTTTCTAAAGGATGTCTCTGAGCACTGGGATCATGAGCTGGCAGGACAATTCTCGCTCATGCACAAAACCAAACCTGGCTTGCTGAAGGAGGTTTCAGCCCAAATGCCCAACCGTTTATTGGCAAAAAGACTTCTACGGCATCTGCGATAGGGTCCATTGACAGCTGCTGCCAAGGCGGCTCCTGAGAAACCATTTGATGGCCACACTGGCACCAACCACATTGCGGCTCACCGATCGCGACCCTCACGGAGCAAGGCAGCCCTGTTGCTGAACGTCCGGCCTGACATCCCCACCCGCTGACGCAACGCGTCGTTCCGCTTCCAAGCGCCCTCCTCGTCGAGTACTGCTTCCTCCAAGCTCGGCGTCACTGCCGAGCCCAATACCCGCCCCTGCGCCGTCGATCGACGACCTGGTCATCCCCAGGTGACGAACCAGTATCTGCGCCCCACACACCTCCAGGACTCTCACAGTTGCTAGCAGCAACGTAGCGGACGAGGACTCACCAATCAACCGACTCAGCCTTGATGGAAAACGGGAGGCTCAAGCTCTGATAAAAATGTTCCCGACTCCGTTTTCGACGTCGATGCAACCCCCTCAAACGGGTGTTTTTGATTGGCACTCGATTCCGGCGTTCGGCCATGCCTACCAGCCGGAACCGAGCGTTGCCCTATTCGGCTGAAGAAGCGCAGGCCTCTCCAGCACAGGAACAGGCCGATAGACTCCGCCTGGCACACTCTCCTGAGCCCCCGCCCAGGACATTCCGGCCCGGATCTCCCGTGCAGAGTCTTCGCGCATCGGAACCCAATATTGTTGTTCCGATTCGTCGGCTTGTTGTTGTTCCGGTTCGCAGATCGCAGATTCTGCGGATTATTGTTCCACGACCCGCCACGGATCACAGCCATCGTCAGCCCGTCCCCTTCCGACCGGATGATCTTCCGGCGAAACTTTTTCACGCCATCGTAAAGCCAGCATTCCTGTTACGGCGTGTCTCAGCCCATAGGTATCCGCATGCTGCGCATGCCCCAACCAGCTGGCCCACGCTTGGCGCCACCGGTCCGGCGATAATCTTCCTGCCGCGCAGGCTTGTGCTTTCGCGCGCAATCGCCGGATGGCCCGCTTCGCGGTCGTGGCGCGGAGACGCCGATGCGTGGGAAACACTCGATAGCCGAGAAAATCGACCCCATCGCGCGTCGGCATCACCTGACACTTGCGCGGATGGAGCGTCAGTCGCAGCGTGGCCAGGTAGTCGCCCATGGCTTCTTTGATCGCCCACAGACTTGGCTTGTCGTCGCCGAAGACGACAAAGTCGTCGCAATAGCGCAGGTAGGTCTCACAACGCAGGTGCTCCTTCACAAAATGGTCGAACCTGTTGAGGTAAACGTTGGCGAAAAATTGACTGGTCAGATTGCCGATGGGAATGCCCCTCCGCCGGGCCAGCGGACTGAACAGGTCATCGCCCTCGAAATGCCGACACACGAACTCCTGCTCATGACTCGCCGCAACAATCAGCCGCATCAGCCAGAGCACCTGAGAGTCCTTGATCTTCCGTTCGAGCAATGCGACTAAAATCTCATGGTCGACGCTGGGAAAGTATTTCGCAATATCGCATTTGAGGACATAGCGAAATCGCCTGGCATGACGGCTGAACTCGTCCACGGCCAGGTGGGTCCCTTTGCCCACGCGACAGGCATAGGAGTCCTTGATGAAGATCTGATCGAAGATCGGCTCGATGATGCGGCAGAGCGCATGGTGCACCACACGATCCCGATAGGGCGCCGCGCTGATCAGGCGCGCCTTCGGCTCGCGGATCGTAAAGGTATGATACGGTCCTGGGTGATAGGTCTGGGAACGGAGCTCCTGCTGAAGCGTAACCAACTCCCGTTCCAGATCGAACTCGAACCGCGCCACGTTCGTCTTGAATCGCTTGCCCCGGCGGGCCGCTTGAGCCGCCGCGAGGAGATTCTCGAAGGACACCAGTCGGTCAAACAGTTGGCCGTGCCGCTTCACGTGTGCTCGTCTCCCGTCCGCCCTGCTGCTTCAACCAGCCGCCCAGCATCGCACCGAGTTCGGTCACCGCCTCGGCCGCATGCTCGTAGCGCTTCAGATTCAGCAGTTTCAGATCCTTGCTCAGTCGAATCAGCATCCGCAGCCGATCCAGTTTCGCGCTGACCTCCTCCAGCACCGCGCGCTTGTCGCGTCGATGGCTGGCCTCGACAAGCCCCTCCAGGATATCGAGCATGGTGGCGATCAGCCGATCTCCGAGGAGAAATCGTGAGGATCGGGGAAAATCCTGCACGCGCGGCAGGAGCCACTGCGTGAAATCGTAGGCCTTTGTGACGATGGGAGGTAATTCAGGCATCGATAATGACCAGCGGATGTTCACACAGATCGCGCCGCCCGCTCCCTATGGGAGCGGGCGACTTGGAGTCGTTCAGATGAAAATCCAAGATCCAAGGGACCAAGGATCAAGCACTACGGAGTCTTCGCGCAGCGGAACCCGATATCGTAGTCCCGATCCGTCGGCTCGTAGTAGTCCCGGCCCGCGGATCGCAGGCCCTGCGGATGATCGTCCCACGACCCCCCACGGAGCACCTTGTATTCTCCACTCACCGCCCCATTTGGATTCTGCGCCGGGCTGTTTTTGTAAAAGTCCTTGTCATACCAGTCACTCGTCCATTCCCAGACATTGCCGGCCATGTCATAAATGCCATAGGGACTTTTCCCGTCCTCCAGAATCCCCACTGGGTTCACAGCCGCATGGTCGTTCCACTCCTCCTTCCCGTAGTTCGCATGGAGCCGTGTTGGTGGGTCGTTACCCCAGGGGAATGTCCGGCCATCTGTGCCACGCGCCGCCTTCTCCCACTCCGCCTCGGTGGGCAGCCGTTTACCGGCCCATTTGCAATAGGTGGCCGCGTCGGCCCAGTCCACATATACTACCGGCCGCTTCTGATGCTTGGGCTGATTCATGATGGTCCACTGTAGTGGTGCTTCGAGCCCGGTGGCTTCCAGGAACTTGGCATACTGCGCGACCGTCACCTCATATTTATCCATGTAATAGGCATTAAGAGCGACCCGGTGCGCCGGCTTTTCATCATCAGCGCCTTGGTTGTCGCCCATCGTAAATTCGCCCGCCGGGATCAGCACCATCGGCGCCCCATCCTTGCTCGTCATCTCTTGCTGCCGCCCACCTGCATTCGTTGGCGAGGAGACCGAGGATCCCTGCGAACTTCGCTCTCGCAATTGCTGGTAGACGGCCTGTTGTTCATCGTCGAGCCCCAGTTTGTTGGCAATTTCGAGCGTCTCTTGCGCCTGCTGGAACTTCTCGGGCGAGGCCTTGCCCTCAGCGATCGTGGCTTTGGCTTCCTCCAGTAACCGCCAGGCTTTGGTTTTTTTGAGCCGTGCCTTCGCCAGATCAGCCGTGGAGAGTTTGGGGTCGAGGTCCAATGCCGTTTCGTAATGTTCTTCCGCGCAGGACCAATCCTTTAATCCTCGGCAGGCATCGGCCAGATAAAACTGGGCGAGCGCGTTCGAGGGATTCTTTTTCATCCCCGCTTCTAGCCCGGATAATTCACGACTCGTGACATAAAAAAGCCATCGAGGCTCCGAACTGTGCTATAGGAGCGGTGTTCAGGCGCTTCGATAGACAGCGGAGAGGAGACCCGATGGCGACAGACTG
>Ga0105164_10003085_pt1 | contig 10150 bp, 13 predicted proteins | sample VDWuncwatermetaG_FD_89674 | JGI IMG/M metagenome (GOLD analysis project Ga0105164, IMG submission 89674) | Wastewater microbial communities from Netherlands to study Microbial Dark Matter (Phase II) - VDW unchlorinated drinking water | ecosystem: Environmental > Aquatic > Freshwater > Drinking... | reverse complement strand
GGTCTGGGCGGGGCTCGAGCGTCCGAACGCGACCACGAGAACAGGTGCCAGCGAAACCGCCGCGAGCGGCACCGCAGCGTGCGACCGCCAGTTTCGCGGGGCCGTCGCGAACGAGCTCATGCGACGAGCTCCGCTAGCAGGGGCACGGTCTGCCATCGCAACTCACCCCGTTGTAGGTGAAGCAGTGGCAGCACCCCTCAGAACCCTTGCATTCAGAGCAGACGATCTGGCATCCCCCGATGCAGCACCACCACGTGCCGCTCGTGGAGTAGCCGGAGGCACATCCACCGCCACTGCAGCCGTCACGGCAGGTGTTACATGGGGGCGCTGGTGAAAAGCATGTGGGGCACGGGCCGCCGTTGCAGTCAGCGCATCCGTTGATGTGGCTGGCATAGGAGATACCACTTCCCGTGAGCCAGAATCCCACCGTAAGCGCGCTGGCGCTCGCAAGGCGCAAGAACGCACGGCGCGACGATCGGCTGGCCAACTGCGTTGAAATCCTGCTTGTGACATCAGGTCTCATTGCTGCATCTCCCCTTCATCCGCCATCGACACGACTTCTTGCGCGTGCTTGGAGAGTGGCGGCTCCAAGTACCCGCGCTGATCGAGAAGAGCGTCAAGCTGGCGCCAGTTGTTCACGAGCCCCCGGACGAGCACGCGTCGTTCCGGACTCAGGACGTACGCGAACGGTGTGTACTTCGCTTGATATGCCCTCTGGATTTCGCCGCTGTGGTCGATGACCATCGGCGCGCGCAATCCGGCCCCTTCGCGAAGTTCGCGGCAGGCAATCGCGTCGCCCCGGCAGATCGCGATGTAGTCGAACTCGGGGCGCGTCTCGCGGACCTCTTCGAGTTGTCGCGCAATCTGCCGACAGGCCACGCAGCTCGTCGTGAGGAAGAGCAGCACGGCCGGCCGCCGACCGCTGTCGAGGATGGGGCGGCTCGCTCCCGTGGCTGCGTCTACGGCCTCGAAGTTCGGAGCTGGTGAGCCGCGATCGAGGCCAACGCGCGTTATGAGCCCGCCAGGGTCTTCGCCCAGGCGCAGCTGCAAGAGACCGATCTCACGCAAAGCACCAGCGGTAAGAAACCCCAGGAAGATCAGGAGCACCCACTGGGCTATCAAGACGCCGACGAGGATCTCGTTCATGTTGCCTCCGGTCTGTCTGTCGAAACGACGAGCGGCCGTGGCGGGACCGGATAGGGTCCGAAGATGGAGGTGCTGGGCGAGAAGTGACTCAGGTCGATGGCCCGCGTCGCAAGCGAGCCATCGATGCTGGGCGTCTCGCGCATCCAGCGAAGCGTGGACGGGGCTAGGGTGATCACGCGCAGGCCGACGGCGAGGCCCAGGCCGCTAGCAAGTGCGAGGGCCGTCACCAGCGGTTCGGTAGGCGTGGTCACCCCGGCCTGCGTGAGCGCCAGCACCGAGATGGCGCTCGCGCCGATGACGAGCGCACGGAGCAGAGTGGGGATCGAAGCCTGCTCGGTCTCGTCCCCGAAACACGCGCAACCGTCCCGCTTGCCTCGGACGAGCATCGCGACGACCGTGACGACGAATCCTGCCGAGAGTCCGGACGCCACGACTGCCGCCGGCACGGTGAGGAGCCCGACGAGGAGGCATGCGCCCGCAGCAACCTCAGCGAGGATCACGAGCCGGGCGACGGAGGCGACCGCGCCCCGCGGAAGCCAACCCTGGCGAGCGAGCGCGAACTCGAAATCGCCGACGGCACTCACTTTCGCGATCCCCGCAACCAACAAGATCGCACCCACTGCGACCTGCGCTGCCATGAGAAGAACCGTCTGAGCCACAGCGACAAGTTCTCGCGAACAGATTCCGAAGTCTAGTTGGTCAAAGCGGCAACTACTCGACCGCAGGACGGCCGACCAGGCGAGCGCTCGTCAATTCAACTTGCACCGTGGCGGTGAGCCGTAGACGAACCCGAGCATGCGTCCGTCGCTCGCAAAGGCTACTTTGGGAGAACCCTCATATTCGATCCCGTTCGTGAACCCACGCCGCGCCAACGAGCCCGAGCGGCGTTTCACATCGATCAGGCCTATGGCATTGCCCTCGGGGTTCTCGTTGTAGAAGCCCGCCACGACGATTTGATCGCCGTCCTCGGCTCGAGCGCGAAGCCAATTCGCGACCTCCACGCGACCGCGATAGTTGACCGTCGTGCCCTGTGCGTAATCGCAGTCCCCCACGAAGACGTCATCGGTGACGAGCGCCAGCGCGCTGTCGACCTTCCCGGCGTTGAATGCATCCAGAAAACCGACGAGCGTCGCCATCTGGCGTGCCTGCGCAGCGGCAACCCGGAAGACAACGGACGGCCTGCCGACGGGTGAAGGCGCGCTCACCGCCGATGCGGACGGGCCAACAGGCGCGGTCGTGCAGCCGATGCTGAAGAGGACTATGAGCACGGTGCCGACGAGCTGAGTCATCCGATCACCTCATTGCTTCCCGCTCGCCCAGGAGATTCAGGCGAGCCGCGATCGCCACTAACTGGCTCCGATTGCTGGCGTTCAGGATCTCGCGACACCGCGCCACATGGTGGCGGACGGTCCGTTCGCTAATGCGCAACTCGGCCGCGATCTGTTTGTCGGGCAGACCATCGGATAGCAGACGCAAGACCTCACGACAGCGCATTGTCAGCTCGTGGGACTGTGGCGGGGACCGAGGCGGCCGCCATCGGCGCGCGCCGACGCCGAGGCCACCAACTCTTGGCAGCGGATCCGGTGGCAACCGCGCACCGCTCGACACCTCAGCTCCTCGTGCCGAGATCTGGACCCTCGGGGCATCGGTTTCCGCTGCGCTGAACGCCGCGCCGGTCGCATCCGAAGAGGCGTAGCGCGCGGCCGTGCCTCGTGGTCGTCCGCGGCGAGTCGCCGAACATCCAAGACGGCGACCCAATGGAGTCGGCGAGGACTGCCGGAAACCCCGCGGGGAAGTGAACGTCCTCGATTCCCATTGACGTGGACACGACTTTGTCACTTGTGTCTATCTGCTTTCCAGCGCATGTTCAACTGGCCAGATGTATAAGCAAATCACAACTCACAAAGCAGCCGAGCGGCCAGTACCCAGCCTGTCGGAGCGGCAACGGGAAGTGCTCGAGAGGCTGCTGACGGGCGCAACGAATAAGGAAATCGCGGCCGACATCGGCGTGAGCGAGCAGTGCGTGAAGTACCACCTCACCAAGCTGTTTCACAAGTTCCGCGTCGACACCCGCGTCGCGCTCGCTCTCGCGGCAAACAGGATCATCGGCAGCGGCCCACTCACCGCGCGACCGGGAAAGCCCGGAAGCCTTCGGCCACCACGGGACGGCTTCGACGGCGCCCAGTTGGATAGGCCCTAGCGGTTCCGCTCCGCGCGCACGAAGAGGAGCGTGCCGAGCACGGGGAAGGCCGTGAAGAGCACCGCCATGACCGCGAGGTTGGTGAGCGGGTCGGCGAGCACGGTACGCGCGTACTCCGGCCGGCCGGCGTAGAGCACGCCGCGCCGGAGGTCGACCGCTGATCACACCGAACCGTGCGGCTCTTCCGAGGCGCCCTGCGGCGCGCGTCGGAGTTTCGGCGCACAGAGGTGGCGGCCCCCAGGTGTGCTCCGAGCCAGGGGCCGCGCGGTTGACGGCGTGGCTGCCGCACCGCAGGGCGAATGTCGCGCGCGGCGATCAGCGACCTGTGGGCTTGAAGAGCACGTCCTGTACTCGCGGCACGATCTGCACGTCGCCGAGTGACCGCGCGGCCTCCCAGGTCGCGGCGATCTGCACGGCGCTTGCCTCCGAGACCGGACCCACCGTGAAGTCGAACGCGGTGAAGAACCAGTTGAGGTACGCCGCATCGACCTTCTTCTCCTTCGCCACCATGTTGAGGATGGGGGCCTGATGGGCGCGGAGGTACTCGCGTGATTCGTTGAGCAGCCGCTGGACCTCGCCCAGCGCCTCGGCTCCGGATTGCGCGCGATCCTGGTACGTGTAGAAGACGCTGTGCACCGCGGGAAGGCCGGTGAGCAACTGCACCTCGGTCGCGACCTCGGAGAGCACACGAATCTCGGGTGAGTCCCTGAGCTGGTAGCGGGCGATCTGCGTCAGCACGGCCGCATCGACGGTGCGGTGTTGCAGGAGCTGCGGCACGGCATCAGGCGCGACCTCGACGAACTTCACATCGCCGGCAAGGAGGCCAACGTTCATACCGTACTTCTTTGCGAGCACGTAGCGCGTTTCCTCGACGGACATGTCTTCGAGCGAGGCCACGGCGATCGTCTTTCCCCTGAGGTCTGCCGGCGTGGCGATCGCACTCCCGCGCTCCGTTACGAGCACGGTGCCTGCTCGATCGATCAGTCCGCCAGAAAGGATGAGGAGTCCTGGCTCGGCCCCGAACGTGCGCGGCGCGGTGAGCGCGGTGGCCTCGATCACGTCGAACTACTTCGCGCGTACGGCGGGGACGATCTGCGCGACCGGGAGGAACGAGAGCGCTACGTCGAGGAACGGCGACGATACCTTCTTGTTCGCAATCGCCCATAGGAGCGCGGCGCGGCCAGGATCATCCGCGACCGCGAGCGTGATCGTCTGACGCGGGGTCGAGGTCGGAGTCGTCTGGCCGCCCAGTGTGCAGGACGCGATGAGAACCAGCGCAGAGAGGGCAAGGGCTTGGCCGCGCACGGCGATGATCCTAGGCTCGTCTCCTTTCCCCGGCGTAGGCGCCGCGGGCGCGCAGGGTACGTGAGGTACCGATTGGACGTGAAGACGAGCCGGTCGACCACGAGGAGCGCTGCGGCCTAGTCGGGGGTCCTTCTATCTGTGACTCAGGTCTGGGGAGAGCTCCGTTAGCGATTCCGCTCCGCACGCACGAACAGGAGCGTGCCGACGACGAGGAAGGCCGTGAAGAGCACCGCCATGATCGCGAGGTTCGTGAGCGGGTCGGCGAGCACGGTCCGCGCATACTCCGGCCGGCCGGCGTAGAGCACGCCGCGCTGGAGATCGACCGCGTAGCGCATCGGCGACAGGCGCGACACGATGTCGAGGTACCACGGCAGGCCGACGATCGGGTTGAAGACGCCGGCGAGGAAGTACTGCGGCAGCAGGATGAACGGGAAGATCTGGTTCGCCGCGCGCTGGCTGCCCAGATTCGCGAGGACGATGACGCCGAACGCGCCGCCGAAGAGCGCGACCACGACCGAGGTCGCGAGGAGCCCGGCGAGGCTCGCCACGGTGAACGGCACGCCGATGAGGAACCCGAACGCGATGATGCCCAGGCCCTGCGGCAGCGCGACGAGCGTCTCGCCGAGGATCTTGCCGAAGATGATCGTGTAGCGCGACACCGGCGAGACGAAGATCTCCTGGCTGAAGTCGTTCTCGCGGTCCTCGATGAGCGAGATGAGGCCGAGCGCGCCGGACTGGAAGAGGGTCTGCGCGAGCACGCCGACGAACGTGAACGCGAGGAAGTCGTAGCCGATCGCGGAGCCGAGGCTCGCCTGCCACCGCGTTCCGGTCGGCGCCCCGATACCGCTTGACGAGCTCCGCGACGTCGATCACGGGGTCAGCGGGCCGCGGTGCGCCTCCGCGAGTGGCGCTCGCGCGGGAGCTCCTCCTGGATCTCCTCCCACTCGCGCGGCGCGTAGAGGTCGCCGCCGGTGAACGCGGCGGCCGCGAAGGCGAGGAGCGACAGCGCGCCGAGGAGCAGCGGGGCCGGCGACGCGCCGGCGGCGCCGAGCTCGCCCGAGCGGATCGCCGCCGAGAGCGCGGCGGTCACCGTCGCGAGGGTGACGACCGCGAGGTCGATGCGCGCGAGCGAGCGCTCCTCATCGGGCACGTCGCGGAGCTCGGCCAGCGCGGTGACGGAGGCGAGCAGTCCGTCGAGCGCGGCCGCGATGGCGAGCCAGTAGGCGGCCCAGACGAAGGCGTTGGTCTCGCGGGTACCCCAGGCGAACCACGCGCCGAGATCGAGGAGGAGGGCCGCGAACGCCATGCCGAGGCCGAGCTGCCCAAAGAGCGGGCGCAACGCGAAGCCGAGGCGCCGACCTTGCAGCAGCTCCTTCATCGGTCGGACGATGGTACCGGGGCGGGCGACCGCCCGTTCTTGCGAGGGTCATCCAACGGTGCGGCTGCGGCGTATGGTCTGTCGGTGGGGGGCAGCGGTCGTGGCGCGCCGGCGGGTCTGCTCATCGGCACGCTCGCGAGCTGTTTCGCGCTCCTCGTGTCGTTCGTGCTGGGCTGGCAGGGTGTCGCATTCGCACCGGCGAGCGCCGGCCAAGCGCTCATCGAGATCCTCCCGGGCTTCGTCGCGGTCCCCCTCATCGAGCTCCTCAGGGAGTGGGCGAAGCGGCTCCTCATCCTCGGCCTCGTCGGGTCGTTCCTCGGCTCCGGCGCGCTGGCCGGTCGCTGGGCGGTCGACCCGCGGCGAGGCTCCGGCGCGACCGCGGCGCTCGTCGTCGCGCCGTGGGCTCTCGCGGTCGCGCTCGGCGGGCTCTTCGCCGCCGCGCGGGTCGATCTCGCGGGCACGCTGCTCAACGCGTCGCTCGCGGCCTTCGCGCAGCTCGTCGGCCTCGCCTGGCTCGCCGGCGAGGCGGCCGGCATCACGCCGCCGGCGGGCCGCCGCCGCGTGCTCCTCGGCACCGCCGCGGTCGTCGCGGTCATCGCCGTCGGCGGCGCCGTGTTCGGCTCCGGCCTCCGCGCCGCGGGCGCGCGGCTCGGCGGCGCGGCGCTCGTCGTGCGCCGTCTGCGGCTCCGCGCCGAACCCGCGCCGGAGGAGCCGACGTTCGCGAAGGTCGCCGGGCTCACGCCACGGCTCACGCCCGTCGCGGATCACTACGTGGTCGACAGCGCGATCCTCAAGCCGTCGGTCGAGCTCGCCACCTGGAAGCTCGAGGTGAAGGGCGCGGTCGAGCGCCCGTTCGCCCTCACCTACGACGAGCTGCTGGACCTCGAGGCGGTCGAGCAGCTCCACACGCTCGAGTGCATCAGCAACGAGATCGGCGGCGACCTCGCCGGCACCACGCTCTGGACCGGCGTGCCGCTCCGCGATCTCCTCGAGCGCGCCGGCGTGAAGGCCGGCGCGTTCGACGTCGTGCTGCGCTCGGTGGACGACTACGCCGACTCGATCCCGCTGGCGAAGGCGCAGGATCCCCGGACCTTGGTCGCCTACCTCATGGACGGCCGCTCGATCCCGCAGGACCACGGCTACCCGGCGCGCGTGCTCGTGCCGAACATCTACGGCATGAAGAACGTGAAGTGGCTCCGCTCGATCGAGGTCGTCACGTTCGACTTCCAGGGCTACTGGCAGGAGCGCGGCTGGTCCGACGTCGCGATCGTGAACACGAACGCCCGGATCGACGTTCCCGGGCGCTCGCTGCAGTGGAACGGCGGCGAGGTCACCGTGGCCGGCATCGCGTTCGCCGGCGGCCGCGGCATCGCGAAGGTCGAGGTGTCCTTCGACGGCGGGAAGGCCTGGCAGGACGCGACGCTCGAGGCCGCGCTCGGCCCGCTCACCTGGCGCCGCTGGGCGATCGCCTGGACGCCGCCGACCGTGGGGACCCATCGCCTCATGGCGCGCGCGACCGACGGGACCGGGCAGCTCCAGACCGCCGTCAAGCGGGAGCCCTTCCCGAACGGCGCCACCGGCTACGACCAGATCGACGTCGCCGTCGGCCGCTGACCACCGCGCCGCGGCCGGGTCCCGGCGCTCTCGTGTCGGCCTGGCGGGAGGGCGCGTTCCCCGACGGCGCACTCCTCGACGCCGCGCGGGCCGGGCGCGCGGGGCGGGGCTAGCATGGGCCGGTGGCCGAGCAGCCGACACCATCCGCGGTAGCAGCCGGGCCGACCGCGCCGCCTCCGGCGGCCACGCTCGCGGACGAACCCACCCGGCCCGATCCGCTGGCGGTGCAGGTGGCCGGCGCGGTCCAGCGGCTGCGGCGGGAGGCCGGGCTCTCCGAGCGCGTCGCGGCGCGCCGCCTCGGGACCTCGCAGACTCAGCTCCGCCGGATGGAGGACCCGCGCTACCTGCCGTCGCTCCGCTCGCTCGCGCGGGTGGCCGCCGTCTACGGCTACCGGCTGTCGGTCGAGTTCGCTCCCGCGACCGTCGAGAAGCCGCGCCCGGCCGCAGCGCCGGGGGCCCCGCGCCGGCGTCCGGCCGCGAAGCCCGCGACGGCCCGCGTCACGACGCTGCCGAAGGCCGCAGCGCCGCGAACAGGTCGGTCTCGAGCGGTCCGGAAGGGTCGGGGAACGCGCGGATGAACGCTTCATCTCGGAAGAAGTCCGGGTCGAGCTGAAGCCCGCGCTCCCAGGCGGCGATGTCGCGCGCCTGGGTGCGGTGCGCGCGCATCGCATGCACCTTCCGCTCGAGGAACGGTCGCACGTCGAGCTGGGCGCCGAGCCGGTCGCGCGTCCAGCGCTCCGGCCGGACCGCGAGCGTCCTCACGTACGCCTCGAACTCGGGGTACGCGAGCGGCATCTTGTCGAGCGCGTCGGCCGCGATAACGAACCGGTAGCACCGCCGCACCGCGAAGGGCGCGCCGATCTCGCGGTTGACGTCGGCGCGCGCGAGCTCGATCGCCCGGAGCGCGCGCTCGCCGGCGGCGATGTGGTCCGGGTGCCCGTAGCCGCCGTCGGGGCCCCAGGTGATGACGACGTCCGGTCGCGTGCGACGGATCCAGGCGACGATGTCACGTGCGACCGCGTCGGCCGGCGCCGTCGCGAGCGCGCCGTCCGGGTACCCGAGGACGGTGACGCTCGCCAGACCCATCCGCCGCCCGGCCTCCTCGAGCTCGGCCGCGCGCGCCGGGCCGACGAGCTCGCGCGACACGAGCGGCGCGTCCGGGTCGCCGGCCGCGCCCTGCTCGCCGCGGGTGAGGCAGAGGCTGTGCACGGCGATCCCCTCGCTCGCGTAGCGGATGAGCGTGCCGCCCACGCCGAACGTCTCGTCGTCCGGGTGCGCGAGGATCGTGCCGAGTACGAGGGGGGCCATGGGGCGCGACGCTACCACGCGCCGCCGTAGGATTGCAGGCGTGCTCGGTGGTGTGATCCGCGGGAAGAACGTGACGCTCCGCATCCCAACGGAGGACGACCTGCCCGCGATCGGCGGCTGGATGGCCGACCCGGGCATACGGCGGGGCGGGTGGCTCTGGCATGAGCCGGCGATGCTCGCGACCTGGAAGGAGCGTCTCGCGGAGATCGCGAAGGAGCGCCGGCAGGTCCTCTGGGCGATCGACGAGGGCGAGCGCCGCATCGGGCTCGCCGGGGTCCGGCTCGGCTGGGAGGGGAACGACGTCGTCGCGCTCGCCGGGATGGTCGTCGACCCGGCCGCGCAGGGCCACGGGCTCGGCACGGACGCCGCGCTCGCGCTCCACCGCTACCTCTTCGACTACCTCAACGTGCGCGTCACCGAGGCCGCGCTCCCGGCCGACAACGAGCGCGCCCGGCGCATCCTCGCGCGGCTCGGCTATGACGGCTACGCGCGCGGCACCACGGTGTACTTCCGCGACGGCGCCTACGTGGACCAGCTCCGCCTGCGCTTCGACCGCGAGGTCTGGAACGAACGCTGGGCCGCGAGCGAGCGCGAGTACGCCCCGCACCCACCGGAGGCGGCGCTCTAGTGCTGGGCCCCCGGATCGACGGCGCGGGCGGCGTCTCGCTCCGTCCGCCCACGCTCGACGACGCGAAGCTGCTCCAGCGCATGCAGGCCCAGCCGGAGACCACCCGGTACTGGGGTCCGCGCTTCGGCGAGTTCACGGATGCGAGCGCCGAGGAGCGCTTCAAGCGCCAGGTCACGAGCCAGAACTCGGTCGGCTGGAGCATCTACTTCGGCGAGGAGCCGGTCGGGTTCACCGGGATCTTCGACATCGACTGGGTGCGCCGCGACGGAGAGAGCGGCCTCTTCATCGGGCGGCCCGACCTCTACGGCCGGGGCATCGCGAGCGAGGCGGTCGGCCTCCGGACGGCGTTCGCCTGGCGGGAGCTCCGGCTCCACCGGGTCCACAACTGGATCGGGCTCACGAATCGCGGCAGCCGGCGGGCCAACGAGAAGTCCGGCTACCGGGAGATGGGCCGGTTCGAGCGCGCCTGGTTCCGCTCCGGCGCGTGGATCACGGACTGGCTCGGCGAAGCGTTGGGTCCCGGGGAGCCCTCGCCGCCGCCCGCCCGCGCGTCTGTTAGCCTCTCGCCCGG
>Ga0105164_10003084_pt1 | contig 10150 bp, 8 predicted proteins | sample VDWuncwatermetaG_FD_89674 | JGI IMG/M metagenome (GOLD analysis project Ga0105164, IMG submission 89674) | Wastewater microbial communities from Netherlands to study Microbial Dark Matter (Phase II) - VDW unchlorinated drinking water | ecosystem: Environmental > Aquatic > Freshwater > Drinking... | reverse complement strand
TCCAACTCAGGGGAAAGCCGCCGGAACAATCCCTCGAACAGCACCAGGCATTTTCCCACGAGAAACAGCTCGCGGGGCAGACGGAGGTGGTGCTTCAAGGCGAGCCCCATGATCCTCTCAACGTACACCATCGGCGGCATCTGGCTCAGCTTGCGGCCAACCAGCGGCTCTATGGCGTTTTCCAGGTCCGTCCGCATCTCCTGGCGGTATTTCTCCAGGTCCACGCTGTCAGGCACGAACCCCAAGTTGATGCTCTGCCGCGTCAGCGCGGCGTAGTCACGATTTAACAGCGCAACAAAGGTACTGCTCATCGCATCCAGGAGATCCTCCCGGATTCTTCCAACAACTCCAAAATCCACGAAACCCAGCTGCCCGTCGTTCAAAACCAGAAAATTTCCCGCGTGAGGGTCAGCATGGAAAAACCCGTCCATAAGGATCATCTTGAACAGGACGTCGCTCCCCCTTTGAGCGATCTTATCAAGATTCAAACCGTTTTCCAGCAGCTTATCCAACTCATCGATCCGCGTACCTTCGAGATACTCCATGACAAGCACCTTCTCGGTGGTCAGATGAAGGAAGATCTTCGGGACATAGAGATCCCGGCTGCCCTCGAAGTTCGCCCTGAAGCGAGAGGCATTTTCGGCCTCGCGCAGAAAATCCATTTCTTCTTGAATCGCCTGCTCGAACTCTCCCACCAGGCCGACGGCATTGAGGAAGGCAAGATCGGGGACATAGCGCTCTATCAGATCAGCCAAACGGCGGAGGATATCCAGGTCCTGCTGGATGACCTCCTGGATACCGGGGCGCCTCACCTTAAAGACCACCTCTTCACCTGTCCACAGCGTGGCCCGGTGCACCTGGGCGATGGAGGCCGCCGCTAAAGGGGTATCCTGAAATGTGGCAACCAATTCGCTTAAAGGCGCTTTTAGCTCCGCCTCAATGATCTCCCGCGCCTGCTGGCTGGAAAATGGCGGCACCTGATCTAAAAGGGAATCGAAGGCCTTGACGTAATCGCGGGGAACGATATCGGGGCGCGTGGAGAGAAGCTGACCGAATTTGATAAAGGTCGGTCCCAGCTCCTCAAGGGCGATACGCAGCCGCTCGGGCAGACTGACCGATTCTTCCCTCTCGAGCCGCTTGTGAAGCGGTTTATACCACCAGCGAATAGGCGCAAACTGATCGAGCTCCAGCCCCTCGATAATCTGCCCTAGCCCATGCTTCAGGAATACATTGACGATGTCGCGGAACCGCCCTAAGTTCTTATAAGTACGGCGGATCTGGAATAAGCCGATTGGCTTCATGACCCGAAGCGCATGCCTACTTCCTCATCGAGGTTTCTTTGAGAAGCTTGGAGAGGTTCTCGACCTGCTTTTCCAGGCGGGTGATATCATCACGCGAGGGCAGGTTCATGAGGCCAAGGGTCTTGTTAACCCTCTCGTTGACCTTCTGCTCCAAGTCCTTAGCGCTCTCTTCAGCCTTGTTCATCCACTCTTTGAGGAGCCTGGCTGCGTCGGCGTCGTTGAGCTCCCCTTTCTTGACGAGATCATCAACAAAACTCTTAACCGCGCCCTGGACACCCAATCCCGCCAGCAGTGCCCTCTTGGCAATATCAAATACACCCATACTTATACCTCCTAGTAAAAATTTTTCCGGGCTAAAAGCCGGATATTCCAACCATCGACCTGCGTGATGCGGCACGGGTAAATAGCGGATAGCGCCGAAACTGTTTCGCCCTAACTTTGAATTGGCTATAATACACGCTAACGGCTCGAAGTTCAAACGGAAAGCTCGACGCGCCCTGACCAAACGCCTCGACAATGTTTTACTGCCGGCGGATAAAATCCACCAAACGCTCTAAGCCCTGGGCTGTGGTAATCCGGGGAGAGTAGCCGAAGTCCCGTTTTGCCTTGGAGATATCAAAGTAGTGGGACTTGGCGAGTTGAGCGGCGAGGAAACGTGTCATTCGAGGCTCGGCGTGAAGACAAAAGAGAGCGTGAACCATCTCTAAGACAGCGCCTATGGATCTTGCCGCACCATAGGAGATTGATTTGGTAACTCTCGGGATGCCGAGCCGCTCCAGGATCTGATTGATAAAATCCCAGAGGACGACCGGTTCTCCCTGGCTGATAAAATAGACCTGTCCGGCAACGGGGGACCCTTCCCTCAAATGATCCGCCGCCTGTAAATGAGCATCGGCGGCATTCTCTACATAAGTGATGTCTACCTTATTCGATCCGTCTCCGACGATGAAAAGCTGCCGCGCCCGCGCCCGCTGCAATACCTTGGGGATAAGGTGGTTGTCGCGCGGTCCCCAAACCAGGTGAGGCCTGAGCGAAGTCGTAACCAGTCCGTCTTTCGCGTTAGCCGCGATCACAATCCTTTCCGCGATCGCCTTCGTTTCGGGATAGTAGCAGTTGTAACTCTTCGGATAGGGGTAGCTCTCATCAATGTTGCACAAATCGGACCGATCAAAAACCACGCTCGGGGTGCCGGTGTAAACCAGCCGCGGCACACCTCGCGCCTTGCATCCGGCAAGCACGTTTTTCGTGCCCTCGACGTTGATGCCGTAAAAGTCCCGCCATCTTCCCCAGACAGCTGGAAGGGCGGCGACATGAAAAACCGTATCGATCTTCGCGCAGGCCCGGCTCACCGCGTCGGCGTTTCTGAGATCGGCGCGCACCGTTTCGGCGCCGAGCTTGTCCAGTTCCGGATAGTTGCTCCGCCCAAGGACGCGAACGGAGTCACCCCTCGCGATCAGCTTTTCAACGATGTAGCGGCCGAGAAATCCGCCTCCTCCCGTCACCAGCGCTTTCACCGAATCTTCTCCTCCGCCCACAGGGCCAGCTTCTCTCTAATAATTTTGGAGTTATGCCGGAAGTCCACGGGAAAGGCGGGATGAAACAAAACATCTTTGATATCACGGGTAAGCTCGTTCCGCATTCCCATTTCGAGAAGCTCCTGGGTAAATCGCTTAGCGCTCTCGCTACGCGTAGGCATCCTGCCCCTCTTGGGCTCGATGATAATCACCGGACGCTGATCCGTCCTTGGCCCGATGCCTACGAGCGCCGAACGAAACACATCCGGATGTTGGTTAAAGATCGCTTCGCACGGAACCGTGAACAGAGTCTTTTTGGCCGTGATGACGCGGTGGCTTTTCCGCCCGCAGAACCAGAGCCTCCCCCTCTCATCGAGATACCCCATATCCCCCATGCGATGCCAGACGGAATCGCCATCCCGAATCTTGGCAAGGGCGGTCTGATCCTCTTTCTTGTAATACTCTCTAGTCACCACCGGCCCTTTGACCACGATCTCGCCGATTTCTTCAGGCGGCAGGACCAGCCTCTCGTCCCAATCGGGAACTATTTCATCGCTGACCTTGATAATCTTCAGTGAAATTCCAGGGAGCGCCCGCCCCACGCAGATGCCGGCCCCCTGATTGCTGAGATGGAGCGTTTCGGCTAGGATCTCCGAGCCGGAGATGGATGCAACCGGCAGAGCCTCGGTCGCGCCGTAGGGCGTGTGGCTGTCGCCATCAACAGGGAGAATCTCCCGAAGGCACTCCAGGATCACCCCGGAAACAGGGGCCCCCGCCAGCATGATCTTTTTAACCGAAGGAAGCCGGACTCCCTGCTCGACGCAGTAGTGGCCGACGCGGTTCCAAAAAGCCGGCGAACCGAACGAGTAGGTCACGCGGTAATCTTGAATCGGCCCGATGATCTCTCTCGCATCGACCTCAGCCGGCCTGGTCGGGTCCATATACGGGAGCACGCAGGTCGTGCCCATGGCGATGCAAAAAAGGGCAAAAGGAGGAAAGGCGGGAAGCCCTATATCCTCTTCGGCAATTCGGAAATGGCTCTGGATGGATCGAATCTGAGCATCCAGCATGCCGTGAAGATAGGAAACGCCCTTCGGTATTCCGGTGCTCCCGGTGGTGAACAGGATCGCCGCGAGATCGGCGCTGCTGACCGGCGCAAGCGGAAAGCGGCTCGAAGACTTTTCACGGATTTGATCCAAAGTAGGACCGCCCCAGAACCAGCGCCGGCCGACGGTAACGGCATGCTTCACTCCCCGAAAATGTCTTCGCCGCAGCGTTCTCAGAGCGTGGGCCAGCGGGACGGCGATGAGCGCCTCGGGCTCAACATCCCCGATGCAATGGAGCAAATTGTTTTTGCCCATCCCCGGATCGATCAGGATCAGCACGGCGCCGATCTTGAAGATCGCGAAAGTCAAAGCGAGAAATTCCACCCCCGGCGGCACCATCAGCAGCACCCGGCAGCCGCGCCCGATTCCGATTCTCCCGAGACCGTGGGCATAGCGGTCGCTCTCCTCATCCAACTGCCTGAAGGTCATGGCGTGATAGGCCACCCGGCCGGCCGCGTCGCGCCCCTGGGGGTAAAACACCGCAGGCCGTGAAGGGGCCCTCTCGGCTGCTGTGGTCAAATAGCGGGCGGTATTAGAAGAGTTCAAGGCGTCTGGCACGGATGAATTCTCTAAGACGGTTCTCTGCCGCACATTAAATCGGACTCCTCTCCAGGAATTCGTGCACCCAGGGAATAATCCGCTCGTAGCCGTCCTCGACGACATAATGGCCGGCGTCTTCGAGCTCTTTCACAATCGCGCCGGGAAAACGCTCTTTCCACGATTCGAGAAGAAGAGGCGTAAAGACCGGATCCTTCCCGCCCCAGATGATGATCATCGGATGGCGCTGGAATTGTGCCAGGCCGCTTTCGACCGCTTGGAGCAAGCCGTAAGTCGGATGACCGGCATTGACCGGGATATCCTGGACGAACCTGAGAACCGCGATGCGGTTGGCATAGCTGTCGTAGGGGAACAGGTAGCCCGCCCTCACTTCTTCGGTCATCCGTTCGCGATGGCGGCAAGCTACGGAAGCCGCCACAATGGCGAACAGATTCAGGCCGCGAATGGCGATAGGACCGAAAACCGGCAGACGGCAGAGACGCAGAAAGATGGGAATGTGGGGCGACCAGAAGGCTACGGTATTAAAAATCACGAATCGCCGGACCATCTCCGGATGGCGCACCGCATAGCCCATGCCGATCGGCCCGCCCCAGTCGTGCAGCACCAGCGTGATTTTCTTTAAGCCAAGGTGCGCCATCAGCGCCTCCAGGTTGGCGATGTGCTGCTCCATCGTATACCGGTACCGCTGCGGCTTGTCCGACAGGCCGCAACCGATATGATCGGGGGCGATCACGCGATATTTCGATCGCATATCCAGAATCAAACGGCGGTAATAAAAGGACCATGTCGGGTTGCCATGAACCATGACAATCGGATCTCCCTGCCCTTCGTCCACGTAATGGTAGCGGGTTCCGCCCAGATCGAGAAAGTGGGATCGGAAAGGGTAGAGCGTCCTCAAGCTGTCGAGCCCCTCGTTCATATTATTGCCGGAAGTAAAACTTCTTCGTCCCGCAGCCAAGATCCTATTTCAAGCAAGCCAGCAGGCAGCCGAGCCTGGGCAACGGCGCCGCATTTTGCCTTGTTGGGGCCTCCATGCTTTCGAGAGATGATTGAGCCGCGGCGGAGTCATTTGTTTTTACATCCGTGAACTGAGGCGCGGGGTGCTCCCAATTAGGCTCCAAGTAGTGTCTGAACTCATGGATCAATGTCGGGATGTCGTCCACGCTGTAGATGCGCTTGTTTTCCCGATCGTGATAGCCGTAGATTTTTATCTGCTGGTTGCCGAACCTTAACCCCTCCACGAAACGCGGAAGATCCGGGAGATCCTTGACCATCGCTTCCCGATCCCTATAAACCAGTATCTCCAACTCCCCTACCCGGTAGATTTTGGCTCCGGACGCTTCCCCGCCCTGATCCGCGATGTCGTCCGCCGGACCGAGGCTCCTGCGGGGGGAAACACTGGAGCAGGCGGACATAAAAAAAAGAAGAGATATGATCAAAAAGGGCACGGCTCACCTCCGGTCATCTCGCGCCGAAAAAATCCGCTCAAGGGCAAAATACCCGAAATTGCGAAATTGTCCAATATCGTTTTTCTCTCCTGTTTTCCGATCTAACTTCAATCCCGTCATAAATCTATAGCGGGTTAAAGCGCAAGCCTGCCGGACCCTTTGCAATGATCACGCTTCAGGATAGGGAACGCGCACCAGTTGTTCCGTTGCACTCCTGACATCCTCGTGCCACAGGTCAAGCAATTTCTTGGCGACCGGGCCGGGTCTGCCGTCGCCTGGGTCCGTAACAACACCTCCAAGCACGCTGGAATACATCGCGTAGAAGTTAGTAGCTCTAGGATGCACGGCTTCGCGCAAACGCGCTATCGCCTCTTCCGTGGTAAATCTCGGGGTCTGACTAGTGCCCGGCATACGCAGCCCTCCTTGCCGTTATCCTTCTACGCTCTTGCTTTTCTCATCTTCGGCACACGTTTTTGTTATTGAGGAAGGAGATAAACGAGCGGGTAAGCTGAGTACAAAAATTGAGGGCCTCTCCTCTATCTCGCGGCATCCTTCAAGAGTTTCTCTATAGCTGCACCTAGTTCCTTGTAGGTGAAAGGCTTCGCTATATAATCGTCACAGCCAGATGCCAGACATTTCTCTTTGTCCCCTGGCAGCGCCTTGGCAGTGGCTGCCAAGATAGGGATGCCCTGAGTCTTTAGGTTGTTTTTAATTTGGGTAGCTGCTTGCAGCCCATCCATCCTAGGCATGAGGATGTCCATAACAATCAAGCTGGGAGGGTCGGACACCGCCATCTCCACCGCTTGTACGCCGTTTTTAGCAACCAAAACTTCGTAGCCGAGCAATTGCAGTTCGCGCTCGATGAGGTCGATCGACCACGGATCATCTTCTACTAACAGGATTCGCTTCTTCATAATAAAGAGCTTTATATTATCTGATGATACATTAACCCTGGATAGGCAAACAAACGGTAAAAGTTGAGCCTTTGTCAGGTTTACTCTCCACCTGAATCTGTCCTCCCAGTAATTCAGTAAGTTTCTTCACGATATAAAGCCCCATTCCCACGCCACCGTAGCTTCTGGTTTCAGAGCTGTCCACTTGGCGAAACTTCTCAAAGATGAGCGACAGAGCATCCTCTGGGATTCCCACCCCTGTGTCCGCGACCTTGAACTCCACGGTCTTGAGATCTGGAAGCCATCGGGCTGAAATAGTCACCGAACCTTTTTCAGTAAATTTAATCGCGTTATTGATAAGGTTCTGCAAGATGTGCTTAAGCTTTTGGCTGTCAGTTTTCCAAACCGGTAAGTCAGGGGGATAGTTCCAGTGGAGGGTGAGTTCCTTACTCCGAGAAATCCGGTAGCCTGAGCCAAGTTCATCAAGAAAAGATCTGAGATCTACTTCCTGAAGATCGGCTTTGATCGCCTCTGCTTCAATACTCGTTACCTGCAAGATGCCGGTAATCATTTCCAATAAATCCTTTGCTCGGGTTATAACCTTTCCTAGGGACTCCTCTTGCTCCGAGTTGATCTCTCCTAGCATCTTGTCCCGGATCATGACTGTATACCCTACAATTACGTTAAGGGGGGTCCTAAGCTCGTGGGACATAACACTCAGAAACTCATCCTTCACCCTGTTTGATCTCTCCAGTTCAACCGCCTGGTTCTTGGTTTGCTCATAGAGGTTAGAATTATGAATAGCTATCGCTGCCTGACCCGCGAGGGTGGTAAGGAAGCCTATCTCTTCCTCCAAAAAGTCATGCCCTTCCCTGGTATGGAAGGAAAGCACCCCCAGCACATCCCCTTTGGCTATCAACGGAACTCCCAAATAAGAAACCAAGCCGTGTTTGCGGAAGAACTCGGCGTTGTTTACACGCTCGTCTATCTGAACATTGTCAGCTCTCACAGGGATCCTAGTTTCATATACATCGTCATCGAGACCACGACCCACCTCCCACTGCTCCAGTTTTCTTTCTTTTGCGCCAAGATTCCGAGAGGCCACGGGGATTAGTTCACCGGTATCTCCGTTAAGTAGCCGGATCGTGGTTGCCACAGAATAGGGAAGCAGCGAATCAATCTTTTCGAGGAGGACATCCAGAACAGTTCGCAGATCTAGGGTCGAGGTAATAGCCGAGTTAACATCATGCAGAGCTGCTACACGCTGTTCGGCCCTTTTTTTCTCACTTTTGGCCTGTGCTGCAAGATAGCCATAGAGGATGAATACACCGAAGAGAAAAGGAATTCTCAGCAGTAGGTCCGGGTCAATCTGAAAATGGTTCACACCCGGGAACGGACTGATGACGACGGACAGAATGCTGATGATCAGGCAGCCCATAATAATCTGCACCAAGCTTTCGCCGATACCAGCGATAAAAAGACCAAAGAAGAAAAGAAGAAAAAGATCCCAAGGGCTCTCCCTGCGAAAGCTAATGCCGATTGAGATCAAAAGCGTGTCCACTCCCACCAAGGCGTGAGGGAAAAGTCTATGATCAAAGACCGCTTTGGGAAGCTTCTGAAACAATAGAATGGAAGCCAAGAGTAGCAGGACTACGGAGTGAGCCCATGGGTCATCCACGACCTCCCCCTTTTCAAAGAGCAGGAAATAGGAGGTCCCAATGACTACCACCCATTGGACACTCAGAAGAGCGCTCTTCTTGTCTCGAAATGCATCGGGCAAGATTTGCTTCATTCCTTTAAGGCTCAACCTCTTCATGTTTATCCTTGTCTGAAAAAAACAATTGCAGTAAAAGCTCCACAGAACCCGTTACTGAACCCTCTAGTGGGAGTCTCATTTCCAGCTCGGAATATCGAGCGCCTATACCCTACGTTAGGCTCCTAAATTGACTTCGAATAGGGACTCCATATGCCATCTTTACTGCCTGGCTACCTCCATGGACTACAGCAACTGGTAGCCGGGTGCAAGACAAAATCTTTAACAGCCCAAACCATGGAACTGTTCCTCGAGGGCCTTCGAGTAGGTGACCCATCGAATTCTATCCTGAGATCGAACCAGCCTCAAGCAAGGCGTTATCGCCGGGTTGGAAAATTGCTTAGACTATGCGTTAAAAGAGTATTCTTGTTCAGTCCGCAAGCGGGTTTACTATACTTGAGCTAATCGTCAACCTCGGAATTATTGGTATCCTCACGGCAATTGCTGTTCCCACGTATATAACTTTCAGGGACAGGGCGAGAAATGCCCAAGTCCAGTCAGATCTCTACAGTATCCAGCTGGCCATCGAACAACTCGCGAACGACACAGCGGAGTGGCCCGGTCATAGCCAGGTTGGAGTAGTCTCAGGTGTCAACGCCTGGGACCTTGATGCGAAAAAGGCTGGGTTAGCTCAGACTGATAATAAGTTTTCTAAGAGGAAATTACTTTTTTGACGGCAATTATCTGATCGGTGGAACAAGATACGCTGTTATTGGCTCTTTTGGACCTAATCAATGCTGTAGAGGAAGCTCCGACTCGGACGATATCGTCCGTAAGCTCACCCAATAGCTGGATTTTGGCATGCTTAAATTTCTCCAGAGCTTCAATAGAGTCTTCAATAGTTACTAAGTACTGAATTTATTGGCGCGCCCGGAGGGATTTGAACCCCCAACCCCCAGATCCGTAGTCTGGTGCTCTGTCCAATTGAGCTACGGGCGCGTGAAAATCTCGTGGAGAGGAGGGATGGATCCCTTGAAACACAGGTCAAACTAGCACAGAGAATGACTATTTTCCAGAAAATCCAAAGGTGAAAAAGGCGCCGCCAAAGAAACCGCGCGTAGAGGGGATCGTCCCTATTTGCCGGCCGGCGGCGGTAATCTTTGCTCCAACAGCTCTGACTTAAGGATCTTTCCCGTGGACCCCTTCGGGAGTTCATCGAGGATGATTATTTGGCGGGGGTATTTGTAGTGCGCGAGCCGCGCCGTGCAGTGGGCGATCAACTCCTCAGCCGTCGTCCGCGCCGTGCTCTTGAGGGTCACGAAGGCGGCAATCTCTTCGCCTACGTCAGGATCGGGAACTCCGATCACCGCAGCCTCGGCGATCGCCGGATGGGAATACAATGCGGCCTCGACCTCTTGCGGCAAAACGGAAAAGCCGCCTCTGAGAATCCGTTCCCGCTTCCTGCCGACGATGCGAACGAACCCTCCCGGCAAAACGGTGCCAAGATCTCCGGTCTTGAACCAGCCTTTCGTAAGGACTGCCCGGGTTTCGTCCGGATCGTCAAGATAGCCATTCAT
>Ga0105164_10003080_pt1 | contig 10159 bp, 7 predicted proteins | sample VDWuncwatermetaG_FD_89674 | JGI IMG/M metagenome (GOLD analysis project Ga0105164, IMG submission 89674) | Wastewater microbial communities from Netherlands to study Microbial Dark Matter (Phase II) - VDW unchlorinated drinking water | ecosystem: Environmental > Aquatic > Freshwater > Drinking... | reverse complement strand
TGACGCCTTCGTCATCATCAGCGGTGATTCGGATTTTTCGCCGCTGGTGTCCAAGCTGCGCGAGAACAACAAGCTGGTGATCGGCGTCGGCGTCAAGAATTCGACCTCCGACCTGCTCATCGCCAATTGCGACGAATTTATTTACTACGATGACCTGGAACGCGAACACCAATCCAAGCAGCAGAACACGCGCAAACCAAAAGTAAAATCCACGGCCAAGACCACCCCAAAAACAGCCGATGAAGACAAGCGGCAAGAGGCAGTGGACCTGATCGTGGAAACCATCGAAGCCCTGATCGCGGAGCGCGGCGAGGAGGAGAAAATCTGGGGCTCGATGGTCAAGCAGGCGCTCAAGCGGCGCATGCCCGGTTTCAATGAATCGTATTACGGTTTCAAGACTTTCAGCGATCTGCTTGAAGAGGGCAAAGCGCGTAAGCTGCTGGAGCTGGCGCGCGATGAAAAATCAGGGGGCTATTTGATCCGCATACTGCGCTGAAACCCAAGCTTCCGGCCACGACTTTTCTTGCAGTTTCACCCCAGAAACCGCTTTATTTCCTCGACTCATTATTGGTATCATTCGGAATATTTTTCCCTTCTGCTCTATATCTCCAAGCCTGCTGCCAACGGCATCATTAACCTACGCACTTGATGAAGTTATCTCTCGCATTTAAAACGCTGGCCGTGAGCCTGTTGGCGCTGGCGCTTCTCATTACCATTGGTGTTCTGGCGCATCGCAGTATTCAAGGATTCATTGCCGCCACCCATCTCAGCTACCGCGCGGCACTGGCCGATGATGCGCTCCTGGAAACCTTTTCCACATTGCAGGATGCAGAGACCGGGCAACGCGGCTATCTGATCACCGGCGATGAGCGTCATCTAGCGCCTTACGAACGGGCGATGCGCGTCATCGACGGCGAGTTTGCCGAATTGCAATCGCTGATGGCAGGCAATCAGCAGCAGCTATCACGCCTGGAAAAGCTTTGGCCGCTCGTCGATGCCCGGCTTGCCTCCCTGAAGCAAGGCGTTCAATTACGCCAGCAACAAGGTTTTGAGGCCGCGCAAAAAATGGTTGCGGAAGGCAGCGGCAAAAAACACATGGAGGACATCCGCCGTCTTGTCGCCGAAATCGGACAGGCACAGCATGCGGTGGTGAATGAACGGCAAAGCGCGGTGACAGCGCAGTCTGAAGCGGCATTGAATACCATTCTCGCCATGATCATCGCCGGCTCCGTGTTGTTGATTGCGGGCGTGATGTTGATTTCGCACGAAATACAAGCCCGGCACAAGGCTGAAGCTGCACTGAAGAAAGCCAATGCCGAACTCCAGCTACGGGTTCGCGAACAAGACATCAACATCATCTCGACCAACACCGCTCTGCAGAGCGAGATAGCCGAACGCAATGCGGCCGAAGCGCGCGCCGAAGTGCTGGCCACGCGCGATGCCCTCACCGATTTGCCCAATCGGCGGGTGCTCGCCACTCGATTGGAGCAAGCCATAGCCGCCGCCGCTCGCCACGGCGATATGCTGGCATTCATGTTCATTGACCTCGACCGCTTCAAGGTTATCAATGATTCACTCGGCCATTTCGTTGGTGACCGCCTGCTCAAACAAATCTCGGCACGCCTGGCCGGCACGGTACGAGAATCCGATACCGTCGCGCGCCTCGGTGGCGATGAGTTTGCGGTCGTGCTGGAAGGAGTCAAGCGCGTGGAGGATGCCATTTTTGTCGTGCAGAAAATTCTGGCCTCACTGGCACGCCCGCACGACATGGATGGCATGTCGCTCAACGCCACTTGCAGCATCGGCCTGAGTTTTTATCCGCATGACTGTCAGGACGCGGAAACGCTGATGCGTAATGCCGATACCGCCATGTATCACGCCAAGGAGGATGGCCGCAATTGCTACCGCATGTTCTCGGTAGACATGAATGAGCGGATGGTAGAACGCCTCAACCTTGAAAACGATCTGCGGCGAGCCATCGAAAACGATGAATTCGTTCTCCACTACCAGCCTCAGGTGCGCATCAGCGACGGCACGATATCTGCGGTCGAAGCACTGATCCGCTGGCAGCATCCGCAACACGGCCTGATCTCGCCCACCCGCTTCATTCCGATTGCCGAAGAGAGCGGCCTGATTATTCCTATCGGACGCTGGGTCTTGCGGGGCGCGTGCGAACAGCTTAGAGCCTGGGAGATACTGGGAATAGCCGTGCCTCGCGTGGCAGTCAATGTCTCGGCGGTCCAGGTCAAACCTGGATTGATTAAAGACATTACCGAGGCCGTCAACGCCAGCGGCATTGCCGCGAACAGGATCGAACTGGAAATCACCGAAAGTCTGATGATGAGCCAGGCGGAAGACACCACCGCGCTATTGAAGGAAATCGGCACGCTGGGCATCTCGCTCACCATCGACGATTTCGGCACCGGTTACTCCTCGCTGTCGATGCTCAAACGCCTGCCGGTGGACAGCCTGAAGATAGACCAGAGTTTTATCCGCCACATCGTGAGCGATGCTGAGGACGCGGCCATCGTCAACGCCATCATCGCCATGGCGCATACCTTTGATCTCAGAGTGGTCGCGGAAGGGGTGGAGACGGAAGCCCAGCTGGCAAAACTGGTGTCGATGAATTGCGACGAAATGCAGGGCTATCTCGTGACCCAGCCGGTTTCTGCAGAAGAGTTCGCCCGGCGTTACAGCTCGGGAGCGACCGAAGATTCACTAGGCATGCTGGGGATTAAATCCACAGCAGCCTGAGATCACGGCGTTATAGAGACTGCTGTAAGACGAAAGCGCAGAACGACATCAGCATTCCCGGCATCAGCCCGAAGAGCGCAATCGCCAAACCATTCACCGAGAGCAGCGCGCGCATATCGAAACTTGCTTCCAGCGGTGCCGTATCAAGCGGCGCATCAAAATACATCAGCTTGATCACGCGCAAATAGTAGAAAGCGCCAACCAGCGACAACAGCACGGCGAAAACCGCCAGCCATAAATAACCGGCGATTACCACTGCCTGCAACACCCAGAACTTGGCAAAGAAGCCGACGAAAAAAGGCACGCCGGCCATCGACAACATGACGATCAGCATCATCAATGCGAACCACGGGCTGCGTTTGTTGAGCCCCTTGAAATCATCCAGCTCTTCCGCTTCAAAACCGGCGCGCGACATCAGCAGGATCATGCCGAACGCGGCCAGGCTCATCAGCACATAGGCGACGGTGTAAAACAATGCCGCGCTGTAGGCGTTGAGCGCAAAGCTGCGGTCTCCGGCGATAATCCCGCTGAGCAAGCCAAGCAGAATGAAGCCCATGTGCGAAATAGCCGAATAGGCGAGCATGCGTTTGAGATTAGTCTGGGCGATGGCGGCCAGATTACCCAAGGCAATCGACAGCACCGCCATGATCATCAGCATGTTTTGCCAATGTTCAGATAAATCAACCAGCCCGAATACCAGCAGGCGCATGGCCATGGCGAACGCCGCCAGCTTTGGCGCCGAGCCGATGAACAGCGTGATCGCCGTCGGCGCGCCATGATAGACATCGGGAATCCACATATGAAACGGCACAACGCCAAGCTTGAAGGCAATGCCGGAGATGAGAAACACCAGGCCAAATACCAGCACAATCTTGTTGGCTGCGTGTTGCTCGATCGCTCTGGCGACACCGCTGATTTCCAGCGTGCCGGTAGCGCCGTAGATCATTGACATGCCATAGAGCAGCAGGCCTGAAGCAAGCGCGCCCAGCACAAAATATTTCATCGCCGCTTCAGTCGCCCGCACGGAATCACGATCCAGCGCCACCAGCGCATAGAACGACAGCGTCATCAGTTCGAGGCCGAGATAGAGCGTGAGGAAATGGTTCGCCGAGATCATCACCATCATGCCCAGCGTGGCGAACAGTACCAGCAGATAAAACTCACCCTTTTCCAGATTGCGCACCCGCAAATAATCACGGCTATAGATCAGCATCATCGCCACCGAAACGTAGAGCAGCAGCTTGAGGAAGTCGGCGAAAAGGTCATCGACGTACATATTGTTGAAAGTCAGCACCGTCTGCCCGTCCATCGAAAGAAAGGTGATGGCAGCCGCGCCGCCCAGCGTCAGCAGGGAGAGGGTGAAGCTGATGGCGCGCAATCTTGCGCCCACGAACAGATCGGCCAGCAATACCACGCAGGCCATAATCAGGACAAATATTTCAGCCGCGGCGGGAGCGAAATCAGGCATGACGAAATTCATTTTATTATTGCCGTTACAATTTACTAATGGCGACATGCCTGAGCAGCTCTTCGACTGAGGCGTGCATCACTTCCGCCAGTGGCAGCGGATAGATTCCGAACCCCAGCACACAGATAGCCAGCAGTGAGAGAAACAGGAATTCACGCGCGGAAATATCCTGCAATTGCGCCACCTGCGGATTGGCGATCTCGCCGAACACCACGCGCTTGTACATCCACAGCGTGTAGGCGGCGCCCAGGATCAGCGTCGTCGCTGCCGCAAATCCGAGCCAGAAATTGGCTTGAACCGCGCCCAGCACGACCATGAATTCGCCGACGAAACCGCTGGTGGCCGGCAGGCCGGCGTTGGCCATGGCGAACAACATGAAGAAAGCGGCGAATTTCGGCATGGTGTTCACCACTCCGCCGTAGTCGGCTATGCGGCGTGAATGCATACGGTCGTAGAGCACGCCGATGCACAGAAACATCGCGCCGGAAATAAAGCCGTGCGAAATCATTTGTACCAGCGCGCCCTCGACACCGAGCGAATTGAAAACAAAGAAACCGAGCGTGACAAAGCCCATGTGCGAAATCGACGAGTAGGCGACGAGCTTCTTCATGTCGGTCTGCACCAGGGCGACGAAGCCGATGTAGATCACCGCGATCAGCGACAGCGTAATCATCATGCCGGACAGCGCGTGGCTGGCGTCGGGCGCGATGGGCAGCGAAAAACGCAGCAAGCCGTAAGCGCCGAGCTTGAGCATGATCGCCGCCAGCACCACCGAACCGCCGGTCGGCGCTTCGACGTGGGCGTCGGGCAGCCAGGTATGCACCGGCCACATCGGCACCTTGACCGCGAAAGCCACGAGAAAGGCGAGAAAGAGCAGTATCTGCGGCGTCAGCGCCAGCTTGGCATCGTGCCAGTCGAGTATATTGAAGCTGCCGCCGGATTCCATGAACAGATAAAGCAGCGCCACCAGCATCAGCAGTGAACCGAGCAGGGTGTACAGGAAAAACTTTATCGCCGCATAAACGCGATTCGGCCCGCCCCAGATGCCGATAATCAGATACATCGGGATCAGTGATGACTCAAAGAAAACATAGAACAGCACGGCGTCGAGCGCGGCGAAAATGCCGTTCATCAGCCCCGACATGATAAGAAATGCCGCCATGTATTGCGCCACTTTCTCCTCGATCACTTTCCAGCCGGCGATGACCACGATCAGCGTGATGAAACTGTTGAGCAAAATAAACAGCACGGAAATCCCATCCACGCCGAGGTGATAATGAATATTGAAGCGCTGTATCCATGAGACGATCTCGACGAACTGCATCTCGCTGGTGCCGATGTCGAACCCGGTATAGAGCGGGATGGTGATCAGAAAACTCAGCAGCGCGGTAGCCAGTGCGATCAGGCGCGCCAGCGCGGCGTTGCGGTCGGAGCCGGTAGCGAGCACCAACAGGCTACCCGCGATGGGCAACCAGATGGCAAGGCTTAGAAGTGGATAACTGCTCATTGTTTAGCTTTTGCCATACCAGAAAGTCAGCAAGACAAAGACGCCGATGATCATGGAAAATGCGTACTGGTAGATATAGCCCGACTGGAGCCAGCGCACCCGTCCGGCAACCCAGCCGGTCAGGCGCGCCGAGCCGTTCACCAGCAGGCCGTCGATCAAGCTCTGATCACCGCCCTTCCACAGACCGCGCCCCAACAGACGCGCACCGGCGGCGAAGAACCAGTTGTTGAAATCATCTGCGTAGTACTTATTTTCAAGCAAAGTATGAAGCGGCTTGAAAATTTGCTTGAGCCGCTCTGGCAGCGCGGGCTGAGCCAGATAGAGGAACCACGCCAGCGCCACGCCGCTCATCGCCAGAATGAACGGCAGGCTGGTCAAACCGTGTAACGCCATCGCCAGCGGCCCATGAAACCCGCGCGCCATTTCCGCCACAGCAGGATGCTGGCTGGAGACAAAAATTGCGCTGCGGAAAAAATCGCCAAACAACATCGGCTCGATCGTGAAGTAACCGATGAGGGCGGAGGGGATGGCGAGCAGCAGCAACGGCAGCGTTACAACCCAGGACGATTCGTGCGGGGCGTGTCCATGGTCTTGAGCATGGACGTTGTGATTATCCCCGCCATGGGGTTTGGCGTGAAAACGCTCCTTGCCATGGAACACCAGAAAGTACATGCGGAAAGAGTAGAAAGCCGTGATAAAAACCCCCGCGATCACGGCGAAATAGGCGAAGCCCGCGCCCGGTAAGCCGGAAAAATGCACCGCTTCGATGATGCTGTCCTTGGAGTAGAACCCCGACATAAAGGGGAAGCCGATCAGCGCCAGAGAACCGATGAGCGAAGTGATCCAGGTGAGCTTCATGTGCTTCCATAATCCGCCCATGTTGCGAATATCCTGGTCATGGTGCATGCCGATGATGACCGACCCGGCGCCGAGGAACAGCAGCGCTTTGAAAAAAGCGTGGGTCATCAGATGGAAAATCGCCACCGAATAAGCCGACACGCCCAGCGCCACGGTCATGTAACCGAGCTGCGACAAGGTGGAATAAGCAACGACGCGCTTGATATCGTTCTGCACAATGCCGAGCAGTCCCATCGATAGCGCCGTGATCGCTCCCACGATCAGCACCACCGACAAGGCCATGTCCGACAATTCAAACAGCGGCGACATGCGCGCCACCATGAATATGCCTGCGGTGACCATGGTTGCGGCGTGGATCAGCGCCGAGATCGGCGTCGGGCCTTCCATCGAATCGGGCAACCAAACATGCAGCGGCACTTGCGCCGATTTGCCCATGGCGCCGATGAACAGGCAGATGCAGATCACCGTGATGAGCAGCCATGGCGCGCCCGCGAAAAGTTCGATGTTGATCGACGCCAGCTCAGAACTGCGGGCGAAAACCTGGGCGTAATCCAGCGTGCCGCAATAGGCCGCGATGAGACCGATGCCGAGCAGAAAGCCGAAATCGCCAACGCGATTAACCAGGAAGGCTTTGAGGTTGGCAAAGATCGCCGTCGGTCGCGTGTACCAGAAACCGATCAACAGATACGACACCAGCCCCACCGCTTCCCAGCCGAAAAAAAGCTGGAGAAAATTGTTTGACATCACCAGCATCAGCATGGAGAAGGTGAACAGCGATATGTAGCTGAAGAAACGCTGATAGCCGGGGTCGTCCACCATATAGCCGACTGTATAGATGTGCACCATGAGCGAGACGAACGTCACCACCAGCATCATCATCACCGTCAGCGGGTCGATGAGAAAGCCGATTTCAAGCCGCAGATCGCCGCTGGTAAGCCAGGTGTACAGCGGGCCGTTGTAGTGGTTGCCGGCCATCACATCCTGAAAAATAAAACAGGAGGCGATGAAGGAAATCAGCACGCCGATGATCGTTGCCCAATGCGCGCCGCTGCGACCGATAAATTTACCCAGCAGGCCCGCGATCAGGCTACCGATGAGCGGCGCCATGGGTACCAGCAAATAAAGTTGCTGCATTCCGTTCATGCTTGCGGCCTATCCTTTTAGACTGTCGAGATCATCGACATGAATGGAATTGAGATTGCGGAACAGCACGATCAGGATAGCCAGGCCGATCGCCGATTCCGCCGCCGCCACCGTCAGGATAAAGAAGACAAAAACCTGTCCAGCGATATCGTTCAGATAATAGGAGAAGGCGACGAAGTTCATGTTCACGGCGAGCAGCATCAGCTCGATCGCCATCAGCAGCACAATCAGATTCTTGCGATTGAGAAAAATGCCGACGATGCTGATGGCGAACAGGATCGCGCCTAGCACCAGAAAATGTGAAAGTGAGAGCATCCGTTTCTAATTCCTTCCCTAATCCTTTTTTTCCGAGGGCATGGAGACGATGCGCACGCGATCATCGCGCTTCACCTTGACCTGTTCCGACGGGTCTAAATATTTGCTGTCTTTGCGCTGGCGCAGGGTGAGCGCGATGGCGGCGATGATGGCCACCAGCAGGATCACCGCCGCCAGCTCGAACGCATAAACATAATCGGTATAGATCACTCGTCCCAGTTCTTTGGTGTTGCTGTAGCCGGGTGCGCTGGCAGCCGGTTGCGGCATGGCGGCGACGCCGAAATAACGGGCGCCCAACACTGCCGCCATTTCCAGTACCATGAGAATGCCGACCGGCGCGCCAACCCAAAGATTGCCCCAGAAACCCTCGCGCAACCGTTCAAGATTGATGTCGAGCATCATCACCACGAACAGGAACAGCACCATCACCGCACCGATATACACCAGCACCAGGGTGATTGCCAAAAACTCGGCGTGCAGCAACAGCCAGAGGCCGCCTGCGGTAAAAAACGCCAGCACCAGATTCAGCGCCGCATGCACCGGGTTGCGCGAGGTAATCACGCGCAGCGCCGCGAACACCAGAATCGCGGCGAAAAAATAAAAAATGATGACTTGGTAATCCATACTTTCAAACCCCAAAAACAATCTTTAACACAGAGTAAGCAGAGGGCGTGGAGGAACCCAAACTCATTAGAGTAAAAGCGTCTGGTCTTCTTTTTGTTTTTCCTCTGCTTCCTCCGTGTCCTCTGTGTCGAATACTTTTTCCCGCCTATCGGTACGCTGCATCCGCCTCACGGTCCTTGGCGATTTGTTCTTCGTATTTGTCACCGACCGCCAGCAACATTTCCTTGGTGTAATACAAGTCGCCGCGTTTCTCGCCGTGATATTCGAGGATGCGCGTCTCGACGATCGCATCCACCGGGCAGGCCTCTTCGCAGAAGCCGCAGAAAATGCATTTGACGAGATCGATGTCGTAGCGCGTGGTGCGGCGCGAGCCGTCTTCGCGTTCTTCCGACTCGATGGTGATCGCCAGCGCCGGACATACGGCCTCGCACAGCTTGCAAGCAATGCAGCGCTCCTCGCCGTTGGGATAACGGCGCAGCGCATGCAGACCGCGGAAACGCGGGCTCTGCGGCGTTTTTTCTTCGGGGAATTGCACCGTGATCTCGGGTGCGAAAAAATGCCGCCCGGTCAGCCTCATGCCGCGCAGCAACTCCTTGAGCATCAGGCTGCTAAACCACGCTTTGAGCTTATTCATGACTTCATTTCCACAGGGAGTAAGGTGTCATCATCCATGCGCTGATGACCACCAGCCAGATGATGGTCAGCGGAATGAATACTTTCCAGCCGAGGCGCATGATCTGATCGTAGCGATAGCGCGGGAAGGTAGCGCGAAACCACAGAAACAAGAACAGCACGAAGGCGACTTTCAACGCCAGCCAGGGAAAGCCGTCCGGGAGAAAGCCGACCGGCGACAACCAGCCACCGAGAAACATGATGGCGGTCAATGTCGCCACCAAAATCATGTTGGCGTACTCGGCGAGGAAGAATACGGCGAAGGCCATGCCGGAGTATTCGACGTGGAAACCGGCGACGATTTCCGATTCGCCCTCGGCCACGTCGAATGGTGCGCGGTTGGTTTCGGCGACGCCCGCGATCAGATAGACGACAAACATCGGCAGCAAGGGCAACCAGTTCCAACTGAAGACACCGGCGCCATGCTCGGCGAACCAGCCGCGTCCCTGCCCGTTCACGATGTCCACCAGATTCAGGCTTTGCGACACCAGCAGCACGCACACCAGCGCAAAGCCCATGGCAATTTCATAGGAGACAATTTGTGCGGCTGAGCGCATGGCGCCAATGAACGCATATTTTGAATTCGACGCCCATCCGGCGGCGATCACGCCATACACGCCCATCGAGGTAATCGCCATGATGTAGAGCAAGCCGGCGTCGATGTTCGCCAGCACCAACTCGGGCGAGAACGGCACCACGGCCCAGGCGGCGAGCGCGGGCGCGATAGCCAGTACCGGCGCCAGCAGGAAAATGAATTTGCTGGCGCCGGCAGGAATGATGATTTCCTTGAACAGCAGCTTGAGGCCGTCGGCGATGGG
>Ga0105164_10003079_pt1 | contig 10161 bp, 7 predicted proteins | sample VDWuncwatermetaG_FD_89674 | JGI IMG/M metagenome (GOLD analysis project Ga0105164, IMG submission 89674) | Wastewater microbial communities from Netherlands to study Microbial Dark Matter (Phase II) - VDW unchlorinated drinking water | ecosystem: Environmental > Aquatic > Freshwater > Drinking... | reverse complement strand
CTCATGAACTCCTGATATACGTATTTTGTTGTCTAACTCCTCTATTTCTGTTTTAAATGAAAAATATTTTTTTAAAAACTGCTGCAAAAACTCTTTGTTTAATTTCTTAATCTCTTCTAGAGATTTCTCTTTTTTTTTGTCATCAATCTGCAACTCATTTTCTTGCAATAATCTTCCCAAATTTTTTAGTGCATCTAAAATTACTAAATTTTTATCGTTTGATAGGGTTTCAATAGGTTGCCTTAAGTAATCCAAGACAAGCTCTTCATGCTCGAATGCTATGTGCGAGTACTTTCTTAATGCCCTCTCTAAAATAGAAAATGACTGCAAAATTTCGTTTTCATCGTTGTAAAAAGCATTTGCCTTATTTTTTTTATCTTCGTTTAAATTTAAAAAATTACTGTGCACATCGCTCTTATTAAACTCCATTATTTCCAGCATTATGGAATCTTTTTTCTCATTTGCCAACTTTAATAACGCGTACCTATCCTTTATGTCAAGATCAAAATTTATTTTTTGTCTAATCCTCATTTTTAGATTTTGTATGTTCTCCCTAGTATTGTTGATTGCAACCATTTTTTCATTATTCAGGATTGATTTAAGTTCTAAGAAAAGCTTATCAAAATTTTTCAAATTTTGTGCAATCTTATTTGTTTCATTAGCGAAAAATTCCTGTAATATTGTGTAGCTTCTGAAAGTTCCTTTGTTTAGTTCATTTATCAACTCGTCAAAATGTTTGCAAAAATCAATAAGGTAAAAAAAATCTTTATTGTTTATTTCCGTCTCGCCCAAAAAAGAGTTTACAGCTCTTATGTATGTTTTTCTATTGCCCTCCATGTACTGCTTTGCCTTAAATGAAATGTCAGGATTCTGAAGTTTTGAATTTTCAAGAAGTTCTAGGTTAACCTTTGTCCTTTGCAATTCTTCGTTAACTTTCATAAGAATTTCATCTGTCTGCTGCCTAACCTCTTCCATTAATGGTTTAGCATCCTCATTAAGCCACTCCTCCAAGTATTGCAAATCTATGTTTGTTACCTTCTTAACCTCTTGCTCCTGATTTTGGAATATTTTCTTTATAAAGTCCAGCATTTTATGGTAGCTAAAGATTAGGTACATATAATTTTTACTATTTTTGAGTGGAAGTAGACCTAAAATATACAATTCTTAATGATAGCAAAAACGTGGGTTTAAAGGTGATTCATAATTATTTTATTTTAAAAATTTAAATTATTTCGTTAATGTTCAACCGTTAATGAGTATTTATTGAAACAATGATTCGGATATGCTAATGAATTCAAAACCTTTAAATATTTAGTAGATTAACTTCAAAATAAGGTGCTTAAATGAGCGATAAATTCTTGCCATTGGCCGCAATGGAAAAATTGCTAAAGCAGGGCGGTGCAGAAAGAGTATCGGACAAGGCAAAGGTAGCTCTGAAGAACGCCTTGGAAGAGATAGCAAATGAAATTGCCACTAAATCAATAAGGCTTGCTGTCCACGCTGGAAGAAAAACTATAAAGGCAGAAGACATTAAGTTGGCTGTTAAGGAATAGGTTTCTTGTTTTATGGAATTAAAATAAATAATAACGCAATCTTTATAAATTACTGACTTAATCTAAATTTAAAAAAGTATGCAATTCGTGGGATTGAAACTAAATGAAAATCCTACTTGATTAAGTGTCAACTGATTCCAGTTGAGGTGATTAAATGGCAGATACAAAAACTGTTGCAGCCAACAATGTTCAGAAAGGCAGTTTTATAATTCTGGATGGTGCTGCTTGCAAAGTAGTTGATGTTGAGATTTCAAAGCCGGGCAAACACGGTCATTCAAAGGTTAGAATATCTGCTGTCGGCTTGGTTGATAATAAAAAAAGAATAGTTGTTATGCCGGGTCATGACAATGTCGAAGTGCCTATAATTGAGAAAAGAACTGCCCAAGTTTTGTCGGTGAGTGAAAATAAAACCAATGTAATGGACTCGGAAACATATGAAACATTTGACCTTCAAATTCCAGAGGAATTAAAAAGCCAGGTTCTTGAAGGCTCAACAGTACTTTATTGGACGATATTAAACGAAAAGGTCATAAAACAAGTCAAGGGAAGTGATTAAATGGTAAAATTTCCAGAAGCTGAAATAAGAAAATTTAGGAATGTGTTTATATGCAGGAAATGCAAAGCCAAAATTAAAGCTCCAAATATGAAGATAATACAGGGCAAAATAAGCTGCAGAAGCTGCGGAAGCAAGGTTTTTAAGGCTGTTAGAAAGAAATAAAAAATGGTAAATTATGAGACGATAGCTTCTATTATATTTTTTACTTTATTGACAATCTTCATTTCTACGAAGAAAAAGAATTTGGATGTAAAAAAATTCTTATCAAATCTTTATTTTGCGATGTACAGAACTTCTTGGGGCTTAAAAGCTATGGATTCTTTGGCAAATAAATTCAGAAAACTATGGACTTATTTAGGGTATTTAGCAATTATTGTTGGTTTTTTAGGTATGATTTTTATTTTTTATATTATTATCTCGGGTGTTTTTAATATTTTCGCAAAGCCTGAATCTGCGCCTCCAGTTGGATTGGTTTTACCTTTGCCGATTCAAGTACCAGGCATATTCGGAATAAAGTTCTCTTACTGGATAATATCTATATTTGTCATTGCTTTGGTTCATGAATTTTCACATGGCTTAATCGCAAGAACACATAAAATGAAAGTAAAGTCCAGTGGTTTTGCGTTTATAGGTGCCAGCCTTAGATTAATTAGCCTTGTTATAATATTTTTTTCAGCTGTTGGCAAAATTAAAGACTCTGTTTATGGATGTTCATCATTTTTCACGTTTAATTTTTATAGTTTTTCCTCTTATGACTTCTGGTTATTAGTAGGAATTGTTTTGTTTGGATTATCATTCTTTAAGAGTTTGTGGGTGCCTATAATTCCTGTTGCTTTTGTTGAGCCTGATGAAAAAATGTTGCGTAAAAGGCCTTATAAAGAGCAATTAAGCGTTTTTGCAGCAGGACCATTTTCAAACATCTTGATAACGATAGTACTTGTATTGATAGGTTCTTACTTCATATTTCCTTTTAAAGACAATAGCATTGAGCCAAACGGCATAAAAATTACTGATTATACCAGAGAAAAATGTTTAAAATTTCCTGTAGAAAATACAGGAATAGCGATTGGAGAAGTTATACAAGCAATTGATAACCATCCTGTGCTTTATTTTGACAATTTATCCACAATAATAAAAACCAAAAAACCTGATGATTATATAATAATAAAAACTGACAAGTCCTCTTATGAAATAAAACTCGCAAGAAATCCAAAAAATGAGAGTCAAGCCTACATTGGAGCATACCTTGGGCAAAGTGCAAAAATAAAAGATAATGTTAAAGAAAAATATGGGGTATTTTTACCAAGTTTTCTTATTTGGCTTTCTGGTTTACTTGAAATGCTTATAATTTTAAATTTAGGTATTGGCATGTTTAATTTGCTGCCAGCAGGCCCTCTTGATGGGGGAAGAATGTACCAATTAGTGATGCAAAAAGTGTTTGGGAAGAAAAATGGTGACAATGTTTTAAAACACACCAGTTTATTTTTGTTGGTAATACTTTTAATTTACATTTCAATAATAATCAAAAATGTGATTTTGTCGATTTTATCTTAAAAAAATTCTGCATAATTATTTTATTGCTGAATATTTTTTACCCGGGGCTTAGGTATATAGCTGGAAAGATATTTTAGAAACAAGATCATACTTTTAGTTCTATTAAAATTATTTCTTATATTTTTTTCTTGCTCAATCGCCAAGCCAGAAATCCAACAATTAAGACAGTTCCAATAAGAACTGACCATATCAAGCCTTTTTTTTCAGAAAGCCTGTCATCTTTAGTGTCGCACGCATCTCCAATGCCATCAGTGTCTGTATCTCTTTGTTTATATTCGTCACCTATCCACTCTTTTGGATTGTAAGTGTAAGGGCAGTTGTCTTCAAAGTTCAAAACTCCGTCTTTATCGAAATCTTCACATGCGTCCCCTATTCCATTGTTGTTCTGGTCTTCTTGTTTTGGATTATAAACATTTGGACAGTTATCTCTTGCATTTATTATTCCATCTTTATCAGAATCATCGCATATATCACCAATTCCATTATGATCATTATCAGTTTGCTCAGGATTTTTTATAGTAGGGCAGTTATCGCATGCATCTCCGATTCCGTCATTATCGCTGTCTTTCTGATCTTTGTTTGCAATATTAGGACAATTGTCAGCATAATTTGAGATCCCATCATTGTCATCATCCTCACAAGCATCACCAATACCATTGTTATTCTTGTCAAATTGGTCTGGATTGTAACCAAGTACACAATTATCGCATGCGTCTCCTATCCCGTCTTTATCTGCATCTTTTTGGTCTGGATTGTATTTGTTTTTGCAGTTATCCTTAGAGAATGGAACTCCGTCATTATCCAAGTCTTCGCAAGCATCACCGATACCATTTCTATCCCTGTCGCTTTGGTCTGGATTATAAACGGATAGACAATTATCAATTGAATTAATGACACTGTCACGATCATTGTCATCACATACATATCCAATGCCATTAATGTTATCGTCATACTGATCAGGATTATAGTTATAGGGGCAGTTATCGCATGCATCTCCTACTCCGTCATTATCGCTGTCTTTTTGGTCAGAATTAGCAACATTCGGACAATTATCGCATGCATCTCCGATTCCATCGTTATCGCTGTCTTTTTGGTCAGGGTTGCTTACAGTGGGGCAATTGTCTGCTATGATTCCATCGCCATCACTGTCATAATTATAATTCTTGTTAAGCTGCTGTTCGCCTAAAGTTGCCGTTGGCGTTAATTTCGCAGTAAACAGTTGTGAAACATCATATTGTGAAGCAACTGCCTGCTTATTGCCGTAGTAAAGTTCATATTCTTTGCCAGCTTTTGAAGAGAAAACAACTTTTGCAGCAAAAGCACCGTAAATTTCAATTTCATTAATCACTAGGCTTTGAGTGTGCCAAAATGAAAATTTTAAATATTTATATTCAACTGGCGGGTATATGATAGTTCTGATATTCGAAAGATCATACTTGGTTTTGCTCTTTATAATCTTCCAAATTTGAAGATCATTACTTCCTTCAATTTGCATATCAGTCCAAGTGTAATCATTGTTTAGAGTCCATATTTTTGCTTTGTCAGTTAATACACTGTCAGGCAATTCGACAACAAACCATGCATAATTTGGATATTGGATTGAATCAATTTGGAAAAATGAATTGTCATTATTGCTATAGTCTCCATCAATCATGTGGTTTGCAGAAAAACTTATACCTCTAAAATCAGGTCTGGTCGATGAAGAAGATATTATTTTACTCTTGTGGGCAAGCTCTTCGACAGGAGCAACAATGGCTTTCAAAGGAATTTCACGCCCATCTTTAGTTATTCTCAAATCAGAACCATCGGGCTTCATGTAATTCAAAACTTGATAGTCTAAATTAATAATGACTGGGCCATCAAATGATTGTGGAACATTTATTTTTTTTATGTAAGGGTATTGATTAATGTCAAATGCAGAGACTGAAATAATGCTCATTATAAAAACTAAGCACATTACCATAAAAAGTTTTAAATGTCTGTTAAAGTCCATAATATTCAGATATACACTTTATATTTATTGTACAAAAATGCTCCAGTTAGAGCTATAACGCCCAACACAATAAATGATATTATTCTGTACCCAGTTTCCAGACTGCTAAGGTCAAATAGAAATACTTTCACTATTGCAAGTCCCAGCAAAATCAATCCTAAAACTCTAAACAATTTGATTTTAGCAGAGAAGCCTAATGCAAGGATTATTATAGCTTGTAAAATGATAGCTAATGATGTCGAAAGATTTTTTGCATTAGGCAACAGTTGTGTATCCCAGATTTCTAACCAAATTAAAACAGTTGTGAGGAGAGTGGCTGCTATTACATAAATCGCGTTGATATAAATTATGTATGTTTCGTAGTCATCAAAGTCATCTTTATGTTTGTAGTAAAGATATGAAATTATATAAAAGATAATAATCGTGGCACCGAATGCGAATAAGCGCGTGCTATTCAAAAAGTTTGAAGTATCGAAGGAATGAAGTTTCCATGAATCATAGAAAAGAACTCTGGCAAATGTGACTGCGCCAACAATGGAACTTGCAATCCTTATAGAATTCTCTTTAAGTCTAAAGCTCAAAATAACCAATATCAATGTTAATGCAGCCCATGAAATTGTAACCCATTCACGATTGAATTGCAATGGTATCGCAAGAGTCAAATAACCAAAGCAAAGCAAAATGTAAGTGTTGAAATAGTGGCTTATTTTTTTGCTGTATGAAATATAGGCCATAATGAAAAAGAACACAGCCAATCCTGCTGAGAAAAGTCCTCCATAGCCATGATTGAAATAATATCCGGGCCAAAGATTTAAGCCGTAATAAAGCAATGAATTCAGCAAAATGCCGATAACATTCGCTGCTTTGTTTTTCTCCTTATATAACAAAAATAGCAATATGTTAAATAGTAAAAAGTAAATCGTTAGCTCTATGAAATTAATGGTTAGAGAAGATTCCTTAAAATTCATACCAAGCCATTTCCAATGAACAAAATATGTCATTAGAATACCGCCAATGCTAAAGTGATCCCACTGAAATTTAATAACAAAATAGGACAATAACAACACAAGAAGCACTAATGGAGCGGACACAATAAACGGATTGCTGAAGTCAAGCTGGAAAAGGAAAAGAAAAGTAACAATAAAAAGGGCTGCGAATAATGATTTTGAATTTATCCATGAACTTGGCTCTTCCTTAGGTCCTTGCTTTATTCTAATTGCCATAAAAGCAAACATGACAAAATAAATGAATAAAAACAATAGATGCAACAAATCTTTATTTGATTCTTTATAATAATCCAGCCAAAACATGTGAGTTATGTACATTGCAGCCATACCACCAGCTCCAAGATAATTCCAGCTTTTGTAATAGACTAAAATAGTAAGCCCTGCTGTCAGTGCAATTGCGTACACAAGGAAGAAAGTATTAACAGAGCTTGTTAAGAGTGGAACCAAGTAGCCAAGGAAAAATGCTTCTCCTGCTATTACAGTCGAATTATATCTTATCGAAAAATAGACGGCTGCTACAATAATAAAGCTAAGTGCAGTAATATCGGCTGAAAATGGTATGCCTATTCCTTTACCATAAAATCTATAGGCTGCAAACATTGCAAAATATATAATTGCAAATCCGCCACCTACTAATGTCAATCCATAATTTTTGTATTCTCTTCTATAAAACGCTTCTCCAGTAACTATAACAGCAATTCCTGCGAGCACACCTAAAGCAACTTGTGCAGTTGGGCCTATGTAACCATTTGCAATAACCCATATAACAAAAAAAGCAACACCCAAAACAATTGACACTATCCCAATTTTTGGCAGCCATTTTTTCCCAATAGCAGTCTCAAGATCAGTTTTTGTTTCTTTTGATTTAGGAAGCTCTTTCGCAGTTTGAACCTTTGCAGTCACTTTCTTAGCTGGTACCTTTTCTTCAGGCATTAATAAAGATTCTTCATCGAGGTCGTAATCTTTTTTCTGCTTTACCTCAACTGCTTTTCCTTGTTTCGGATTTGTCAAAATCAATACTATGCCGCCTATAAAAAGTCCAAGGGCTACAAGATTTCGCAAGTTATAAAAGATACTGCTACCATATCCGTATCCAAAGTTAAAAAATCCGAACCATGGAAGTATATACACAGCGATAGAAATCCAAATCAACGCCCAGCCAAGCCTTCGTTTCGGAGGACTTTCGTAGGATAACTCTGTGGAAGTGATTGCTCCAGCTTTTGTTTCAAACCTGGCTTGTTGCTGCTTTTTAGAAAGAACAATAACTTGTTTCTCGAGCATTTCAATTCTCTGCTCGAAGTTGTTCAGCGTTTTATTCAACTTGTTAAAATAAATAGACCAATCTTCCTTAGGTTTAGCTGGCATAAAATATCTCTTTTATGTTCAAATTTATGTTTTAGTATTATATAAAAGATATATTGGGCTTTAACCATTATTTATATTATTCTAATACTTCTTTAAATATGTTTCGTTTTTTGTATGTATTAAGCTCTCGTCTATAAATTAACTTTCTTAGTCAGAACAAATCTATATACTATGAGAAAATACAAAAACAACAGATTTATTTTTGAATCTGGAGTAGAATACTTCTTTGAAAAAAGAATCACTTTATTTGGAAATGGCGCAAAAATAGATGCTCCAAAGGAACATATAGGAAAGAGGGTGATTGTACTTGTCTGCAAAAATTAGAGCTTTAGATATTAGAGAAGAATACGAAAGTTTGTCATACTGAAAAAAATATTTGTTGAGCATATCAACAAATACAGCAAGAATTTAATGCGTTTTTGAGGCACTTTGGAGATAAGTTTGATGATTCAATAAGGCAGATGGAGTTTGATTTCAGATAGAGTAGATTTTTAATTCACAACTCAATCTCCAAAATCCTTTTAACTTCTTCCCTGACTCTTCTCTCAAAATCAGGCAATGTTTCGCCTTCCTGCTTCTCTGCGCTTAAAATTTTCATCAAATTTTTTATTAATTCTTCTTCTTTTTCCAATGTAATGTTCTCGAATTTAATTTGCCCAAGATGCTCTTTTATCAAAGATGATTCTATGTCTTCAACATTATGGGCGTCTGTCTTTATCTCTTCAAATTCTTTTGAACACAAAGCATGAGAACTCTTCATTACAAAATATGCCGATTTTTCATAAAGAGCGTAAAATATTTCCTTGAGATCAATGTCGCTGGGTTTGCCTGATTCCAATATGCCATGCAATCTTATCAAAACAATTGTATTATTGAATTCCTTGCTTTTTATTTCATCAAAAATTTCATTTTTTATTTGCTCGGGAGCTTTATGATTGCAATTTTTATTTATTTTATAAACATTATAAATTTGTATAGGTTCCCATGCTATTTTGTCATCTTCAACAATATAAAAGCCGCCTCTTTCAAGCTTTTCAAGTTCTGCAAAACTATTTGGAAATAAAGGTCCTGGATAAGCAATCCGTCCATAGCCTTCAATTTGCTTGTCATCAACAATATGAACATGGCCGCCGGCATAGTAGTTAAATCCTTTTGGCAATAAAGATAAAGGCTGGGAAATTATATTCTCCATTTCCTTTGGCTTTAACTCATCAATTCCGGAATGAAATAAAAATATCTTATACCCATTTTCGGCCTCCAAATTATCTGTAATCAATTTTTCATAATATGTTTTTTCTAAAGCTCCTCTTTTGCCAAGAATGCCTGTGATTTTAGCTCCTGTTTTTTTGTCAATAGTAAATTTCAGCTTTAGTTTTCCATCTTCAACACTTCCCTTGAAAACATTAACAAATAATCCGGCTTCCTCCAAAACATCAAGAATTGTTTTACCGCTTGGACTGTAATCATGACTGCCTGGTACAACATAAACTGGAATGTCTAAATCTTTTAGTTGCTTAAATTTGCTGACAACAGTTTTTAAATTGTCAAGTCTTGGAAAAGAAGTATTGAACAAATCGCCAGCAATCAGAATAAAGTCTACCCGTTCATTGATACACTTGTCAACTACTTTGATGAATGCATTAGTGCTTGTATCCTTTAGTTTAGGATCTCTCCACGAGCCGATATGACAATCTGCTAAATGAGCGAATTTCATGAATAAGGGTAATGAATGAAGATTTTTAAAGGTATTTATAAGGCACTGGACATGATTGTGTAAGATTTATAAACTTAAAATATATCTAATTTTACTTAGTATTAAAAAGGATTGAAAATGCAGTTCAAATATCATGGTATCAAATGTGGAGATGTATTAATTGAATTAGCTAAAATTCCTTCTAATTCTGTTCATTTAGCTATAACTTCGCCACCTTATAATGTTGGCAAAGATTATGATAACCACAATGATAAAATGATTTATAAAGAATATTTAAAGTGGTTAAACAATGTCTGGAAAGAAACAAAAAGGGTTCTAGTGCCTGGTGGCAGATTTTGCTTGAATATTGCTCCTACAGGAATAAGTGATTTCCTTCCAATACACCATGATTTTATTAATCAATTAACAAAAATTGGAAT
>Ga0105164_10003078_pt1 | contig 10166 bp, 9 predicted proteins | sample VDWuncwatermetaG_FD_89674 | JGI IMG/M metagenome (GOLD analysis project Ga0105164, IMG submission 89674) | Wastewater microbial communities from Netherlands to study Microbial Dark Matter (Phase II) - VDW unchlorinated drinking water | ecosystem: Environmental > Aquatic > Freshwater > Drinking... | reverse complement strand
TCTATTGATTGTAGGTTTTGGTGCGCTAAGTGTGCTTTTGAATAAAAATCAAAATAAATTGCAATTATTTTCAGTGGCTTTTTTATTTATTGATTGGGAAAAAATTATTGAGTTATTTAAGATCTGCTTGGTCTCGGGGGCCGTGGTGTTTGGTACTGGGCTTGCCTTAATTCCGGTTTTGAAAAACAATCTGGTTGATGTGCATCAATGGATGAATCTGAGGGAGTTTAATGATGGGGTGATTTTTGGGCAAATGACCCCGGGCCCGATAATAATATCGAGCGCATTTTTTGGATATCAGATATCGGGACTGCTGGGGGCCCTAGCGGCGACGGCAGGCGTATTTTTTTTATCCTTTATACATATGGTCACCTGGTTTCCACATGCGGTGAAATGGCTTTCAAAACAAAAATGGATACCTGATTTTATCGTTGGAGCCACCGCAGCGGTGGTGGGGTGTATTCTGACAACAATTATTATGATGAATATCAATTCATATAATCGCGTTATGTTTTGGATTTTATTTTTAAGCTCACTTGTTGTGCTTGTTGCAAAACCTAAAACTTCGATTGTATTGCTTATTGCTGGCGCAGGTCTGCTTAATTTGTTTATGGGCAGTACTCATTAGTATAATTTTAATGTAATAATGACTATTATTTAAGTAGCAGTTGATTTTTTGATTAACTGATGGCGTACTTATAGAGGTGAAAATTATTATCGGATTTTTTATTCTGATGGCGCATTGCATTTTTGGCAGTTCTTTGGCTTTTGCTCAGCCTGTCTATAACCCTATGCAAATAGACGTAAAAGGCACAAACGTTATTAATGAAGAGCCATCGCTGGAATGGACATTGAATTTAAAAAATAAATTTAGATATGTAAGGGTAAAGGTTTTTCCGCATAATTCGTTATATAATGCTCCCTTACGCCGCGATGTTATAACCAATAAGCTTACAATTTCAAGCTTGGGTGTTTGTCACGTTTTTAAATCCAAAAGCACCACTTCTGAGCATGGAATAACTCGGAATCAGCTTTGGAAGTCGGGTACATCTTTTGAGTTTAACACTGAAAATTTAACACAACCAGTATGGATAGAATGTGCTCAGCCTATCGAAATTAAAAGGCCTGATTATCCGGCCAGCCCTGTGCGCTATGCGGGAGTTTTATTTATTAAAAAGGTAGAGGTAACGACACCGTATATAACGGCGGTAAACGTTCTGCATTTTGAGCAATATTTAAAAGGAGTGGTGCCCTCGGAGATGCCAGCAAGTTGGCCCGCAGAGGCGCTAAAAGCTCAGGCCATTGCCGCAAGAACTTACGCATATTATGAATTGGGAATGAATGTCGCAAGCCAAGATAAAAATTTATTAATTGAAAAATCAGGGGCGCAAATTGACGATACAGTAACCTACCAAGCCTACCATGGTTTAAAAAACAACACCACCGCTACAGATCAAGCAGTTGATGTGACTTCTGGTTTGATTATGACCTACAATAATAAAATAATTAAAGCTTACTTTCATGCCGATAGCGGTGGACACACCGAAAATGCTGAAAATGTATGGGGAATTTTTCATCCCTATATTATTGGTAAGCCTGAAATATATTCTGAAGATGCAGTGCCTGGATCTAAATGGAGCTATGTTATAAAATTGAAAAAACTTGAAGAAAAATTAATAGCGGCAGGAATATTAGTAACTGGTGAAGAACTGGATTCATTAAACATTGATATAAATAATTTATACCCAAGTACTCGGCCCAAATATGTAGAGTTAAAGCTAACAAACGGAGTCATCAAAAAAATAACCGCAGTCGAGTACTCATTTGCCACGGGTATTAAAAGCCCCTGGATTCAATTCACAGCTTCAACAGAGCCTCAAAGTATTGTTATCAGCGGTCGAGGATTTGGTCATGGCGCTGGAATGAATCAGTGGGGAGCGAGGGTGATGATTGAAAAATTTATGAAAAAATACGATGAGGTCCTTAAATTTTATTATACCGATATTACGATCACGAATTAAGACCGGATAAATTTTTTTACCTCTATTTATCCAATTTTTTATCTATATTTACGCACTGCAACATTAAATATTTTAGCCTAAATACTATTTTTCTCCATAAGAAAACTTTATAGGCACATTAATCTTTGCTTATTTGTAATGCTCAAAGCTTCTTATTTTTGATCTGAGTGCCATTTTGGAACCTTTATAAATAACAGATTATTTCACTTTTCTAAATTTCTCTAAACCCTTGATATCTCTTCTAATAATAAATTTGATTTAAGTTCCATTTTGGGTTTCAATTCCTTGCGTCAGACATTATAAATTATCTAAGGAAAGTGGGAATTATGAAATTAGCGTCTTTAATAGCATCAATGATTTTTTTGGCTAGTTTTGCACAGGCTAAAGGCCGATTTCTTGTTCAGTTCAAAAGTGAACAAGGCTTTAGTGCTATGGAATCTTACTTTGTTCATACAGAATCTGCCTCTCCAGCTATGCAAAAATCTTTAGAAAATGTACTCGCGATTGTTTTAAATACTTCAGATTTAAATTTAGTTGAGCGCTTAAAAAACCACCCTGAAGTTTTATTCGTTGAGGCTGAGAGCTTCAGACCTTCTCCAAAACCGATGAATGGTTTTAAAATTTCCCGAGTTAATATTCAGTTAAGTGTTGAGGCTTTTGCGGGCGCCAGGCGTAAAAAACCTAAATCTAATGATGAAATTCCTGACTTCAAAGCCGGTGAGGCAACACCTTGGGGCATCTTAGCAGTAAATGCGGGTGAAGCTTGGGCCTTATCTATGTCTGGCAATAAGGCAAGAGTTTTAGTTTTAGATACCGGGATTGATAAAAAGCACCCTGCAATAGAAGCTAATTTTGAAAAAGGTAAAAATTTTACAGCTGATGCAGCAGGAAAAATAGTAGAATCAGCATACCAAGATGAAGAAGGTCATGGCACGCATGTTTCTGGCACTATTCTTGGTGGCTATAATCAGAATAATGGTTTTACAGGGGTCGCGCCTAAAGCTAAATTATTAATGGGGCGGGTTTGTGGGGCGCTAGGTTGCAGTAATATTGCCGTGGCAGAGGGCATTAACTGGGGTATTCAAGAAAAAGTTGATGTGATCAGCATGTCTTTAGGTGGCCCCATCGGCAATAGTGCAGAGCAATTAGCGGCAAGTCGGGCAGATAAGGCTGGGATTATTGTTGTGGCGGCTTCGGGTAACAGCGCGGCAACTCCTGAGTATTCTCATGACAAAAAAGATCCAAAATGCAGATCAATTAATCCATTTGCTCCAGCTCAGTGTGGTGTTAGTTTTCCAGCAGCTTTTCCAACAGTGGTGGCGGTGGGAGCTTTAAATTCTTCATTGGAAAAAACAGATTTTTCTCAATGGGGTCCCGAACTAGACATTACAGCACCTGGGGCATCGGTGGTTTCAGCGGTACCTCGTGGCTCAGGCAGAGAAAGCAAAGTTGAGTTAGAAATTGGTGGCTTAAAGCGACTAGTAAAAAGCTCAGCTTTTGGAGGAACTGATTTATTTATGTCTCCGGTTATCAATTCACTGGTCAGCATACCCGGCGTTGGTAAGTCTGAAGATTTTGCACGTGTGAATGTAGCCGGTAAATTTGCCTTAATTAGTCGGGGTGAAATTAAGTTTGTAGATAAAGTTAAAAATGCAATTGCGGCAAAAGCCGCAGGTGTTGTAATTTACAATATTAAACCGGGGCTTATGCAAGGTTCATTATCAGAAGACGGGACATTACTTAAAATACCGGTAGTTATGATTGAGCACGCAGAGGGCCTAGCGGTTGTAGCAGAACTAGAAAAAGGCGTTGTGGTTTCTGCAGAGGTTTCAACAAAACCTTCAGATTACGCAGCCTTTGACGGCACCTCGATGGCCACTCCGCATGTTGCAGGTGTTGTTGCATTAATGCGATCTGCAAATAAAAAGATAACCCCTGCGCAAGTAAGAGCTATTTTGACCTTAACAGCTAAGCCACTGGGGCCGAATGGCACAAATCAATACGGCGCAGGATTAGTGCAAGCAGATCTTGCGGTTAAAAAGGCGACTTTGCAGTAGTTAAAGGGCTCGTTTAAAGTTTATCCATAACCGCTTTAAATTGATTTTTCCAAGCTGTGAAATAATTGAGGTCCGCAGATTCTTGATTAACAACAACAGTTTCGCTGATCATATCATGCAGAGTTTGGCGTCTGGCGGTAAAGAGCTGCATGAAGTAGCCAATAAATAATAATATCATAGAAAGATATTTTGAAAAATAGCGGACTACGGCGGCTTTAAAGGGAATGCGCTGGCCAGATTCTGTTAATATAAGCATTCCCAGCAGAGCCTTGCCTGGCGTAGCAGACATGGCGGAGCTTTCAAAAAATGGATAATAAAGAAAACCTAAAATTAAATGCACACCGTAGCCAACGCTCACATTTCCAAGGCCGCCGCCAAGTAAGAGGCCCGGAAGAGTTAATATAAATCCATCAATAATGCTGGCAGAAAATCTTCGCCAAAAACCTGCATAGTTCATTTTAATAGCTCCTGTGTAGAGTTACTTAATATTATATATAAAAAGCTTTGAAAGCAATGCGTTAAATACAATATCTCAACTTGAATAATGAATTTAAAAAGTGTCTTATTTGTCTAGCAGCAATGTTCCCAGTTATAAGCGAGTGATATGGTCTCGTGTTTCTACTAGACGCCGTAAATGTCTGACTAAATGGAGTGTAAATGATGGTGCATTTAAATACTAAAACTAATAATTTAGTTAATAGATCTAATAAAACAACTCGGTCTATTCGCAGTTTTGTTCTTGTTCTATCAATCTTAATTTCATGTTTTGCAACCGCTGCAGATAGATTCCCGAAGGGGCCAATTGAAAGCACAACGCCGGGGACGCTATGTGAATTCTCGCCAATTAGGCGTTACCCAGAAAATATTGTTTACTGTGAAAGAAATGTCGATACCCAATTAAAAAAACAAATTATTAAGATGTACGACGAAAAATTTGGTTACAGCATTCGCCAGATGAATCGCGGTGAGTTTAAAATTGACCATTATATCCCACTTAGCATTGGCGGCAGTAACTCCATTGATAATTTATGGCCACAGCACAAAAGTGTGTACATGATTACAGATGAGCTTGAAGGCTTGGTGTTCACTAAAATATCTGAAGGCCGCATTAAGCAAGCTGATGCTATCAGGGTGATTCGTGAAGCCAAAAATAATTTAGATAGAGTGCCAGAGCTTGAGCACTATGTACGTGGCCTCTAGTAACTTGTAGCTAGCCCAATCTTTTTATTAAGTGGTACCCAAATCTGGTTCTGATGGGAGATTGGGTGACCTCATTAATTTTCAAATCTAAAACTGCTTCTTCAAATTCTGTATCTGCCTGATTTATTTTAATTTCTCCTAAATTTCCACTGTTGGCGGCGGAGGTGCAGCTTGAAAAACGCTTAGCTAATTCTTCAAAACTTGCACCAGTTTTTAATTTCAAGAGTAAATCTTCTGCCTCGTACTTAGCGCGTACCAATATATGCGCGGCTTTGTAAGATTTTATTATCATAACCATGCTATATAACTATAATATTCCATATTAATCATATAAGCTTGAAAGTAAGCATGAGTAAACTGCAAAATATAAAAAATAATTTATTATTATCAATGTACGTCTGGACAAAAATACCACTCATTGGTTTTTGTGGGCCTAAAATTATTGAGACCAGTAATCATAGGGCCGTGTTAAAACTAGCATTAGGTTTCAGAACAAAAAATCATTTGGGCGCCATGTATTTTGGAGCGCTGGCCATTGGTTCAGAACTTTGCATTGCGCTACTGGCAGTTCAAAAAATTCGAGAATCTGGCATAAAGATTGATTTCCTATTTAAGGATTATAAGGCTGTTTTTTTAAAGCGTGCCGAAGGAGATGTCCATTTTATTTGCGAAGAGGCGCAGGTGGTCGTAGATCAGATCAATGAGGCTAAAAATTCATCAGAAAGAATCAACCGCACCCTAACGGCTTATGCCATAGTGCCCTCAGTCAGCCAAACTGAAAAAATAGCTAGTTTTGAGCTTACTTTATCTGTAAAAAATCGTGAAAAAGTTAGGAACAGGCCTTGAGTTTATAACCGAATAAACGTTAGACTTGAGCCTTAAAAAAGTGAGGTTCCTGTGTCCAAGCGAGACGTATTCGGTGATTTATTTGAGGATCAAAAAATATTAAAACCAGCAACAGATTTTGCATCTTTATTCGAAAATTCTCTAAAAAACTCAACAAGCGGAATTGGGAAAAAATTATCAGCAGGCGATTCTTTTACCGGAGAGATTCTTTCGATCAGCAAAGAGGAATCTTTTATTGCCACTTCAACCCCTGTTGATGCCATGATTTTAACAGTTGAACTGTTAGATGAAAATAAAGAATTAAAATATAAAGTCGGGGATTCTATTGAGGTCGTTGTAGTTAAGAGTAAAAACGGTGAAGTTCGTGTCGTAAAAAAAGGCTCAAAAAAATCAAATAGTGATTTAGACTCTTTAGAAGACGCTTTTGATATGGAATTGCCAGTTGAGGGGCGGGTGACTGAAGTTTGCAATGGTGGTTTTAGGGTTAGCATAAATAATAAAACTGCTTTTTGTCCAGTTAGCCAGATGGATCTTAAAGTTGTAGATCAACAGTTTTATGTAGGTAAAAAATTTGATTTTATAATTACTAAATTAGAGTCCCGTAATTTAGTGGTTTCAAGAAGGCGTTTATTAGACCAGCAAAAAACAGAAAACGAAGGTCAGTTTTTAAATGTGGCCAAATCTGGCGATATTTTTTCTGGAATAGTATCTCGAATTGAAAAATTTGGTGCCTTTATAACTTTAGAAAATGCAGTGGATGGCTTAGTGCACATTTCTGAAATCAGCTGGTCAAGAATAGCTGACCCTAACGAAATTTTACACATAGGACAGGCCGTATCGGTTAAGCTATTAAAATCTGAAGAAGTGGATGGACGTTTAAAAATTTCACTGTCCATCAAACAGGCGGGCGGCGAGAATGACCCATGGACGCTGGTTCCGCAAAATTTTTCTTTGGGCTCGGTACACAAGGGTATGGTGGAAAAAAAAGAAGCCTATGGATTATTTGTTAATATTGCACCAGGAGTTACGGGCTTACTGCCTAAGTCAAAATGGCGAGACTCTATAGATCATCAAATGTATGAGACTCGAAAAAAAGGTGATTCAATTCAAGTGCAGATCGATGAAATATTAACCGAACAAAAAAGAATTTCATTAGGTGTGCCAGTGGAGGCTGAAGATCAAAGCTGGAAATCTGTTAATACGAGCAATGCCTTTGTAAATACAGGCTTAAATACTGGATTAAGTGGTCTGGCTGATTTGATGAAAAAGAGATAGGAGTTTATTGTGAGTAAAAATAGTTTTTCAAATTTTTTGGCGCTCTGGATGTTTTTATTAGTTCATTTATTAACTCATAGTGCTTGGGCGCAGTATTCTGGTCACGGGATGGATAGTGTACCCGCTGAAACTCTGAAAAAATTTGCGCCACCCAGCTTAGATGCGATCATGGCTAATAAGTTAAAAAAAATATTTGATGTGACCTCGCCCGGTATGGGAATGCTATCTCCAGATAAAAAAACCTTATACTTCACTTGGAGAGTTACCGGAATTTCGCAGGTATGGAAGATTGACGGGCCTAAAAGTTTTCCGGTGCAGTTAACCAGTGGTAACGATGCCGTGTCTATTAATGAAGTGGCGCCAAACGGAAAATTTTTAATTATTTCGAAAGATTTAAACGGACAAGAAACCCCCGGCTTATTTAAATTAGATTTAAAGACGGGCTTTATAGACGAGCTGTATCGTAAAGCAAAAGTGCAGGCGGGGTTTTCTTTTATCACGGATGATTCTGCAAACATGTACTTTACCGCAAACGATAAGAATCCTGATTCTTACTCGGTCTACAAAATGAATTTGACAGATAAATCTATAGAAACTATTTACGACGGGAAAGGGGCCTGGTATGTGGCGGACCAAAAAAATAATGGGCAGAAGCTGCTACTCGTAAAATATAATGGCGCAAAAATAAATGAGTACTATGATTTTGATTCGAATACTAAAGTGCTAAAACCTGTAATTGGTCAAAACGAAAATGAAGAATACGAGGTCATGTATTCGGCCAATGAAAATGAGTTTTTGGTGCTATCAAATAAGGCCTCAGATTTTAAACGTCTTTATCTTTTTCTTTTGGCAAAAAATAAATTAAAAGTGTTAACTCCAGAAATAAAATATGAAGTTTCGGGTTTTTCAATTGATAATAAAAAGAGTCGTATTATTTACAGTCTGAATCGGGAGGGCTATTCTGAAATAGGAGTTTTAAATGCAAAAACTTTAAAACCTATACGGCTTCCTCAATTACCTGTAATTAAGGGTGCAAGTGTGGATCATATTTTTAATGGCGCCACAACCCGTGATGGTCAAGTGACCATGTTTGGCGTGATCACCTCAAAAGCGCCGCGCTTGGGGTACTCGTTTAATTGGCAGAGCAACAAGTTTACTCAGTGGGTGCTGCCTTCAGCCCCTGAAGTGGATTTAGCGCTATTTGTAGTTTCTGAGTTAATGAACTATGAAGCGCGGGATAAAACTAAAATTCCAATGTTTGTAAGATTTCCAGAAAAGTGCAAGCCTAGCGCGATAAACCATAAAATCTGCCCGGTGGTGGTGCATTTTCATGGTGGTCCTGAGGCACAAAGTCAGCCCGGCTTCAGCACCATGGCGCAATCTTTTATAAACGAAGGGTTTATATTTGTTGAGCCTAATGTACGGGGTAGTGATGGATACGGTAAAAAATGGGTAAATATGGATAACGGACCACTGCGTGAAAATGTTATCACCGACATAGAAGATGCCGCGATATGGATTAAAAAAAATTGGCAAAATCAAGACGGCACAAGCCCTAAAGTAGGAGTGATGGGCTGGAGTTACGGCGGCTATTCTGCCTTAATGGCCATGACCCGTTTTTCTGGAACTTATGAGGCCGGTGTGGCTCTCGTGGGCATGAGTAATTTGGTTTCTTTTTTAAACAATACAGCACCTTATAGACGAGTATTAAGAATTTCTGAATACGGTGATCCGATAAAAGATAAAGACGCCTTAATGAAACTTTCTGCCGTTAGTTATGTGGATCAAGTTAAAGCCCCCCTAATGATCATTCAAGGCGCTAATGACCCACGCGTGCCGGTGGGTGAAGCCTTGCAAATTCATGAAACCTTGACCAGGAAAAAAATACCTAGCCAGTTGATTGTGTTTGCGGACGAGGGGCATGGTTCGGCAAAAAAAGAAAATCAGGTTCTTGAAATTGGGCACACGATTGAGTTTTTTAAGAAGCATTTGAATTAAAAAACCTGCTTTTATAAAATAAGAACTGGTTCCTACCGGCCCAGTTCTTTTAAAAGCTTAGCTTCTGGCAACACGTCGGCGCGGCCAGTTAGTGGATTATAAACCAGCGTCCATACTGTGCCTTTGGGGTCGGTGATTTGAATGGCGGAGGTCTCAATTAAACCTTGCGGAAAAAAATGAATATAGGCTAAACCATCAGTAATGATTAAATCTATACTGCCGCTTTCAATTTGTTTAAAAACATAGCCTTTAGTCAAAATTTGTTTCTTCTTAAAAATAGAGGTATCAGGCTGAAAATCGGGTGGGGGTTTTTCTTTGTCTTTATCGGGGTCTTTAGCATTCTCTCTGGCTTTTTCAAGCTTGGCTTTATCAACCACGAGAATTTTGGTGGATTTTTCAACCCACCAGCTTTGTTGTTTTTCAGTTAGATCAAATGCCAAACGATAGGTGCTGCCTGTCATTTTGGCGCGGCTTTTTAATTCTTTACCAGCAACAATAAAATCGCGCAAGACTTTGCGGGTTTCAGATTTTTTATCAAATATCTTGGGCGCCGCTATTGCTATGATGGCGCCAATAATGGTTAAAACAACTGTGATTTCTAAAAGTGAGAAGCCTTTTTTATTGAATACGAAAGGGATTGTTTTCAATAGTGTTTATTCTTCATTAGTGGCAGAGCCTTGCGAGTAAAAATCTTTTTCAGGACCTTCGCCACCTTCTTTTTTATTTTTACCCAAGCTTTTAATATTAAAACCGCCACCAGAGATTTCAT
>Ga0105164_10003076_pt1 | contig 10168 bp, 9 predicted proteins | sample VDWuncwatermetaG_FD_89674 | JGI IMG/M metagenome (GOLD analysis project Ga0105164, IMG submission 89674) | Wastewater microbial communities from Netherlands to study Microbial Dark Matter (Phase II) - VDW unchlorinated drinking water | ecosystem: Environmental > Aquatic > Freshwater > Drinking... | reverse complement strand
GTGTTGGTGACCGGAGGGGCCGGGATGGTAGGGGCCAACCTGGTGCATCGGCTCGTGAAGGAAGGGAACGAGGTTGCGGTCCTGGTGCGTCCTGCCACCAATCGGATCCGTCTTCAGGCCGTGGAAGGCCGGCTCCAATTCGTGATGGGAGACCTCACGGATTCCGCCTCGATCCAGACGGCGGTCCAGCACATCCAGCCGCAGGTCGTGTTCCATCTGGCCAGCACGATCTGGGGCAAACAACCAGCGGTCAGCCCCGCGGCGCATGTGGAGGTGAACGTTCTGGGAACCGCGCATCTGTTGGAAGCGCTTCGCAACATTCCAAGCGTGCGGCTCGTGTTCACCAGTTCCTCCGCCATCTACGGGGCAGGGGCGCAACTGCGCGAGGACCAGTTCCCATCTCCTGGCACGATCTATGGCGCATCAAAAGCCGCGACGACCATCCTGTTGCAGACCTACGCGAGGCTCTATCAACTGTCGACCGTGACGTTGCACCTCTTCATGCCCTACGGCCCGTGGGAGCACCCCAGCCGCTTGATCCCGCACACGATCCTCTCAGCGTTGGCAGGACACGATGTGCCCATGACGCTTGGCCACCAGCAGCGGGATCTCATCTATATCGATGATGTGGTGGAGGCACTCCTCCTGGCGGCGACCAAGCCGGTGGCGCCGGGGTCTCTCTTCAACATCGGTTCCGGCGTCGGCGTGCCGGTCAAAGAGGTGGTGGAGCGGCTCTTGCGCCTGATGGGCAACCCCGTCAAGCCGATTTTCGGGGCGGTTCCGATGCGGCCGGATGAGATCCTGACCATGTCGGCGGATATCAGCTCCGCCAAGACGGTCTTGGGCTGGCAGCCGCGCATCTCCTTAGAGGAAGGATTGCACAAGTCGATCGCCTGGTTCACGGAGCACCGTGAGCTGGCCGGCCGTCTGGCCCAGCGCCCGGATGAACCGGCACGCGACACCGTCGGAGTCTCCGTATGACCCGATGCCTGGTCTGTGAGTCCACGAAGGTTGAGCTGTTCCTGGATCTGGGCGTGACCGCGCTGGCCAACAAGTTCCTGGCCGCGGAGGAGCTTGGACAGCTGGAGCCCACCTATCCTTTGCGGGTCGGACGTTGCCGCGATTGCACCCACGTGCAGCTGATGGAGCATGTGCCTCCGGCGGAGATGTTCACGGAGTATTTGTACATGTCGTCGGCATCGGACACGCTGCGCGCGCATCTGGATGGGCTGAGCGAGGTCGTCGTACGCCGCGGCAGACTCGGCTCCTCGGACCTGGTCATTGACATCGGCTGCAACGATGGAACGCTGCTCACGGCATTCAGCCGACGCGGCGTCAAAACACTGGGCGTCGACCCGGCCAAGAATCTGGCGGCCCTAGCCAAAGATGACGGTGTTGCGCGCTACATCGGGTTTTTCTCTTCGAAGAGCGCGCAAGAGATCGTAGATCGATGGGGTCGGGCTTCAGCGATGACTGCCACCAACACGTTTCCGCATATCCCTGCGCTGCGGGATTTCGTCGCCGGCATCAAGACCGCGCTGGCGCCGGAGGGCGTCTTTGTCATCGAGGCGCATTATCTGTTGGACCTGCTGAATCAGGTCGCGTTCGATACGGTCTACCACGAGCATGTCTCCTATTGGGCGCTGGGCCCGATGCTCCGCTTGTTCCGGGAGACAGGCCTGGAGGTCGTGGATGTGGCGCGGCTGCCGATTCACCATGGGCAGCTGCGCGTCTTTGTGCAGCACGTCGGGCGCGCGCCCGTGCAGCCGTCGGTTGAGCGCATCCTGTTGCAGGAGCGCGCGGCGGGCCTCGAGCAGTTCGACACGTACCAGACCTTCGCCGCGCGGGTGCAGGAGCTGAAAGTCTCGTTGGGGCGCACGCTGCGCGACCTGCGCGCCGGCGGCGCGCGCATCGCCGGGTACGGCGCGCCGGCGAAGGGTAACACGCTGCTGAGCTTCCTGGATCTGGGGTCGGACCTCATCGAGTACATCGTCGATAAAAGCCCCTTGAAGCAGGGACGCTACACTCCGGGGACGCACATTCCCGTCGTGCCGCCGCAGCGCTTGCTGGACGACCAGCCGGACTACGTGGTCCTGCTGGCCTGGAACTTCGCCGACGAAATTCTGAAGCAACAGGCCGAATACCTCCACCGCGGCGGCAAGTTCATTCTTCCCGTCCCGCAGGTGCGAATCATCACTAGGGAGCCGATATCCTTGTCATTAGCAGCAAGCACAGCGGAGGCGACATGACGCCGAGCCTTGAAGTCCACGAAATCAAGCAGGTCAATCTCGAGATGGCCGGCGGGTGCAACCTCAAGTGCCCCATGTGCCCGCAGTCGTTCGGACGCGAGAAGGACTTCTTGAAGCGGCTGCCGCTGGAGGAATTCCGCAAGATCATCGACCAGGCCATTCCGCTCGGCCTGAAATTTGTGAATCTCAGCGGCAGCGGCGAGCCGCTGCTGCATACCGGGCTGGAAGACGCCATCGCCTACCTGGCTGAGAAACAGCTCACGAGCATGATCTATACGAACGGCGTGCGCCTGACGCCGGAGCGGTTCGAAAGCCTCTGCAAGGCAGGATTGTCCGTCTGCAAGGTCTCCTGCCAGGGGTGGGATCGCGAGAGCTACGCAAAGTGGATGTCGGTCGACGCCTTTGAGCAGGTACGGGCGAGTCTCACGATCTGCGTCCAGATTCTCAAGGAGAAGGGTTATAGGACCTACTTGCAGACGAACCACCTCGTGCATGACTACGAGCAGCGCGAGTATCAGACACGGCAGTACATCGCCAACTGGGTGGAGTACCTCGGGGTGGAAGGTGAGATCTGGCTCGAGCACAATTGGTCCGGCCAGTACAAGGACGCCATCCCGCGCGAGCAGCTCTTCAAGCGGACGCGCCGATCGTGCGGCCGGCCGATGGGCTCGGTGCTGGAGATTCGCGCGGGGGGGATGGACGGGAAATACGGCGCCGTCGTTCCGTGCCCGTTTGTGCTCGGGCAGGACTCCAAAGCGGTGATGGGCCACACCTCGGACACGCCGCTGGTGGACATCCTCAATGGCGCGCCGATGAAGGCGCTGCGCGCCGCCCATGTGCGTGGGGATTTCGATTCGGTGGACTATTGCAAAAACTGCGATCAGCTCTACGAAGTCCAGGAATCGCTGGTGTGGACCAATATTCCAGGACGGACCTATGGGCCCAGCCGGATTTCCGGCATTAACTATTTGGATTACTCCCTAAAAACGAGCACCTAACTACTCCTCATGTCCGACGTACGGCAGACAGATCTCACGATCGTGGTTCCGACTCGTAATCGCCACCGGTTGCTGGGCCGGCTCTTGCGGTATTACCGGTTATGCGGAGCGCCGTTTCCGATCCACATCCTAGATTCCAGCGATGAGGCCCCCATCGATCCTCAGACCAGACAGCTGCTCGATGCCCCGCATGTCTCCTACACGAGCTATGAGCCTTCCATCCTGCCGACGGTCAAGCTGGCTGGCGGGTTAGCCAGAGTGAGCAGTCCCTATGTGGTGCTGTGGGCGGACGACGATTTGCTCGTGCCGCGGACGGTGGGTTTGGGGGTGCGATTTCTGGAGCAGCATCCGGATTATGCCGTGGCGCACGGACACAGCGGGCTCTTTCAGGTGACGGCGCGAGACAGCCAGGTGGCCGTGGACGTCGGACCGTACAAGCAGGTGTCCTACCTGGACCGCACCGCGGCCCAACGCGTCCTCCACTATTATACCGACAACAGCACGATCTTCTATTCCGTGCATCGGACGCACCACTTGCTGGCCAATATCACACGGTGCTGCGCATCCGGCTTGGGAGCCTGGGATTCGAGCGATCCGATCCATCGAAGTGATTGGTGGGTCGAGCAGCTCCTGGCGTGTCTCTCGTTGGCGGACGGCAAAGCGAAACAGTTGAATGACTTGTATATGTTGAGAGAGCGTCATGCCGGGACTGACTCCTGGGAGGCTCCGGGGGGCCGGCTCGATCTGTTTGACTGGGTCACGAGCTCCAGCTTTTCAAAGGCGTATGAGGCTTTTTGTGCCTGTGTGAGCGAGGCGATTGCGCGTCAGGATGGCCTGCCTGTCAGCGAGGCTCGAGGGATCGTGAAGCAGGCATTTTGGGCGCATCTCTCTCGCGGTCTGACGGTGAAATGGCGGAGCCGGTATGCCGTGCGCGCGCCCGCGCCTCACGGCCAGTTGCGCGAGACGGCGAAAGCGGTCCCAGGGTTTCGACGTGTATGGCGCGCCGCTCGTTCCAGGCTTCCAGGCCGTGAATTTTCATTGGAAGCATTGCGCCGCCGTTCCTCCCCGCATCACGCCGATTTCCTGGCGATGTATCGTGTGATCGCCGGAGAGTTGGGGGACGGGAACGGATGCTGACCTTGTGCATTCCAACCTTGAATCGTTCGGCGTTTATCGAGCGCTTGCTGCGGTACTACGCCAGCCTGCGCGTGCCCTACTGGATCTTCATTGGGGATTCGAGCAATCCGGAGGAGGCTGCGCGCAATCAGCGGACGGTCGCCGCGCTTCAAGGGACGCTGAAGATTCGCTACGAAGCTGCTCCGGGTGTCAGTGCTTGCGCCTGTCTGGAGCGGATGAGTTATGCCGCCACCACGCCCTACTGCGTTTTCTTGGGGGATGATGACTTCCTGTGTCCGACGGCTCTTGATCGGTGCGTGGCTTTTCTTGAGGAGCACCCCGAGTATGGTGCGGCGCACGGCACGGGTCTCATGTTCCAGACCGAAGCCAACCAGCCGCACAACGCGATCGGGAATGTGGGCTATTACTCGCAAGCCGTGGTGGAGGCGGAGACGGGAGTCGGGCGGCTGAAGGAGTTTTTCACCACCAGCATGTACACCCTGCTGTACTCGGTCCATCGAACCCCGGCCTGGCAGGCGATGTTTCGCGGGATTCAGTTGATGTCCGGGACGCGCAACAGCAATATGTTCAAAGACGAGTTGATCGCTGTGGGCGTGTCCGTCATTCGCGGGAAAATCCGCCAATTGCCAGCCCTCTCCCTCGTCCACCAGGTGCATGAGGATAGCTACCACTTTCCTCACGCGTATGACTGGCTGACCGATCCGGCCTGGTTTCCGTCGTATCAGATCTTTCACGCACGCCTGGCCGAGGAGTTGATCCGCCAAGATGGCGTCGGGACGGATGAGGCCCGCGCGGCCATCCGCGGAGTGTTTTGGCCGTACCTCGCCGCCCAAATAATCGGATCGTGGGAGCGGGACACGGCTGAGCAGGGGAGGACAGACCGCGTTTCACTTCGTCAGGTCCTTCGGCGCCTGCCTGTCGTCCGACGCGCCTGGCGGGCGGTCCGTGCCGCCGTGCAGCGGACCCGCGATCCTTGGTCGCTGCCCGCGCTCCTGCACCCCACCTCGGCCCATCACGCGGATTTTCTGCCTATTTATCAGATCGTAACATCCCGACCCGCCACGCATCTTAGCGGGGAACAGCCACCGGCCAACGCCATGACGGAATCTCTAACAGGAGAGCATTGACCATGAAAAAGGCGGGAACGGCACCAGCACTGGCGACGCGGCGGGCAGCCCCGCGTCGGGATCTCTCCTCCGGTAAGCGCCTCCAGGCCATCATGCGGCAATTGGATGCGTGGGTCGCCCAGCGGGGGAACGGCAAATACGAAAGCACGACCTTCCAGCCGATGAAGGGCTACATGATCCCTGATGATGCCGGCATTCAACAGGATCGCGGGGAGATCGAGGCGTTTGTCGAGCGGCTACTCTCGCGCGGGCGCCTCTCCTCGGTGCTGGAAGTCGGACTGGGCTATTACGGCAGCACGCATTTTCTCTGGCGCCAGCTCTTTGACCGCGTGATGACCATTGAAAAGTCCCACGAGCGCATTCGGGCGTTCGGAACGAGCATGCGTTCGTTCCATGGCCGCTGGGTGCTGGATGATGGCAAGAGCGCGTTTATCATCGGCATGTCGAATGAGACCGGCACGGTGGTGAAAACATACCAATGCGCCGCGGACGGGATCGACCTGCTGTTTATCGACGGCGACCACCAGTATGGGTCCGTGCTCACGGATTGGTTGCTGTATAGCCCCTTGGTGAAGCCGGGCGGGATTGTGGCGTTCCATGACGCGGTCATGAACGTCGACGGCTACTATGGGGTCCCGGAGTTTTTGGACCGGCTCTCGCGCGGGGCGATTGACGGCCGGCCCAGGACGTTGGAGCGAATCGTGCAGACGCCAAATATGGGGATTGCGTTCTATGAGCAGCCGTAATCAGGCGGGGAAGACACAGGGAGCAGACATGCTGAATGATAAAGTAATTTTGGTCACGGGCGGCACCGGGTCCTTCGGGCGGAAGTTCGTGGAAATTGTGTTGAAGAAATATCAGCCCAAGAAGGTCATCGTGTTTAGCCGGGATGAGTTGAAGCAGCACGAAATGCGCAAGCAGTTCTGCGACCAGGCCGAAGGGTCGCGGATCCGGTATTTTATCGGCGATGTGCGTGATCGGGACCGTCTGCACCGGGCGATGCATGGTGTGGATGTCGTCGTGCATGCCGCGGCGCTGAAGCAGGTGCCCTCCTGCGAGTATAACCCGTTCGAGGCGATTAAAACCAACATCCTGGGCGCCGTAAACATTATCGATGCCGCGATCGATTGCGGAGTCAGCCGGGTGGTGGCCCTCAGCAGCGACAAGGCGGTCAACCCGTTAAACCTTTACGGCGCGACGAAGCTTTGCGCGGAGAAGCTCTTTGTGCAGGGCAACGCCTATGCCGAACGGGGCGCGACGCGCTTCAGCTCGGTCCGTTATGGAAATGTCGTGGCCAGCCGCGGCAGCGTGATTCCATTATTCCAGCAGCAGCGGACGAGCGGGGTCATTACCGTGACAGACAAGCGCATGACCCGGTTTTGGATTACCTTGGAGCATGGGGTGGCCCTCGTTCTTCGGGCGATCGAGCTGATGCATGGGGGGGAAATTTTCGTGCCGAAGATTCCAAGCATGAGCATTATGGATTTGGCCAAGGCCTTGGCCCCTGATTGTGAGGTGAACATCACCGGCATCCGGCCCGGCGAGAGGCTTCATGAGATGCTGGTCTCTCCCGATGAAGCGCGTCATACGCTGGAGTTTCCAGACATGTTTGTGATCCAACCCCTGCACCCCTGGTGGCAGTTGGATAATTGGACCAACGGGAAGCGGCTGCCGGAAGGATACTTCTACAGCAGCGATGCGAACCCGGAGCAGTTGAGCGTGGACGCATTGCGGGAGATGGCCGGTCAGCTTGAAGGGTTCGAGCCGGCAGTGGTGGGGGCGGAGGATCGGAACGGGCGCTGATGGCCGCGGTTCAGACGGCTCACCCTGCGCAGAGGCTTCAACCGAGGCGTCATGACGCGCCTCGGCGGTCCCAGGACTTGCCCTATGGGCATCAAGTCGTCACCGAAGAGGATATCGCGGCGGTCGTGCGCACGCTCCGGTCCGACTGGTTGACGACCGGTCCTGAAGTGGAACGGTTTGAGACTTCGGTGGCGGCCTATGTCGGCGCGCGATATGCCGTGGCCTTCAGCTCTGGGACGGCGGCGTTGCATGGAGCGGTGGCGGCTGCTGGTGTCGGGCCCGGAGATGAGGGTATTACCACGCCCTTGACGTTTTGCGCGACAGCGAACTGCCTCGTGTTTCAAGGCGCGCGGCCGGTTTTTGCTGATGTGGAAGACGAGACGCTGACCATTGATCCGGACGCGGTGAGGCGCCGCCTGACCCGCCGGACCAAAGTCATCCTGCCGGTCGACTATGGCGGCCATCCGGCCCGGCTGGATGAGATCCGGGCACTGGGCAAGCGGCATGGGGCGCTGATCATCGAGGACGCCTGCCATGCGCTCGGCGCGGAGATGCGCGGCCGACGCATCGGTTCGCTCAGCGACATCACGATCTTCAGTTTTCATCCGGTCAAGCATATTACGACCGGGGAGGGGGGCATGGCACTGACGAACGATGCGTCGCTCGCCGCGCGGATGCGCCGGTTTCGCAGTCACGGGATCATCCGGTACTCCCGCGACCGGTTCCGACGGCCCTGGTATTATGAAATGAGCGAGCTGGGATACAATTATCGAATTTCAGATATTGCCTGCGCGCTCGGCCGCTCGCAGCTCACGCGGTTGCCGGCTAATCTGGCGCGGCGGCGTGCGATTGCTCAGCGCTACAGCGACACGCTGCACACGCTGCCCGGACTGCGCGTGCCTGCGGTCCTTCCGGAGGCGCTTCCCGCGTGGCATCTGTATCCGGTTCGGATTGCCCGGCGCGGCGGGTGTACTCGCGACCGGGTGTTTCGAGCCATGCAGGAGGCGCGCATTGGTGTCAATGTCCACTATATTCCGGTGACGCATCATCCGTATTACCGCAGGCGGTTTGGCTGCCGGGTGGGGGACTATCCGGTGGCGGAACGGGCCTATCAAGAGTTGCTGACCTTGCCGTTGTTCTATGGCATGACGGACCAGGATGCGGATGACGTCATCGACACACTGACACGGGTCATGGAGCAGTTTCAAACGCGAGGAACCGACTGCTAATGTGCGGGATTGCTGGAGCGTTTGCGCTAGGTCGTGAGCAGGGGCCGGTCAGCCGACCCGCCATTGAACGAATGCTCACGGCAATTCGCGGCCGCGGGCCGGATGCGCAAGGGATCTGGATGGATCCGGATGGGTGGATCGGCTTGGCGAATGCCCGGTTGAGTACGATGGATGCGCGGCCCATCGCCAATCAGCCGCTCCTGGATGTCGATGGGACCGCGGTTGTCACCTTCAACGGCGAAATATATAACTACCAGGAACTCAAGCAGGAGCTGGAGCAGCGCGGATACCGATTTCGGACCCGCTCCGATACCGAAGTCTTACTCAACGCCTACAAAGCCTATGGGACGGACATGCTCCCGAAGCTCCAAGGGCAGTTTGCGTTTGCCCTCTACGATCTCCAGACGCGCATGGTCTTGCTGGCGAGGGATCCGGTTGGCATTTCCCCCCTGTACTACCTGATCCATGACGGCGTGCTGTGGTTTGCCTCGGAGCCGCGCGGATTATTGCAGGTTCCCGGGTTTACGCGGACGCTCAATGCGAATGCGGCGTATCACTATCTCGTCATGGAAGCGACGCCGCTGGGAGAGACGCTCTTTGAGGGGATTCGATATCTGCGGGCCGGCAACTTCATCCATATGCATCCGGGCAGCGAGCCACGGGAAGAGCGGTTTGCTGATTACCTGTTTCGTCCGAGTGCGGTGCGAACCTGTTCGAAAGATGAGTTGGCCCGCGAGATCCGTCTCTTGGTCCGCGACGCCGTCGCCCGCCGGATGGTCGCCGATAAGGAGGTGGGCCTCTACCTCAGCGGTGGAGTGGATTCCTCCGCGGTGCTGGCGCTCATGCGGGAGATTGCACCGGACCGGACCATCCAGGCGTTTTCTGTTGGCTTTGAGGAAATCGAAACGCATGAGGTTGTCGGGGAGTTGCCCTTTGCCCGGGAGAGCAGCCGGCTCTTCGGTGCGCAACAGCGGGACATCATCGTGCGCCACGAGGATATCGTCCGTCACATGGCGCGCTTCGAGCTTCCCCCGCCAAGCATCCTGGACGTGGTCTTCGACATTATGGCCCAGGAGACGGTGCGCGCGGGGGTCGAGGTGGTGATTACCGGCGAAGGCAGCGATGAGATGTTTTTGGGGTATGACCACTACTTTGCAGTTTTTGGTCAACTCGCAGCGGGCTATCGTCACTTCGCCGAGCGGTTCCCGATTCGAGCCACGCATGCGGCCGCGAAGAACCCGAAATCACTGACCGACATCTTTTTGGGTGGTGGTGTGGATCCTGCGTTAGAGGCGGATCGACAGCTTATTTTTGGGGAGCGGGTGCAGCAGACGGTCAGCGCTCGCCGCGTGGTGCAAGGGTACCTCGATGAGTTGGCGCGCATCCATCCGAACGCGGAACTCGATAAGCAGATGCTCTACATCGAATTGTGCTGCAAGATGCCGGAGCTGTTGATTCGACGGGAGGAGCGGCCATGTATGGGGAGCGGGCTGTAAGTCCGACTCCCGTTCCTGGACCTTCGTCTGATCCGAGCGCAGATGGATCTGCCCATGGCGGTTCGGATCGATGACGGCGATCTGAAGAGCTTCCTGAAGCGATGTCTCGCCGGTCTCTTGCCGCGCGAG
>Ga0105164_10003073_pt1 | contig 10175 bp, 4 predicted proteins | sample VDWuncwatermetaG_FD_89674 | JGI IMG/M metagenome (GOLD analysis project Ga0105164, IMG submission 89674) | Wastewater microbial communities from Netherlands to study Microbial Dark Matter (Phase II) - VDW unchlorinated drinking water | ecosystem: Environmental > Aquatic > Freshwater > Drinking... | reverse complement strand
GGCAAACACCAAAGTCCGCCCCAAATACCCCTGCTAGCGCGCTTCTCCAATAATATTTCATTGGCATTCAAGAGCAGCAACAGGGTGCTATATTTCTCTGGTAGCGTTTTGCGTGGTCGGGGGGTGGGTAAGCTAGCCGTTCGCTGCTGTTGGAAGGCCACACAATTTTTTTGCAGCGGACAGCGCACGCATTGGGGTTTGCTGCGTGTACAAACTGTCGCGCCTAAATCCATGAGTCCTTGCGTGTAAGCGGCAATATTATTTTCAGGTAAAAATAATTCTGCTTGCCGCCACAATTTCGCCTCTATTTTTTTGTCGCCGGTATAACCTTCGATCGCACAAAAACGTGCGAGCACACGTTTAACGTTGCCATCTAAGATCGCCTGTCGTTGATGAAATGCCAGTGCGCTGATCGCCGCTGCCGTAGAGCGCCCAATGCCGGGCAAGGCGAGAATGTCAGCGAAGGTGGGAGGAAATTTTCCCTCATGCTGTTGCATAATTTGTTGCGCTGCTTTGTGCAAATTTCTACCGCGTGAGTAATAGCCTAGGCCGCTCCAATTTTCCAGAACCGCCTCTTCGCTGGCTTGCGCCATATCGCGCAGTGTGGGGAAGCGTGCGACAAAACGATGATAGTAGGGGATAACGGTGGCAACCTGTGTTTGTTGCAACATAATTTCAGAAAGCCAAACGCGATAAGCATCTGCGCCCTGCCAGGGCAGGTGATGGCGACCATGTTGGTTGTGCCAATGAATGATGTGAGTAGAAAAATCGCCGTCTTTCATAAGCCACCCACATCTACCACCATAAGAAATTTATGCTTATTTGAACAAGCCTTTGAGCTTATTTTTTAGCTGCTCTTTGGCTTCCGTTTTAATTCCTGCTTTGATTTCTTCTTTTTTAGCTTCAATTTTTTGCTTGGCCGCATCCGACACCATGGCTCCAAATTCCAATTTATATTTCAAATGGGTGAAAGGGCCGCTGAGTCGAACGGGCACTGTCAGGCCGCCCACTTGGTCGTTGCCACCTTGCCCTTGCAGTGTTTTGGCGAGCGTTACGCGCGCCAAATAATTTATGCTGTCGTTGCCGATGTCAATATCGCCCGCACCGGACAAGCGCAGTAGCGGCGATTTCATCAACAAGTCTTCATTATGTGCGACACCATTGCTCACTTTAAAGTTGGCTTTTAATTCGCTGAAATCGGTTTTTTCTGCTTTGTTTACCGCTTCAGTTTGAGTGGTGGCTTTCTTGCCAAACATATCTTGCGCATCACGTATTTTTTTCGCGAGATTAATTCCCTTGATCGCCCCGTCCTGCAACTGTAACGCCGCTGTGCCATTGAGTGCTTTTTTCAGCGCGTTAACCGTATTGCCCTGCGTGATGAGGTTAAGCGTGACATCACCGCGCCCAGACAAAGTATCAAAATCGGCCATATCTTTTAGCAGGGGCGCGATGTGAATCTCCCTTAATTTTTGCTGGATCATAACCTCTGGTGTGCCTTGTACATTGACACGCAAGCTACCACTCACACTCCCCTGATAAAGATTAGCCGCGAGCGGACTCACATCAACAATGCCATGCTGCGCTTTTACTCCCACATTAACTTGCGCCATTTTAAGGTTAGCCACTTTGAACGCGCCGATACGCAAACGCCCATCCAGATTCAAGCCTTTAAGCGCGGATAAATCCAGCGGCGCGTCTAACGAAGTAGCCTCTTTAGTCTGCGGCGCAGATTCTGATTTAGGCAGATAGGCATCGACATCAAGCTGGTCGGCCTCTATATCAAATTTAATTTCTGGCTTGGTAAAATTATTAACTGCTACTTGTATCTTCACTTGGCTTTGTAGCAAGCCGCCCGTCAGCTTTACCTGCGCACGATTATCTTGCATGTGAAGGCTACCGCTCATTTCGCTGCTGACCGCTTTGCCCGTAACCGAATTTTGGGGCAGTGCATCACCCGTGCCATTCATTTTGATGGAGAGGTCAGGCAGATTGATTATTTTTTTATCCAGATTGCCATTCACTGCTGTAAGCAATTTTATTTTGAATGTCTGCTGTGGCTGCTGCATTTCTAAATCAAGCGTAAATTTTTCACTGGATAATTGATTGTTGCTGAGACGTAGTGAAGGTAACTCCAACTGGGTGTTAATGGTGTTTTTAGCCTGGATACCCGATATGGATAGCGACACTTTTTCTGCCGTTAATTCTTGTTTTAATTTTTGAAAATTACCCTTTGCTTGCAAGACAACGTTATGTATATCCAGCACGTTGCCATTGGCTTGTAGGTCTAAACCTTGTACTCCAAATTGCCCGGCTTCAGGATTAATCAACAGATTACCTTGCAACTTGGTTGTTAAATCCAGCTTGGGTTTGTTGGCCTTTATTAGCGCATCCAACTCCAATTTAATCGGCGCGCCCATAGTAATACGCCCCGTTTTGAGATTTAATTTATTCACCTCATATTGCGCGGCGGAAGCTTCATCTTGATAAATTAAATTTAAGTTTCGCAAGCTGACCGAAGCAATGTCGAATGTAACAGGCAGGCTAGTTGGCACACTTTTGGCGGCCTCGTCTTTTGCAGGTTCAGGGATGGCTTGCTCTTCCGCACCCAGCAAGTCATCGAGGTTGGTTTTGCCATTTTTATATTTGATGATGGTAGCCTTCAGGCCGCTTACAGCCACTTGATTGACGACTACTTGCTTGGAAAAAAGGGGCCATAAGGCGAGGGACACCTGCACATTTTCGATGGTGACGAAATCTTGCTTACTCTGGAATTCCGAGAGGGAGGCGCGACCAATACTCGCGCCAATATTGGGAAATAGTGTGAGCTTGATATCTCCATCCAGCTTGAGTGTGCGCTGTTTTTTTTCCTGTACCACCTGAATGATTTTTGCTTTGTAATCGTTTGGATTAAAGGTTGCGGCGATGTAGGCCAATACTGCCGCCACAAGCAAGCCGACAGAACCAACCGCTAGCAACCCATATTTGAGGAATTTATTCACGCGACCACCCTTGATAACTTAAGCAATAAAAATTCAATGGCATAAGACCATACAGCCCGCAGAACTTAGGGAAGCACTGATTTAATCCTCCATGAGCCGCGTTGCTGACCAAATTGCGCGCTCACAGTGTTGCACCCCTCTCTAGGGAGAATGACCCCTAGCCTACGGGCTGCGCCTTGCGATCATCACAATTTGGTCAGCAACGCGGCCAGCGTGTGTTGTTGGGGCTTTAGCCCATTACAACCACGGCGTGCCCCTTGCGGGTACATGGAGGATTAAATCAGTGCTTCCTTAAATAGGTGGCAGGGCAATTTTGTTATCTTTGCTAAACTGATAATCCTTAAAGATGTGCTCAGCCGTTAGAATTTGGTATGAGCCATCGGCCAAGCGGTGCGTCGTATCTTTGAGCCGATAGGTGTAATGCCCACAGGTCCAGCAATCAAAATTTCGCATGTGCGTACACAAGCAGGTTTTGGACATAACTGAAACTTTTTTCGCATTCGGGTGGGTTGCCACTTCGTGATTGTACGCATCGACATAGGCACAGTTTCCATTTGCATCTAACAGATAACCGTACGCCTCACAGTTAGGCCGTATGCCTGCGCCGATAGCGGGACTTTTTTTCAACATGCGCATGGGGTAGCCTGTCGGCGAGATCATATTGACTTCGATGTCTTCCTCGACGGCTTTGAAGTATTCTTGCTGCACATTGGGTGGCAAACCGCATTCACGTGCGATAGTAAAGCGCGTGGCCACTTGCACCGCAGCCGCACCCGCTTCCAAGTACTCTGTCGCATCACTCCCCGTGAAGATGCCACCTGCGGGTATCAGGGGAATGTCCAGATTTTCGGTCTTTAAATATTGCGCAATTTCCGTGAAAATTGTTTTTAGATCATATTGCGCCCAATCTAATCCAAAACCTAAGTGCCCACCGGCTAAGGGGCCTTCGACGATAATGTAATCTGGTTGACGATTAAGCTTGGCATTTTTGCGTAAGAAAATCTGCAAGGCTCGCACCGAAGAAACAATAATGCCTAACTTCACATCTCTAAAACGTGGGTGATCTTCCATCAGCGCAAACGAACCTAGATGCAAGCCCGCGCTCAAGGTAATGCCGTCAACTCCTGCTGATAACACGCCATGTAAGCGCACACGTAAGGTGTCACGCGGTGAATTCATGGTGAGCTTTTCCATGCAGTTCACAAAAATCATGCCGTTGCCGCGCTTTGCCTCCATCGCTTTGGTTACGTGCAGGCGCGTGGCCTCGGCGACTTGCTCCAAATCAAATTTGACCGATGATTTGTCAGTATTTGCAACATTGTACTTATGCAGCTTAGATTTGGCTTTTACAAACTGCGTATTTTGATGCCGGTCCGTAACGGTAGGCAACATGGCATCCGAAAGATGGCCTATGCCACCTAGGCGGGCGGCTTCTAAGGCCAATTCGCGCGAAGAAATATCCACGCCCATGCCGCCTATCATGATAGGCACATACTCGTTTTTGCCGAAGCGCAAACGGAAATCATCTACACACTTCATCGCTACCTTTCAAATAAATTATTATCCCCATTTTACCTCAAGGGGAGAGGGATTTCCTCGATTACCGCATTATGGACATCTCTAAAAAGCAGCACATAATGCAGATTGGAATAAGGGTATCTCTAGAAATTCAAATTGCTAAGCCAGACAAGGCGCGAACCAAAAATTATGACGACGCATACGGCTTGATATGTTTTGAGTAATTTTTTGCGAGCAACACAGTATGGCGACAGAAGTTGGATTGAGGACTATTTGCTTCATTCAAAGCAAAGCCCCCTTGGCTTATTAAATCAACCAAGGGGGCTTTAACACACTCCACCTACCATAGGGGAGTGTTGCCTACTTTATCCTGCTACTTTTGGAGCAACAACTTCCAGCTTCGCTGCGGGTTCAACTGCAGGCGGCAGAGCCGCAGGCTGTGCAACCTTGACCGCAGAGCCGTCATTTAACCGCTGCACCACTGCTGCAACCGAGCCGCTGGTGATATTTGCAACCGGTGCCGGATTAAAACCAAGTGCCAGAATAATGACCGTCAACGTTGCTGCAACGGTAATTTCACGCGGCGCAAGATCCTTAAGCTTAGGCAATACTTTGCTGGTCACTGGGCCGAAGAACGAGCGCTCGTAGTACCACAAGAAATAGCCCGCACTCAGAATGACTCCCAATACTGCCACTGCGGAAAATGCCCAATGTGCGCGATAGCTTCCCAGCATTACCAGAAACTCGCCATTGAAACCGCTGGTGCCTGGCATACCAATCGAAGCTAAGCCGATAATAAAGCAGAATGCTGCCATGCGCGGCAAGTGACGCGTAAGCCCGCCCATTGCAGACAACTCTGTACTACCCAAACGGCTATAAATAAAGCCCGCGATGAATAGCAACCCGGTGCTGGTCAGGCCCATGTTAATCAAGGTGAAAACTGCGCCCTGCATCCCTTGCTGATTTAGAGAGAATAATCCAACCATCGCCAAGCCTACGTGGCTTACGCTGGCGAACGCTAACAGGCGACGCATATTGGGTTGTACCAGCGCAATGACCGCGCCATACAAAAGTGCTACTAAGCCCAATATCACCATGACCATGTACCATTCTTTAGCCGCATCTGGCAACAATGGAATAACGAAGCGCAACATGCCGTATACGCCCAGCTTTAACCCTACCAAAAACACGCCAAAACCAATTGGGCCTTCCATAATGGTTGTAGGCAACCAAGTATGGAAAGGCATCATCGGCCCTTTAACCGCAAATCCAATTGCCATCAGAATGAAAATTGTGGTCTGAAGCTCCAACGGGATTGGCGTATTCAGCAGAGTCAATAAATCAAACGAGTAAGGTTGCATGCCCGGCGTGAGTTCAGCTACGTTGCTATAATTCCAGCCCACCAGCAAAAAGCTAATTAATAACGGTGCAGAACCAAATAACATGTAAACAATGTACTTCATGCCTGCATATTGACGTTGTGCGCCCACACCCCAGAATTTAATCAGGAAGAATGAAGGCACCAGTGCCATTTCCCAGAACACGAAGAACAGAATCATGTCTATCGAGCAGAATATACCGATAGTGGCCGCTTCCAGAATGAGCAAGTTAACCAAGAAAAAACGGTTGAAAAACTTGACGCTATTCCAAGAAAACAACAGCACCAGCACAGCCAGCAAGGCAGTCAATGGCAGGAACAGAACGCTGATTCCATCTACCCCCAAGTGATAGCTGGAGCCAAGACCAGACATCCAGTTGCCCTGTTCGACAAACTGCATATCTGATATGCCCGGAACGAATTTGTATACGACGACCAAAGCCATCGCTAAATTCAGCATCATCCCAAAGAACGTAACTTTACGTTGCGTCTCTTCGTTACTAATTATTGTCAGCAAGAGCGCGACCAACACAGGCAAAAAAATCATTGCGCTGAGTATTGGAAAGCCGATTTGCTGGTCGGCGAATATTTGGTTAAGAATCACGGTTAGTCCCCCTAAAAGTCATCAATGAGAAGTTGGAGCAGCGGGCATGGCTGGTGTTGCTGGCATGCCTTGGTCTGCTGCTGGAGCGGTAGGGTGTGCTGCCGAAGGAACATCATGCAGCAATATCGCATTAACTCCCTTGAGCGGCGCGGCTACAATACCAGTTACGTGACCCATTCTTTCATCTAACATGCGCAACGAGCCTTCCATGGTATTTAAAAACGGTGTAGTCGCCAACCCAAGCCAGAAGATCACGCCTAGCATGGCACCGGAAATGATCATTTCCGACCCCGTCAGATCAGGCATAGTGCGAACTGAAGGATTGACCACATTGCCCAAAAAGGCACGCTGGTAAAACCATAGAAAATAGGCCGCCGACAGGAATGTGCCTACGCCTGTAGCCAGCGCCATCATCCAATGCATTTTGTAAGCACCGATCATGACTAAGTGTTCACCGTTAAAACCACTGGTGCCCGGCATACCTACTGCGGCCAGCCCTATTACCAAAAATGCACTGCCCATAATAGGCGTAAACTGTGCGAGACCACCCATGCCGCTGACCTCTGGCTGCCCCATGCGCGTATGTAAAAATCCGGCTACAAAAAACAGTCCCGCAGATGCCAACCCAAGGTTAATCATTTGTATCAGACCCCCTTGAAATCCTACAAGATTCAAGGAAAACATGCCCAGCATCACCATACCAACGTGTGCCAATGAGGCGTAGGCCGACAGGCGACGCAGGTTGGTTTGAATCAGCGCAATCATTGAGCCATACACAATGCTGATGATGGCTAATGTTACTACCAGCCACAGCCATTGATGTGATGCTTCTGGCAGCAAGGGAATAACAAATCGCAGGAAAGCATAGGTGCCCAGCTTAACTCCTATCAGGTAAATACTCATTCCTACAATAGGCCCTTGCTCCAACACTTTAGGCATCCAAGTGTGAAAGGGAAACAATGGAGCCTTAATCGCCAAACCCAAGAACAGCAACAAAAATATAGTCGTCTGAGTACTGACCGGAATGGTTGAATTCATGAGTTGAACCCAGTCAAAGGTAGCTTCGCCGCCAGCCGCACCCGATAGCATAAACAGCCCAGCCAGCACTAAAACAGATGCTGCAACCATGTAGGCTAGATAGGTTTTGGCCACTGCAACACGCTTTTCACCGGTGCCAAAATGTGAAATAAGAAAATAACTTGGAATAATCTCAGCCGCAAAAAATATCCAGAACAACAACAAATCTACGGATGAAAACGCCCCCATCATGCACGCTTCAAATCCAAGCATGGCTATTAAGTAATGCCGCTGATTTCCGGATTTGACCGCTGGCTCGGAGTACATGACTGTAAAAATCATCAGCAGTGCGGTAATCGGCAGAAACAGCATGCTTACGCCATCCACGCCCAACTGGTATATGCCAGCATGTTCAACAAACTGCATGTTAGCGGTTGATCCATCAAATTTTGACCAGACTAATAACGCCAGTGCTAATTCAACCACTGTGCTAGCCATGGTCAGCAAGCGCGCAACAGTATCATTGCGCATAACCAGCAATAAAATCATAGTAGCAACAGGTAACCAAACCAGCAGACTAAGAATAGGGAAGCCTATTAGATCCGCTGCAAAAACTTCAGATATTGGATTCATCATCATTTCAATACTCCAGAAATCAGAACTACAATGAGAACGCCGAGAATAACAATGACCGCTGGCTTGCTGATAAAGGCTTCAATGCGCAGCATCAAGCGCGCGAAGAGGCCGCCCACGTTGGGCATACCAACATTTACACCTTCACCAAACACGTGATGTTCTACCCACGCCGTGACCGCAGCCAATGCTTCCGTTAACGTGCCAATTATTCCTGAGCTTTTGCCAATAATGTTTTTTTCAATCCATGCGGTGTCGAATGCAGCGTTTTCAGTTACCCAACCAGCAACGCCGGAGGCGCGACTCACCACATTTTTTTCCACCCATGCGGCATCGGTGGCAGCAAACTGAGTCGCCGCCCCCATTACACCGGATGCAGGCTCAATAACCGCTTTTTCAGCCCAACCGGAAGTGCGCGCGCTGACACCCGTCAACCACCCAACCACACCGGGGCTTTCGATAGCATCTTCTTTCTCTTGCTTCTGCTCGTCGGCACTCCACCCTGTTAATGGGGAAGCAATTACGGTCGATCCCGCAGCACCACCACGAGCAGCCAAGTAACGCTGCTCCCATGTTGAAAGTGCGGTACCAACGTGTGACGCGCTGGTAGGAGCCCCTACTATGCGATCAATGACCTTGCTATCAAATCGATCAAAGGCTTTACCCAAACGCTTTGCCGTTTGTACAAACACGACATCATAAATTTCATCCAAGTAAAAACGATTGACCACCAGTGCGTAAGCCCAGCGCATTTTGAGCAGCGCGCTGGAAAGTTCCGGCTTAAACCGATCAAGGTACATGGCGGTAAACCAAGAAGCGAGTAGCAACAAGCCAATTGAGCCAAATAATATATAAGCCAATACTGGGCTACCTCCCGCTTGGCTCGCTTGTACTGTTACTACTGGGGAAATGAATTGATTAAACCACGTATTATCTACGCCACCCGGTAACAGGCCGAACGCCAAACCCACAGCCGCCAATACTGCCAATGTTGCCAGCGGCCCCAACATTCCACTTCCAGGAGGACCATGATGGTCCGCTGCATGATCGTGCCCGTGGTCATCATGCCCGTGAGCGTGATCAGCAGCAGCATGGTGACCGTGTTCGGCAAACGAATGTGCCATCATTTTTTTGGAGTAATGAATCGTTGCAAATACTGCCATCAGGCCAATTGCAATCAGCAATAAGTTTTGGAAATTACCGCTACCCGCCGTGATATCAGTGGTCCACCAGCCCGCAAGGAATGGCACCAATGCCAATGCAACGGTTCCGACCAATATTAACCTATACACCGGCGCGGGCGCTCCCTCAGTATCTCGCTCGGACGGATCACCTGCACCATGAATATGGTGCAATATGGAAGGCGCAGTCATAAATAAGAAACTTTTCAGGAACGCATGAGCCACCAAATGGAATATCGCCACCGCATATGCGCCCAAGCCACAAGCTAAGAACATCAGTCCAAGTTGTGTTGTAGTAGAAAACGCGAGTATGCCCTTGATGTCCGTGATAACCAGACCGACCAAGCCACCATAAACTGCTGTAAGAGCGCCTACAATTGCTATCACCAACAATGCATTGGGAGCCATGTCATAAATTGCATGACTGCGGACAATCATGTAAATACCTGCCGTTACCATGGTTGCCGCATGTATAAGTGCGCTAGAAGGCGTTGGGCCTTCCATCGCCTTAGATAACCAAGTTCCCAACGGCAACTGTGCAGACTTACCGATCGCGCCCAGCAACAGCGACAAACCAATTGCCGTGGCTACGCCACTGTCCATGCCCGGTGCTTTTTCGAGCACCACCGCATAGTCCACGCTACCAAAATAATTAGCCATGATAAAGATGCCCATCAAAAATCCGGCATCGCCTACACGGTTCATCACGAACGCCTTGGTGCCGGCGCGCGCCGCCGAAGCGCGGTTGTAATAGTGCCCGATCAGCAGATACGAACACACGCCCACCGTTTCCCAACCGATGAACATCATCACGTAGCTATTGCCCATCACCAGGATCAACATGG
>Ga0105164_10003071_pt1 | contig 10177 bp, 6 predicted proteins | sample VDWuncwatermetaG_FD_89674 | JGI IMG/M metagenome (GOLD analysis project Ga0105164, IMG submission 89674) | Wastewater microbial communities from Netherlands to study Microbial Dark Matter (Phase II) - VDW unchlorinated drinking water | ecosystem: Environmental > Aquatic > Freshwater > Drinking... | reverse complement strand
GGATTGAATCCCGTCGCTTTGCTGCCTCCCCACGCCGAGGGCAAAAGTGTCAGTTGACCCGCCTTTTCCTCAAGCGTCATCTTCCTGATCAACGCGTTGACAAAGCTCGGCACAGACTTCGAACTCGCTGCGCGAGCCGCAGCAGTCACGGGGCTCGCAGCCCAGGCAGAAGCCACGCCCAACGCCCACAAAGCACTCCGCCGCGAAACGCGCGTGTCCGGCATCATTCCCCCATTTCCGGCCAAACCATTGGCTCCACTTCATTTTCGAATCAGCAGGTCATTGCGCGCCGAACTGTAACCGGTTACATATATTGCGTTCGCTGCTGTGGCAATGGTTCTGGCATTGGGTTATCAAAATGCACGACACTTCGATGGAGATCCCCGTTCATGGCCAAACCCGCTGCAACTATTCGCGATGTCGCTCGGGTAGCGGGGCTTTCGGTAGCGTCGATTTCGCGCGTTCTCAACGGTCACAACCATGTGCATCCCGATACACGCAAGAAGGTGCTCGATGCCATGAATGCGCTGGGATATGTCCCCAATGCCGCAGCACGCAGTCTCAGCACGGCGAAGAGCCACGCCATCGGTGTCGTGTTGCCCGATATGCACGGCGAGTTTTTCAGCGAACTGATCCGCGGGATGGACAAGGCAGCAAGCGAACGGGGTTATTTGCTCCTGCTGTCAACCATGCACGCCGACAGCGTCCTGGCGGGTCAGGCAATGGGTGCGATGCGCGGTCGCGTCGATGGACTGATCGTTATGGCGCCACAACTTGCCGCAGCCGACTTGGCGCGGACACTGCCTGCAAGCCTGCCTGCCGTTCTGGTGAACAGCCCAGACGATGCCGGGCATCACAATTTGCGGATCGACAACCGCGGCGGCGTGATGCTGATGGTACGGCACCTGCTCGCCAACGGCCACAGGAATATTGTCCATCTTTCCGGCCTATTCGGCAATCTCGATGCCATGGAACGGGCTCAGGCCTTTCGCGACGCGCTGGCAACGCTCGCGCCCGAACTTCCGGTTCGCGTACTGGAGGGCGATTTCAGCGACGAGAGTGGGGAACGGCTTGTCCAGAAGTTGCTCGCCGAGGGGATGGAGTTCGACGCTATTTTCGCGGCTAATGACATGATGGCGTTGGGTGCATTGCAAGCACTGCGTACCGTTGGGGTCCGCGTGCCAGCGCAAGTGGCTGTGGCTGGCTTCGATGACGTCCCGCTGGCACGCTATCTGGGCCTTTCGACCATGCGGGTCGATATTGCCGGGATTGGCGAACGAGCCGTGGCCAGACTGGTCGACGAACTTGAAGGGAGAACAACGACGCCAGCAGTGGAACGTTTGACACCTGCACTGATAGCAAGGGCAACTACCGCAAGCTAAACCAGCTTCGAAAGGAGGGCAATGTTTGCCAATACTGATCGCCGAGGCATTCTCCGCGGCGCAATCCTCACCGTATCCGCACTCGTTGCACCAGAGATTGCAGGTGCGGCGCCCGGATCGGGCAATAGGTCGCACAATCTACCTGCTTTTTTCTCGGATCTCGAACGACGTACCTTCCGCTTCTTTTGGGAGCGGGCCAATCCCAACAATGGGCTGATACCCGATCGCTGGCCGACGCCATCTTTCAGCAGCATTGCAGCAATCGGCTTTGGTCTTTCAGCCTATGTTCTTGGAGCCCAGCGCGGGTGGATCACGCGAGTCGAGGCGCGTGACCGTACACTTCTGACATTGCGCTTTCTGTCATCGCTTCCAATGGGGGAAGCGCCGGCGGGCGTCGCAGGCTATCGCGGCTTCTTCTACCATTTCCTCAATATGAAAACTGGCCTTCGTCATGGCGGAACCGAGCTTTCGACGGTTGACACTTCATTGCTTCATATGGGGATGCTCCATGCGGCATCCTGGTTCGACCATGATGATCCGGAAGAAGCCGAACTTCGCAAACTCGCCACAGACCTTGTCGACGGCGCGGAATGGGATTGGTTTCAGCAAAAGGGCCCTGCAATCTCGATGGGCTGGCATCCGGAACATGGCATGATCGAGCGTGTATGGGATGGCTATAACGAGGGGAAGCTCGTTTACATCCTTGCGCTCGGATCGGGCGGGCACCCTGCGCGGGACGACAGCTGGTCGGCCTGGACGGCGCCCTATCCGCAGTTCTGGCGGGGTGAGGGGCGCCAGCGCCGCCTCGCCTTTGGTCCGGCGCTCGGGCACCAGTACAGCGAAATGTGGATCGATTTTCGCGGCATTTTCGACGCACCGATGCGCGCCGCCGGTTTCGATTATTTCGAGAATGGCCGTCGCGCCGCGCTCGCCCAGCAGGCCTACGCCATCGCCAACCCGATGCGCTGGGACGGCTATGGCCCCGACATATGGGGTCTGGCCCCGTGCGATGGGCCGGGCAATTATCCAAACGTAATGCGCGCGGGGGCAAGCGTGCGGTTCGAGGGCTATTTTGCGCGTGGTCCGGTAGGCGAGCCCGATGGCTTTGACGATGGTACCATCGCTCCTTGGGCGGCGCTCGGCTTCCTGCCCTTCGCACCGGAAATCTGCATTCCCTCAGTGCTGGCGCTGCACCAGCGGCACGGCAAGCGGATCTACGGGCGATATGGCTTTCTCGATGCCTTCAACCCCAGTTTCCGCGATCCCTCGCTGGCAGTAACGAACGGCACTGTCGATCCGGTGCACGGCTGGGTCGGGAGCGACTGGCTCGGCCTCGACCAGGGGCCGATCCTGGGAATGCTGGCCAATTACCGCAACGAGGCGATCTGGCGGATCATGCGCAAATCGCCGAATATTGTGCGCGGGCTGAAGCGCGCCGGATTTTCCGGGGGGTGGCTCGACCGGGCGGGGGCTTGAATTCCCCCGCCCGTGGCCAGACTCAGTCGATCACGGCTCCCGCTGGGCGGCGGGCATACCAGCCGAACGCAGCGATCACAGCGTAGCAAATGACCGGGACGATCAGTGCGGCCTGAATTGTTGCCACGTCTGTAACCCATCCGAACAGCGGCGGCACAATCGCCCCGCCGACAATGGCGGTGCAAATGATACCCGATGCCTTCGGCGCTTCGTCGGTCAATCCTTCCGTGGCCAGGCTGAAGATGGTTGGGAACATCAACGAGTTGAAGAAGCCAACCAGTACCAGCATCCAGCCCGAAAGCGCGCCGGTGGTAAAGGCCGACACAGCGATCAGCGCGATGGCCAGCATCGCATAGCCCGACAGCACCCGGCCTGGCGGGATCAGGCGCAGCACAACACCACCGACCGCGCGGCCGACCATCGCACCACCCCAATAATATGCGAGCATCTTGCCGGCGGCGAGCGCGTCGATCCCCATCACCCCGTCGCCCGCGACATGGGCGTCACCCGACAGATAGTTGATGAGATTGCTGCCGATTGCGACCTCGGCCCCGACATACATGAAGATGCACAGCGCACCGAAACGGACGCGCGAGTTGTTGAGGAACAGCGACCATGTGCCGGCCAGTTGCAATTGTTCTGCCTTGGCCGCGTCGAGTGCGCGGCGGCGGATCCAGAAAATCAGCGCAATCGCTGCCAGAAACGCAGCCACCCAGAAATAGGCCTGGCCGATCACTGCGCTTTCGGTGACGCGGTACTGGTTGAGCGCTTCGCCGCTCAATGTCGCGGGATCAACGCCGCTGCCCTTGCCGAGCAGCAATTCGGCGCCGCCATATATCATCAGGAACACGCCGAGTGAGTTGAAAAATTGCGCAAAGGTCAATCGGCTGTGCGCGGTTTCAGGCGCGCCAAGCGCGATCACCACCGGGTTCATACCAACCTGAAGCAGCGTGATGCCGCCGCCGACCACGAACAGCGCCGCAAGGAAGCTGACGAACAGGCCAGAACTCGCGGCCGGAATGAACATCAAGGCACCCGTCGCAACGACCAGAAAACCGACCGTGAAGCTGCGCATATAACCGAGCTTCGCCACCAGCAACCCTGCCGGAATCGAAAACAGCGCATAGCTGGTGAAAAAGGCGAATTGAACAAGGTTCGCCTCAAAATTGCTCAGGCTGAACAGCCCCTTCAGCTTGGGAATCAGCACATCATTGATATTGGTGACGCCGCCAAGCAGGAAAAAAACTGCAACCACCAATATCAACAGCGGCAGCGCATTTCCTCGGACGGTGGAAGCGCTTCCAGTGCCAGCGCCATTGGTTACCGGTACGGCCATTTTCTGTCCCTCCTTGTAGCAGCCTGTCGCTGCGATTAGCCCTCTATTTCCTTGGGCGCAGTGCGGTGCCCGCGGATGAAGATATTCGTCGTCAATCGTCCGTGCGTCGGATCGTTGCTGCCGGCAAAACGTGCCGGGATGATCCCCGAATGCAGGAGACGTCCCGGATATGCAACCAAGCGGCCAGCGATTCCCGCAACTTTCCCAATGCATACGTAAGCATCGGTACTATCGGTGATGAAGCCGGGTTGTGGCCGGTCACTGCGCGCGACGGAAACATAATGATCGTATGTCGCCGCACTGAGTGTTTCGATGCCGGCGGCGCGGTGGCGGTAAAAGGCTGTGCCGTCACAATCGGAGAGATAATGCAGAACCGCATAATAGTCCGGATCGACCGAGTCGAAATGTGGCGCGCACTGCACGGGAGCCAGCGCGCCGGCGGGAGTGGTCACCATCGAGAAACTGGCCTCGACGAGGTCGAAACCATCCAGCTCGAAGGCACCGGCAATATACGGCGTCGCCGCTTCGATCAGCGCGAGGGCGTAGGACCAGGCTGCCGCATCAGCTGGTGCAAGCACGCGCCGCACGCCGGGGTAATTATTACCTGCCGGAGGAAAGGGGGCAAGTTGTGCCGCCAGCGGCACCACGTCACAAGGCTCCGGTCCGATGCCATCGACGACCATGACCGGCGTCCCGGCTTCCCCGAAATTGTGCAGCACGGCGTTCACAGCGCCCACCAAATACCTATTGGATTTGCAAGGAGAATGCCGAAGCTTTCTCCTTGCGACCCGCTCATTATGCGACCCTGCCGGGCTTGGTCGGTCAGAACTTGTACTTGATGCCAGCCTGGAAGCTGCGGGCATCATTGCCAACCTGACTGTCTTCGGTCAGTGACGGTGGAACACCGGCGCCCGCACCCCAGGATGAATAGTTGCGGTTCAGCCAGTTGAACAGGTTGAACGCCTGGAAATCGACCGTGAGTTGATGTCCGTTGCCGAACGGCATGTCGAAAGTCTTGGCGACACGCAGGTCGAACCGCTTGTAACCGATGAATTTCTTGGGCGACAGCGGTCCGCCGAAATTGCCATAGCAGCAAGCGCCGTCCGGAGCCGTCGGCCCGCCATTCCACGGGGCTTGCACAGCGCCAAAACGTGGTCCGGAAGACAGGGTAACGAACCCCGAAAGCTCGACGCCCCAGGGCGCGCGATAATTGCCGGTAGTTACAAAGTTCCAGTCTGCGACGCCGTTGACCTTCTGGAAGCCGAAACCGGTCAGGTCGGCGCCATTGAAGAACTCATCGCCATTGAGTTCCATCGCGACATTCGACCTCGCCCACTGCACAGTCAATGCGCTTGTGAAACCCCATTTGCTGGTATCGGTAAATGGCTTTTCGAGCTTGAGGAAAAGAGCGGTATATTTTCCTTTCCCGCTGTCGTCGCTGCGATTTAACTTGCCGGAGAAGCCCGCAAGCTGCGCATTTTGTGCCGCACAGATCGATGTTGGAACCGGAGCGCCGCCCGGATTGGTCAGACTGCCAGGGCTGTTATCCTGAATCCAGTTGTCGCCGCCGTTTGTGCAGCCTGTCACATTGCCCGCCGCATCGCGGGTCACGAAGCGGGAGTACCAGCCATTTTCGAAGAAGTTCGACCGGACAAACATCGATATGTTGTGCGACCGGACATGGCTAAGCGTCAGTTCCGCCTGCACAGCACCAAAACGCTTACGCACACCGACGTTGAACTGGTCCGAATAGGGTGCCTTGGTATTGTTGTTGAGCAGGAAGACCGATCCGCCACCCGGGAACAGCCCGGCCGCTGCCGTGCGCAAAGTGTCAGGATCGCGCAGACCTGCGCTGAAGTTCAAGCATCCTACAGTCACCGTCGCCGAACAGAAGGGCACATTGACAACCTTATTCGTATTGATCGAGTTTTCGATCACCCCATCGATGAACAGGCTGCGGTCGTAGTAACGGCCGGCTCCGGCGAAAAATACCAAGTCGCGATCGCCATTGACATCATAGGCAATCCCGAAGCGGGGCTGGAACCGGTCCTTTTGCGGCTTGCGATTGCCTCCAGTCGAGATGTAATCTTCAGGATCGATGCCCCGTGCAGCCCATCCAGGGTAAGCGCGCAATGCCGTCGCTATCGCAGCCGGCGTCACATAATTGTTGTTGAGTGCGTTGGATTCATAATCCCAACGCAGACCAATGTTGACTGTCAACTTGTCGGTCGGCCGCCACGTGTCCTGAGCATAAATGCCGAACAGCGTATTCTTCGCGCTCAGTGTCGGACTCGGGGTCAGGTTGATCCGTGCACCATAGGGCGTTGCCGTCAGAAAGTCGAAGCTGGGAACGGCACCGGGATTTACGTAAAAATAGGTGCCGTTGAAGTGCTCATTCACAGTGCGCGAAAGATCCATCGATACCACCTGTGCGCCAGCTTTTATGGTATGGTCGCTGCGGCGCCAGGTCGCATCATTCTTGATGGTCAAGATTTTGCTGTTGTCGCCCTGTTCGAAAAAATGGGCTCCGGCTTGCGCGACCGTGCCAAAATCGGTTGCGTTCGACAGCCTGAATTCAGGGCCAGTGCCGACGCTTGGTGTCGATTGCTCAGCCTTATCATATGCGATGTTGAATGCATTGAAGAAATCTTCGCCGCTGTGGCGCCAGCTCAACTGGAAACGATCCTGATTCGTCTTGATCGTGCGTCCATGGCTGGGCGTCGCATTGCCGTCGATGTCGGACAGGTTGTTTTCGCGGCGGAGAAACGCCGACAAGTCCACCGTATCGTTGTCACCTGCGAAATAGGTCAGCTTGCCGAAATAAAGGCCCTGCTTGAAGTCGTTGTTGTGGGTGACATTGATCAGGCTGGCTAGATTTTGCGGGATCGGGGTGGTCACATTTCCGGTAATCCCAGGCAGGTTCTGAATTGTGCCTTCGCCTGCAACATAGAAGTGCAGCTTCCCGGGAATGATCGGGCCGCCGAGTTCGCCGCCGAACTGTTTCCGGTTATAGGGCGGCTTGGGACGCCCGGCCTTCTTGTCAAAATAGGGCTGACCGATGAGCGATTTCGGCTGGAACTGGATAAACGCAGATCCATGAAATTCGTCGCCGCCGCTCTTGGTCACCGCGGTTACGACGGCAGAGCCGGTCTGCCCGGTCTCAGCGCCAAAATTCTGGGTTTCGATTTTGTATTCCTGGATCGCATTCTGGGGAAACGGATTGCCCAGACCGAAATTCTGCCCGAACACGCCACCGTGGTTGATCGGGTTTTTTAGGCTCATCCCGTCGAGGAAGACGTTGGTTTGCGAAGAATCGGTCGAACCGGCCTGAAGCTGCGCGTTGCCGCCACGGCTAACCGCAACACCAGGCGCAAGTTCTGCGAAGGCCAAGAAGTTGCGCTTGTTCTGCGGCAGGTTCTCGATTTGCGCGGGCGTCACGTTGGTTGTGATTGCCTGCGTCCGAACCTCTGTGACCGATCGCGTTCCGGTAACAACAATGGTCCCGGAGGCATCGGCAAAGTCGACGACCGAAGTCTGACCGATCAGGAGCGTTGCTTCCTGGGCCGGCTTGCCCGATACTTCCACCCTGTAGGTCGAGGGACGCAGACCGAAAATCTCGTAATCGCCCGACTCGTCGATCTTGCCGCTATGTTTCTGGCCGGTATGCGCGTCGGTGGCAACCACCTCGGTACCTGCGGTCGCCCCATCGACATGACCTTGCAGCGTTGCCGTATCCGACTGTGCGGATGCCGGCGTTGCGATCGCTAGCGCAAGCGTCATCGCGGTAGCCGAAATTGTGCCCGTCAATCCGCGGCGCAATGAAATGTTTTGAACCCCCACGTCCCTCTCCTTGATCCTGGCCGACGCTGCTGGTCGGCTCGTTTGGATGTCGATCCTCCGCGCCAAAAAACAAAGCGAATCGACAACTCGCAGGGTCACATTACGCATAACTGTAACCGGTTACAATACCTGATCGGTTTGGCGCTGCTATTATCCCGGTTTACCCTGCTATCACTCTTGCACCCGGAGTCTGACCGGCGGGCCCAAAACGAATCCCGGGCTCCACCGGTTTGGGTGGATTGAGCTTGTTGGCAATATAGGCTGCATGATCCATCATGCGATCGGCGTTGTCCGCGATGACCTCTTCAATGTCCTTCAGGAATGCGAGAGCCTGATCGCCGGGAACCAGATCTGCCATGGGATCATGGCGAGCCTTCAACCCCTGGCCCAACAACACTTGCACCCAGCTTTCTCCCCTGAACAATTCTGCCTTGCCGTGCTGGAAGAAGCGCGCTGACGACGCGAATACGTCCAGCCGGTCCGAGAGGCTGGTTGGAACGTCCATATGTTTCAGATAGGCCCAGAAGGGCGTGTCCTCGCGCTGTGTGACTTTGTAGTGGGCGACAATGAAATCACGCACATCTTCATATTCGAACGCCGTTTGGCGGTTATATTCGGCAATGTCTGCTGCGTCGAAAGCGCGCCCGGGGAACAGCGCAATAAGGCGGAAAATGGCCGTTTGAATCAGGTGGATGGACGTCGATTCAAGGGGCTCCAGAAAGCCGCTCGACAATCCTATCGCAACAACGTTCTTCTCCCATGTCCGTTCCCTCCGCCCCGGCTTGAAACGCACTGGCATCGGATCTTTCAACTGTGCGCCATCAAGGTTGGAGAGTAGCAGTCGCGTGGCTTCCGCATCATCGAGATGCTCGCTGGAATAGACCATTCCGTTGCCGATCCGGTGCTGTAACGGGATGCGCCATTGCCAGCCTGCACCATGTGCGGTTGAACGAGTATAAGGTGTCAGAATCGCCGCGCTTTCGCAGGGAACCGCCAGCGCGCGGTCACACAAGAGCCATCGATTCCAATCCTCATAAGCCACACCCATCGCGTCGCCGATGAGCAGGCCGCGCATTCCGGAGCAATCGACAAAGAGATCACCTCCAACCGTGCGGCCATCGGCGAGCACGACGTGCCGAACGAAGCCTGTCTGTGCGTCCTTTGTCACATCCACGATCCGGCCTTCGATACGTTCCACGCCCTGGGCTTCGGCTCGGCGGCGCAAGAATGCGGCATAGGCTGTTGCATCAAAATGATAGGCATAATCGAGATCGTGGAGTGGAGAACTGGGGTTGCGCTTGTCAGGCGTGGCCATCTTGTTGCGGCGCGCCGCAGCACAGTTCAGCGCGTAATTGTCAAATGGGCCAAGCTGCCCGGTCTCGGCATATTTCAGGTAAAATTGGTGGGTTTGCAACCAAAGCAGGTCCTGCCCGATATTGCCGAAGCCGTGGATGTAGGAATGCCCCGGTTCGCGCCAGTTCCGGAATTCGATCCCCAATTTATATGTGGCCTGCGTTTCGCGCAGCAGGTCTGCTTCGTCGATTCCGGCCATCTCATTGTAAATCTTGATCGCGGGGATCGTCGCTTCACCGACGCCGATCGTGCCGATCTCTTCCGATTCAACCAGGCGAATCTTGTAGCCATTGGTGAACAGCCGCGAGAGCAAGGCTGCCGACATCCACCCTGCAGTACCACCGCCCACAATGGTGATTTCCGAAATTGGTGCGTTATCGTGCATCTTTCCCCCCATATTGTCGAAGCCGAGCGGTTATTGATATTTCCTGGAACCGATTACATAATATGCTCGTGACAGTCCATTTGGAATGGGATTTCGACAGGCAGCTTCGTTCACGAAACATCCGCGAAATTTTGTCGCGGCGGGGCGATCGAATGACGAAGTGAGATAGGGCGGCTTTGCCGCGACGCTTCCAGCCGGCCTATTCCGCCTTGTCGATCCGCACCAGCAGCGTCCCTTCGGACACCTGCCCGCCCGCCTCGGCATTGAGCTGCGCGACCGTGCCATCGAACGGCGCGACGAGCGAATGCTCCATCTTCATCGCTTCCAATGTGACAAGCTTCTGGCCCTTGGCCACCTTGTCTCCCGCCGCTACATCGACTGCAATGATCCGTCCGGGCATGGGGG